>Ga0310038_10003242_pt1 | contig 11811 bp, 13 predicted proteins | sample Sb_taG_6_FD_200461 | JGI IMG/M metagenome (GOLD analysis project Ga0310038, IMG submission 200461) | Peat soil microbial communities from Weissenstadt, Germany - Sb_50d_4_PS metaG (v2) (version 2) | ecosystem: Environmental > Terrestrial > Soil > Wetlands > Peat | place: Germany: Weissenstadt... | reverse complement strand
CTAAGGGTGAAGTTCGAGTCGCCCGGATGGAGCGAGTTCGTGACGGGCGAAACCACTCTCGCGCTGCATCCGGCTTCCGACAAGAATCCAGCGGGAAAGGTCGAATTGGGCTTCACTGTTGCCGATGTCGAGGCTTTCTACCGGGACATGAGCGCGAAAGGAGTGCTCTTCAGCATGCCGCCCAAGAAGCAGGATTTCGGCGGGGTGCTAGCGCAGTTCGTCGATTCCGAAGGCGCACATTGCAGCGTGGGCGCGGAGGCGGCGTAGGGATCACAATGACAGACGAAATCGTGTTTCATCACGGAACCACGATGGTGCGTCGTCTGCGTCTTTCTCCCGGCGAGGCCATGCCGTGGCATCGCGATCCTTTTCACCGCGTTGCAGTAGTCTTAGGGGGTGATCTTCTCTCAATCGAGTACCGGGATGGAGGAGAGAGTCATCAAGTCGAGATTTCGCCGGGAGAGGTCGAGTGGGAAGAGCCGACTGCGCGTGTTCACCGGGCGGTGAATGTCGGCAAGCAGCCCTACGAGCAAGTCACGGTGTTCCTGCTCGACCGCCCAGACGCGGTGGCGCAGCCCGCTGAGCAGTAGCGGTGCAAGGGAACGCATTGGCACGCTGTGGAGATCACAGCGGAAATATGGCATAGTGAGCAAATTCTCAAAAGGAGGTCGAATCGCGATGCCACACTATATTTCGCTGATTCGCTATACGCAGAAGGGTGTCGAGAGTCTGAAGGACTCCCCCAAGCGGGTTGACGCAACGAAGAAGGCATTTGAGGCAGCCGGAGGGAAGCTGTAGGCGATTTACTGGACTCTTGGTCAGTACGACGCGGTTGCCATCGGCGAATTCCCCGACGACGAGACGGGTTTAGGAGTCAACCTAGCTGGTGCCATGCAGGGCTACGTCCGGAGCGAGACCCTGCGAGCTTTTACAGAAGAGGAGTTCCGCAAGACCGTCGCCGCGCTCCCTTGAGAGTGCAAAAATGCACTTTGGTTGCCAAGGGTGGATAAGTGTGCCCTGACAACGAAGACCCTCCCCAAGTACCCAAAGAATCTCGCGTTTGACCGTTGCCGTGCTTCTGTTGGATATTGAGACGAAATGGACGCCGAACAGACCATTGCCGAAATCGAGTGTCTAGAGCGCATCTTCGTGGTGCTGGACACCAGACCGCTGAGCGCGAGCGACCTCTCGGCTGTGAATCGAAGGCACGACGAGATGAACGCGCACAGCCCTTGGTTTCGGATTTGGCGGACGTATGGCGTTTGCTGCCGCTGATGACTCGCATATGCCGATGTTTGCCGTGGAATCCGGGCTGGCGAATCACCTCACCTCCCTTGCGCGACTTATGGCCTTGCCAGACACCAGAGAAAACGGAGAAACACCCAGACCCGCCGACTCGCTATGTGGTGGATCGCGCCAGTTCCCATCGCCAGACCGTGCCTTCATCGGCGTCATGATCGAATCCGACGATATTCATCCCCAGTTTTTCAAGTACCCGAGTAGACGCATTGTGTTTCGGCAATGTGTGCGCACATACGATCCGCACCCGGATGTCACGAAAAGCGAGACGGGTTAATTCCATAGCGGCGAGAGTTGCTAGTCCCCGTCCCTGATGTGAAGGGGCAATCGCATACGCAATCTCAACAACGCCATCGACCGTAGGCGGGCCAGTGTACCCGCAAACGCCAACAATCGTAGGTGGTACTCCCACGAGAACCAAATGCGTCCACCATCCAAGAAGCGCAGAATTCGCTCGCAGTTTGTCGCGAGAGACTTTCATGGCAATGGCGAAATCTTCCCAGCCGCTCGCGATGCGAGCGCCAAGGTGCTGCTCAAGTGCGGTGGGGTCTTGCACAGCCAGTTCAAGCAGCGCGAGATCACAGGATAGAAGCGAAATTTGCATCACCGAGCGAATAGCCGAGAGTACTCTACACGCATAACTGACGCAGTAGGGCGACGGCTTGTAGGGTCATGTATTGGGTTTTGTTCTTGAGTTGGTCGATTATCGTAGTCATTCCCCCTAATACCCAAATTAGCCCGAGGTATTCTTTTATTGGAGGTCGCTTCAGTCGGGTTCCGCAAGACGAGCGCGTCCGCTGCGTTAATCTGCTCCCGTCTTCGGGGGCTACGACGGTCCTCAGACACCAAATAGTTTTGAGTTGTGGCTGGCGAACTGTGCCCAAGGTCTGCTTGGATCGTGGGGAAATCGGTGCCGATCCGTGCTTGGAACGTCGCCATGTTTTTCTCAGCGTGTGGACGATCCATCTGCGGCAGACGGGATGCGTGGAACAGAGCACTCGCTTCCGTTCGTAGGTTCCCATACACTGTCCGCAGTTCAATCCCGCACGGAGCGCCTCAAAAACTGATACCGCGTTGCGCTGGAAGAACCCCAAATTTGGATACAAAAAGTGTATCCCGCCATTTTCGCGTTCTGTTACCTTTCGTTTTGTTGGGCTTGCAAGGAATGGTGGGCAGTGCAGGGCTCGAACCTGCGACCTCCTGCTTGTAAGGCAGGCGCTCTAACCAGCTGAGCTAACCGCCCGCTCCGCGCCGATGCGATCACGGCGGGTTTCATCCCCGCTGATCGCGAAAGACCTTCTGCAAAACTTATGCTGAGAATACTGGACCCTTCCCTTGCCGGTCAAACGCGTACCGTCGATCCAGTGCGTGCGGCAAGCGGTTTACCCCCATGTGTTTCCCCCGGTTTTACGCGAATGGACGGTGTGCTGGGCGGGCAAACTGCGCCCGAGATGCAAACGGTACCGAACTCGACCGCGCGGCTGCTACACTTTCTGGGTGCGAAAGCTAATCGTCAATGCCGATGATTTAGGTCTGACCGCTGGGGTGAATCGAGCCATTGTGGAAGCCCACATCGGTGGAGTCGTATCATCGGCGACATTGATGGCCAACGGCGCCGCCTTCGAGGACGCCGTGACTGCGGCCCGGTCGGCGCCGAATCTCTCCGTGGGATGCCACGTCGTATTGGTGGACGGAACGCCGGTGTCGCCAGCGGGCTCCATGGATACGTTGCTAGCGATTCGCTCGGCTGAGCCGGGCAAGTTCTACTCCAGCCTTTCGGCCTTCGCCGCGCGCGCCATGTTGGGAGGCTTCGATCGCGATCAACTGGTCGTGGAAGTCACTGCGCAAATCAGGAAAATTCAATCCACTGGCCTCCAGGTGACTCACCTCGATACACACAAACACGCGCACATCTTTCCCGAGATTCTTGCAGCGCTGCTGCGAGCCGCGCGGATTTGCGGCGTTCGCGCGATTCGCAATCCGTTCGTTCCCGTGAAAGCGATGCCCGCGCGGCTATTCAAAGGCAAGCGAAATCTCTGGAAGCGTTATGGTCAGATGCGCATGCTGCACACCTTCTCCGGGCAATTCCTCCAGCGGACCAAGCGCGCCGGACTGCTTACGCCCGACGGTGTAGTGGGAGTGATCGAGACCGGCTCGGTCGAGAGTTCCGGCTATAGTTCCCTGCTGCGCCAGACGCTCGCGAGCCTGCCGGAGGGAACATGGGAATTGGTCTGCCATCCGGGGTACAACGACGCCGACTTGCGCGCAGCGGACACGCGATTGCTCGATTCTCGCGAAGAGGAGCGGCGTCTGCTGACTTCGACGGAGCTGCGACAGTTTCTGGAGGAGCAAAAGATTCGAGTCATCAGTTATCAAGAGTTCGCAGAAAAGTTCGCGGAAAACCGCCCCTGATGATGATTGGCAGGTGCCGAAAGTCGTGCTTCCCTGGTTACTGCGCCGGCTAACTTTGTAATGTCGCGGCGCGTCAGAGGGCGGTATTATCGCATGAGCCGTATACAGAGGATTAGGCATGGCTGACCATCAAAGCGAACCTCGCCTGAGTGTGGACCTGCCGGTGCGGATATGGGGAATGAGTGCCGACGGACGCCCTTTTTCCCAACATGCTCGCGCTCAGAACATCAGTTCGGAGGGTGCACTGATCTCGGGCGTCGACAACGAACTGAAAGTGGGCGACATGATCGGGGTGCAGTGCGAGGAGAAAAAAACCCGCTGCACGGTAGTCTGGGTGATGAACACCGGCCCGGTCAAGAAAAATCAAGTGGGAGTGAAGTTGGTCGCCGATCAGGAGTGCCCGTGGAAAACCTATCTGCCGCTCGACGGCGCGACGGTGACGATTGCCGACTCCAACCGGCGGCGCTGGCACCGGCATAAGATTTCCCTTCCCATTGAACTTCGCGACGAGCGCGTCAACGCGCCGCTCCGCATCAATGCCACCGACGTGAGCGGCAATGGATGCTACGTCGAGAGCATGATGCCTTTGCCGCTCGGAACTGTGCTGCGGGTGGATTTCTGGCTGGACGCGGAGCACCTCAATATCACGGCGGTGGTCCGGACGTGCGATCCGGGCGTGGGCAATGGAATCGAGTTCACCGGTATGCCCGCCGACACCAAGGCACGCATGCAGGCCTACCTGGACGCGATTGACCCGCAGATGGGAATCTCAGCTCCAAAAACGAAGTAGAATTCTTTGAACTATGCGGACGTTTCTGCGTAGCGGGCGAGCACAATCGCGCGAATCAGCCCACCCATCGTGAATTCACGGGCCTCGATTGCGACCGGCATCTGCAATTCGCGCAGCGTCGCCGAAGTCACCGGACCAATCGAAGCAAACTGGACACGGCTGAGCGCGCCTGCCTTGAACTTGCCGAGCAGTTCGGCAAAGTTCTTCACGCTGGAGGAACTGGTGAAGGTCACGATGTGCGGGCGGCGACCCGCACTTTTCATCAGCGCGCGCAGGCGCGCACGTGATTTCTCGGGCACCACGGTTTCGTAAGCTTCGACCACATCGACTAGCGCTCCGGCCGCCCGCAGCTCCTCTGGAATCACATCGCGCGCGACTTTGGCTCGGATGAGCACGACACGCTTGCCGTTGACCTTATCGCGCAGCCCCTTCACTACAGACTCGGCGACGTACTCCTCCGGAACCATCTTGACCTTCAGGCCACGCTTCATAATCGCCTTCTTGGTGGCAGGCCCGATGGCAGCGATCTGGAGATGCTTGAGTTTCCGGCGCGGGATACGAAGTTTCCGGACGCGCTCCCACATCGCTTCGACGCCGTTGGCGCTGGTGAGAATGAGCCAGTTGTACGACTTGATATTCTTCAGAGCATCGTCGAGTGGCCGGTACGACTGAGGCTTGCGGATCTCAATGAAGGGGATTTCGATTACCGCCGCGCCCAAACTGCGCAGGCTGGCGGAAAGGCTGCCAGCCTGGTGGCGGGCGCGTCCAACAAGAATCCGGGTTCCGGTGAGGGGATGGTTTTCGTTGGGCTTCATGGGCCAGGTGTCAGGTCTCAGGTGTCAGGTCTCAGGGGCTAAGCAAGAGGTTCCTGAGACCTGAGACCTGACACCTGAGACCTGCCTTATGGTTGCTGCGCGAGCGCGAAGCCTTTGCCGTAGACTTCTTTGAGAATAACATCGCCGCCTCGGCGCAGAAGGGTCTCGCCGACTTCCTCGCCCAAGCGCACGGGATCATCGCCCTCGCGGGTCTCGCGCAGAACTTTGGTTCCATCGGGATGGGCTACAAGCCCGCTCAGGCGAATGCGGCCTGCCTTTACTTCGGCGAAGGCTCCGATGGGGACCTGGCAGCCGCCACCGAGTCTGTTGAGAAGGGCACGCTCGCAGGTGGTAGCGGCGCGGGCGGCAGCGTCATCGAGAAATGCGAGGAGCGCTCGCGTGGCGTTGTCGCCGTTGCGAATTTCGATTCCCAGGGCACCTTGTCCAGCGGCGGGAGTCATCACTTCCGCAGGGATAACCTGACGGACCAGTTGTGTTTTGCCCAGACGGTTCAGGCCGGCGGCGGCCAGAATGATGGCATCGTAATCGCCAGATTCGAGCTTGCGCAGGCGCGTATCCACATTGCCGCGGAGCGGGTGAATATGAAGATCCGGACGAAGAGCCTTCAACTGGGCCTGACGGCGCAGGCTGCTGGTGCCAATGTTGGCTTGCTGCGGCAGCGCTTCGATCCTGGCGAACTTCACCGAACAAAAAACGTCGCGCGGATTTTCGCGGGTGGTGATGGCGGCAATTTCGAAATCGGCGGCCAACTCCGTTGGCAAATCTTTCAAACTATGCACGGCGAGGTCAACCCGGTTTTCGACGAGGGCTTCTTCGATTTCCTTGGTGAACATGCCCTTGGTGCCGACCTTCGCGAGCGCAACGTCGGTGATCTTATCGCCGGTGGTCTTGATGATCTCGAGTTCCACGGTATGGCCCTGAGCGCGAAGTAGATCGGAAATGTGATGGGCCTGCCACAGAGCGAGTTGCGAGCCGCGGGAACCGATGCGCAGGCGGGCCATCAGTTTTGTGCTCCGGGGCCACGGGCGGACTTCGCGGCGGCGGTTTTCTTTTCTTCGTCTTCGTTATGCAGGTTGAAGAGGCGACGCACAAGGTCAATGACGGTGGTGGATTCGGGATCACGCGCCGCCGTCTTCAGGGTGCTGATGGGGGTATGCATGATTTTGTTGACGATCCCACGAGTCAGTGCTTCGACGGCCAGTTCCTGGTCGGTGGTCATGGAACCGAGGCGGCCACGAACGCGATCAATCTCGGCTTGACGAATGGTTTCGAGGTGGTCCTGCAGGCTGACGATGGTGGGAACCACGTCGAGAGTCTGCAGGCGAGCGTGGAATTTGTCGACCTCGCCATTGACGATCGCCTCGGCCTTTTCCGCTTCCTTCTTGCGATCGGCGACGTGCGACGTGACCGCCTGCTGCAGATCGTCGATGTCGTAGACGAAAATGCCATCGATCTTGTTCATCGCGGGATCGACGTCGCGGGGAACGGCGATATCGATGAAGAACATGGGCTTGTTTTTGCGCAGCGCCATGAGCTTTTCGCCGTGTTCGGGGCGGAAGATGAAGTGGGGCGAACCGGTCGAGGTAATCACGATATCGGCACGCTCGCAGGTGTCATAAAGACGGCTAAATTCAATCGCCTGTCCGTCAAACTTTTGCGCCAGCCGGATGGCACGGTCGTAGGTACGGTTAGCGACAAACAAAGACGCGGCGCCGTGCGCGAGCAGATGGCGGGCCGCTAACTCGCTCATCTTCCCCGCGCCCACCAGGTAGACGCTCTTGCCGTGCAGGCTTCCGAAGATTTTCTCTGCCAGTTCGACGGCCACCGAAGCAATCGAAACCGACGAAGATCCGACGGCGGTTTCGGTACGGACGCGCTTGGCCACGGCAAACGCCCGGGTGAGTAACTGATCCAGTTGCGCGCGCACCGCTCCCACAGCGCGGGCTGTGGCATAGGCTTCCTTTACTTGTCCCAGAATCTGGGGCTCACCGACGACCATGGAGTCGAGGCTGGCGGCGACGCGAAAGACGTGGCGTATGGCCTCATCTTCGCGAAATTCGTAGAGATGGCTTTCAAACTGGCTGAGATCGGTAGCGAAATACTCGCGCAGGAATTCGCGCAGGTCGCCGGCGCCGTTCTTCATGTTGGCGATAAATTCGACGCGGTTGCAGGTGGAGACGATCATGCCCTCGGAAACGGCGGGATGCTCGGCCAGTTTCTTGCAGGCCTCCGCCAAGCGCGATTCCGGAATGGCCAGCCGCTCGCGCACCTCCACCGGCGCGGTCTCGTGATTGACGCCGATGAGCTGGAATCTCATGACGTGATAAACCTGTGCATTGCGCTGAAGTAGTTGGCGATCCAGGCCACGATCGCCGCCACGAAGGCAACGCTGGCGAGCATGGCGGCGCGGCGTCCGCGCCACCCGGCATTCAGGCGCGTAAACACCATCAACAGATATACGGCCCACATCAGGACGGAAAGCAGAATCTTGGGATCGAGAAAATCAATGCGGCCGTAGGTGGATTCGGCGACCACGGAGCCCGCGATCAGGCCCAGAGTCATGAAGGGAAATCCGAGCATAAGGGAGCGATAACCGATATCGTCAATGACCTGGAGAGCGGGCAGTCGCGAGAACATTCCGCTCGAACTCTTGGACTTCAGAGCGCGTTCTTGCATGAGGTACAGAATGCTGGCGCCAAAGCTGAGGAACAGCGCCGCGTATCCGGTGAAGATCATCAGGATATGCACCGCCAGCCAACCGTGCTTGACGGCAACCGAGGCGAAGACGAGGGGTTGCTGACCGGTGGCGGCCACGAAGGTCAGCAGAAAAACCAGGGGAAAAATCACGATGCCCGGAGTGGTCGTCTTATACACCAGATAGGCCAGCATAAAGCCGACCATGATCAGGAAAGCCAGCAGCGATTCCGAGTTGTGAGCCGAGGCTGAAGCGAGCTGGCCGGTTTGCACGACGGCTTCGGTCAGCGAAACAAGATGAAACACCATGCCGAGGTAGGAGGCATGGAGCGCGACTTTGCCGAGGATTTCCGAGGTACGAGTGAGCGCAACCAGCGCATAGAGCAACCCCGCAGCATAACAAACCAGCGCGACGCGCAGCCAGATCAGGGTCATCATTCTTGGGTGCTTCCGCAGGCGGGTTTGATACCTCCCCACCCCGCCTGGGTGATTATAGTTTGCCGGGCGGTGGTGTGGGGGGGAAACGGACGCTGTCACAGGGGCATGTGACGTGGGTCACAGGGGCAAGCAGGGGCTCCGTGCGGAGCTGGCGCGCTCCCAAAGCTGCCGAATGTCACGGGAGTGGCTGGTCATGCCGCAGTCCGACCCTTTGCCGCCCGCTGGCTCGCAAGGCCCACGCAATCACAAACGACGGCAGGAAACACGCCGTGGCAATGACCCTCCAAACCAGATCCCGGAGCAACAGTCGCCAAAGTCCCTCAGTTCCGCGCTGCGGCCCCAGGCAGCGCTGTAGAACAGAGCGGAGCATAGCACCTCTCTTGAGTTTGTGCCGTGGGAATTCGTTCACTCACCCATCTGATTACCAGGGCAGGGATTCGACTGTCGTGCAATCGATTTGGCCCGCTGTAATCAGACGTTCTTGCCAGCGATCGCGGAGGCCGACAGCGAGGCACCTGCCGAATCTATTCCACGCCCAACGACGCCAGCGATTCTTCCAGAGACTGCAGATCGATAAGCAATTGCCGGCCTTGCGCCTGCATTTTTTCCAGTTCGTCGAAGGCGCGGAAGAGACGCATCTTGACGGCGGCGTACTGCTCGGAATCGGCGAGGGCGCGCCCGTGGGATTCGGCCCAGGCGGCGACGACCTGGTGGGGGAGGAAAATACTGACCGCGTAGGTCAGCTTACGGTCGGAGGTGACGTCGAAGACGTACTCATTGGCGTCGGATGTTGGGGCGAGACGTTTCCCGACGAAGTAGTACTGGTAAACGTAGCCTTGCGATCCGGTGTAGGTTTTGAGGCGACGGATGGTCATGAGGCCGTCATTGGTCGATGGTCGATGGTCGTTAGCTTGCCAGAAAAGCTGTCAGCACTCAGCCATCCGCCGTCGAAAGCGCCCTGATTAAAAGCTGGGAGCTGACAGCTGAGAGCCTCCCCGAGCGACTAACGACGAACGACCGACGACTGCTCCTAGATCTTTGCCTCCCGCAGGCGTTTCACTGCAGTCTCGGAGGTGACGGGAGAATAATAAATCTCTTTGAAAGTGTAGGACTTGGCCTTCGCCTCAAGAATGGGCAAAATTTCGACGTGCCAGTGGTAATCCTCATCGAGTGTTTTCCAATATCCGAGGGTTTTCGAAGGATGCTGGCTGTTGGGCGAGGTATGAAGCACGAGGTGAAAGGCCTCGGTGACGGTGCGAATACGTTGCAGGGTGCGCCGCAGGAGCGCGGCGAGATCGGTCAGGTTGCCCACGCGCGTTGAACCGGTGCGCTCAAAGGAAGACTCATGGCTGCGCGGCATAATCCAGGTTTCGTAGGGGACGCGCGGAGCATAGGGGCAGAAGGCCACGTAGTCTCCGCGAATTTCGACGATGCGCAGGTTCTGACGCTCCTCCTGCGCCAGAATGTCGCAGAAGACGCAGCGCTCCTTGCTTTCGAAATAGTCGCGTCCGGCGCGGAGTTCGTAGAGGACGCGGCGCGGCACGAAAGTGGTCGCGGTCAACTGGGAAGTGGGGTGTTCGAATTCCTGTCCGGCTTTCTCGCCGTGATTCTTGAAAATGCTGATGTACTTGAACCGGCTGTCGCGCTTCAAATCCTGAATCCGCTGCGCGGCCAGACGCAAGAACTGTTCGACTTCGAAGTCGCTCGCATCCCAGAGATGGCCGTCGTGGCGGGGATTTTCGAGCAGGACTTCGTGAGCGCCGACCGATCCCATGCGGTCGTAGAGGCCGTCGCCGTGGCGGGTCGCCTCGCCTTCAATATGGTAGAGCGCATGGGGATGGACGACGGAGCGCGCCGACCATGCGATGCCATCCAAGCCGGGCAGGTTGGCGATGACTTGGGCGGGCTCGGCGGACAGACCGCAAAACCGGCAGGCTTGGGTGCGTGGAGTGGGCTCGATGACATCGTCACCGGTGATCACCCAGGAACGGGTGATGGGATCTTTACGGAGTTCCATGGCGTAAGGAGAACAAAAGCGCCGAGCCGAGTCAAATCGAATTTGTAATTTCCAATTGGAGACTTGTAATTTGTAGTCTGAAAACCTTGCAGCAGGCTAAAGTAGTGGGACCGGTAACCCCGCTTGATGATGGCGTTGGACTGAACACAAATTGCAAATTACCTGATTAAAGATTACAAAATTACCAATTACAAATTACAAATTTCCCTATGTCTGAGCTCTCGACGCCGCTGATGCGGCAGTACGCCGGCATCAAGAAAGAGCACCCCAACGCTCTGCTGTTCTTCCGGCTGGGGGATTTCTACGAACTCTTCTTCGAGGACGCAGTGCTGGCCGCGCGCGAGTTACAGATCACGCTGACCTCGCGCAATAAAGAAAAGGGCGTTGACATCCCGATGTGTGGCGTCCCTTACCACGCCGCCGAGGGCTACATCGCAAAGCTGATCCGGCGCGGGTTCAAGGTCGCGGTCTGCGAACAGGTCGAAGACCCGCGCCTGGCGAAGAAGTTGGTGCGGCGCGAGGTAACGCGCGTCGTCACGCCGGGCACAGCGGCGGATTCGTTGCTGAGCGCGGAGGAGAACAACTTTCTGGCGGCGGTGGCGACGGTCGGGGATCGGGTGGGTTTTGCGGCGCTCGATCTTTCGACCGGCGAGTTTCGAGCGACGGAGTTCGTGGGCGAGCTGGCCGGGCGTCGCATTCAAGAAGAACTTGAACAATTACGGCCAAGAGAAATGCTGTATGGATCTTCCGCTCCGCTATTTGAGAAGAGAACCAGTGGAGCGACGGGCGCCCTCGCCCGTCCCGCAGCCGAACCCTTAGCGGCGAGCACGCCCACTCGGTCAACAAGCGGTGTGGCCGAGACTCCTTTGGATGACTGGATCTTTGCTCCCGACCACGCCATTCCGCTCCTGGAGAATCACTTCGGCGTGCTCTCGCTGGAAGGCTTTGGGTTGGCTGGGAAACGGGCGGCGGCTTCGGCGGCGGGGGCGATCCTCTATTACATCCGGTCAACACAGCGCGGCACGCTCGATCATGTGGACCGGATCGGCTTCTACGAGCGGCAGAATTGCCTGGTGCTCGATGCGGTGACGGTGCGCAACCTGGAGTTGATCGAGCCCCTGTTCACGACATCGTTCGCGGGAACCGATGCCGGGGTGACTCTGTTCCGCTGCCTGGATGCAACCGTGACGCCGATGGGCAAGCGGTTGCTGCGTACGTGGATGCTGCGCCCGTCTTTGGATCCTGCCGAGATCAATGGCAGGCTGGATTCCGTTGAGGTGCAGGTCAAGGATACTGTGCGGCGCGAAGAATTGCGGCGGTCGCTC
>Ga0310038_10003230_pt1 | contig 11832 bp, 8 predicted proteins | sample Sb_taG_6_FD_200461 | JGI IMG/M metagenome (GOLD analysis project Ga0310038, IMG submission 200461) | Peat soil microbial communities from Weissenstadt, Germany - Sb_50d_4_PS metaG (v2) (version 2) | ecosystem: Environmental > Terrestrial > Soil > Wetlands > Peat | place: Germany: Weissenstadt... | reverse complement strand
ATTCCTTGCTCGACTCGCTGATGAATATTGCCCTCCGCTATCGAGACCGCATCGATGCCAGCAAAATGATGCCGCAGGTGAATTGGCGAAAGGCGCGCAATGCACGCCGTCCAGGCGCGTCCGCCGAGGTCGCCGCGCCCGGGCCTCAACTGGCGGCGGTGGGGACAAACAAGGATCGGGCCAAATAAGAGCCCATTCCGGCTGTCTCACTTCTCCGATGAATGGGGAGTGCCCGGCACGAGTTGACCGTTGCGGAGCCGATATTCCCCGCCGCGCCACTGGAAGCTGTTTTTGCCGAAGCTGGCGAGCCAAAGAAGAAACGCCATGGCGTCCCACACCGGCAGCAGCCACATTCTCCCGCGCAGGGTTTGATCCCGAAGCCCCCAGGCGCCGATGAGCCAGGTCATTGCCAACCTGAGTCCTAGGTAAGTCCCAAGATAGCCGCATCCCACGGCCGCCGTCGGATGAATCGCGAAGGCCGCCAGCGACCAGGGAAGTCCTTGCGTGAACAGCAGACCCAGATGGCCCCAGGGGCGCATGTGGCGCATGACGGCGAGCCAGCGGATGCGCTTGTGAATCAGCTCCGGCAGGGAGGCATAGTCCGGCACCGTCTGGATGGTGTAAGGCAGCAGTCGCACCTCGAAGCCTCGCTCTGCGATCAACCGGCCCACCAGAAGATCGTCTGCCGGCCGGCTTCCGAGCGAACGATACCCGCCGAAGCCCTCGAGCTGGGAGCGGGTGGTGGCGATGGTCGGACCGAGCGCGAACTTCACTCCGTCCAGTTGCCAAGCGGCCAGAATCCCGGCGTAGAAATCGGAAACCATGCCAATGGTTTGCAGCTTTTGCGCCGGAGTTTTGGCGTCGGTCGGTATATAGAAGCAGGTGACCGCGCCCACCTTGGGATCCGCCAGGGGCGCCACCACGGTGCGCAGATAGCCGGGCCGCACGCGCACATCGCTGTCGTTGATCACCAGGGTCTCATGCTGCGCCTCGCGCACCAGGCGCGATAGTTTCCCGACCTTATCATTGATGGCGTCGCAATCCCCGCCGAAAAGAATGCGAATCCGCCGCTCAGGGAAATCACGCGCCAGCTTCTCGAGCACGGGAACCACCGGGGCATCCTTGTCTCCCACGCAAAACAGCAGTTCGTAATCCGGGTAGTCCTGGCGGCAAAAGCTGGCGAAGTTCTCATAGGCATCCGGGTCGAGACCGCGAACGGGTTTGAGGTTACTGACCGGAGGGGTGAAAGCGTCCTGCATGGAACTGGCTTGCGCGACGGGGCGACTGAAGAATCGCCAGGTGCTGTAAAGGACGATCAAATAATAGATGAAGGGGAAAGTGGCCACGACCAGCACGGAGTAGCCGAGAATCGTCGTGAGGGTCATCTGAGTGTTGGTTCAGGACTGCGGCGCTTGATTTCCCGCAGTGAATAAATGGGTTTCTTTTGGGTCTCGTAGTACGTGCGGGAAAGCATTTCGCCGATGAGGCCGACGGAAAGAAACTGAACGCCGGTCAGGAAAAGTAGCATCGCGACAAAAAGAAGCGGCCCGTGGGCCAGCATGATGGCTCTGTGGAGCCATAGCTTCTCGTACAAAAGGAAGAGCCCGACGCCGCTGCCGGCGCCCACGCCGAGCAGGCTCAAGAGCCCGAAAAAGTGCAGAGGGCGGGTGGAATAATCGAGTAGAAACTTGATCCCGATTAAGTCGAGCAAGACTCGCACGGTCCTGGAGAGGCCGTAGTGCGACTTCCCCTTTTCGCGCACCGTATTTTTGATCGGAATTTCCGTAGTGCTTGCCCCGGCCCAGCTTGCCAGGACCGGTATGAAGCGATGCAACTCCCCGTAGAGATGCACGTTCTCCAGAACCTCGCGGCGGTAGGCTTTGAATGTGGTGCCGAAATCGTGCAGCGGCATGCCGGACAGTTTCGCCATCATCCAATTGGCGACGCGGCTGGGAAGGCGGCGCGTGAGCCACGCATCCTTTCTGGCCACTCGCCAGCCGCTGACCACATCGTACCCCTTCGCCATTTGGGCCAGGAACTCCGGGATGTCTTCCGGGTCGTGTTGGAGATCTCCATCCATGGAGATGATGATGTCGCCTCGGGCAGAATCAAATCCCGCTTGCAGAGCCGGCGCTTGGCCGAAATTCCTCCGCAGCCGGACCACGCACACGCGGCTGTCGTTCGCGTAGATTTCATCCAGGATTTCGGGCGTTTGATCGCGGCTGCCGTCGTCCACAAACACCAGTTCGTAAGGCTGGCCTATGCGATTCAGCACCTCGGTGAGCCGCGCGTAGAGTGGTCGAACATTCTCCTGTTCATTGTACAAAGGCACGACAATGGAGATCATTTGCGAGGTCGCCATAATTAATAATCTGTATCCCAAGGTCTTTGGCCAAGAGTTTGACTCCTGGCCGTGTCAGGGCTTGGTATTCCTTTTCTCGCTGCTCGAGCAGACGCGTGGGCGTTTGCCTCAGCGCGTCATCCAAAAAGCCGGGATGACACATCAATTCACTCGTCCCGTCCGGGACCCGGCGGAGAATCTCGCTCAGGAGTCCCTCATCCAGAAACCCGGTGGCCGTGACACCGTAGAAATGCTCAGCGCACGCTACCCCCGCTTGCGGCAGCCGGCGGCACCAGCCCCGGTAAAGCAGGGAAAGGGTGAGGCTGTTGAAGCGCTGTCTCAGGATCCTTGCCTTGGCGCGCGGAAATCGTCCCAGCAAATAGCCTAACGCAGGCCACGCCTCCGCCACAGAACGAATCGCCTTGATGCCGTATTGGCGGGCGACCTTCAGGCTCATCTTTCCAAGCGCCGGCAGGGCATGCACGTGCTTGTGACTGTCCAGATGAGTCGGCACAACGCGCGCGGCCAGAACCTTTTCAACCTGGGCGTGCAGCTCTCTCTCGATTTCGACCGCACGCACTCGACCCAGCAGCATCGCTCGCCACAGGCCGGCGGGTTTTCTCGCGAAGACCCCACGGCCATTTATGAGAGTGGGAACGGATGAAGCAGGGGCGACTGGCTTGCCTTCCGTGAGATTCAGATGAATGCCGACTCCTAAACGCGGGGCCTGGCGCGACAGCGCCGCCGCCGCCGCGAAGGCTTCGCCATTTGCCAGCAGGGTTGTGCTGCTGATCAGTCCATCGTGGTGCGCATCTATGATGGCTTGGTTAACCCCGTCCGTCAAGCCGAAGTCATCCGCATTAACGATCAGGCGCTTCATGCGCTGCCGCGTTTCCGCACTCCCATGGACCCCCTCACCCGGCCCGCCCCGGCGGATGAAAACGCCGGCTGCGGACCACCCTCTCCCCCAAGGGGGGGAGGGAAGATTGGATCAGAGCGAGTGCTTCTCCCCTCGCCCCCTTGGGGGAGAGGGGCCGGGGGCGAGGGGGTCGTTGCAGTCTCGCCGATTCACTCAATGCTGATCGCGCCCACGTCGTACCAGCCATCGGATTGACGGCCTTCGATGGCCAGGCGGACGGCCGGCTGTTCAGTTCGCGGGTCGAGAAGCGCCACGCGAACACGGTAGTCGCCGGGCTTTAGTGTGGCCGGAACGTAAGCCGTACCATCGTAAACCGCATCGCCGGGGAGCCACTTGCGCACGTCCACGGGCAGTTTGATGGTCGCCGATCCTGTAGACGAGGTAATCTGCAGCGCAAGCTCGAAAGGCCTGTAGACAGGCGCAACGCCGGCGTTGCGCCACCACATATGTAATGGTGCCATCGTCCCGGCTTTCGCACGGCGGGCGTACTCCAGCCTCCGGAGAACAATGCGATAGCCCATCTTCTTCTGAAAATCGTCGAAGCGAGCTTTCCACTCTGGCGGAATCGCCGACAATTTGATGTTAACGGAGGAGACGTGCCAGCGCAGCGCCTGAGCGAGAATGTAATCCACGTCCCAGCCCTGCTGCTTCCAGTAGCCGGGGACCCAGCAAGTTTCCAGTGAAACGGGGCTCCGTTGCCAGACGTCCTGGACACCGGAGCGCACAATCTGCTCCGGGTAGAGGTCGAACATGTGGCACCACCGGCCGCCGGTGGTGTCGCGCATGTCGCCCCAGCAGTCGAGCCGCCAGCCGGCGCCCTGCTGCGTGCCATAGGCGAGCGCCTGCTCCTGATCGAAGTTCATCAGCAGTGGGGTGCGCTTGAAGGCCTCGATCCAGATGTCGATGAGAGCCTTCTGGTAAGGGAAAGCCGGCATGTAATCGCTCCAGCCCTCGCCCCAGTAGCCGACCGACGAGATATCGACGCTGTCGAGATCCGGGTGCCCGTCGTAGCGCGCGCCCGCGGCCGCCGCCACCTCGCCCCAGTATTTCAGGTAGAGCGGATCGGAGAAGTCCGGCTGCCAAATATCGCCGTCCTTGTCCGTGGGCCGGTTGGCGCGGCGCGCACCCGAGTTTTGATACCACACGGGCAGCGGATGCTTTTGATCGTAGGGCATCAGACGGATGGCCAACGCTTGGCCGTGCGCGTGCGCCTCCGACAAGGCTTGGTCAATGATTTCCCAGCGAATTTTGCCCTGTTCCGGTTCCAGCTCCTGCCAGAACCAGCGGCAGTAGGAGATCGAAGAAGCAGGGAAGTCCGGCGGGGAAGCCGCCTCGCTGAGCTTTGCGGTGGGCCCTTCTTCGGACCAGCCTACGCCGGCATTCAGGGCTTGGCCGCTGAAGCGCTGGAAAGTCTCAATGCCCATGCCGGGATTCACCAGTACGTCGTCGATGGGTTTTGGACGGACGATTACCGATTCCTGCGCGGCGGCTGGAATGGCCAAGAGACTTAATGAAAGAATCCAGAGTAATCTGCGAATCATGATAAGACCTCATCTTCGGGGACAAGTAATTCAAATGGCAAATGGCAAAAGGCAAAGTTCAAATGGTTTCAAATTTGCGATTGGCAATTTGAAATACTTCGTGGGCTTGTTGTTTTTCGTTTGCCTTTCGTTGTCGCGACCGCTTTCGACAACATCGCACGCAACTGGTTTGATTCGTCCAGGATTGCCGAGAGACGATTAGCGGGAATGGTGTCAGCCTTGGCGAGTAAGCGCAACCAGTAGTTGGATTCCCTGACTTCCTTAAGCGCGATCTGTAGTTTGTGAACGAAGTCTTCCCGCGATTCTGCGCCTTGGGCCTCTTCGTAGTTGGCTCCGACGGAGATGCTTGACCGAAGTAGTTGATCACCGACTCGACGGCCTACAAGGCTCCGCGGCAATGCTTCGACAGCCCGAATCGCCCGCACTCCGTATTCGAGCAATCGTTCGCTCACTTCTCGTGTTTCCATTTCGTGCACCTCCGAGCGCACTTAAGAATACACAAGAATTTCAAATCGCCAATGGTAAATGTGAAACCATTTGAATTTTGCCGTTTGCCATTTGCCATTTGAATTGGCTTTTCTGCCGCTCCTACCCGACGAGTCGCAGCCCTTCCGGTAAAGACTCGCCGAAAATGCGCAAGGCGTCCGCTTGTGCGGGCGGGACGTACTGCTGCAGACCTCGACTCAGGTCATCCGAGATACCTGATGCGGCCAAGCGCGCCATGGCCTTTTGCCGCAGATCCTGGTCGATGTCGCGCAGGTGATCACCGGTAAGCGAGCCAAGCTGGACCACGGCCGATGCCGTTTCGACTGTGAATTCAGTCAGATCGAGCAGCGCTTGGAGCCATTTTGATGCGGTTTCAACCGAGACCACAGAGTTGAGTGGACCGTACAGTGGGATGCGCGCACCCACCCGTCCAAGCGACCACAGCCAGGCCTTCTCGGCGGGTTCTTGGCGGATTCTGGCCAGCAACTCTTCGCCTAGCGAGGCCCGCAAAGTCGCCGGAAGGTGCTCTAAGCTGGCTAGGAGGCGCCAGCCTTCGTGCTCGACCTGGCTGTTCAGCCTTCCGCTCGTTTTCTTTCCGCTGATTCCCAACAGGGCTCCGTACTTCTGGTAAAGTTCGCGCTGTTGACCGGCGTTGAGCCCGCCTGCCACCCGGCGCCAAAGCACCAGCCACTCAACTTGACATTGAGGATCTTTGGGAAACGACGGCCCCGCAAGGTAAACCCGGCGCGCCTGGTTGATCCGCCAATCATCCAGCAAGGCGCCGAAGCCGGGCCGCAGGCAAAAGCCAAACAGATTGAGCCAGCGAGCCTCGTGCCGGCGGCTCTTGGCGCGCCCGCCGGCGACCTCGGCGAGGACATCGCAGAGCGAACGGATCGTGGCCATGGGCCAGGAGTCTTTGCTGTGGCCGAGGGTGGCCTCGAGTTTGCTCACGATCGTTTCAGGTTGTGTCGGAGGCGTCCCCCCTGCTGTGGCGCGGGCATCTTGCCCGCGCGCCTCATGCGCTGGACCGAAGACCTCCCGAATCAGTTTCGCCGCGGCCTCCACCGTCTGGGCGGGGATGGGTGGAGGCGCCTGCGAAGGCGTCGCGGCAGCCTCTGCAGGTTGGGCTTCGTTGCCGCGTAGTTCGAACTGCAAACGCCAGCGGTGCTGCGTCTTAAGCGACTCGCACCAGAGTTCGAGAGTTCCGACCTCCGTGAAGCTGGCGGTGAGCTGCACGCCTAATTCGATCTGGCGCGACTTCTTTCCATACCGCAACAAGGTGACCAGCGGCGCGTGCCGGTGGACCTGGTTCGCGTCGAGAACAGCGACTTCGCCGTGCTCGTCGTGACGCGTGGTCGAGCTGTAGAGCGTGAACGAGACCGGGCGATTGGTGAGGACCGCAAATTCACGATTCGGGAGCGGCAGCCTTGTTCCTTCTTCGATCCCGGACGGCAGCACGCAGACGGCTTGAGTCGCGCGGTCCTGGACGCCTTCCGACTGCACGCCGATGTAGTAGGTTCTCGCGCTGCCCGCCCTGATGCGCAGGCCACCGCCCCGCCGCACCCGGCCATAGTACGCAGCACCTATGGCCACGGCGCTTTCCGGGGCCTGGTTGCTAAGGATTCTCGGGCGCCAGGCGTTGCTGCCGCTGAACCAGCCCACTACTGCGTCGACGATCTTCTCCCGAGTGACGGCCGGAGCAAAGAAACCGCCGTTGAACAGGATGGCATCCGGACGGATCATCGGCGTGGGTGCTGAATCGCCTTCCAGTGGGGGCACGCCATGGCGTGCCCCTACCAGAAACGCGGCCAGATGCTTGGTGATCGCCGGTTCGGTCGCGTAGGGCAAACCCAGTTCGCGCAGACCAACGCGCCGGTCATGAGCGGGCAGGTCGTCAGGAGCGGTTCGGGGAAGGAAACCGCCGGTCAGAACTTCCACCACCTCGTCCCGATTCAGCTCAGAAGTGAGCGTCCCGCCGACGAGCGCTCGTCCGCTGCCCAGGACACTGATCGGAAGGCGGTCCAGAGCCGGGTCACTGAGAAGCCGCTCCTTGGCGGCGCAGCAGGTCCGTCTGAGCGCGTGGCGCTGGCGGAGGCTGAGCTTCGGAGCATGCAGTTTCTCCTCGACGCGCCGTGCCAGCGCCAGATCGAGGTTGTCTCCTCCCAAAAGCAGATGCTCGCCAATCGCTATGCGCTCGAACTGCACTTGTTGGTTGGCGAAGCGAACTCGAATCAAGCTGAAATCAGAGGTGCCGCCTCCAACATCACAAATCAAAACCAGCTCACCGTCCTTAAGCTCGATCTTTCCCGCGGGAGAACTGCGTGGGCGTCTTCCCGCCCGGCGCAGCGCGGGCGCCACATTCAGCGCGTCTTGATGAGCGGCGATCCAGGCGTAGAAAGCCGCCAGCGGTTCTTCGAGTAAGGTCAGCTTTTCAAGTCCCGCCAGGTGCGCAGCCTCCACCGTTAACTCGCGCGCCTCTTCGTCGAACGAAGCCGGGACCGTCAAAACGATTTCCTGATTCTCGAATCGCATCTCGGCGCCGGGTGATGCGGCTGGGGAGGAGTGATTCCACGCATTGCGCAGATGGGTGAGATAATGGGCCGAGGCTTCCACGGGTGAAACCATCGGTTCCGGAGGCTCGGCTCCCCACGGCAGAAGCTTGGCCCGCCGATCCACGGCGTCATGGCAGAGCCAGGATTTGGCGGAAGAGACCTGGCGCCCCGGCAGGAGCGCGCCTTGCTCGCGCGCCAATACACCGGCCACGGATTCCGGCCGCTCTTCCCAGGGGAGCTTCACGCTTCCTGCGGACAAATCCTGTTCGCTGGGGAAATAGAGAAACGAGGGCAACGTGGGCAGGGAGCGAACCTCACCCTCCGCCACCAGTTGCGGCACCTGGAATACCTGAATCGCTGATGCTTCCTGCTTATCGAGGTAGGCAACAACCGAGTTTGTCGTGCCCAGATCAATGCCGATGATGTAGCGGCTGGAGTCTTGCATTACTTAATTGTATCTCGCATCCGGGCAAGCGCTGTCATGCTGAGCGAAGCGAAGCATCTCCGCAATTGTCCTCTTTTGCTCCTCGCTCAACTACGAACTGCGGAGCTTGTACGGGGACGGCTTGCCGTCCCCTTTCGCCGGGCCGGCGGCAGGCGGGTAGGGCAAGCCCTACCCCTACATCCGCGAAGCATGACAGCACTCAGGGCCGCCCGGTTTTTTCGCGGATGTTCAGCTCGAGTTTCCAGCGCTGTGCACCGTCGCGCGACACGCACCACACTTCGAGTGTGCCCACTTCAGTGACGCGGGATTCCAGGCGCACGGGCAAAACCGAGCCCTCCTGGCCATCCAGTTTCAGTGTCACCTCGAGTGGGCTCAACTCCTCAATCTCCTCGCCCCAATCTTCGAGCAGGCTGCCGATCTGATCTTGTTTGCGCACGCTCGAGCTCAGGAAACGAAACTCCGCCGCTTCGCCCACCACCAAGCCGAACTCCCGGTCGGGAATTTGCGCCTCCGTTCCCTCCTCCATCCCGAAGGGCACAACGCAGAGCGCCTTAAGCGGGGCTTCCATGCCGGGCACCGCGGGTAAAGCGCTCTCGATGCCGATGTAATAGGTGCGCGAGGCACCGCTGCGGATGCGCACGCCTTTTCCGCGCCGGGCCTTTCCATAGTAGGCCGCGCCGCGGGCCACGGCGTGTTCGAGATCGGGAGTATCCAGAATCTCGCGTGATCCAAGCGGGTCAAAACCTTCTTCGCGCAGCCAATCGTTGAGCACCTCAATGAGCTGGTCCCGCAGCACGGCCGCCTTCATTACCCCGCCGTTGAAAAGCACGTGCGTCGGACACGCCAAGCCGCTCCGGCCGCGGCGAATCTTCTCGAGTTCGGGGCTATCCTGAACTTGCCTCGAAAGGAATCGCGCCAGATGCCGGGTGATAGCAGCGTCGGCCGCGTAAGGCAAACCCAGTTCCTGAATCCCAATGCGCCGTTGCCGCGCCGGCATCTCGCTGCTCGCCACTCTTGGAAAGAATCCGTCCACCAAAACCTGCTTCAAATCTTCGCGCGTCAACTCAGCTTTGATCGTCCCGCCCACAAGCTTGGAGCCTTTGCCGAGCAAGGCAACCGGGTGCTTGTGGCTTTTCGGTTCCTCGAAGAGCCTCTCTTTGCCCAGCCGGCACTGATGCCACAAGCTGTGCAACTGCCAGATGTCAATGTGATGTCCATTGGCTTCCAACCGTTGTTGGAGCAGCCGAGCGAGCGCCAAATCCATGTTGTCGCCGCCCAACAAGATGTGCTCTCCAACGGCGACTCGCTTGAGGACCAGTTCCCCGCCTTCCTCCGAAACGCTGATCAGGCTGAAGTCTGTTGTCCCTCCGCCAACGTCGCACACCAGAACGAGGTCGCCAACCTTGACGCGTTTGCGCCATCCCTCACCTTGGCTCTCCAGCCAGGCATAGAATGCCGCCTGGGGTTCTTCCAGCAGGGTGACGTTTTTCAAGCCTGCTTGCTCGGCGGCGCGCCGCGTCAATTCCCGCGCCTCTTCATCGAACGAAGCGGGCACCGTGAGCAGGACTTCCTGCTCGTTGAGCGCCAGTTCCGGCTTCCCCTTCGCATGGTAGTGGTCCCACACCCGTCGCAAGTAATCAAGGAAGTGCGAAGACGCCTCCACGGGCGAAAGCTTGGGCACTTCTTGCGGAGCCTGCCAGGGCAAGATGGGCGCAGTTCGGTTCACCGCCGCGTAGCAAAGCCACGATTTGGCCGAAGCGACAAGCCGCGACGGACTTTCGGCACCGCGCTTGCGCGCCAGTTCGCCCACCACGAACCGAGGTTCGCGCTCCCAGGGTAACGCCAAGCTGTCCTTGGGGAAGTCCAATTCGCCGGGGAGATAAAGAAACGATGGCAACAGAGTGCGGTCCGCAACTTCGTTGGGATTTACGAGCTGAGGTATTTCCTGGATAGCTATTAGTCCGGTTGCTTCTTCCAGGGCGGCGTCACAATGTGCCAGGGCCGAGTTGGTGGTTCCCAAGTCGATGCCAACTATGAACTTTGCGTCCAAATATGCCTCCACTTATAAAAGCACCAACCATTACCCAAAGCTGTCATTCCGAGCCGTCATGGACCGACGACGCTCCCCTTCGGACAAAAGCCGACGCTTGGTCACCCCCGCGCAAGCGGGGGTCCATTGTCGGTCGTGGAGCCAATGGATTCCCGCTTGCGCGGGAACGACGTGACTTTCGCGTGGTGCAGGGGCGGCCCGCGAACCGCCCCTATGGAATCTCGACTTCGGCAGGCGCAACCACGGTGCGGCCCTCGCCCTCGGGTAAAGAAGGCAGATTCACTTGTGTTGCGCGCCATCCGCGATGCCGCAGCAGGCCCCTGAGAGGGGGTTTTCCCGTGACGTTGCCGATTACTTTGATAGCTGCGGGATCAAACCCCGCTTGCACCGTGACTGGGCGATCCTCCTCCGAGGAGATAATGGGCTCGAGTTTCACATAGTGTTCCAGCGCCTGGCGACAGCTTTGGTGGACGCTTCGCACGGCGGCGCCCAATTGGGCATCCGGATACGGCGTCACATCCTCCGCAAAGAAGTCGATGAGCCGTCCCTCCCGTTGCAGCAAGGCGAGCATCTGGACCGCGCGGTCGTAACTCGGCAGCCTTGCTTCGGCTTCTTGCGGGCCTGGTTTGTCAGACGGCGTGACGCGACCCCCAGCAGCCGACGCCGCGCCCAATTCCAGGGCGATGCTCCCCGGAATCTGACCGTAAAGCAGAATAGAAAAGAAACAACGCAGAGAATAAGCGATTCTTTTTCCGAGCCCCATCAACGTGACTCCCGTCGGCAATGGCCGGGTTCAGAGGCGAGACACCTTTCGAGGAATCGAATGCCCTTCCCTCGACACCTCCGATCTCGCGCCTCCCCTAGTCGAGCATCGTTATCAGTGTGTGAACCAGAATCTCATTATACCTTAGCTCTTCGTGAAAGCGAGTTATCGGGCGCCCGCGCATGACCGCTCGGAATGACAGGTCGCGGGAATCTCGCACCAGTTAGGACTTGGCGTTAGCGAAGCGATGGAGATACAAATGCTGAGTGCCAGGGCTCCGAGACAAACCGGGAATCTGCCGGACCGGGTCGTAGCCACGATCAAACGAGTATTGCGCCCTATTGCGGACTTAGGGCCGATCTTTAGGCCGGCAAGCGCCTTGGAACTCGGAGCGCCGGAGTTAATTCACCACACCAGCGCCGGTTTAAAGAAACTGACCCCATCTGCCGAACTAGTCGGAGGGAGGGAGGGGGGAATGATTTGGCTCGATTGGTTGATCGTAGCGTCGGTTGCGGTGCTAACAGCAGTCATAATCAAACAATGGAGAGAACGGTCACGTCTCGTAAACAATCTTGATACTCCTGCGCGAAGAGTGGACCCTGCCGTCGCTGGGACAAGCGAAAGGGAAGGTGATCGGCGGCCACCGGAAGCGCTCGAAGAAGGTCCGGCGAAGCGGAGGTTTCCCACCGGCACTCACGCCTTCGCCTGCTTCAAGCACAAATTCGAAGAAATGGC
>Ga0310038_10003224_pt1 | contig 11845 bp, 15 predicted proteins | sample Sb_taG_6_FD_200461 | JGI IMG/M metagenome (GOLD analysis project Ga0310038, IMG submission 200461) | Peat soil microbial communities from Weissenstadt, Germany - Sb_50d_4_PS metaG (v2) (version 2) | ecosystem: Environmental > Terrestrial > Soil > Wetlands > Peat | place: Germany: Weissenstadt... | reverse complement strand
GACGGCAGCTCACCCTGAGTGGGGATCGTCACCTCGGCCATCACGTCTCCTTGGACGCGGGTGGTCGTCCCGGACGATCCGCATCGGTGCTGCCGCTCGATACGACGCTTGCCGCGAGGCGTTGGCCCCATTCTTGGGCTCGGGCCTCCTCGCCCGGTTCGAGGTGATTCTTCAAATTGACGAAGAAGCTCTCGGGCTTCGCGACCACCTCGAACCCGTGCTTCCGAAGCTTTCGGCCGATTGCCTTTGACGCCCTACCTCTGGGAACCGCCGGACCGTTGAACCGGGTGTCGAAGGCAGCAACCTCGGTGTGGCCGTGGCCGAGCGACGTGAGCCAGTCACGCACGCCTGGGCCTTGGGCGTCGCGATCGAGCACCAGATCGTTGCTCGGCGCCTGCGCAGTGGCGCCCGCCCACTTGCGGGTGCATGTGCGACTCATGCCGTGAAATGGGTGGGCCCGCCCACCACGAGCAGGTCGGCGTCGCCCAACCGCTCGCGGCCTGCCTCAGCCAGTGGAACCACGACGACTTCGAGCATCGGTTCGAGGCCCTTGCCAACCGCATCGGCATCGACGCCGGTGGCCTTTGCGACGGTTTCGGCGACGCCGTGCTCGCCGAGCCAGAGGTCGGTGCTGACCTGTCCTGGAGAGACGCAGTTGACACGGATTCCATGCGGCCCGAACTCCTGTGCGAGCGACTTGCTGAGGTTCACCACGGCGGCCTTGGCTGCGCCGTAATCGATCGTGGCGGCGTCTGGCTGAAAGAACGAGTTGACTGAGGCGACGTTGACGATCGACCCGGAGCCCTGTTCGATCATCGGACCAAGGGCGGCCCGGGTCGCGCGGAGGCCAGTGAAGAAGTTCATCTGCATCGCCCATTCGAACTCCTCGTCACTGGTGCCGAGAAACCCCTCGATGCGTATGCGTACCGCTCCGACGTTGTTGACCAGCACATCGAGCCGGCCATGCTCGTCGATCGCGCGCTGCACCAGAGAGCCCGGTCCATCTGGTGCCGACAGGTCCACCGGCACCGCGATCACGCGGTCCAGGCCGTCGAGGTTCTCTGTGCTGCGCGATCCGGCAACGACGAGGGCGCCCTCGGCCACAAGCGCCTCGGTGACGGCGAAACCAATTCCCTTGTTCGCTCCTGTCACGACGGCGACCTTGTCTGCGAGCTTAAGATCCATGATCGTTCCTTCCTGTCGTTTTGCGACTCGGCCGTTTCAGCGAACACCACCGCGACTCGGGCGGCGGGGTTCGCGGCCCACCGAGCCAGATCGCGTCGAGCTTGTCACGCCTCGTTGTTCAGCTGCATGACGCTACGACGAGACCCCTTCACCACAGAACGAGCATCTGGGGTGTGCCGACTACCGCCCTGCACCGCGCGGATATGGAGGCAGTCCCCTCGACGGTGCGATGGTCCTCAACAGACAGGCGAGAGCCCGGCCGTGGCCGGGCCGGCGCCGGCCCGCGCCCTGGGGTGGGCTTGTGAGCGGGTCACAACCACGGCAGTCACCAGGTACGGGCGCCGCGACCGCCGCTCGGCAAGGCGTTGCGGAAGCGCGGAGCGACCGAGATCTCACTGCCGCAGGGGACGAAGAGGAGCGGTACCGGCAGACCGCTGCTTCGCGCCGGAGCGGCAGCGCGGCCACCAACACGCCGCGCGCTCGCGTTTGAGCACCACCGACCAGGCCGGCGGCGAGGGGGTTGCTGCCGCTTTCCGGGGGAGCGGCTGCGCCGGGACGACCCCTGTTCCGTGTGGGGTGTGAGCGGTGGCGGGCTCGGCTCCGGGCCGGTAGAGCGGGCTGGTCAACAGTCTGCTCTCGAGGGGAGGGAGCGATGTCTTGTGAGTTGTTGCTCGATGCCGCCGGTCGGCGGCGTTCACCCGCGGCGATGCCCGACCACAACGCCGGGCGGGCGCCAAGGAACAAGGGTCAGGTGTATTCGGCCGATCCGCCGAGGGTCGATGAGATCGTCGCGGTGATGCGCCAGACACCGGCCGACAGGCACGGGCTGCGGCTGCGGGCGCTGATCGTGGTGCTGTGGCGCGGCGGCTGCGGATCCAGGAAGTCTTGTCGCTGATCGAGTCAGATCTCGACCCGCGACGCGGATCGATTCTGATTCGCCGAGGCAAAGGTAATCGCCGGCGGGAGGTCGGGATGGACGCGTGGGGGTGGAGCGATCATCTCGCTCCGTGGCTCGCCGCCCGGGTCGAGTTGCCGATCGGTGCGCTGTTTTGCGTGATCGACGGGCCGACGCGAGGGCGGCCGTGGTCAGCGACCGCCGTGCGCAGTGAGCTACGCCGCTACGCGGCGGCGGCCGATGGGCGGCGCAGGTTTGCGCCGCATCAGCTCCGTCATGCTCACGCGGTCGAGCTCGCCCGGGAGGGGGTGCCGCTGCCGGTGATCCAGCGGCATCTCGGGCATTCCTACGTCTCGACCACGAGTGTTTATCTACAGGGGATCGATGTCGAGGAGATCATCGGCACGATCCATGCACGGTGCGCGCCGATGATGCACGCCAGCGCCGGTCTCGAGCTCTGAGATCAGGCCCAGCCGGACTAGGCGGGCGGGAGCGCTGCACGCCGCAACCGCCCGCTGGCCCGCGGGGACTCGGCCGCTTCTCGAGATTGCGGCAGCAAGCCTCTCCTCGCCGGCGTGGTCGGTGCTGCTCAGGACCAGCAGCGTGGGCCATCACCGCCGCATTGACCCGGCACACGAGCAGCCCGGCGACGGGCCGTCTGCGCTGCAATTGGTCCAAGGGGGGCAGTGATCGTCGGCGCCGAGCGGACAACTGCTTACAGGGATTGAATAGCTGACTCCGAGCAAGCGCGCCGCCTCGGCTCTACGACCTTTTGGCCGCCAAATTGACGGGTGGCCTCACCCAATCGGGATGACGACCTCGGCAAGCGCGACGGGTAGCGTCTTGGGCAATGTCGGCTGGTGCGGGTCACCCGTCGCCTGAGAATAATGCGACTGCGTCGACGGACGGGAGTTCGGCGGCGCCGGAGGATCCAAGCTCAACGCTAGTGAGCAAAGGGTTCGTGGTCCTGCTCGCGATCGCGGCCGTCGTGGGCGTGCTCGTGTCGCTGGCGGCGTGGTGCTTCGTCGAGCTCGTGTATCAGATCCAGCGGGAGCTCTATACCCACCTCCCGAGCGCTCTGGGCTACAGCCACGGTCCGCCGCTGTGGTGGTCACTTCCGATTCTGGCGATCGCCGGGCTGATCACCGCCTTTGCGATCGTGCGCCTGCCTGGAAATGGTGGGCACATAGCCGCCGAGGGCCTGAAGGTCGGCGGTGGCCCTACGCAGCCGATCACGCTGCCCGGGATCATTCTGGCGGGCCTGGCCTCGATCGGTATGGGACTCGTAATCGGTCCCGAGGGACCGCTGATCGCGCTGGGCGGCGGGCTCGCGGTGGCAACGATCAAGCTGGCGCGCAAGCAGGCGCCGTCGCAGGTGCTGGTCGTCGTCGCGGCGACCGGGAGTTTCGCCGCGCTGGCGTTTGTCTTCTCGTCGCTGATCATCGCGGCGATCATCCTGATCGAGGCGACAGGCTTGAGCCGGGAAAGGCTTCCAATCGTCCTGCTCCCCGGGCTCCTGGGCGCCGGAATCGGGAGCCTCGTGTCGATCGGCATGGGGGCGTTTACCGGACTGAGCACCAGCGCCTACGCGCTCGGAGCGCTGCCGCTGCCCACCGTATAACCGTCCGACTGCCGCCGCCTTCGCCTGGACGATCCCGTTCGCGCTCCTGGTCGCCGTCGTCGCCTTCCTGATTAGGACGGGCGGAGTGGGGACACAGCGCATCGCGAAGCCGCGGCAGTTCCTGCTGCTGCCCCTTTGCGGGCCGGTCCGGAACGCCACCAGCCACGCCAACCGACACGGCCACGACTGCTCGTCCGCCCCGGCGATGCAACACTCCGGCGGCGCCGACGTGACGGTCGCCCTCCACCGTTAGCCATGAACTCCTGAGTAGCAAGCACAAGAGCAGCAGCCTCGCGGGCACCGCTCGGACTGCTGCCTCCGGACAAACGAGCCATGACATCCGGGGGGCGCGCTAGAACGAAAGCAGGTCTCGCGGCGACGACCGGCGCGCACCTGAGATTCGCCGTGCGCGCATCGCGTGCTTGCAGCCTTCGTGCTAGCGCCCGGATCGAAGCAGTAGTCCGCGCGGGCGTCGATGCTGGTCCCAAGGTGGCGACGAACGGCGCCGACCGCCGAATCGCGCGCTGCTCCTATCGCCCAGATCCAAGCGTGTGAGGCGGGGGCTCGGCGCGACTGCATTTCTTCTCGCGCCCGCGACGGCCGCGCTATCGCAAAGGCGACCCAGCGCAACTCCGCGACGACGCGGTGCTTGCCGCCGACGAGCAAGCGGGGCGCACTCGGGGGCGGTGGGCGTCGGGTCAGCCAGCAGGACCCACGCGAGAGCAGGGTCTTGTCGCGCCGGGTGGGGCTGCGTCGGCCTGTCACGATCACGCGTCTGGATCGGGGACCCGGCCACCGAATGCCATCCGGTCGACTCGGGAGAGGATGATCGCCGAGATCTTGGCTGTCGAGCGCCTCGTCCCGCCGGTGGGCTGGCGGCGGTTGCAGCGGTGCGCGGGGCGCATTCACGCTTCCAACGTCGCCTCCGGCAGGGTACTCCCCGGCGTGATGCGGGCATCCAAGCCCGCATCACGCCGGGGAGTCGTTGCTGGGTAGGCGAGGGGACTCGCTCGAACACAACTGTTTCTTTCCTCGGAATCGCGACCACCTACGTCGGCCGCCGCGGCGCCGCGGCGGATTCGGCTACGCATCCGCAGTGATCCGTGTCCCTGTCCCTACCTCAGGATTCGTGGCGTCCGGCGTCACTCGGATACAGGCCAAGCCCGCTGCCAAGCTTCCTCACGGACCGCGACCCAGCCGCCATGGCGCTTGAGCACCGATGCCCAGGGAGCGCCATGCTGCTGTCGCGCCCACGCGTCGTAAGCACGCTGCGAGACGCGATCGCGTGCCTTCAGCTGCACCAGGTACTGCGCCACCCATGCCACTACTTCGTCGTGGTCGGCCCACGCGCTCTTCGCGCGCCTCTCCCCTGGGAGCGCCGCGCCGAGGTCACGCGTGTAATCCGGGCGCTCCGACTTTGGCGGCGGGCCGTCCGGGACCGTCAGGCCTCGCTCGGTCCGCGCGTCCTTCCAGTCTTTGACATATGAGCTGTACGGTCGACCGCGCTGCTTTCGAGGGAACGGGATGTCATTCGCCCTAGCGAACAGCACCAGCTCGCCAAGCGTCGGCTGCGTGCCGTGGTGCTCGTAACAGCGATCCAGCACCTCGATGATCGGCGTCGGACCGACGTGGGCTCGATGACCGCCCAAGCCATGACGAGGGGCCAAGCCGGCGCCCGCGAGCGCTTCGCCCCAAGTGCCGGCGACTGCCTCGATCTGCTCCGGCGTCAGGAACGGGAGGTGCTCGTTGCGGCGTCTCGGGCTACAACCGGTACGAAGCATCACTTCGCATTCGGCTCGGTACTGGCCTGGAGTGAGGGTCGAGGCGCCCAGACGGCGTGCGATCAGCTTCAGCACGAAGTTGCTGTATTCCTCGGTCAGCCAGTCGGCTTGCTCGCCGCCGAGAGCGTGGCCGAGCGCAACCCGCTGACCGTGTCCGGTGGCGAACGCGAGCTCCCGGACCTTCTCCCACGACAAGTGGAGGTGCTCGCAGATGCGGCGCGCCGCGGGAGTGTTCGCGAAGCGCTCCCTGAGTTGCCTCGCCGTGTCCCATGAGCGGGTGCTGATTCGCCGAGGGTCATCGGCAGGAGAGAACTCAGCGACCTGGCGGACGATCTTGAGCAGCGCCAAAGGCTCGAACTCCGACGCTCGTCGATGGGTGGTCGTCCTCGCAGACATCGTCAGGGACGATAAGCATCAGACCCGACGTAACGCCATGTCTCACCTGCAAGCAACCGTGGACCGCCGCATGCCGCGCTAGCTTGCCAGCGTGCCCGTTCGCCATGACAGCAGGGTCGTCTCCGGTAGCGGAGCTTTTCTTAGCTGACATCGAGGGAGCACCGCGCCGCTGCGAGTGCGTCTCTGACGCACCCTTTCGTCCGCGAACCATGCGAACATGTGTTCGTATCTGATTGGCTGTACGGCAACTATCTGAATTGCTGTTCTTCGCGCCAACGTCACTCTCACACAGATGCCCGCCCTCCGCTTTCAGCCCCCCGACCGCCAGATGGGAGCCACTGCGTTCGCCCGCGACGACGCCGTCCGCGGCTCGATGAACATGGTGCGACTTCTGAAGCGGAACCGTTGGTTGTGGCGGGAGCTGCGCAAGGCGTGTGATGTAGACAAGCGGTTCGGCCGCCGCCGGCAGCGTGGCAATTGGGAGCTGGTCGCCGTCGCGTTCGTCGTCTCGGACTACGTGGACATACAGCCGTGGCACGACGACAGCACCGATCCGCTCTGGCAGGCGTGCGGCTTCGTGCGCAAGCCGAGCTACCGGACGACGTGGCGGCGGCTGCGGGAGCTTGCCGCGGTCGCCGACGAGTTCCTTGCAGCAGCGGGCAAGCTCATTCGGCGCGCTCGCTCCCAGGAACCCCGCGCGATGGCGCACGTTCACTTTGACAACACCGAAGACGAGACGCATGCCGCGCTGGTGCACGACTGCGCTCCTGGTGAGTCTCCCGTCAGAGCGACCAGCGGATCGGCAGGTAGGGGTCGCGCCGGTGCTGGCGCCCGTCCCGCGCGCCAGGACACGAAGGCGTTTCGCGAGGAACGGCATCAGCTGGCGGCACTCGCACCCGAGCAATCCGAAGACGAGAATGCCGGCGATAAGCCCCAGGATGTTGAGATCGTTCGCCGCGGATCGCGGATGATCAAGCGCGTGCGCATCGACGGCTGCTGGTACCGGACACTCGACCTCGACGCCGGCATCCGCGCCGACATGGGACCGCGGGGCGCGAAGCGCTTGGCATGGGTACTACTCCGGCAAGGCCATCGACCACTTCACCGGCGGCGTCATCCCCATCGTGGACAGCGCCAGTCGCCAGGAGTACGACCTGTTCGAGGACCACTACGACCTGGTGCGCGACCTCCTTGGCGAGGCGCCGGACACGGCGATCGGCGACAAGGGATTCTCCGTCGAGAGCGCGTTCCGCAAGTGCACGACGAACGGCACCGCGCCCGTCTTCCCGTGGCGACCCGGCGGTGGCGACTTCAAGCGCCACGACAAGGCCACCCATGATCGCCACGGCGTCCCCCGCTGCAGGTACTGCGGCGCACCCACCAGCTTCGTCCGCTTCTCCCCCGGCGATCTCTCGAAGACCGCCGAGAACCGCAATCCTCGGCTGTGGGTGCAGTGCATGGCCGGCGCCGCCGACGAATGCACGAAGACGCAGACCATCGCGTGCTCATCCGATTACCGGCTGCTCCTGCCCCTCTGGCGCACCGACCCGCTCTACCACGAGCTCAAGGAGTCCCACAGTTCCTACGAGGCCCAGCATGATTGGTGGCGCGATCGCTACAAGGTTGCCGCCGATGATCTCGGCGTCCGACCCAAGATCCGCGACATCGGCTGGCACCGCCTTCGCGCCAACGTCGCCGCGCTCGTGGACTGGCTTCGCATCTGCTATCGCGAAGGCTGGCTCGGCAAGCACCGGCGCAACCACCTGGGAACCGAGCGCAAGTTCAAGGACCGCGCCGCGAGCATCAGTGCCAAGCTGGCGAAGATGCGAGTCCGCATGGGGATCATGGGCGCCTACGGCGAGAAGGCCGAGCAGCTCGGCCTGGGCGAGCGAACACCGCCCTCGCGGCGGGATCGCGGCGCACCCGCCGCGTAACCCGGCTCGCTCCGTCTAAAGAACCGATCGGCCGGCCGCCCGGGATGACCCCTGGGCGGCTGCCGGCGTTTTCGGCGCCACTGTCGCCTGGGAAATCCTCAGTGCGGCTCGAGCCGGCCGCGAACGACCCCGGAAGCCGCCCCTTGACGCCGAAAGACGCTCCAGCCTCCTATTTTGGAAACTGAAGCGTCTAACTGTCGAGGTGGAGACGGCGGGTACGAAGACGGCGAAGAACACCGAATTCGCCGGGCGGTTCAGTGCCGGCGAGTGGCCGACTTGTGGCCGAGCTGCTCGTGCGACTCCTACTCGTTGTGGCCGTCACATGGCAAAGGCGATGCCTGACCGGACGCCGGACGGCCGCGAGCGTTCGGCGCTTCGCGGGCGCGACGCGAGCGGCGTCGAGCAGCCTGCCACCTCTGCCTGCTCGTGGGAAGAGACGGCCGTATCGGGTCGCTCCAAACGTCCGTCGTTGTGATGACGGATCATCTGTTCCGGGTGATGCGCCGCCGCGGCTTGCTGGAAAGGTCCAGTGGATGCCTGAGGGCCTGTCGGCATCTGAGGTCGGAAAGGAAATCGCCGAGCATCGCGAGCACGCTGAACATGCCGGGCGCGACGAGCACCCGGCACCTGGCCACGCCGGTCGTGACCGTCTGATCTCGATCATCGAGGCGCTTCTGCTCTCTGTCGTGGCCCTGATGGCCGCATGGTCGGGCTACTCGGCGGCCAAGTGGAGTACGGAATCGTCGCTTTCGCTGTCGAACGCATCCAGCGCCCGAAGCGACGCCAGCGCCGACCAGATCGAAGCCACACAGATACGCACGCTGGACTCGGTGTCGTTCAACGCGGTGGAAGGGGCGTACGTCGCGAACAACGTCAAGCTGTTCAACCTGACCGTCAAGCGGCTGCGAGCCGGCTACCGCCCCGCGTTCAACGCCTGGCTCGCGACGCATCCTCTGAAGAACCCGAACGCGCCGGCGGACCCATCGGACATGCCGCAATACGTGATACCCCAACAGAAGCAGGCAGCGGTGCTCACTGCCCAGGCCAATGCGCTCTTCACCGCGGGTGAGTCCGCCGCCGGAACTGCGGACAAGTACGTGCGCCTCACCGTTCTGCTCGCCGCGGTCTTATTCCTGGTAGGGATCGGTAGCCGCTTCCCCGCTCGTTCGGCGCGTTACGGCCTGATCGCGGTCGCCGCCGGACTGCTGGTCGTATCAGTCGTCCAGTTGCTAGGCCTCCCCGGACCGCCGTCGTGACAAGGCTCTAGGCGCGCGAGCCCTAGAACGCTGCGCTCTCGTCAGGCCGGTCCGGCTCGAGCTCGTCGCCCCCAATATCGGCCGGCCCTTCTCCCGCGCCGTCACGACCCTCGACGCGCTCGCCCTCATAGAAGAACCGCCCCCCGCTGGTGCGGAGGGCGGTTCGAATTCTTTGCAAAGGTGGAGACGGCGGGAATTGAACCCGCGCAAGGTTTCCCCCGAAGCGGGACCAGCCTGTGGTGAGCCTACTGCGCGCCGCAGCTCGGCAACGGCGACGTCAAAGCCCTCGACGCCGGTGCGGCTGGGGGATCGACGCCCCGATGCGTCGGCGACGGAAAGGGCTGGCCGACCGTATCGAGAGAGGTGAGGAGCAGCTGATGTCGGTGAACCCAGAACTGCCGAGCCCTTCCGCGCGATGGAAGGGTGAGGGCTTCACACGCGTTCACGGGCACTCACGAGCGGGCACGAAATGCCTGAAAACACCCGTTATTCGGAATGTACGGCCGTGATCGTCGAAATGCGGCCGATGCGGAGCCGGTGGACGGAAAATGGACGCGCGGGCACCGGGTATCTCGACGTGTGGTCAACGCGCCCCGTTGTGCTGATGCGAACCTTCCCACGCCGTCAGCAGACTCGGCGTCTGCGCCGCGCCGCCGCGAGCGGCGCGGCAGCGATCGTCGCCGGAGCGCTGGCGGCAACGGCCGCTGGCGCCGGCGCTACCGCGCTGGCTGGATCGCTGGCGCTGGTGATGGCAGCGCTGGTGGTGGACGCTCGTCGCTGGGTGCGCCTGGCCGCTCGCAGCCGCGTCGGCGCTCAGTCCGAGGCTCAGGTTCGACGAGCGCTCAGCGGGTTGAAGGCGGAGGGGTGGCAGCTACGTCACTCGCTCCTCTGGGCTGGGCGCGGAGATATCGACAGCGTCGCGATCGCCCCGACCGGGGTCGCGTTCGCGAGATCAAAACGCGCAAGTTCGACGCACGCCACCTGGCCCGCGCCCGCCAGACGGCCGTGTGGCTTTACCGGCATCGGCGGCGCTGGTGCCGTAGAGGAGCGCTCCCGGTGCTGTGCGTGGTGCGCGCCCGCGGGGTCCAGCACGTAGAGGACGAGGTTCTCGTGGTGTCGCTGGACCGCCTGGCGCCGGCGCTCAGAGCCGGCGCCGGAACCTCACCCCGCCCCCGGTTCCTGGCCGGACAGACGTCTTCGTGCTGAGCGGCAACTGCTCAGGGAATCGCTAGTCGCTCAATCGGGAGCGGGCGGCGGTATCGGCGAACACGCAGACGAACAGCAGGTGCGCGAGGCAGTCCGTGATCGCCTCGGGCACCGTGGGTGCGTCGCGGTCCAGGGAGCCGATCGCGAGCGCCGCGAACCGGCCGGACTGCTGGGCATGCTCGATCAACGACGGCGGATCGGCTGCCGGCGAGGCGCGCTCGAGCCAGTCGCCGGCCTGCTCGTAGGCGAGCGGCAGCCACTCATCGGGCTCGTAGCCGCGTGAGCGGCCGTCGGATTCGAGGGCGAGGTGGCAGCGGTGCACGCTGCCGGTGGCGGTGGCGTCGATCGTCGCGATCAGCTCGCCGACGACATCCGCACCACGCTGCGTGGCCGGCGGGAGGAGGTGCAGGACGTTGGCGGCGACGGCGAGGCTGATCAGGCGTGGGATCGCGGTCGCCAGCAGTGTGATCGGGCGCTCGGGGGGCTCCTCGCCCGCGGGTAGGTCGCCGGCGCCGCGCTCGTAGGCGGCGTGGTAGCGCTGGGCGAGCTCGTCGTCCGGCCACGGGCGGGCGAGCTGCCGATAGACGGCGTCGAGGCTCAGCACGGCCTGTCGGAGTGTCGCGGACGGCCGTGGTGACGGATGGAGAGGCCGTCGCGGGCGGCGCCATCACCGCTTTCCGTGCGGCGGGCTCGGGCGCGTTGGCCGGCGAGGCGGTGGGGGCCAACGCGGCGCGGGCTCGGTACCTGGTCTGTGAGCGATGAAGAAACGCGCGTGGAGATGAACATGAGCGTGAATCGGGCGGTCGCGATCGCCGCGGCCACCGATCAAAAGGAGCTGCGGTCGTTCTACGGGCAGGCAGTCTCGCACGGCGCCGCCAACACCTTGTGCACGCCCGAGGAGGAGCGCGCGTACGGGACGTTGCGGCTGCTGGCGCTGGCGACGCTGCGGCTGCCGGACCTCTATCTGTACGCGCACCTGCTGGAGGCGCTCGACGAGGACCCGACGATCGAGCCGATCCCGTCGCTCGTCACCACGCGGCTTTCCGAGATCGCTGCCGGGGCGCTGCGGCTCGCGCACCGCGCGCTGGAGACCCACGCGGACGAGCTGGGCTACGAGCCCGGCGCGTGGATCGCCCGGGCGCTGGAGCGCGCCCGCACGGAGTTGTGCGGCGACCCCGAACTCGTCCTCGTTGACCAGGCGCGACGGTGTGCGATCGCGCTCACGCGCGCGATCGCGGCCACCGCCGGCGAGGCGATGCTGGTGCCTGGCGAGCTCGCCGACGGATTAGCGCGTCTGCTCGTGGTCTGCGTGATCGCGACCACGGTCGGATGACCGGGCGGCTGGCGAGCGGCCGGGTCGTGCTGCGAGCGTGGGCGCGCCGGGCGGTGGTGCTCGCGCTTCCGCTGCCGCTGCTCGCGCTGGCCGCGGCGGCGTTCGTGCTCGCGCCGGGGAGTGTCGGAGGAACCGTGTAAGCGTGGCCGAAAGGACGAGTCATGCCCACGAGAACTCAGAGCAGGATCAATCGAGAAGAAGATGTTCTGTCTGTCAGCGAGGAGCGAAGCGACCTCCA
>Ga0310038_10003223_pt1 | contig 11848 bp, 5 predicted proteins | sample Sb_taG_6_FD_200461 | JGI IMG/M metagenome (GOLD analysis project Ga0310038, IMG submission 200461) | Peat soil microbial communities from Weissenstadt, Germany - Sb_50d_4_PS metaG (v2) (version 2) | ecosystem: Environmental > Terrestrial > Soil > Wetlands > Peat | place: Germany: Weissenstadt... | reverse complement strand
TGGGTGGCCCGCTTCCTACCGGCTTGGCTCTTGGGCTCGACCCTCAGCGGCTCGGTTTGGCGAGCTGGCGGGGCTGGCGGCGTTTCGCTCTTGCCGGTCTGGGAAAGTGCCTGGGTAGCCCGCTTCCTGCCGGTTTGGCTCTTGGACATGTTCGATCCCTCGCTACCTGGGCGGCCCGAGCGGACACTCGACTTCGGGAGCGACTTGCATGCGTGCCCGGCCACCCACTCCCCCGGGCTGGGGGGTGGTTCGCCTGGACACCGCTGGCCCGTTCCGATCCCTGCCCTGGCAAGAGCCCTGGCGTGTCCGATCCACGGATCAGGACGGCCGCTGCCGCCGCCGAGCCATCGGGCGGGGTATGATGGGGCCTACCCCTAAGTGATCGACCGTGAACCGCCCGAAGGTTGAGGCCAATTGCTGCCGCAACTCCGAGCGGGTATCGAAACTCCACCCCGGCGGGCGGGAGATGAATGAAGAGATGGTCGCTAGCGGCAACGGCTCAGCGGGGAGCGGGACTTGTTTGTGGCTCATGATTGCTCCGCCTTCGCCTCATCGTTTCCGGCACGACGGGCCGCACGCCAATCCGCACATTCCGCCAGAATGGCGTCCGTGGCCCACAGGAACGTGAGCACAGCATCCTTGACCTCTTCATCGTTCCAGCCGGCCGTCATTTCCTCGATCTCCTTGAACACAATATTCCCAGTCCGCTGGAACTCGTCGATATCGATGACCCTATGCATATGATGAGTTGAAAAATGAACGTAACCAGATGAATCGCTATAAAGCTCGGTTACCAAGTCGTGTTTCTTGGTCAGCTCCTTGTGAAGATAGCTGTCCGTCAGGCGTCTCCCGTGCCGGTCGAGATATTTCCGCCGCTCTTTGCCCTCGGCAATGTGCTTCGCATAGGCGAAGACATCGGCGACGAGGGTCCGTGCGAAAAGACTCATCGCGGTGTCGAGCTGGAAACGGATGATCGGAACGCCGCAGAAAATATTCCGTTGGTCCACCATCGCCAGGAAGCCGCTGATGTTGTCCAGCGACCGACGCAACGCCGCAATCACAAGGTGGTCTTTGGCACACACACCCTCGGCTTGGCCGGCTACGGCCTCACGGAAATAGTCGATGTGCTCCTCCCGCATCGTGGCCAACGCTTCAATCAAATCAGTCAGGGAAGGAAGGGCTTCATCGGGGGATGCCGTTGGCATGAGCTGTCCTCGTCGTTAAGACCGGTGTCGTCATGAGCACGCATCGTCCATGCTCCTTGCGCGGCTGTTACGAGAGCGACATCATTTCGGCTTTAAAGATGGTGAAATCCTTCCAACCGAGCTGCTCGATGACGTCGAAGGCCATGTCACGCTCAGTGTAGTCAGCGAATCGGGCGTCAACATCAATGGCTAGCTTATCGAAGCACTTTTTAATCTCTGGGTTCTTAAAGACGCCGTTGTTCGCCTTCGCCTCTTCCCAGTGGGTCGACTGGTTACGTGCCTGCCAGATAATCGTCTTCAGCCTTTGCGTGCCAATCGCTCGTCCGGCGGGGCACGCGGCTAGTCCGCCATGAGCGAGGGAGATGCCCTTCTTCGCGTACTCAAGCAAGGAACCGGCCAGTGAATCGACTGAGATCCTGTGGGCGGCAATCTGGTCGACGAGCTTCTCGCGGTCCTTGTCCTTGTAGAACAGTTCCTTGTCCTCGCCGAAGTAAGTGCCCCAGTAGATTCCGGCCCCCATCGCCACGTCGTCTGGGTCTTCCGCGTTGAGTTGCCATGACTCGCTTTGCTGGTAGTTGTGTTCGATGACCTTCCTGAGCGGGGCAATCTGGGCCTCAAGCTCCTTCAGCCGCTCTCGCTCGGCCCAAATCAACGGGATGATGTTCTGGGCGGCGTACTCAATCTCGGTCAGGTAGTCGGCGACAGTCATCATGGCTTTCCCGACCCTCAAAGGAGTTGATAATTGCATGATATCGTATCTGGAGGTTAGCCGGAAATAAAGAGAATCGAATGAACCGTTGCGCGGAGATTCCCGAAGCGGTGGCATCCTCCCGAGCCGGGGGCCTCTCCCTTCACTGCCAGGTTTCCCCGTCAGGTCGTGTTCCGGGCCGGTCATGATGATGTCGCCGATGGGGGTACGGTGCTACTAGCAGCAACGAGAGTCTTCAACCCCATAGCAAGCTGCTCCACGAGGTCGGCGAGTTGAATCACTGCGGTCTCCCTGACGACGAGCTTCTGTCCCACCTTGTATGTCTTGTCCTGGGTCTTGTCGACGTAGACCTGGTCCACGAGCCCCTCGCGATGCGCCAACAGGTGTCTCTGTTGGAAGAAGACACCCAGCGCCGCTAATTCCGAGGCGCTCAGCAGGTCGTCGTACCCTTTGCCGGTGGCCGATCGCCAGACCGTGCTCGATTCGGCCAGGTTCTGGAAGAGATTCTTGCGAACCTTGATGCTGGCCGCGTTTGGCAGCCCTTGGAACGTCGCCTCGGCGAAGCGTTGGAACGACGCCACGAGCTTAACCAGGCCGTTCTCGAGGATTTGTCGGACTGTGTCCGTCGCCGCGTCGTCACCAGCCCCGGCTCTGACGGCGTCCTTGATGGCGCTGAGCGCTGTGACGGATGTCCTAACGCTCTCGACGGCCTTAAGGAAGGTAGTCGACGCGGAATTGTGGCCGCAGGCGGGGCAGAAGAAGGCTGCCCCTACGGAGCTGTATCGGCAGCCGCAGACCTCGCAGGCGAAATGCTGCCTGAGGCAGTCGGCGGCGGTTGGCGGGACTGCGATGATCGGAGAGCCGGGACGGTAGGACAGCGAGAGCTTGATGAACCCGCCCCTCGGTTGCTGGGCATTGAACCGGCTGCTGTCCTCGCGCAATGCGCCGCGAACAACTTCCTGGACATGGGAGAGGGCGGCCTTGCGGATGTATTCTCGCTGTGCTGGGGTGTTCCAGTCGGTCCCCTTCGATTCGTAGCGGCAGATCGGACAATACGCGACCTCGTCTCGAACCTTTGCCTTCCAATCTTCGAGAAGAACCTTGAAATCGGCCTGGCAGGCTTTCGACGGGCAACGACGGTCGAGCTGACCGTCGTCATCGAGGTGCACCTGGATGGGGACCTGGACACCACGCTCGATCCTTTTCATCTCTCGAAGCAATCTATCGAACACCGCCGCCACTCCTCAGAAGGCCGAACTCTGGGTTGAGAAAGCAATTTAGATTATCATCCTCTGCATCGGCTTGGCTATTTCGCCTCTGGCCCGTGCATCCCCCAACCGGGAATCCCATCCTATGGTTAAATGCCAAGTTGTGGCGCGGAGGGCACTCGTCGCGCGCCGCCGGGGCATGTATGATGGAGTGCATTTGGAGCGGCGCGTATTAAGGCGCTCTTGAAGGCCGGGGGCCATCGAGAAAGCCCAGCAGATGCCCGTCCACGAGTCGCCGAAGACCACCAAACTTTACGACCGCACCTCGGATGCGGTAACCCTTCGACGACGTAGAACGGATCGCGATCTAGGATGAACATGCGGACAATTGATGCACCACAGTCTGGCCAGTTGGTTCGCGTCCGCCAGCGACAATACTTCGTCGAGGAGGTCGCCCCTCCTGGGGCCGGAGACGATTCGACGCTCGTCCGCATGTCCTGTCTCGACGACGACGCCCAGGGCCAGCCGCTTGAAGTTCTTTGGGAGAAGGAACTCGACCCGGAGATCATCACCGCCGAGGCCTGGCAGGATATTGCGGCTCGCGGATTCGATCCACCGAAGGTCTTCTCAGCCTACCTGCATACGCTCCAGTGGAATTGTGTCACCTCGACCGACCCGACCCTCTTCCAGTCGCCCTTCCGCGCGGGGATTCGGATCGATGCCTATCAGCTCGAACCTCTCAGAAAAGCGCTCCGCCTTCCCCGCGTGAATCTCTTCATTGCCGATGATGTCGGCCTGGGCAAGACCATCGAGGCCGGGCTCATCGCGCGCGAGTTGCTCCTTCGCAAGAAGGTTCAGGATATCGTTGTCGCCTGTCCGCCCTCGATGCTCTTCCAGTGGCAAGACGAGCTTGAGATTCGCTTCGGGATGGTGTTCCAGATTCTGGACAAGGACTACATCGCTCGCGTTCGGCGCGAGCGGGGTTACGGGGTCAACCCGTGGACCACACACACGCGGTTCCTCGTCTCGCATCGACTGCTGATCGACGAGGCCTACACCGCGACGCTTCGCGACTGGCTCGGGGACTTCCGCCCAGGTTCCTTGCTCGTCCTCGACGAGGCCCACCACGCGGCGCCTGCCAGTGGTGCCAAGTACGCCATCGACTCCAAGTTCACCCGCGCGATCCGCGATATCGCGGGCCGGTTCGAGCATCGCTTGTTCCTCTCGGCGACACCGCACAACGGCCACCCCAACAGCTTCTCGGCTCTGCTCGAAATCCTTGATCCCCAACGCTTCTGCCGGGGGGTGATCGTTCGGCCCAAGCTCCGCGACGAGGTCATGGTCCGACGGCTGAAGGAAGACCTGCGCGCCATCGCCGGCGGCTTCCCGAAGCGCACCGTGAGGCAACTAGATATCGACGACCTACCACTCGACACGCCGGAACTACGCCTCTCCGAGCTGCTCGATGAGTATCGGGAACTGAGGGAGCAACGACTCAAGGGCGAGTCGAAGAGGAAACAAGCTGCCGCGGCCCTGTTGATCTCGGGTCTTCAGCAACGCCTCCTCTCATCCGTGGAGGCCTTCGCCCGCACGTTGCGTGTCCACCGGCGCACCGTGAAGCGACACTGGGAGGAAGCCCAAGCAAGCAAACCCGAACCCGAAGAAACGCCGACCTTGCCCGATCTGTTCGCCCATGGTGTCGACAGCGACGATGACCGGGCGACCCTCTCGGAAGAAGAACTACAAGCCGAGGAAGACGCCCAGATCGAGGCCGCCACCAAGGCCACGATGGGCACGCTCACCGCCCTCTCGGCGCGCGAACTCTACAGCCGCGAGCAGACATTGCTCGACGAGATGACCGAGATCGCCGAGGCGGCTCGTGGACAGGCCGACGCTCGCATTCGTCAGCTTGTCGACTGGATCCGCGAGCACATGTGTCCGGACCTTCCGCCTCTCGGAACCCGAACCCAGCCCGATTCACTGGCGAAGTGGAACGAGACCCGGGTCATCATCTTCACCGAGTACGACGACACCAAGCGCTACCTCGAGCAGCAACTCAGGGCGGCCATCGAGTCGACCGACCGCGCCGCTCTGCGAATCCGCGTCTACCACGGCCCGACGCCCCAGGCCGAGCGCGAGGAGATCAAGCGCGCCTTCAACGCCGACCCGAAGAAGCATTCCGTCCGGATCCTCATCGCGACCGACGCCGCGCGCGAGGGACTCAACCTTCAGACCCATTGCTGGAACCTCTTTCACTTCGACGTGCCGTGGAATCCCAGCCGCATGGAGCAGCGGAATGGTCGGATCGACCGCAAGCTCCAGCCCAAGGACGAAGTCTTCTGCCACTACTTCGTCTACAAGCAACGCATCGAGGACCGCATCCTCAAGGTGCTCGTGCGGAAGACCGAGACCATCAAGCTCGAACTGGGGAGCCTTTCCCAGGTCGTCGAGAGCCGCCTGGCCAATACCCTCAAGTACGGGATCCGCCGCCGCGACGTCGATGCGATGGAGAAGGAACTCCAAGAGGCCGACCTCGATCCCCAGGTGAAGGAAACTGTTCGCGTGGAACTGGATGGACCCGACGATGAGCAAAGAGCCGAGGATGCGCTTCGGCTCCGCGAGGAAGAGGAAGCCCGTCGCCGCCAGGAAGAGCTGAAGGCCCAAATCGATCGCCTGCGAAACCTCTTGGAGAAGTCCGAGAAATCGATCGCCCTGGAGGAAGACCACTTCCGCTCGGCCATCTCGTGCGCCTTGCAGCTCATGGGTGGCGACCCTCTGAAGCCGGTCCCCGACTCCGAAGACTGGGATCGACCCATCTCCCGGTTCGAGTTCCCCGCGCTCGACCAGCGTCAGGGTGCCGACCCCACATGGGCCGACACGATGGATACCCTCCGCACCCCCAAGAAACGGGACCAGAAGCCCTGGGAATGGCGCAGGGAGTCACCCATTCGGCCAGTCGTCTTCGAGGACACCGGCACAATGGAGGAGGACGTCGTCCACCTTCACTTGGAGCACCGCGTCGTCCAGCGGCTTCTCGGTCGTTTCACCGCCCAAGGCTTCATCCATCACGATCTCTCGCGTGCCTGCCTCGCTCAGACGAAGGATGCGATCCCCCGCGTCGTGCTCATCGGGCGGCTTTGTCTCTACGGACCCCGTGCGGCACGGCTCCACGAGGAGCTTGTCCCCGTGACCGCCCGCTGGACGGAGCCATCCCAGCGCAAACAGCCGCTCTCGCCCTACGCACGAGAGAGCGAGACCAAGACGCTCGACCTGCTGGAGAGTTCCCTGCTCCCGTCCAACCTTCCCGAGTTGGATGCCGTCATCCAGGAAAAGCTCCGCCTGGCGGCTCCGGTGGATATCGAGCAGTTGCTCGGACACCTGGAGAGCCGTGCCCAGGAACTTGCGAAGACGGCCCGTGTCGCCCTGGCAAAGCGGGCCGACCAGGAGGCCAAAGCCATGGCCGAGATCCTGGAGCTGCAGAAGAAGCGCGTATCCGAGACAGCGGAAAGGTTCCGCACGAATCAGATGGAGTTTGACTTCGGCGACTTCAACTCTGACGAGATGCGCCAGCTCGAATCGAACAAACGCCATTGGGACAAGCGGCTCGCAGCCATTGACCGCGAGTTGAAAACCGAGCCCGAGCGCATCAAGGCGGTTTACGAAGTGAAAGCCCAGCGCATCGAGCCAGTCGGCTTGATCTACCTCTGGCCGGTGACGGGATAGCAGCGATGGCGATCGACTCTGAAATTCGTGTGCATCAGGAATGGCTCGGCTACCTCCAGCCGGTGGGGCTGGTCGTGTCTCCGCCTGCCCTTGGCGCGGCTCAGGCGTTCCCGAACAAGAACATCATCCCCGACCATGCCCGCTTCCTGAACATCGTCGATGCCGTCAAGCTCCCGGGACAGGACGACGCGGTCGCCGCTATCGGCAATCTCCCCCGCTTCTGTGCCGAGATCCTCGGCTGGTCTCGGGAAGAGCTTGTCGGTACCGAAGAGGGAGGCCCACTCCCCGACTCCCTGGAGGTGACACTACCGGAATACAACGAGACGCTTCGGCCGACCTTCGCTGTCCGCGAGCCGGTGCCCGATGCGAAGGGCGAGCAGCCCTGGATGATGCTCATCCAGGAGGTCGCCGCCGGCCTGGACCTCGACGATGCTCCTGACGTCGGCGATCACCGCTGGCAGGCAAGCCCTCAGGCCCGGTTCGAGCGGCTCTTACGCGAGACGCAGGTACCGATTGGCCTCATGTCGAACCACACAAGTCTCCGGCTGGTCTACGCACCCCGGGGTGAGACGTCCGGACACCTGACGTTTCCCGTACAGGCGATGGCCGAGGTCGCGGGCCGACCGATCATCGCCGCGTTCTTGATGCTGTTCTCCTTCAAGCGGCTGTTCCTGCTCTCCGACAAGCAGCGGCTCCCCGCCATCCTGTCCGATAGCCGCAAATACCAGAACCTCGTCTCGACCCAACTTGCCGAGCAGGTGCTCGCAGCACTCTACGAGCTGGTCCGCGGTTTTCAGTCGGCCGACGATCAGCGCCGGGGTGATTTGCTCCGCGAGGTGCTCGAAGACGACCCGAACCACGTCTACGCCGGCCTGCTCACTGTCCTGATGCGGCTCGTGTTCATCCTCTACGCCGAGGACCGCAACCTTCTCTCGAACGACGAGGTCTACCAGAAGTACTACTCCGTCACCGGCCTCTTCGAGCGGCTCCGCGAGGACGCCGGTCGGCACACCGACACGATGGACCACCGCTACGGCGCGTGGGCGCAGCTCCTGACGCTCTTCCGCCTGATCCACGACGGAGGACGACACGGCGGGATGAAGCTCCTGGCTCGGAAAGGCTACCTGTTCGACCCCGATCGCTATCCGTTCCTGGAAGGTCGCCCGAAGGGCTCGAAGCGACAGCCCGGCGAGCGTGCCGACACGCCCCACGTCTCCGACGGTGTCGTGTTCAGGGTGTTGCACAACCTGCTCATCCTCGGCGGCGAGCGACTCAGCTACCGCACGCTCGACGTCGAGCAGATCGGCTCGGTCTACGAGACGATGATGGGCTTCAACCTCGAAGTGGCCCAGGGCCGCTCGATCGCCATCAAGCCGAAGAAGGCCCACGGCGCGCCGACCACGATCAACCTGGAGGAGCTGCTCCAGGCCAAGCCTGCCGAGCGGGGGAAGTGGCTCAAGCAGAAGACCGACCAGGAGGTCACGGGGCAGGCCGCGACCGCCCTGAAAGAATCCCAGACGCCCGAGGACGCGGTGGCCGCGCTGGAGAAGAAGGTGGCCAAGGCTGCCACTCCCCGCATCGTGCCGCCGAGAGCGATGGTGCTACAGCCGAGCGACGAGCGCCGCAAGTCCGGCTTGCACTACACCCCCCGCTCGCTCACTGAGCCGATCGTGCGGACGACCTTGCGACCAATTCTGGAGCGCCTCGGGGAGTCGCCCAAGCCGGAGCAGATTCTCGACCTCAAAGTCTGCGATCCCGCGATGGGGTCCGGTGCGTTTCTGGTCGAGGCGTGCCGTCAGCTCGGGGATGAGCTGGTCAAGGCCTGGCACGCGCACGATTGCATACCGACGATCCCACCCGATGAAGACGAACTGCTTCACGCTCGCCGCATTGTGGCCCAGCGCTGCCTCTACGGGGTCGACAAAAATCCCATGGCTGTCGACCTCGCCAAGCTCTCGCTCTGGCTGGCGAACCTCGCGAAGGACCACCCCTTCACGTTCCTCGACCACGCCCTGCGGCATGGCGATTCGCTCGTCGGGCTCACCAAGGCCCAGATTCTTGGCTTCCACTGGAAGCCCGACAAGCAGCGGGACTTTGCGCGGGCCGCGATCGAGGGGCAGCTCAATCGGGCGATGGAGCAGCGGCGGCAGATCCGCGAGGCGCCCGATGGGACCTCCGACGCCTCGCTCCGCGAGAAGCTTCAGGCCGCCGATGGGTTCCTCGACCAGGGGCGTCGTTACGGCGATCTGGTTCTCTCCGGGTTCTTTGCTGAGGAGAACGACCGAAAGCGGAAGGAGCGGCTGGAGTCATTGGCCGATGACCTCGTGACGCAGCGGTCGCAATACGATGTGGCGCGGCACGACCGGCTAGGAGCAGCAGTGAGCGACCTTCGCGGCGGGACGCATCCCATCGTCCCTTTCCACTGGGAGATTGAGTTTCCCGAGGTCTTCGACCGCACGAATCCGGGGTTCGATGCGTTCGTGGGGAACCCGCCGTTCGCGGGCAAGAACACGCTCATCAATGGCAACCGCGCGGGCTATCTCGACTGGCTCAAGACCCTTCACGACGAGTCGCACGGCAACTCGGACCTCGTCGCGCACTTTTTCCGTCGCGCGTTTGACCTGCTGCGGAAACAAGGGGCCTTTGGCCTGATCGCCACAAACACGATCGGCCAGGGCGACACGCGAAGTACCGGGCTGTGCTGGATCGGTAACCACGATGGGACCATCTTCGCAGCGACCCGACGCAAGAAGTGGCCGGGGCTAGCCGCCGTGGTCATCAGCGTGGTTCACGTCCACAAGGGGCCGTTTGAGGGACCGTTTGACCTCGATGAACGCTCCGTACCAATCATTACGGCCTACCTGTTCCATGCCGGTGGGCACGACGACCCGGAGAAACTCGGGGCGAACTCGGGCAAGAGCTTTGTCGGTAGCTACGTCCTTGGCATGGGCTTCACGTTTGACGACACGGCGCGCGACGGCGTGGCCAATCCGTTGTCGCTGATGCACGAATTGACCGCGAGAGACCCGCGCAATGCTGAGCGCATCTTCCCCTACATCGGCGGGGAAGAGGTCAACGACAGTCCGACCCACGCCCACCATCGCTACGTGATCAATTTCGGCGAGATGACCGAGGAGGAGGCGCGGCGGTGGCCGGATTTGATGAGGATTGTGGAGGAGAAAGTCAAAGGGACGCGCGCAAGCCATTCCACCGCTGAATGGTGGCACTTCGAGCGGCTCCGACAAGAACTTTACGATGCCATTCGGGGCATGGATCGGGTGCTTGTCATTGCACGGGTAGCTGACCGAGGAGCTTTTGCATTTCTCCCCGCTCGGACTGTGTTCTCAGAACAACTCATTGTGTTCCCATTTAGCGAAGATTGTTTTGTTTCGATACTCCAGTCTCGTCCCCACGACATCTGGGCTCGCTTCTTCGGTTCGTCGATGAAGGACGACCTTCGTTACACTCCGTCCGACTGCTTCGAGACCTTCCCCTTCCCGCCAAACTTCGAGACCGCCCCCACTCTCCAAGTCGCAGGTAAGACCTACTACGAATTCCGCGCCGCCCTGATGGTCCGCAACAACGAGGGCCTGACCAAGACCTACAACCGCTTCCACGACCCCGACGAGCGCTCGCCCGACATCCTGAAGCTCCGTGAGTTGCACGCAGCGATGGACAAGGCCATCCTGGAGGCCTACGGCTGGCACGACCTCGCCGAGTCGGCCACCTGCGAGTTTCTGCTCGACTACGAAGAGGATGAAGACGACGATGAAAATGGAGGAGGCCGACGCCGCAAGAAACCCTGGCGATTCCGCTGGCCCGACGACTTCCGCGACGAAGTCCTCGCCCGCCTGCTCGAACTCAATCGCCAGCGCGCCGAAGAGGAACGCCTGAGCGGTGCCGCCGTCGAGAAGTCCGGCAAGAAGTCCAAGGGCAAGACCACCCGCGGCAAGAAGAAGCCCACCAATGACGACCAACTGAACATGTTCTCCCAGTCATCCTCAAAGACCGGGGTGAGCGAGGAGAGCACATCATGAAGCCGATTGAAGTCCGCGCCCAGCTTGTCAACGCTCTGCGACTCGACCTTGTCGGACCCGAGAACGACTCCGAACTGGCCACGGAGGTCTTGCCCCAGGCCCCCTCACGCTGGTACCTGACCGGGTTCTTGGTTCCGCTCGAAGCCAGCGAGGCCCAGCGTCAAGACGAGACCGCCGAGGACGAGCTCGACCTAGTCGGAGGCGACTCGGAAGCCACCGACGACGCGACCACGCCCGAGCCGCCCGCCGCCCGCCGGGCCTACTTCCCCTCATCCATCGGCTTGAGCCTGCTCGTCTCTCAGGCGAGCCGTCAGCTTCGCGTCCTCGTCCGCTGGGGCGACTATCGGCTCAAAGTCCCCGAGACCCAGGACGAAGGCGAAGACCGTTCGACGTCGTTCTGGCAACGAACCCCGCGCGAGGTCGAGCTGTCGCTCGTTCTCCCCTCGGTGACGAATCGCCCCGTGGAACAAGAGGTTCCCGGGAGCGACGGGCTGCGCATCGCGCTCGCGGTCCGTCCTGTCCAGGCGGTGGGGATTGCCGAAGGCATGGTTCCCGACGGTACGCGATCCGTCTCGGTGTTCCTGGTCAATCACCGGACTCCGGCGCTGGTCGATGAGAACCGCGACGAGCGGTTCATCTTCCAGGCCTCGCTCGACGTCTCCTCAATCGAACCATTGATTCCTCGCCCCAACCTGCGCGGGCAGACCATCCCCGACTGGGATGAGCGCGTGGCCGATCTCCAGTACCGCGATGTCTACGAGTTCGCCGTCGGTCACGGCATCTCCACGCGGGCCGACGTGGCGGATGACGGCACCTGTCGCACCGTCCACACGAGCTGGATCCCCATGGCCGGTGTCGAGCGCGTCGCCCCGGCCAAGATCTCGGGCGTCACTCTGGGGATGGAAGCTCTCGCCGGGCTGAAAGACTTTGCCCAGGCCCAGCAAACGCTTCGGGCGTTCGTCGTCG
>Ga0310038_10003220_pt1 | contig 11855 bp, 9 predicted proteins | sample Sb_taG_6_FD_200461 | JGI IMG/M metagenome (GOLD analysis project Ga0310038, IMG submission 200461) | Peat soil microbial communities from Weissenstadt, Germany - Sb_50d_4_PS metaG (v2) (version 2) | ecosystem: Environmental > Terrestrial > Soil > Wetlands > Peat | place: Germany: Weissenstadt... | reverse complement strand
ATGCGCGCGACAGGAGTCGCGCAGGCGCCGGTAGCGCCGCGGGTGGAGAAACGGGCAGTGGCAAGCGTGGTGCAAGAGCCGGCCGCGCCGCCGGTTGAGGAAGTCCCACTGGTCTCGCCGGCAGCGCCGGTCCCGCTGGAGAAGGCTCCAGAACACCCTATCGCGCACGACAGCGCCTCGGACCAGGCGGGAAGCAGGCCCGAAGGAAACAGGAAAAAAGAAGACGAGATTTGGCCGTCCGCACTGAATTCCGATCCGTTACCCCAGCCACCCAAGGCCGCGTTTCCACCCCTGCGAAGCCAGACCGGCCTCGGCGGAGATCATGCTCCAGCACCCCAACCAACCAAAACCGGGCCTGCTGGGGACGCCGCTTCCGGAGGGCTCAAGCTGGTAAAGCCGGTCGCAAGCATGCCGGCGCCCGATTTCGGCCCCGAACTCACGTTCAGCGGCTTCGAGGCCGACGCCGGCCCGGGGCGTCGCTGGTGGCTTCTGGCAGTGGTTCTGGCCATCTTCGCTATCCTGGCGGCCGCAGGCTGGCGTTTGCAGGTGGCAAGAAACGCCAGTATGACAAAGCATGCTCCGGCCGCCACGGCGCCGGGGCCTGAGGCGACTCACCCGCAACCCGAGCTGGCGCAGCCCGCCGAACCCGCACCGGTCGCAACCGAGCACGTCCTCGTCAGCTCTCCGCCAAAGGCCAGCGTTGGCCCCTCGCCGGCAAAAGCAGCGAGGGCTTCGGAGCAACTCACCGAGGTAGGGGATGTGACCGTCCGGCGCGGCCCGCAGCCCGTAGTCGAGGACGCCGGGCCCGTACGCCGGCCGGCCACCGGCGCGTCGCGCTCCGCGCGGGCGCCAGAGGCCCAAGCGCCGCAGCTTGCGCTCGCAGCCCCGGATCTGCCCGCAGCTCTGGCCAAACCCACGCCCACCGCCGTCACCGGGCCGGTATCGCGCGTGGTTCCGGCACAACTGAATCACCGCGTGGAGCCGCTGTATCCGGACGCGGCCCGCCGCCTGGGAATCTCCGGCAAGGTGGTGATGAAAGCGACCATCACCAAGGCCGGTACCGTGGGTAGCGTACGGTGGGTGAGCGGCAACGATATGTTCCGCGACACCACCCTCGCCGCCGTCAAGCAGTGGCGCTACAAGCCGGCCAGCTTGAACGGCCAGCCGGTCGAATCGGACCTCGAGATCGTGCTTCAGTTCAAAGGTGCGCCAAACCAGTAAGTCCGCTCTTCCCCGAGCGACCCCCGCGGCTCATTCGACAGTGCGATAGCCCATCAACATCAGCATCCTCTGCGAGAACGGCAAATGCAGAAGCGCGGCCGTAGCAGCAAACGCCAGCCCGATCCCGAGTTGGTGGACGGCCAGGAAGAGCGCTAGCTTTTGGGATCCCGCCTTATGGGGACAGGCGTGGGTGCGTCTTTCATAGTTGTGATGCTGGTCACGCCCATGTGTGACCGCGGGCACGGTACCCTCCGCCGCGCTCGTGCAGAATACTTCCCCATCTGCCGCACCCCTGGTTGCGGCGGCGCGTGAGGGTGGCTCCCGGATGCCCACGACCCAAGAAGTGTTGTTGGCAAAGTGCCCTTCTGGGATACACTCCCCGTCCTAACTGTGACATGGCTGTTCCTTCCGTGACAAAAACTGGTCGCGCGAATTGCACAGCGGCGCCAACCAATCGCCGCGATTCCCGGGTCGAGTCGTTTCGCCCAGATTGCCCTGAAACGAACTCCTGATCCGGCTGCTGAAAGCCGGCCCCAACACTTCATACGAGGAGTGCGAAATGTCCAAGCACTGGAGGACAGTCTTTTTCGGCGTCATGGCCATCCTGGCCGTGGTCATCGTTCTGCTGGCGACCCCGCCGCGCGCCGATGCCATACCGGCATTCTCACGGCAGTACAACACCTCTTGCAGCACCTGCCACATCGATTTCCCCAAGCTCAACGATTTTGGCAAGGCCTTCAAGGACGCCGGGTTCAAGTTCCCCACCGATGACGAGTCGATGTTGAAGATCCCGCCGGTGCTGCTGGGCGCTCCGGCGCAGGCCGAGCTTTGGCCCAAGGCCATCTGGCCGGGCGCCATCCCCGGTCAGTTGCCGGTCGGGCTGCGCATGAACAACTACTTCCAGGTAGTGGGGGCCAATCGCGGCAACTTCACCGGCGGAGGCATCACCCCGCCGGGAACGGGCTTTGTTCCCCGCACCGACTTCGAGACCGGTTTCTTCAGCATCTTTACGGCGGGAAATTTCGGCAGCGACATTGCTTTCTGGGCCGATGACGACATCAGTGTCGCCGGCGCCAACGCCAATGGCAGCCTTGGCGATGGCTACCTGAAGTTCGTCAATATCGGGCGTTTCGTGCACCTGCCCAAAGACGCGCTTACTTTCCGAGCGGGACAGTTCGAGCTCGACCTGCCGTTCACCCAGGCGCGCAGTTACGACATCACCCCTTACGACATCTACACCGAGGCCAATATCGGTGCCGTGAACGCGCTGTTTCCGCAGCAGAACGTGAACAATACGTTTGCCTTGGCGGACGCCGTGCAGGGAGTGGAGTTCTCTGGTGGCCATCAATATGGTGGTTACCACTATTCGGTGGCGATTGTGAACCAGAACACCGGTGGCCCGATAGACACCGGAACCAATATCCCGACCGCGACTGGCGGCAACAACGGGGGCGTGGGCTTCTTCTCCGATTCCAACTTCAAGGACATCTACGGCCGCTTCTCCTACCGCTTCAATCTGGAGCGCAATGCGGAGAGCCGCCACTCCATCCAGGCTGCCGGGCCGGCCGGGCCGCGCGACCACACGTATCTCCGGCTGGGCGTGTATGACTTCTACGGACGCAGCGTGCAGCGCTTCACCGGGACAAACGGGACGCTCACCGCACGCGAACCGTTCTACCGCCTCGGCGGCGACTTCGACTTCGGATACCACGGGGTCTTTAACCTTTATGGCCTGTTCATGTACGGTCACGACCACAACCTGCTGCCGTTCGGTGCTGAGGGGCTTCTGCCTCTGCCGCTTGCGTCTGGCACGGCCATTACGGGCTTCGTTAACGGTGTCCCCGCCACGTTCAGCGGCGGATTCATGCAGGCGGATTACATGGTCTATCCCTGGATGATGGCGATCATGCGCTGGGACTCGGTCCACTCGACGGCGGACCTGCTGAATGGCGCCACGAATTATCCATTCCCTTTCAATACCACGCGCAACCGCTTTACCCCAGGGGTGCAGTTCCTGATCCACGCCAACATAAAAGCTTCGCTCGAATATCAGATCCGGCCGCAGCAGTCGGTCACGGTGGGTGCGAACGGGTTGCCGACCCAGCCGTTCCGAACCAACGCGGTGACGACCGGTTTGGAGTTTGTCTATTAATGAACTACAAGATTGCCGACCGTAGGAGGTCATGGAATATATGAAGCGTGCTTCTCTTGTACTCACGATGTTGATGGCGCTGGCGCTGGCGGCCAGTGCGGGCAGCATTTCGGGAAAGGTTTCCGGCGTCAGCGGGAAGTCCGTGGTCTACGTGGACACCATTGCGGGCAAAACCTTTCCCGCTCCCACCCAGCACCCGGTCATGGACCAGAAGGGGCTGCTCTTTGTCCCGCACATCATGGTGGTGCAGCAAGAAACCACCGTCGATTTCCTGAACAGCGATAACGTGCAGCACAACGTGTTCTGGCCGTCCATCGGCGGGGACAAAAAGGCCGGCCACAATCTCGGCACCTGGCCCAAGGGCGAGAAGAAGTCCTGGAAGTTCGACCATCCTGGCGCGGCGACGCTGCTTTGCAATGTCCACCCGGAGATGTCGGGCTACATCGTGGTTTCACCCACGCCCTACTTCGCCGAGACCGATGCCAGCGGAGCGTTCCACATCAAAGACGTCCCCGACGGCAGCTACACGGTGGTGGCCTGGCATGAAGGCGCGAAGACCCAATCCAAGCCCGTCACCGTGAAGGGAGATACCACTCAGGATTTCACGCTTTCGAAGTGATCCAAGCCAGGGCACAGGGACCACGATGCAGAACCGGTACGTCAATAAAAAAGTCGATCGCGACTGGCTGAACACGAATTTCCCTTGCATGATGGCGTGCCCGGCGCACACCAATGCCGGGCGCTACGTCAGCCTGATCGCCGAAGGACGCTTCGAGGAGGCGTACCGGTATGCCCGCGACCCCTACCCCATGGCCAGCATCTGCGGCCGCGTCTGCGCGCACCCTTGCGAGACCGCGTGCCGGCGCGGCGAGATCGACAAGCCCATCTCCATACGTGCGCTGAAGCGGTTCCTTACGGAGCGCCATGGGCCGGAATCCAAGCACCCGCTGCCACCCAGCACGGAAAGGATCGAGAAGCTGCCATTCAAGGTCGCCGTGATCGGCGGCGGACCGGTGGGGCTCTCGGCGGCGCACGACCTGGCGTTGATGGGGTACGCGGTCACCATCTTCGAGGCCGCCCCGGTCGCCGGGGGCATGCTGTACCTCGGCATCCCGGAATATCGCCTGCCGCGCAGCGTGGTGGAAGCGCAGGTGCGCGAGATTCTCGAGACCGGCGACATCACCTTGAGACTGAACACCGCCGCGGGCCGCGATTTCACCGTCTCCGAGCTGCGCCGGCAGGGCTTTGACGCGGTGCTGATCTCCGTGGGCGCGCACCGCAGCCGCGACCTCACCATTCCCGGCGTGGATTTAGACGGTGTCCACAAGGGCATCGAGTTCCTGCTCAACGTCAACCTCGGCTACAAGTTCACGATTGGCAAGAAGGTGATCGTGATCGGCGGCGGCAACGTCGCCATGGACGTGGCGCGTTCGGCCGCGCGAGAGGTGCTGAAAGAACATGGCGCCACCGACGAAGTGGTGCCCAGCGCGGAGAACGAGGCCGCAGTCGCCGCTCACGAGATGGTGGACATCTCGCTTTCCGCGCTGCGCATGGGCGCGCGCGAAGTTCACCTGGTGTGCCTGGAGCGGCGCAACGAGATGCCGGCGGCGCTGGAGGAGATCGAAGAAGCTGAGACCGAGGGCATCATCATCCATCCCGGCTTCGGCCCCAAGCGCGTGATCGGCCGCGACGGCAAGGTTGCCGGCCTCGAAACCCTGGACACCAAGCGGGTCTTCGACGAACAGGGCCGCTTCAGTCCTACTTTCCACGAGGGCAGCGAGAAAGAGCTGGACTGCGACACCATCATCATGGCCATCGGGCAGGCGCCGCGGCTCGATTTCCTGAGCCCGGAGGATGGGGTGCAGATCTCGCCGCGCGGCCTGATCGCGGTCAACCGCGACACTCTCATGACCACGGCCCCCGGCGTCTTTGCGGGCGGAGATTGCGTGTTCGGGCCGCGGCTGATCATCGACAGCGTGGGCGACGGTAAACGCGCTGCCGTCGCGATCGACGAGCACCTCCGCGGCCGCAAGCATCGCGAGCCCGCGATCGAGGTCGAGGTGCTCAACCGGCATCGCATGTTCCACGACTTCATGGAAATCACCCGGCCGCCCATCCCCATGCTGCCGGTGGACCGCCGCACCGGCATCACCGAAGTTGAGGTCGGCTACGACGAAGAAAGCGCCATGGCCGAGGCTCGGCGCTGCCTGCGCTGCTGGGTCAACACCGTCTTCGAAGGCACACGGGTGGACGGCTCGGAGTGCATTCTCTGCGGAGGATGCGTGGATGTGTGTCCGGAAAAGTGCCTGAGCCTGGTGTCGCTCGACCGCATCGACTTTGCGCCGGTAGCCGACGCCATCCGTAACAATAGCGAACTGTTTGGGGTCGAGCTCAACGATATTGCCGCGGAGGAGCTGGGCGTCATCACTGGCTCGGCCATGCTCAAGGACGAGACGCGCTGCATCCGCTGCGGGCTGTGCGCTCTCCGCTGTCCGGTAGGAACCATCACCATGGAGTCCTTCAACCTGATTCCGGCGGAGCCGACTGGGCTGATTCCCATACAGACGATGGACTTGGTGCAGATCAATCTGGCAACCAGCGCTCCGGCTGGAACGTGACGTTCGCGCGCAACCGTCCCGAGGTCAAGCTTTATGGCAGACGAGACCAAGAAAGAAAAATCTGACGGCGGGGAAGAAGGCCTTGACCGTCGGCAGTTTTTCGTCCGCGTCGGGCTGGGTTCCCTGGCCGTCGCAGGATTGGGCACTGCGGTGTTCGGTTACCAGTTCCTATCGCCCAACGTGCTCTACGAGCCATCACCGATCGTGAATGCGGGCAAGCCGGGAGGCTATCCGCCAGATTCCGTCACGCTCGACCCGGCGACCGGGATTTTTGTGGTGCGTGAAGAGCAGGGATTCTTTGCGTTGTCCGCGGTCTGCACCCACCTCGGCTGCCTGACTGCCTGGAAGCCCGACCTGGGCATCATTGCCTGCCCCTGCCACGGCAGCAAATTCAACCGCGATGGCACCAAGATCACCGGTCCCGCCCCCCGGCCGCTGCCCTGGCTGCGCATGTGGCTGAGCGACGAAGGCGACCTCATGGTGGATCGGTCGAACCTCATCGCCGCGCGCGAGTTCGTGAGGATCTGATGGCGAAATCGCTGACCACCTACCTCGACGATCTGCGTGACAGCCGGGTGTGGCGCTCCATCTTCCGCAGCGGTCCGGGACAAAGCAACCTGCATCATGCCCTGGTGGTGCAGTCCAACGTTTTCCTCCACCTGTTTTCGGTGAAGGCGCGCAAGCGCGTGCTCGACTTCAGCGTGACCTGGTATCTGGGCGCGCTGACTTTCGGATCATTCGTGGTTCTGGTGATCACCGGCGTTCTGCTCATGCTCTATTACCACCCGGCGGCGCCGCTCGCATACACGGACATGAAGGACCTGCAGTTCGTGGTCTCTTCCGGCGTGTTCCTGCGCAACCTGCATCGCTGGTCGGCGCACGCCATGGTGCTGCTGGTGTTCGCTCACATGTTCAAGGTGTTCTATCGCGGGGCGTACCGTCCGCCGCGGGAATTCAACTGGGTGATCGGCGTGGTGCTGCTGCTTATCACCTTATTCCTGAGCTACACGGGATACCTGCTGCCCTGGGACCAGCTTGCCTACTGGGCGGTGACGGTAGGAAGCAACATCGCGTCCGCCGTCCCTGTTTTCGGGCACCATATCCGTTTCCTGATGCTGGGCGGCAACCTGGTGAACGCCAACGCGCTGCTGCGCTTCTACGTGCTGCACTGCATGATCCTGCCACTGGCCGCGATCCTCTTCATCGCCATCCATTTCTGGCGCATCCGCAAGGACGGCGGTTTGTATGCCGGCACGCCCAGCACCGTCGCGGAGAAAGAGGGGGAACGATGAGCGACCCCAAAGATTTCACCGCCGGCTTTGACTCCAGCGCGCGCAAAGCGCCGGTGCGGGTGGCGTTCGTCACGCGGCGCACCTCGCCGCAGGTGAAAGTCGCGGACGAGGATCAGGTGATGACCCACCCGGGAGTGCTCTTCCGCGTGGCCGTCGCCGTGGAGTTGCTAACGATCGCCTTGGTAGCGCTGGCGCTGGCTTGGGATGCACCGCTCGAAGGCCTGGCCGATCCCATGCACACCCCCAACCCCGCCAAAGCGCCGTGGTACTTCCTCGGGCTGCAGGAGTTACTGCACTATTTTCCGCCGGTCGTGGCGGGCGTTCTGATACCGACCCTGGTGGTGATCGGGCTCATCGTCATTCCCTATTTCAATATCAACATCCAGGCGGAAAGCCTGTGGGCGCGGGATGGCGCCAAGCGCTTGCGGATCGTCGCGGTGGTGGCGCTGGCCTTGTGCGTTTTCCTGGCGGTATTCGATGTGTGGGTGGCGCTGGTGCCCACGGTGGTGATTGCGGCCTTCATGTTCATGGCGGCGCGGAGTTCGGCGCAATCGGCGTCGGGGATGCGCCGCTGGCTGTATTCCAAGACGCTCTCTTTTTGGATCATGACGTGGTTTCTGGCGGAAGCGGCGGTGCTGACCGCCATCGGCACGTTCTTCCGAGGCCCAGGCTGGTCCTGGGTCTGGCCGTGGAGGAGCTGAGCTGAGTGTCCCTCGCTGAAAAAATCCGCTCCTTACGGCAGAAGCTGTTCGGCGATCCAGCGCGCGCCTTCGGCTCCATGAGCCTGGTGCTGCTGGCCATGCTGGCCATCGCGCCCGCGAAGAACTTCTTCAGCGAATGGCGGCACTACCAGAAGGGATATCTCAAGCTAGTCCGCACCCGCGCCGATGCCCTCACGCTGGAACGCCACTTCTCGCCCGGGTTCAAACAGATCTGGCTGCCGGAGATGGGCGCGGTGGACCGTTGCACTACGTGCCACGTTGCTCAGAAGGAAGCCAGTTTGTCGGACGTGAGCTTGCAGCCTTACCGGCCGCATCCGCCGATTCCGCATTCGCTCACCGAATTCGGTTGTGTGGTGTGTCATCGTGGCCAGGGCGCGGCGACCACGGTCGAGGAAGCGCATAGCAGCACCAAGGCGTGGGAACAGCCCATGCTGCCGGCGCGATATCTGGAGTCGTCCTGCGGGCAGTGTCACCTCGGACCCATGCTGGGAACGCCGCAATTGAACATGGGCCGCCAACTGATCACGCGTTACGGGTGCGTGCGCTGTCACGCCGTCATGCAGCCCGACGGCACGCGCATGATGGCCACCGACGATCCGCCGTCGCTCGAGCACATCGCCGAGAAGACCACGCGCGAGTGGATTTACGCCTGGGTCAAGAATCCGCAAGCTTATGCCTCAACGGCGACCATGCCGAACTTCCAGCTCAGCGACGACGACGCACGCGATGTCTCGGCGTTCCTCATGGCGCAAAGCACACCGCTGCCGGCGATCCACAATCAGCCTGCCGCCAAGGCCGGAGCCGCCAGCCCCGAGGCCACGGCCGGCGCCAGCCTCTACGGAGAGTCCTTCTGCGCGTCTTGTCACGCGGTGCAGAACGCCGCAGGCGCGCTGGTCGGGGGAGACCTGGGGCCGGAGCTGACCCGCATCGGCAGCAAAGCCAAGCCGGAGTGGCTGGAAGCCTGGCTGCGCAACTCGTCTCTCTACGATCCCGACACCAAGATGCCGCATTACCGCTTCGATCAGAAGCAGATTGCCACGCTCGCCGGCTTCCTTGAGGCCAAGACTGATAGCGACCTGACGGCCAACGTGCACTTGTCGGAAGCGACTCCCGCTCAGATCCAACACGGCAAAACGCTGGCCACGGAATACGGCTGCGCCTCCTGCCACGAGATCAACGGCATCAAGACGCCGGAGAACTTTGCGCCCGAGCTCAGCCGCGTGGGCAGCCGTTCGCTGGCGGTGCTGGCGTTTCCGGAAGGGATTGCGCACACGCTGCCGGACTACATCGACGCCAAAGTCCGCAACCCGCGTGCCTTCGGCAGCGGCCTGAAGATGCCGCAATACACCTTCACCGAGCAGCAACGCAGCGCCATCATTACGGCGTTGCTGGCCCTGACCGAGCGCGCCCAGACCCAGCCGCCCGCGCTGCGCACCGCGGCGGTGCACGAGTCGAACTACAGTCCGGCCGGCAAGGCGGGACAGCTCATGGCCGACCTGCGCTGCTTCAGTTGCCATGCCATCAACGGCCGCGGCGGCGACATGGCACCCGACCTGAGCTGGGAGGGCAGCGCGGTGCAGCGTCCGTGGCTGGCGGAATTCTTGCGCAACCCGGAAACGCTGCGCCCGGCGCTGATCCGGCGCATGCCCAAGTTCAATCTCACCGCTGATGAGATCAACACCCTGACCGACTACATCATGGTTGTTTACCAGACGCCGGCCGTCGACAGAGACTCCATGCCCGCCTCCAGCTTCACGCCGGACATGGTCGAGCAGGGACGGCAGCTTTTTTACTCCAAGTACGCCTGCCAGTCGTGCCACATCGTCGATCCCCACAAGGACAAGGGATACATCGGGCCGGCGCTTTGGGCGGTGGGCACGCACCTGAATGGGGCTTGGGTCTACGCCTACTTGAAGAACCCGCAGGCGATGCGTCCGGGAACACTCGAACCCGATCAGCACTTGAGCGACGCCGAGGCGCGCAGCCTGACCGCATTCCTCATGGCCCAGAAGTCCGCGAAGCAGGCGGGGAAGAAATGAAGCACGCGATCACAATCCTTGGTTGTCTGGCCGTGCTCGCCGGCTGCGGCCGGCCGAAGACCGCCCCGGTCCCGCCAGCCACTGCTCACGGAGCCGCGCTGGTTGAAGTGAGCGGCGGTAAGCAGGTAGCGCAGGCAGGGACGATGCTTGACCAGCCGGTAGTGGTGCAGGTCAACGACGCGCAGAACAACGCCGTCGCCGGAGCCGCGGTTGTCTTCCACGGCCCTGCCGGCGTGAGCTTCAATCCGGCTTCAGGATTGACCGACTCCAGCGGTCAGCTCTCGACCGTCGTCAGTTTGGGCGGCGTGGCCGGCCGTTATGCAATCCGAGCCACCACCACCGACGCCGGCGGGAAGAACATCGAGGTCAAGTTGGAAGAGATCGCGCTGGGATACCAGCAGACGCTCGGCCGTCAGCTCAACCTCCAGTATTGTTCGCGTTGTCACGATCCGGAATCTACTCGCGAGCGCGTCTCCAACTACGACAATCTCACCACCAAGCCGCATGCCTTCGCTGAAGGCGACACGCTCAACAAGATGAGCGACGCTGACCTGGTGGCGATCATCAGCCATGGCGGTCCGGCGCTAAGCCGATCGCCCGAGATGCCCTCGTTCGGATACACGCTTTCGAAGTCCGACATTCAGGCGCTAATCTCCTATATCCGGGCGGTTGCCGACCCGCCCTACCATTCGGCCGGTGTGGTATATGCGAAGAATTAGTGTCCTTGCGGGATCGCTGCTCGTCTGGGCAGCGATTGCGCCGGGAATGGCACAGGTGGTTTCTCCCCTGGAGATCGCCGACCCGGAGCTGCGCGCGCTGCAACAGCGCTACACCGGGACGTTGCAGGCGGTCGCCACCCAGATGGAGGCCCTCAAGTTTCCCTATCCGTTCTATTTCAGCCGGGTGCTGGACGTGAATGAGGCTAAGCAGCGGCAACTCGACCAGCGCTCCATCCGCTTTGCGAAGTTCGAGAACCAGACGGTGCTGCAGATCACCGGCAATTACTACGCTTCCTATGCGGCTCCGCCCATGGATGGCAATGCCCGGGCACGCAAGACGTTCCTCGACGTCATGCTCCCGCTGTTGAAAGTCGCGGTGCCGCAATTCCCCTCCGACCAGGACTTCCAGGGTTTTGCCTTGGAAGTGTCTCATCACATCCGGGGCACCGTGTCGGGCATCAAGGCGGAAAATTCCGAGAACGTAGTTGTGGTCCTGCCGCGGGCCGCCGCCAAGAAACTGGTAAACGCCACGGATGTCGAGGGACAGCAGGCGGCGCTGCTGGATGGCCACGCTTACCTTAATGGTGAACCCATGATGCTGTGGCTTTCCGATGATCCCGTGCCCGCCGACTGGAACAAACATGCCAAAGGGAAACGCGAGCGGGCGCCGGGAGCGCTTCCCCAGCCCGTTCCCGCCGCCGAACCTTCGGTGGCGCAGGCCTTGATCAAGCCGCCCGCCATGCCTGTCCGTTTGATCACACCGGGCACGCTGGAGGCGCTCGAAGCCTCCCACCAGGAGGTGGTAGCGCGCATCCTCAGGGACCTGGCATCCCAGGCAAACTTCGTCTCCTATGCTCCACCCACTTTCATAGGTTTCCACGAGGGAGCCTACCTGCAACTTTCCATGACCACCGCGTTGGACCAGAAGCAGCCGGTCAGCCGGTACGCCGCCGCGGCGCTGGCATTTGACGATCACGTCTCCCACCTGGTGCGGCCCGTGCTCGCCTACTTCCAGCAGGATTCCAGCTTTGATGGAGTGGATTTCAGCACCACCGTCAAGGGATCGGCGGTAGAGAAATCGCTGTCCGTCGA
>Ga0310038_10003211_pt1 | contig 11877 bp, 12 predicted proteins | sample Sb_taG_6_FD_200461 | JGI IMG/M metagenome (GOLD analysis project Ga0310038, IMG submission 200461) | Peat soil microbial communities from Weissenstadt, Germany - Sb_50d_4_PS metaG (v2) (version 2) | ecosystem: Environmental > Terrestrial > Soil > Wetlands > Peat | place: Germany: Weissenstadt... | reverse complement strand
ACCATCTACCGCTTCGGGCTCATCCCGCTGTTCCTCTTCTCGGGGACCTTCTACCCCGTCGCGCAGCTCCCGGGCTGGCTGCAGCCCATCGCCGAGGCGACGCCGCTCTACCACGGGGTGACCCTGTGCCGGGGCCTGGTCCTGGGCCACGTGGGCCTGGCCGCGGCCGGGGTGCATCTCGCCTACCTGGTGGCACTGACGGTCGTGGGGTTCGTGCTCGCCATGGGCACGTACCGGCGGAGGCTCGTGACATGACCCACGTCTCGCACAGCACCGACATGCCGCAGGCGGGGGGATTCCACTTGCGGATCATGCCCGTGGCGCTGCTGGGCACACGCCGGGCCCGGCGCCTCGTGGAGCGCAACATCCTCGTGTACCGGCGCTCGTGGGTGTTCTTCGTGTCGGGGTTCTTCGAGCCCTTCTTCTACCTCCTGTCCATCGGTCTGGGCCTCAACAAGCTGGTCGGCCCCATCCACGTCGGACAGCAGCTCATCCCCTACACCATCTACGTCGCCCCCGGGCTGCTGGCGTCGTCGGCCATGAACGGCGCCACCCTCGACTCCACCTTCAACGTCTTCTTCAAGCTGAAGATCGCCAAGACCTACGACGCCGTGCTGTCGACGCCGCTGGGCCCCGGCGACGTCGCCTTGGGGGAGCTGACGTGGGCGCTCATGCGGGCGACGGTCTACTCGACCGCCTTCCTCGTGGTCATGGCCGGTCTCGGGTACGTGCTGTCGCCGTGGGCCATCCTCTGCCTGCCGGCCGCCATGTGCGTCAGCTTCGCCTTCGCCGCCGTCGGGATGGCGGGAACGACGTACATGCGCAGCTGGCAGGACTTCGACAAGGTCTCCCTCGCCCTCATCCCGCTCTTCCTGTTCTCGGCCACCTTCTACCCCCTGTCGGTGTACCCGGGGTGGGTCCAGGCCGTGATCCGCTGCACCCCGCTGTACCAGGGGATCGCCCTCCTCCGAGGGCTCGACACCGGCATCCTGTCGTGGACCCTGGCCGGCCACGCCGCCTACCTGGTCACGGCGGGATTCCTGGGCCTGGCGGTGGCCACGCGCCGCATGGCCGCACTGTTGCTGCCCTGATCCCGGGGGCGTCGCCAGCCGGTCCCGGCCCCCCGCCGGCCGGCCCCCTGGCGCCCGCCGGCGTGCTCGGCGGCCCGGCCCGCTATTATCCGTGTGTTAGTACGGATATACGGAGATCATGCCCCCGACCGCCCTCCCCCACGACCATCCCGTCGACCCCGACCGGGTCACGACCGCACGGGAGCGCGTCATCTCGCTCGACGACGCCGGGCGCCTGGCCGGACTCCTCGGCCTGATCTCGGACCCGGTGCGCTCCCGGCTCCTGTTCGCGTTGTCCGGCGTCGAACGACTGTGCGTCGGCGATCTCGCCCTGGCCCTCGGCGTGTCCGACGACGCGGTGTCCTACGGGCTGCGCATGTTGCGGACCGCAGGACTGGTGACCTTCCGCAAGGAGGGCAGGGTCGTCTACTACTCCCTGGCTCCGTCGTTCCCGCACCCGCTGCTCGAGCACTGCCTGCGCCAGCTCCTGTCGGTGGCGGTGCCCGAAGACGAACGATGACCGCACTGCACGCCCTTCGCCACGCCTTGCTCGTGGCGGGCTCGATGACGTGGGAGATCTTGTGGGCCCTGATCCTCGGCTTCGTCCTGGCGTCGGTTGTCCAGTCGGTGGTGAGGCGTCGCACCGTCGAACGGCTCCTGGGCGGAGAGGGGCCCCGCGCCATCGCCGTGGCCACGGGGCTGGGGGCGGCGTCCTCCTCGTGCTCCTACGCCGCGGTGGCCCTCGCCCGGGCGCTGCTGCGCAAAGGTGCGAGCTTCACCGCCTCCATGGTGTTCGAGATCGCCTCGACCAACCTGGTGGTCGAGCTGGGCATCATCCTCGCCCTGCTGCTCGGGTGGCAGTTCACGCTGGCCGAGTTCGTGGGCGGACCGCTGATGATCGTCTTCCTGGCCCTGTGGTTCCGCGTGTTCCTGCGCCGGCATTTGCTCGAGGCGGCCCGCTCCCAGGCCGCCAAGGGTGTCGCCGGCTCCATGGAAGGGCACGCCGCCATGGACATGAGCATCCGGGCGCCCGGGACCGTGTGGCGCCGGCTCCGGTCGCGGCAGTCGCTCACCGCCATCTCACACATCTTCGTGATGGAGTGGGCTGCGGTCGTGCGCGACATCGTCGTCGGCCTGCTCGTGGCCGGGGCCCTGAGCGCATGGGTGCCGTCGACCTTCTGGCGGCACTTCTTCCTCGCCGGGCACCCCCTCGTGTCCAAGGTGTGGGGCCCTCTCGTCGGGCCGGTGGTCAGCCTCCTGAGCTTCGTGTGCTCCATCGGCAACGTTCCTCTCGCCGCCGTGCTGTGGAACGGAGGGATCAGCTTCGGTGGCGTGGTGGCGTTCATCTTCGCCGACCTCATCATCCTCCCCATCCTGGTCATCTACCGGAAGTACTACGGGACGAAGATGATGCTCTTCATGCTCGGCAGCTTCTACGTCACGATGGTGGCAGCCGGCTTCGTCGTCGAGCTCGTCTTCGGTGCCTTGGGCCTCGTCCCGAGCGGCCGTCACGCCAAGGTGGCCGAGATGGCGGTGCGCTGGAACTACACCACCGTCCTCAACATCGTGTTCCTGCTCGTGGCGGCCGGCCTGATCGTGCGCTTCGTACGGAGCGGTGGTCTACCCATGCTGAGAATGATGGGCGGACCGGCACCCGCATCCGCACCCGCACCCGCGACGACGCACGACCACGACGGGGGTCACGGTCACGAGAACGGCGCCCCCGTCGAGTGACGGGACATCCCACCGCGACACCACGACGGCTTCTGGCCGCCGCCACCGTGTACTGTCCCGCCTTGTGAGCGACAATCCCCCGCTGCTGCCCGCCCCGGTCATCGCATTGCTCGATGTCGCCCTGGTCGGGGAACTGACGGTGATCGACCAGGCCGGTCGCCCGATCACCTATCCCCTCATCCCTCTGTCGGACGGCAACCTCGTCTACCTGACGTCGTCGGTGCTGTTCTCACGCAAGCTCCGACACATCAAGGCCAACCCCAAGGTGTGTCTCTCTCTCACCGATCCGGTGGCCGTCCCCGTGAAGCCGTTCCATCGTGCCACCATCCAAGGCGACGCCCGCGTCGTGGAAGACGACGTGCACGAGGGTTGGGAACAACTGCTTCCGCTGTGGCGCGCCAAGGAGCCCGCCATCGATTTCTTCCTGAAGAAGCGCTTCGGGATCCCCCTGTTCTTCGAGCGCTCGGTGATCGAGATCACGCCGCATCGGGTGCTGTGGTGGGAGGACGGTCGAACCAGCGGGCCCGCCCGTGTCTACGAGCTGGCAGGGGTGTCCTGAGATGGCGGTTCTCGAGGTCGCCGACGCCCTCACCCGCGCCCGGTCCTATCCGCATGCCGTGCTCGCCTATGTGGGCCCCGACGGCTACCCCGTGAACATCGCCGTCGACTTCACCGAGTCGGTCGATGCCGCCGAGGTGGAGATCGGCCCCCTGGGCCACGATCTTCGTCCTGCCGAGGGCCAGGAGGTGGAGCTCACCTTCAGCCATATTCGCCCCCAGCCCGGCGTCGGCTACGACGAGCGCCGCTACGTCAACCTCTGGGGCCGCGCCACGCCGAGAGGAGAGGGCCTGCGCGTGGAGGTTCGTCGGGCGAGCGGGTGGGACGAGGCCGACACCCCGTTCTTCGAGTACGCCGAGCGCAGCGTGCCGGCCGGGCGGGGCTATCTCGATGAGCTCGGAGCGCGGCCACGCCTCAGCCGCCTGTGGACCGTCTTCCTCGCCACCCGACTTCCCTTCCTCACCGCCACGCTCGTCCCGGTGGGCCTCGGCGGTGTCATCGCGGCACGCGACGGCGCCTTCCACGCGCTGTGGTTCGTGCTCGCGCTCGTGGCCGCGGTGGCGGTCCACCTCGGCCTCAACATGGCCAACGACCTGTTCGACGACGCCAACGGCGCCGATGCCGCCAACGTGACCCCCACTCCGTTCAGCGGCGGGTCGCGGGTGCTGCAGTACGGCCTCGTGAGCCGGCGGACCATGGTCACGGGCTGCGTCGCGCTCTACGCGCTGTCGATGGGAATGGGTGTGTACCTTGCCGTAGAACGCGGCTGGGGACTCCTCGCCATCGGGGCGGTGGGCATCGTGCTCAGCCTGGTGTACTCCGCGCCGCCGTTGCGCCTCGTGCACCGGGGTCTCGGCGAACCTGTCACGGCGCTGGGGTTCGGCCCGGTCATGGCGGTCGGGACGTACTTTGCAAGTGCGGGCCGGTGGAGCTGGCAACCGGTACTCGCCTCGCTGCCGGTCGCGCTGCTCATCGCCCTGGTGCTGTACGTCAACCAGATCCCGGACCGGGCCGGCGACGCGGCGGCCGGAAAGCGCACCTTGATCGTGCGGTTGTCGCCCGCCCAGGTGCAGGCGGGCTACGCCACCGGGGTGGGGGCGGCCTTCGTCTGCATCCTGGTCGAGGTGGTCGCCGGGGTCACACCAGCATGGACTCTGCTCGCTCTGGCCACGCTCCCCCTGGCCTGGCGCGTGTGGCGCGGGTTGCGTGCGCACTACGGGGAGCCCTATGCGCTCATGCCCACCATGCAGTCCAACATCCTCCTGCACCTGCTGACCGGGCTCCTCTTCGTCATCGGGTACGTCATCGCGGTGGTGTCCTGACACGACCGGCACCGGTCCCGACCCGGGGCGCACCTGGGGGTTGCATTTGGCCCGTCGTACCCGGGTCAGGATTAGTCTGCGGCCATGGAAACAGCCGACCACCTGCGGACCGGCGTCGACGCTGCTCTGCAGCGGCGCGGGTGGCCCCGCACCGGCAGCGTCGAGTGGGACTTCTTGGACCGGACCGGGTTCCTCGTCGACGCCGCAGCCGAGGACGATCCCGCCGCCTTCCTGGCCGAGGAGATCAGGGAGCTGCGCCACGAGGTCGACGCCATGGCGGCCGAGCGCGCCCCGGTACCTGCCGGCACCCGGTCCCCGGTCGACCTGGCCTCGCGGATCCAGGCCGAGCTCGAAGCGTCCGAACCCGCCGGCGACGACGACCGCCCCGGGCTGTGGGAGCGGGCGCGTGCCGCCGCGCTGCTCTTCTACCTGGAGCGCACGGGTCGGGCCCCCACCGAGGGCCGGCGTTCGGGTTCGGCATCGGCACCCTCTGACGAGGCGGCCGCCTTCGAGATCGCCCATCCCGTCCGGGTCCTCGGGATCACGACGGTCGGCGAGTGGCAGGCCACCACCAAGGTGACCCTCGCTCTCGACCCCACTCTCAGCGCCGCCCAGGTGGCGGCGATGTGGCAGAAGGTCCGGTCCGCCGTCCTGCGGCAGGGAGCCCGGGGACGAACCGTGAGCCGCAAGTCCCTGGCACTGGCGCTGTTCGTCGCCCACCACCCCGGTCGGACGTGGGCGGACCTGCGCCGGATGTGGAACCAGCTCTACGCCCACTGGGCCTTCAAGTCACCGGACCTGCGCGTCTTCCGCAACGCCGCGGTGCGGGCGCGCCGGTATCTCATCGAGCCACCCGAGCTCGATGACATGGACAGCGGAAGGTGGCAGTGGGTGCAGCGCCAAGCAGCGCGCCTGGCGTCGGGCGCGAACAGCAGCTGACGACACGCCCGGAACGGGCACCCCGATGAAGGCGGTGCCGGCTCGTCGGTAGGGTCTTGTCTCATGGACCAAACGGTGCGGGCCATCGAGGCCTCCGAGATCCACTCCTGGGCGCAGTGCATGGGAGTCGGCTTCTTGTACACCGTCGCCGATGGGTACCCCGAGTACCTCCTGGGAGACGTCGACCTCGAGCGGACGTGGGGCGCCTTCGACGGCGAGCGCGTGGTCGGGACCCTCCGGTCGTTCGCCACCGCGTTCACGGTTCCGGGCCCGGCCACGGTCGACGCTTCCGCGCTCACCAACGTCACCGTGGCGCCCGACCACCGCCGCCGAGGCCTGTTGACCGAGATGATCACCGCGGACCTGCACGCCAGCGCGGCGCGGGGCGAGGCCGTGGGCATCCTCATCGCCTCGGAATACCCCATCTACGGGCGCTTCGGCTACGGAGCCGCCATCGAAGGCGCCGCCTACGCGGTGGACCTGCCCTCCACCCGCTTCCGCCGGCGCGAGAACGACAGCGAGATCGATAGCGGCAGCGTCGAGCTCGTCGACCTCTCGACGATGCGCCACGAGGCACCGCCGCTCTACGAACGCTTCCGTACGGCGCGACCCGGGTCGATCGAGCGCAGCGCGCGTTGGTGGGACAGGGTCCTGCACCAGGCGGAGGTACCGGGAGCGAAACCGCCCCAGGGGTACCAAGCGCTGTACCGCTCGCCCCAAGGGGTGCCCGAGGGATACGTGCGCTACCGCGCCTCCCAGGGGTGGGACTCCATGCGCCAGACCGGCGAGCTGACCGTGGAAGAGCTGGTGGCGACGACCCCCGCCGCCTACGAGCGGTTGTGGCGCTTTTGCTGCGACGTGGACCTGGTGACCAAGGTCCGAGCCGGCGACCGCCCCGTCGACGAGGTCCTGCCGTGGCTCCTCGAGGACGGGCGTGCGGTGCGTCAGACGGGCCGTTTCGACTTCTTGTGGGTGCGCGTCCTCGACGTCGTGGGCGCCTTGTCGTCGCGCCGCTATTCGGCCGACGGTCGCCTGGTGATCGAGGTGGCCGACACGCTCGGCTTCGCCGGGGGGCGCTACGCGTTGGAGGGCGGGCCGTCGGGCGCGGTGTGTGCACGCACGGACCGGGCCGCCGACCTGTCGATGCCCGTCGGGGCCTTGGGCTCGTTGTACGCGGGGGGCGTCTCCGCTCGTGTCCTGTGCGACGCCGGGTATGTCGACGAGCACACGCCCGGGGGCCTCGACCGAGCCGACGTCATGTTCCGTTCGTCCCCCGCGCCATGGTGCGCAACCTGGTTCTGACCCCGGCGCCGGCCGCCGGGACCGGGGGCGCCCGGCCGTGAACATCTGACCCACCTCCTCCGTACCCGACGCTGTGCGGTCTGTCCGGACCGGCAGGAGGTGGTCAACCGTGAGCGACTCTCATGATCGTCATGCCCGCGCCCCTGAAGCGAGCACGTCTGGACCGGACAGGCGACGGCGATGGCCCACGCGACGTGCGGCCACGCTGATGGCAGTGGTCGCGCTGGCGGGAACCACTTCGGGCGTTGCGATCACCACGAGCGGTGCGGCTCAAGCGACACCGCAGGGGTTCCTGAGCCAGTTCGCCAACGTGGTCCCGGGCCCGTCGACGGTACCGACCAACGGGGACGTCAACCCCTACGGGATCGCGGTGGTGCCCCAGAGCACCGGGGACCTCGTGCAGGGCGGCGTGCTCATGAGCAACTTCAACGACGCGGCCAACGCCCAGGGCACGGGGACGACCATCGTGGAGGAGATGCCCGACGGGTCCGTGAGCCAGTTCGCGCAGATCACCCAGGCGTCGACCTCGGGGCCCTGTCCGGGCGGGATCGGGCTCACGACCGCGCTGTCGGTGCTCCCCGGTGGTTGGGTGGTGGTCGGAAGCCTGCCCACGTCGGCGAACGGGCCCACGAACCAGGGGACCCCGCAGGGCATCGGCTCGGGATGCCTGCTCGTGCTCAACTCGACGGGCCAGCTCGTCGAGACCTGGGCCGGCACCAACATCAACGGTCCCTGGGACATGACCTCGGTTTCGTTCGGGAGCACCGCCTTCCTGTTCGTGACCAACGTGCTCAACGGCACGGTGGCCGCCGACAGCGGAGTCCCGGCGGACCAGCCCGGCGCCACCGTGAACGGTGGGACCGTGGTGCGCATCAAGGTCGGGCTCGGTTGGAACCAGATCCCGAAGATGGAGTCGCAGACCGTGGTGGCATCGGGCTTCGCCGAGCACACCGATCCGGCTGCGCTTGTCGTCGGGCCTACGGGCGTGGCGCTGGGCTGGAACGGGACGCTCTACGTCGCCGATTCGGTGAACAACCGAATCGCGGTGGTCCCCAACGCCCTGTGGCGCAACGGGACCTTCGGCGTCCCCGGTGGCCTCACGTTGTCCGACGCCTCGGTGCTCGACGATCCGCTCGGGATGACCCTGGCGCCCAACGGCGACGTACTGACGGTGAACGGCAACAACGGCCTGATCGTGGAGACCGCCCCCTGGGGACAGACGATCGGCACAGCCACGCTCGATGACACCGGGGCCCCTCCGGGTGGCGCTGGTGACCTGTTCGGTCTGGCGCTCGTACCCGGTGGGCGGGGTATCTGGTTCGTCGACGACGGGACCAACACCCTCGACCTGTTCTTCTGAGGGCTGTGAGACCCGGTGGAGGGAGGGCCGCTCGTCGGCCCTCCTCCACGCCGGGACGCGCTCACCCTCCGTATGCCGGCCCGACGGCCGTGTGCGGCGACCGATGGTCATGTCGAGTAGAACGTTCTCTCGCAATCCGAAAACGCAGATGGAGAGCGCGACCAATGGCCGTCGTCGAAGTGGTCACATTCCGGCTCGCCGCCGACGTCGAGCAGGGCGACTTCCTGGTCGCCGACAAGCGAGCCCAGACCGAGTTCCTCTACATGCAGACCGGCCTGTTACGACGCACCACGGCACGGGGCATGGAGGGAGAATGGCTGGTGGTGACCCTGTGGGCAACAGGGCGCGACGCGGATACCGCCGCGCTATCCGCCCGTGACGATCCCGCCGCCTCCCTCCTGACGTCGCTGATGGACCCCTCGAGCATCACGAGCAACCGATACGACACACTGGAGTGATCGTCGGTGTCGGTACCTACTGTTGCACCAGCATCACGGGGTTTCCCTCGGGGTCGGTGATCGGCGCCAGGGTCGGCCCACCGGGGATGTCGAAGGGCTCGGCGATGACGGTGCCACCCAGAGCCGCCGCCCTCTTCAGGGACGCCCTGATGTCACGGACCTGGACGTAGAGCGCGATCCCGCTGCGTTCCCCCTGGCGGATGTGGCCGGCGGGCCCCGGCTCGGGCCCACCGATGCCCGCCGGGATCTGCATGATCGGGCCGTCGCCGATCTCCCACTTGAACAGCTCGCCGTAGAACGCCCGCTGCCGCTCGGCGTCGAGCGCCTCGATCTCCCAGTGCACGACGGGTCGCGCCCAGTCATCACCCATGCCTGTTCCTCCGGATGTCGGCGGTCCAGGTTATCTGCGATTCCCCGTGGGCCGAGGCCGGCCGATCAGGGCGCCAGGGCGCTGAGCTTGAGCTCCTCGAGATGGTCGAAGAAGAGCTCGGGATCCTGGAACATCCAGTCATGGTCAACGGGTCTGCGGTCCGGTGCCGACGCCACCGTGAATGACGCGTTGAGCTCACGTGCGAATTGCCGTCCGTCGTCTTGAGACACGATCGAGTCGCGGTTGGCCCACAGCACGTGGGCCGGGAGGCCGGCGCGGGCCACGGCCTCGCTGGCCGAGTCCCGACCACTCGTGAAGCCCCACCACGCGGCGCGCACGAGCTGGCGAGGGTGCTCGAACCACGAGCGGGCGAAGGCTCCGGCCGCGGCCGGAGTCGCCAGGCGCAGCAATCGGACCGGGTGGCGCAAGGCCTCGTCGGCCAAGCCCCACTGGCGCGAGACCGCCAGGGTGTCGGAGAACACCAGCTCCACGACGCGGCCCGGGAAACGTGTGGCGAAGCCGAGTTCGATGCCACCCCCGAAGGAATGACCGAGCAGGGTCACGTTTTCGAGCCGCAGACGATCGAGGGTGGCGGTGAAGGCGTCGAGCACCAACGGGTAGCTCCAACGACCCCGGAGGGCGAAGAGGTCGGGGATGACCACCCGGCAGCGCCGGGCCAGGAGATCGGCCAGCGGCCCATAGGTGGCCGGTCGCATTGCGTACCCGTGGAGCAGGACCACCGGAGGGCCCTCTCCGATGTCGACGGGTACTTCGAGCTCGATCACGGTGCCCGAGTCAAGCAGAACGGCGCCTCCGGCGCGCCACTCCTCGGCCCGACGTGTCCGGGCAATGCAGAGACGGGAACCTTTGGGGCGCCGGCCACCTCTAATGGGCGGAGCCTCGTCCGGAGAGGACCCTCGTGCCGGAGAGGACACCCAGCCCTTGTCGGCAACGCATCGGAGGTCGGAGCATGGCGCACGTGCATCTCGCGGACAAAGCGGAGCGACTGGTCCCCAGGCTCGCACTTCGCTACTCGAGGCGGCGGTTCGGCCGCGTCGTCGAACCGGTCGCCGCCGCGGCCCACCACTCAGGCGTCCTGGTCGCGTGGGGCGCGCTCGAAGCCGTGGCCGAACGAGGGTGGCGTCATCTGGACCCCCATCTCCGGTGGCTGGCCGTCCAGGCGTCGGCCGGGGAGATCGGCTGCTCGTGGTGCACGGACTACGGGTACTACGAAGGGCTGCAGCAGGGGATGGACCCGACCAAGGTCCGGGAGGTTCCCCGGTGGCGCGCCAGCGACGCCTTCGACGAGCGCGAGCGAGCGGTCCTCGAGTACGCCGAGTCGGCGACCTCGACCCCGGCCGGGGTCCCCGACGAGCTCGTGGAGCGGCTCCACCACCACTTCACCGAGGTCGAGATCGTGGAGCTGGCGGCATGGATCGCCATGGAGAACTTCCGGTCGCGCTTCAACGCCGGCCTGGGACTTCGGAGTCAGGGCTTCTCGGACCACTGTGACGTCCCGGTGGGCGCGGAGGCTGCCGGCGGGAGCGGGTGAGAGGACGACGGCGGGGGCTCCGAGGGGAACTCCCGGCAGGTGGGCGGCCCCCGTCACCGGGGGTCGCGGCCTCGTGACCATGCTCGGACCCCACTGACCTGACGGCTACCGTGACGTGGGAACGCGCACGCCCACGACGCGGGAGGACCCCGTCACCATGAGGCAGGCGACTGCTGGCGTCGATCTGGGAGGCACGAAGATCCAGGCCGTGATCATGTCTTCCGGCATTGTGGTCGGCCAGTCTCGACATCAGACTCCCAAGACCGACGCCGCCGACGTCATCGCCGAGATCGTGGCCAGCATCCGCAGCGCGCTCGACACCGCCGGGATGGAGCCCTCCGCCCTGCGCGCCGTCGCCATCGGGACACCGGGATCCGTCGAAGTGACGACGGGCCACGTGTCCAATGCCCGCAATGTCCCGGGTTTCGTGCACGACGTGGCGCTCGGGCCCACGGTGGGCGCGGCGTTCCCAGGGACACCGGTCATCGTCGACAACGATGTGCGCGCCGCGGTGATGGGTGAGTTCAGAAGAGGGGCAGGGCGACGCTTCAACAACCTGCTGGGCGTTTTCGTCGGAACCGGGGTCGGAGGCGGGCTCATCCTCAAAGGTGAGCTGCACCACGGCCGCGGCAACACCGGTGAGATCGGCCACACCACGGTCAAGCCCGGCGGCCGACGCTGCGGGTGTACCCGGCTGGGCTGCCTCGAGGCCTACGCCGGACGGCTGTCGATCGAACAGACCGCACGGCATCGGATCGAAAAGGGGCAGAAGACAAAGCTCTTCGACATCATGCAGCGCAAGGGCCGTGACCGCGTCACGAGCTCGGTCATCGCCGACGCCCTCGAGCAGAATGACCACCTCACGATCGAGCTCATCGACGAGGCGGTCGAAGCGCTGGGCCTGGCATTGGCCAACGCCCAGAACCTGCTCGACCTCGAGGCGATCATCGTCGGAGGGGGCCTCGGGGATCGTCTGGGAGATCCCTTCGTCCGCCGCGTGGAGCAGGCCATGGCCCGGAACCTGCGCTTCCCCGAATCCCCCCCCGAAGTCCTGGGCACCGAGCTCCGTGACCTTTCCGGCGCGGTCGGCGCCACCGTGTTGATCGAGGAGCGCCTGATCGAGGAGCGCCTGATCGAGGAGCGCCTGATCGAGGAGCGCCTGATCGACGAGCGCCTGACCGAGGAGCGCCTGACCGAGGAGCGCCTGATCGG
>Ga0310038_10003207_pt1 | contig 11882 bp, 16 predicted proteins | sample Sb_taG_6_FD_200461 | JGI IMG/M metagenome (GOLD analysis project Ga0310038, IMG submission 200461) | Peat soil microbial communities from Weissenstadt, Germany - Sb_50d_4_PS metaG (v2) (version 2) | ecosystem: Environmental > Terrestrial > Soil > Wetlands > Peat | place: Germany: Weissenstadt... | reverse complement strand
CGGCCTGTTTCTGGCGGACTGAGTGTGGTAACCCAATCCTTTCGAGAAGCAGGCCGCTTTTCATGTCGACTTGCCGCAGCGACGCATAAATTTCACATAACGAATCAATTCGCTGAATAACCCTCAACGTATCAGCCGACAGCTCAGTGACTTTTATGGACCACTCTACGCGCTCCAGGAAGCAACCAATCGCGCCTGGAAGGAGATGCCTCCCGCCCAGAAGCTCCCTGAAGCCAAGCTAGATGATCAGTCGTCCGACGAATTCGACTTCGCCGCATGGCGGCGTTGGGTGACGTATGTTTTCATGCCTCTTAACCGCCGGATGGCAGAAGTAGTAATAAACCATGCCGATCTACTCATTGAAGATCGATTGCCAGCGTGTCTACAAGATCTTTGTGCGCACGTGGTTTGCTACGAGGCTGTTATTGCCCAATGGCAAGAGAAAGGGTTCCACTCGTCGGAGCGCCAAGACCACTTGTCAGTTAACCTCTTCCCGCGTGAGACGCTGGAGCCGTATGTGACAAATTCATTTGAGACCTTGAAGCGCGAACAGAATCGGTTGATCCATCGAGTGCTTCATACCCCAGCCGACGTTAATATTGACACCCTACCCGGAGGTCAATTCCAGCAGGCATATTAGGTCTGTCCCTCAAGGTCGTCCGCACATGCCGCTCTGTGCGCGATCTCCGGGCGCGATGTGGCCACGTGGCGGCGCTCAGCCCGAGATGCCCGGCTGGTCTCCTGCCTGCCAGAATGTTGTGATGCAGATCTCCGCCGGCTCATCGCGCTCACCGGGTCCTCAGGCTCCATCCTGAGCATCGGGTCGAGCGGATCAATCCTGTCGATCGGTTCATCTGGCTCGATCCTGTCCATCGGCTCCGCGGGCTCGATCCTGTCGGTAGGGTCAGTCGGCTCACTGGCCTCGGCGTTCTCGATCGGCTCGGCCGCCAGCGTCGGCTCGATCTTGTCAGCTCTTTCCCGCTGGTCCATCCTGGCCTGGCGGTCCCGCGGGCATGCCCAGCGTCCACGCCGCCAGCGGTAAGCGCGGAGTCCCGCGCCTCACGCCAATGACAGCTGCCAAGGCCGCCCGCTTCTGCGATCAGCCGGAATGTCCTCAATTGCCGCGGGCCGGGCGCGGCTCGCCTACCCAGGCGTAATCCGCGGAACGCCGCTGCGGGCGCGGCTAGTTCGGTTCTCCTCCGAGCGCGGGGCATGCCCTGGCGGGACAATAGGGCTGGCTTAGCTCGTGAGCTGTTCGATCAGCAGGCTCATCGGGAAGTAGATGCGCAGTGCGCTGATCTGATCACCGCGCAGGTCATAGACGACCGAGTATGGGACCCGGACTGCCCGGCCCGTGGGCTGGATCCCGGCGAACTCGCCGGTATGGGTGCCGACGAAGTCCGCCTCGATTCCTGCCTTCCCGTCATCGGCCAGCAGGTTCTTCAGCTCCATCCGCGCGTCGAACGCGCCCTCATGCACGTACCGGATTAGCTGCCCGGCAGCCTCCCGGCCGTCGGCCCGCTGGTCGGTCCCCTCGAACGTGGCGACGACATCTTCGGTGAAATAGCTGGGGAAGTCGGCACGCTTGACGAGTGCGTCGAGGTACTCCTGCATCACTTGTCGCTCTGTACCCATTGGCGTTTCCCTTCTCTTCCCGGCCGATCCGACGGAGGGCCAAAGCAGAAGCTTCCGCTGGGCTACCAGACGACCCTGATATCGATCCCTGCCCCAGTCGAATGGTGCCAGTGCTCGCCTTCGGCTCCATTATGAAGTAGCGCTGACGGCTAATCCACGGACACCCGCTCAATGCTTCTGAGAGAGTGCGCGTTTCCCTGGTCCTCACCCGAGGCGCCAGGATGGACCGGCGCACGGCGGGGCCATCAGCGCCAGTCGTCGATGACGTAGGAGTCGCTGGTGCTGTAGCCAGGCTCGTTGGGACGGTGCATCGTCACGCCCTGGAAGTCCCGGCGAAAGCCCCTGTCGGTCAGCACCCTCCAGGCGCGGTCGCGGCCGGCGTTCGCCCCAGCGACCAGGACCGACGCGCCGCGGTCGGCGGCCAGCCCATGGCATGCGTCGATGAGCAGGCCGAACCTGCGTTCCGCGCCGGGACCCGGCCGGACGGCACCGAACTTGACGTAGCAGGCGCCCCCGCCGGCCTCCGTGCCCGCGCCGACGTGACAGACGGCCACGCCTTGCAGGCCCGCGCCGTCGTCGATCAGCACCGTATCCCCCAGCCACTGGGCCCGCACGGCCCTGATCTCCCGGCTCAGGTCCAGCCCGGGATAGACAGCGCCTGTGAGCTCGCCGACCGCTTCCAGAGCATTAGACAGGTCCTTATCGGCGACTGCGGACATTCGCGTCGAACCCGACCGGGAATCCGGATCCACCGGACGGGACATGATGGCAGTAAGGAAACGCGGCCAGAACCCGTACTTCTGATACAAGCCGACATGCTTGGCGCTTTGCGCGAAGGTGAACAGCCCGGCATGGCGGGTGTTCCAGGCCGAGAACAGCTCCGTTGTCGCATCGAGCAGGCGCTGCGCGATGGCCCGGTCCCAGTACTCCGGGGCGATGGTCAAGGGCCCCAAGAAACCGACACTGCCCCAGTTGGCGGCGAAGTTCGATCCGACCAGGCGGCCATCGAGTTCTGCGGCGAGCCCCGCGCCCGGGTACGCCTTCCACCGGGTCCGGACACTATCCGCGTCACCGGAGAACTTTTCCGGTTCGGGCATCCCGAGGAACGTGCCGAACGCCACCCGGAAAATCCGGTCAGCCTCGTCCAGATCCTCCTCGGCGAGCGGACGGACACGCACCCCGGCGGTATCGCGCACGCCCGTTTCTCCAATCCACGAACAGGCCATTCACCACCGGCATGCTACAACAGCAGCCCATCAAGCCCGCGCCCTTTCATGACCCGATCCGGGCGCACGCTTCTGCCGCAGACAGGGTCGTCTGCGGTTCTCAGTGCTGAGCCTTAACGGGTAAGCGTTTGCTTCGGGCGCACTACGCAGAACTCGTTTCCCTCAGGCTCAGGGCCGGCGAGGACGGTCCAGGATTCAGCACCGGTCTGCCCGATGTCGACGCGGCGCGCCCCGAGCGCGAGAAGGCGGTCGATCTCCTGATCGCGGTCCGCGGCACTGCTGGTGAGGTCAAGATGCACGCGGTTCTTGACCGTCTTGGGGATCGGTGACCGGCATGAAGCACATGCCGGCGGGCGCGTTCTCGTCGGTCCCGATGACGATCTCGTTCTCCCGCTCGGACAGGACCTTCCAGCCCAGCGCCTGCGTCCAGAACCGGGCCAGGCCGGGCAGATCGTGAGCGTCAACGACGATATGGTGGAGCCGGACGGGCATGCTGACAGTATGACCGCTTCCCCTAGCTCGGCTAGCACCGGCTCACCGGTGCCGACGGGTCGTGAGCGTACGACTGGCCCGAGGGCAGTGCCGTGCAGCTACCGTCACGCAGCAGGCGGCGGGGAGCTGTGCCACTTGGATAGGCTTCGCTGGCATGTCATGGATTCCCGTCCTGGCCACCGCCTTGGGCGCGGTCATCGGCCTGGGGTCGGGCTTGCTGATTGACCAGGCGCGCTCCAGCAGGGACACCACTCAAAGATGGCTGATGGCACGTCGCGACGCCTATGTCGCCTGCCTGTCCTCACTTCATGACGCCAACGAGGCAATGCGTGCTGTCTCCCTCGGGCAATACTCACCCGATCTCACCCGCGCAGCGGCGGCCAGGGCCGCATTCCAGGCCGCCGGAGTCACCCAGGCACGAGAACAGATCATCCTGCTGGCACCAGAGACCGTGATCATCGCTGCTGATGAGGCCTTCCGCAGCCTACGGACGCTACGCGACCATATCGGCCAGGGCGAGGGCCTCGCCGAATACGAACCCGTGCTCGACGAGTACGCCAGGCACCTACAGGCGCTCCGCGATGCCGTCCGGCATGATCTGGGCGTCAAGGGCAGCACTCCTCCGATCCCGCTCTGACGGCGCCCGGGCAATGCTCACGAGGTGAAGAGCCTGCGCAGTAGGGGTATCACCGGGCGGCGGCCTGGTGACATCGGCGCATGGTGACCAGTGGCACGAAGGCGAGCCGGGCACGGAAAAATGAGCCTGGCATGCCGAGCGGCGAGGCGGGCCAGCCGGGCGATCTCGACGATGGACAGCTTGATGGCGGCGATGCCGGGCGGGGCAAGGCTGCCCGCCGCGCCGGCGCTGGGGAGCGATGCTGCCGGCAACCGCGTTGCGGATGGCCGCGGCCCGGAGTTGGGCGAGGGTGACAGGGCGATGTGGCGGCAGGGTCCCGTCCCAGGAGCGGCTTGTCCGGCGGGAGATCAGCCGCCGGACGAGGAGATACTGTCCCTTTGATGTCGGTGGCTGTCATCGCCCAGTCGCTATACCGCGGCCTGCGTACACGAGGTAAACAGTACACATGAGCCGCCAAGTACCTGCACCGTTGCGCCATACCTCCTGGCCCGGACGGTCAAGCAAGCTACCGAAGCCATACCGTGTGAGACGGATGCCCAGAAACAAAGAGTCGGACCAGACTTCCGAACCTGCAGAACTCAGTCGTGCAGAGGCTATACAACTGCTTGGCCAGTTCTTGTCCATGGCACCACCTCGCTGGCAGAACTTGCAGTCATTTGTCAACGTGTATATTACAGTAGACTTGACAGTTCTAGGCGCCACGCTCATTGGGCTTAACAAATTTTCCAGCTGGCCCAGGAACGTAATCTTGCTCGTAGCACCTATCTCGGCTATAGTTATTGCCCAGCTAGCCAAGGAGACACTCAGACGGCAAGAGCGGCATATCCGAGAACTCATCGTGGCGACAGCTCACCTTGAACAACTCATTGGTTTGCATGACGTAAAGCCTGCCGCGTCATCCTTGTGGCCAGGAGATACCCACATCTTGCCTCAACGCTGGATAGATAGCAGGCTAAAACATGAGACATCAGATGCGTTCATTAATGATCCCACTCCTGGTGGAACGGTAAAGGCATCGATGCGAATGTTTTCATGGCTGCAAATCGTTGCAGTAATAGTCGGCGCAGCCGTAGTGGCGTTTCCGTTTATGTAAGGTCAAGATAGCCGCTGCAATCGATCGAGGCTAAGTTAGTGTGCAGCGAAGGGAGCTATCAAAGTGACCGGCCTTCAGCTCGGTACTCCGGGCTAGCGCATCTCGCGCCCGACTCATCAGATTTCTATTGTCATTGTCTGGCTCCGCCAGACATCCGCACATTCGGGGTCGGGCTCTTCCGCGGCTCTTCCGGGCACCAGATAACTGCGTGCCCGGCGGCCTTGTAAATGTGCTCCGAAGCTGGCAGAAGTGCACTCTTCTGCCGCTGTGAGGGTATGCCTCTCCACCGGACGTCTGCAAGGATCTGGCCGCTGTCGATTTGCTGCCGGCCGCTACGGGTAGCTGAGCTGCGCACAAATCTGCAGGTCGTATGCGACCTGAGCTTCAGCTTCCGGCCGACCCGAGGCGAACAGATCCAGGACCTTCCGGCGGAACTTTGCCGGGTAACGCTTCGGCGCACCGTGCGGGGTGCCAAAAGTCTGCTGTGCTTGTGAGCTGCGGCGATGCGCCAAGGTCAGCCCGTAGGACATGATGATCGGCCGTGTCCCTTCGCCTGCTCTACCTGATCTTCGTTGGGCTCTGCGGCTGGCTGGTCCTGCTCGGCCGCTCGTCAGCGTCCAAAGAACGCGTGACGGCGGCCTGTGAGGTGCCGGAACTCGTGCAGAGCATCTGATCTGGGCTTCTATCCTCGGCGCTCGTGCTCTTCCGCCTCCTCTACCTGCTGATAGCCCTGTTGTTCGGCTGGCTGGCGCTGCTTGCCCGCAGCGACACCTCGAAGGAGGTGGAGATCTTGGTGCTGCGGCATGAGATCGCGGTCCTGCGCCGTCAGGTCGCCCGCCCGAAGCCGGACTGGGCTGACCGGGCCGTGATCGCTGCTTTGACAAGGCTGCTGCCCAGGCACTTGCGGCTGCACCGGATCGTGACGCCCGGCACCTTGCTCGCCTGGCACCGGCGCCTGATCAAGAACAAGTGGACCCATCCGAATACCACCGGACGCCCGCCGGTCCCGGAGGAGATCCGTGAGCTGGTCCAGCGACTGGCCAGGCAGAACCCGCGGTGGGGGCACCGGCGCATCCAGGGTGAACTCCTCGGCCTCGGCCACCGCGTCGGCGGCGCGGGAACGATCCGCCGGATCCTGGCCGCAGCCGGGCTCACACCCGCGCCACGCCGGACGTCACCGACCTGGCGGCAATTCCTGGCCTCTCAGGCATCGGGGATCCTGTCGTGCGACTTCCTTCACGTTGACACCGTGTTCCTCGAGCGCTTGTACGTGTTCTTCGTGATGGAGATCCAGACCCGCCGCGTGCAGATCCTGGGCGTCACCGCGCACCCCACCGGGCCGTGGACCGCCCAGCAGGCCCGTAACCTGCTCATGGACCTCGGTGAACGCGCCGGCCACTTCAGCTTCAGAGGGTCCTGATACGCGATCGCGACAGCAAGTTCACGGCGGCGTTCGACGAGGTGCTCACCGACAACGGCACGCGGATCATCAAGACGCCGGTCCGCTCGCCTCGGGCGAACTCTTTTGCGGAGCGGTATGTGGGAACGCTACGGCGTGAGTGCCTTGACCACCTGCTGATCTACGGTGAACAGCACCTCCGGCGGATCCTGGCCGAGTACGCGCGGCACTACAACGAGCATCGGCCGCACCAGTCGCGCCAACAGAGACCTCCGCTGCACGAGCCCGGCCAGCCGATCGACATGACCGCCCGGATCAAGCGCAGACAGGTCGTCCACGGGCTGCTCAGCGAGTACCGGAGAGCAGCCTGACGGGCGCAGAGAACACCAGCTCAGAGCCGGTGTGCGAGTTATGGCACGGCACAAGGCCACAGGTCGGTCTCCCAGTTGTGCTTGGTGTTGAGGTGTTCTGCGATTGTCGCCGCCCACCCTGGTGAGGTGGCCGCCGCTTCCCCGATCACGGAGAGCAGGCCGAGCCTGTCCATCCAGGTGCCGGGCCGTGGTTCACCTTGGTAGGTCAGCATCCAGTCAACGTCTTGCGAGGTTGTCATCTCCAGCACCTGGCGCACGGTGACGGGGCTGTGCGGACCTGTGGGGCCGCCGCTGAAAACCACATCTAGATCAGGATGCTCGCGCGGCTCGAAATCGGCATGTTCTGCTGTGAGGTCCGCGAGTGCCTCCTGCGCCCGGGTAAAGTCCGGGGCTTTGCTGACCGCCCAGTGCAGGAGGTTATAGATGACATAAGCCCGGCTCTCATCGGAGACGTCTGCAAGCTCGTTATCGGGCGGCCCGTTCGTTACCTCCTGCAGAAGCTCATCCGCGGCGGCGGCGGCGGACGCGGCGGGCAGTGCCGCTTCCAACAGGATGCCCGCCCGGCGGCGCTAAGGATCAAGTGCGCGGTGTGCAGGTGACGGTCGGCGATGACGGCGACCGGTGCGGCAAGTTCGTCCAGGTGCGGGCGGAAGAACTGGTCCCACGCCTGGCGGAGGGCATAGTCCTCGCCCCTTAGCTCGCTGATGCTGCTGTCAACGGCGTGTTCATTACCGGTGAAAGAAAACCGGGGAGTCCGCGTCTGGCGGGGGGCCAGCAGGTGGTCGAGCAGGAGCAGTGCGCTGTCCTTGTCCTCGGGCCAGCGTGACCCGGACAGCAGCATGCTCAGCGCGCCGCCTCCGGCGCTGCTTCCCGGGGTCAGGAGGACCGGGACCCATCGCCCGATAATCGCGGCATCAGGCCGCGGGTGCTGTGCGAGGGTGAAGCGGCGCGGTCAGCTACCAGCGGGTGGAGAGTTCCTCGGTGCTGCTGGATCGTCAGGAGTCCCTGCTGCGGGCTGCTGGCGACGAAGTTGTGCACTTTGAGAAGCGACGGCCGGGCCGTTTGGGACCCAAACGCCCGTCCGCTACCAGAGAAGGTCCCCAGAGATCTGCAGCTCTTTGCACATCGGTGCCGCGTGCAGCAAGGACCAGCTGTATGGGGGGCTCAGGCGCACCGCTTCGTTCAAAACGTCGCGGGCATCTTCCTGGCTTCCCGCGGCCAGGTATGCCTTGGCGAGCGTGATCCATGCGCCGGGTCGTTTAGGGTCAGCCGCGATAGCCTTCTGCGCTGCACGGACGGCCTCTGAATGGCGGCCGCCTGCGGTGAGGCATGCCGAGTAGCTCATTAGAAGATCCCTGTCTGTGGGGCGGATCCGGAGAGCTGACTCAAAGACCGTCACGGCCTCGGCGGTCTTGTGAAGTGCCGCTAGCAGCATGGCGATCGTTTCCAGGATGTCGACGGACTTGGGCTGGAGGCTGCTCGCCTCTTCGGCTGCCGCCAGGGCCCCGGCAAGGTCGCCGCGGTATCTGCACTCCGCGGAGCGCTTCATGGCCGAGACGATCGGATCGCTCCAAGCTGACTCTCGATAGAAGCCTCCGGGCTCGATCTCGCCAATATGCAATGCGGCCAGCAGCTCCTCCTGTGCGGGGATCGCATCTGGGGGTTCGCCAGTGGCGGCGCAGATGCTCAAGAGCTGCGATCGAGTCCTTGCGTGCCGCGGGTTGAGATGAAGAGCCTGCTGAAGGCAGATGCGCACGTCGCGGGGGTTCACCGGTCCAGGGCTTACTATTGTGAGCGTCCGGGACGTCGTCCCGTCGGCGGCTGGGATCGCTGCTGATGGCTCGCCGGTCACGGATCCGCTGGCCATGTACACGTTGGCGAGATTGAACCATGGCCGGTAATCACTTTCGTCCAGGATGATAGCCCGCACCAAGAGGTAGCGCGCCGCGTCCCAGTTCGCCAGGCTCATCATGGTTGCCGCGAAGTCGTTGTAGAAGTCGCTGTAGTCAGGCTCAAAGCCCAGGGCGACGCTATAGTACCGGCGTGCGGACTGGTACCGCTGCTGCGCCGAGTAGACCAGTGCCAGGTCGTGATAAAGCCCCACCGCCATCGGATAACGCTCGACAGATTCCGCAGCGATGATCTCCGCTTCCCACAGCCGTCCCGCATCGCGAAGGCTCTTAGCGGTTACTGAGAGCATCCCTGCGTCCGGCGGCCACCCAAGGCGGTCGAGGGCCTGGAGCGCTGCTGGACCGCCCGTGCTGTACAGGTGACAGACCATGCGCGACGCCTGCCTGTCCGGGAGATTTGGACAGTTTTGTGCCAGCACTTCTTCTGGCTCCAGGAACGGCCGCAGCGAAGCATTCTCCTCTTGCCTGCCGGCGCGTACTGGCTTGCCGTGATAGCCGAGTCCAGCCAGCGCGTCGGTGATGATCTGCTGTGATGACGTGGCTACCTGGGATGAAAGTTCGGTAATGGCAGGAATCGCAATCGGGTTCGCGGTCAAGCCCAATGCGTAGATGACGAATTTCGTGTCGTGCGGGGACAGTCCTCGGCCCTTCCGGAGGAGTTCCGTGATGACCCTGCGGTTGCCGATAAGGCCGAGCACCTTCGCGGCGTCCTCGCGGGCGAATGTGTCCTGCGCCGGGTCCAGTAGGTAGCCGACCATCTGGTCGATGGCCGGGGTGCCGATGCTGGCTATCGCCCGTATCGCGTCTTGCGAGGGCCATTTCTCGGTGTCGAATTCCAGTGTCAGCAGGTCGATGATGCGCTCGATCAGGGACGGTTGCACGTGGGCGCATGCAGCGCATAGTGACGCCGCCCGGTAGAACCGCTGGGACCAAGGTTGCGCTCGTCCGCCCATGCCGGGCTGGCCAGCGGCTTGTTTAACGGCCTCGGTGATGACATCGGTCGCGGTCGGAAGCATGCCGACGTGCATTCGCATGAGTTCGCAGGCACGGTCATCGTCTAGTGATTCACCGATGTGGCTGGGCTGGGTGAGCAGTTCTCCGCGTTCGAGCGCATCAAGATATGTCTGCAAGAGCAGGGTGCTCGTTCGCGGCCGCCCGTCGCGGACCTCTGCCAGGCCAAGCGCGACTAGCTGGTTCTCCCGCTGCTGCTGCCGGCCTGGCGGTTCAGTGCCTGCCGGGGTCAGATATGCCCCCGCCAATGTATCGACATAGCGATCGGCGATCCGCGCGAGGTTGCCACTCAGCTCGCCACGCTCCTCGTACTGGGCCAGGAGAAGGTCCAGCGCGGCCAGCGTGGTGCAGAAGCCCGCCAGGTCTGGCTGACGCCGCAGCAAGGCGAGGAACTCGCTCGCCTCGGCTTCGGGCAATCGCCGCTTGACTTCGGGCTCGATCCGTTCCCTGGCGAGCTGGCGCAGATGGGGTGCCTCGCCAAAGCCTGGCAAGCGCACGGCAGGCCTCTCCGGCAACCTGCTCAGCAATTTTTCAAAGAATTCATTGCTTCCGCCAACCGCGAGGATGCCGCCTCCGCTGGCTGCCAGGACTTCGCGCACCCGGTCGTTGACTGGCAGGCCGCGGTGAGTAAGCCAGAATATGCCGCCAGGGAAGGCGGACCGGTCCGCGGCGAGCTTTTCCATCACATCCATGACGGAAGCGTCGCCTCCGCTGTAGCCAGCGACAATCATGGGGCCATGCTTTGCCGCCATCTCGAGCTTCCGGTGCATGCTCTCGCGTGTCGCTTGCAGCTCGTGTCCGAGGTTCCTGATATCGCCATACAGGTAATCACCATGGAGCTTCCAGACCTTGGCCCGTCCGGTCTGCGGAGCTGTGTCGAGCGGAAGGTCGTCAGTGGCGAGGACACAAGGCATATGTCCGCACACAGCACAGACCGCGTACTCCATCAGCCGATCGAAGTTCGTGCTGAGGACACAGTGACAGAACCCGCGATGACACATGCGGGCGATGTCACGGTGCGCGGGGGTCGGCCGGGCGCCGGCAATGAGCCTTTCAAAGTACCTGATCCGGTCCGCTTGACCGGGAAGCGCCGCGTTCAGGGTGGAGGCATAGGGTTCGCCGGGATCGAAGAACGGTTGCGCACTCAGCCATGCATGAAGGTCGTTCACGCCCATACCGCCTAGTGCCGTGCGAGCGAGGTCGTCGATGATCCCGGCAGCCGTCGGGATATTCGCGGAAGCCGACACGCCAGCTCCCACAAAGATTGAGCATGATCCGGACGCGCTGATAGCCTCGACAATATCGAAAATCGAAACGTAATCATTCATGGACACCCCCCAATCTGGCAGGCCGATTCAATCCCCGAGAGTGTAGTCATCGGTAGGGGCTCCGGGCCTAGCCTTTGTGTGACCGAAGTCCCCGCCAGCTATGACATTAGGTCCTGATGCACCCTGGCGGCCGAGATCAGAATGGACAAGATCAGCGTTGAGTGCAGTGTCCCGCTAAGGGGCCGCAAGGGGCAATGGCCTTGCTTTTAGGTGACCTGCCAGGGATAGAGCAGGTGGAACTCGATTCTGCGGGCAACTCCGGTGACGCTGGGCTCACCGGGCTTGCGGGCGGGGAAGTCGCCTGCCTTCTTGGTCTTCCGCGGGCTGGCCCGGTCCGGGCGGTCGCGGGTGAAGAAGCCGGGCATGAGGACCTTCAGCAAGAACGTGGCGAGGGCCAGGTCGGCCTGGTCAGGGGGGAAAAGCCGCCACGGTGGCGGTCGCGGCGGCCAGGGCGTGCGGGAAGCTGATCTTGTCCGGGGGATGCCCGCCGCGGTCACGGCAATGCCGACGATCGTGCAGATGACCTGGTAGACGGCGACAGCGCCCACATCTCCTGCATGACGCCCTCGGGGTCACCGGAGCGCAGCACGGGCTGGCCCTCGCCCACGTCGGTCTTTGTGGTGGCCGATGACGGTCTCGCAGCTGCGGGGACAGCCCCGAACAGCCCTGGAATGGCTGGTCCGGTGCGTGGCGCTATTCGGTGAGTTCCCTGATCCGTTGGCCGGGCCCGCGCTTGGTGACTTGGCCCGGCTGACGGCCGAGCTTGGGACAAGTGCCCTG
>Ga0310038_10003197_pt1 | contig 11907 bp, 12 predicted proteins | sample Sb_taG_6_FD_200461 | JGI IMG/M metagenome (GOLD analysis project Ga0310038, IMG submission 200461) | Peat soil microbial communities from Weissenstadt, Germany - Sb_50d_4_PS metaG (v2) (version 2) | ecosystem: Environmental > Terrestrial > Soil > Wetlands > Peat | place: Germany: Weissenstadt... | reverse complement strand
GCATCTCGGGGCAAGAAGTTTGCGCGCCCGAAAGTCGAGCTGCCCGAGCCCACCGGCAAGCGTGGTTTCCGTCCGGGACAGAAGGTCCGGCATCCCAAATACGGCGAAGGCATTGTCTTCCGACGCGAAGGTGAAGGCGAGGACGCCAAGATTACGGTAAAATTCCCCCGTTTCGGCGAGAAGAAGCTGGTGGAGAAGTTCGCCCAATTGGAGCGGGCGTGAGACTAGTTTCGAGTTTCACGTTTCAAGTTTCGAGAAGGAACTCATCTCGTGGAAGCTGTTTTTCAAGGAGATCATGAATACCACAACCGTCACCAACAAGCTGGAGCGCAAGAAACTGAAGCGGACGGCGCGCAAGAAGCGCAAGCTGGAGCACCCGCTGAAGCCGCGCGAGTATGCGCGCGGATCGCAGAAGCGCAAAGTCAAGAAGATGGTACGCGGCCAGTCGAAACGCTGATCTGATCTTGGGTCGTCGGGCCATCGGGAAGCCAGATCACCCGATGACCCGATCTCCCGATCACCCGATCCTTGTGCCGAGCCAACTTCTCGCCACCAAGTCCATCGACAAGCTGATCTCCGACTCGGAGCAGCCCGAGCACCGGCTGAAGAAGAGCCTGGGGCCGTGGAGCCTCACCGCGCTGGGAATCGGCGCCATCATCGGCTCGGGAATCTTTGTCCTGACGGGCACGGCGGCCGCCGGCGAGCACTCGACGCTTTCGATCTGGCACGCCCAGGTTGCCGACATCTTCGCCAACCTGATCCAGCACGGGTCACTGGCGGGCACGGTGATGCACGGACGCCCCCCCGCTGGTCCTGCCATCGCGCTGTCGTTCGTGGTGGTGGCCATCGCGTGCAGCTTCGCCGGGCTGTGCTATGCCGAACTGGCGTCGATGATCCCCATCGCCGGGAGCGCCTACACATACACGTATGCCACCCTCGGCGAACTGGTCGCGTGGATCATTGGCTGGGACCTCATCCTCGAGTATGCCGTGAGCAATGTGGCAGTTGCCGTGGGATTTGGCGGCTACATTACGGCACAGCTCGGCGCATTTGGCCTGCACATCCCGGACAAGTGGTCGTCCCCTGTCTATACGGGAGGCTGGACCGGCGCGTACTTTAACGTCCCGGCGTTCCTCATCGTCTTTGTCCTGACGGTGCTGCTGGTGCGCGGGGTGCGCGAATCGGCGGAAGCCAACAATGTGATGGTCGCCATCAAGATCGGCGCCATCCTGATCTTCCTGGTGGTGGGCGGGATGGTGGTGAACCGCGCCAACTGGCATCCCTTCGCGCCCAGCGGCTTTCCCGGGATCCTGGCCGGCGGGGCCATTATTTTTTTCACCTACATCGGTTTCGACTCCGTCTCCACCGCAGCCGAGGAGGCGAAGAATCCGCAGAAAGACATTCCCTTCGGCATCATTGCGTCGCTCATTGTCTGTACCGTGCTCTATGTCGGCGTGGCCTTGGTCCTGCTCGGCATGATGAAGTACGACACCTTTGGCTCGAGCCCCGCCAAGGACGCTCCAGTCGCCTATGCCCTGCAAGCTCTGGGCACCAAGCCGCTGTGGCAAGCGGTGATCGTGCTGGGGGCCCTGATGGGGATGATTTCGTCGCTGCTGGTGTTTCAGTACGGCCAGACGCGTATCTGGTTCGCCATGTCGCGCGACGGCCTGCTGCCGCAGTTGTTCTCGGCCCTCCACCGCCAGTTCAAGACCCCCTACTGGTCGACTTGGATCGCCGGCGCACTGGTCGGCATACCCGCCGGCATCGTGGACATCGGCGAGGCTGCCGACCTCTCCAACATCGGCACGCTCTTCGCGTTCGTGCTGGTATCGTTGGGCGTAATTGTCCTGCGCCGCACCCAGCCGGAGCGCCCGCGCGGTTTCAAGGTCCCGTTCGTGCCCTGGTTCCCGATCATCTCCGTCGTCCTCTGCGTCGGGCTCATGAGCGGCCTGCTGGTGATTACCTGGGCGCGCTTTTTCGGATGGCTGGCCATCGGGCTGGTGATCTACTTCAGCTACAGCCGGCGCCACAGCGAGTTTGCAAGAAAATAGCCCAATGCTGAAGCTGGGCAGCAAATTGCGACCGGCAGTCTCAATGGTGTCATGAAATGCCATTTCCCGAAGGGTAATTCCATTGTATAATGGCATAATGACCGCCAAAGTCACTCTCGACCAGGCGGGCCGCGTCGTGCTGCCCAAGGCTCTCCGGGACGAGCTACATCTCTCCCCAGGCGACATCCTCGACCTGACAGTACGAGGTGACGAGGTGACCCTGCGCCCCCGCCGTGCCGCCACGCCTCTCCAGAAGGAGCGTGGCATCTGGGTGTTCCGCACCGGCAAGCCGATGAGCGAAGCGGAGACCCAGGAAACACTCCGCAACATCCGGGCACAGCGCCACCGCCAGAGCGCCGGGGAGAATCAGTGAAGGCGTTCCTCGACACCTCCGTGCTTGTCGCTACGTTTTACGCGGATCATGAGCATCATGCGCCGAGCATCGATCTTTTCCTGCGCTTCGGGAAAAGCGCCGCCTGCTGCGGCGCGCACAGTCTGGCCGAGGTCTATGCCATCCTTACCGGAATGCCGGGTCCGCGCCGGGTCAGCGGGAACGAGGCGCTTTTGTTTCTCAGCGACATCCGGGACCGGCTGACGCTCGTCGCTCTCGACGAACAGGAGTATTTTCAAATGGTGGAAGATTCCGGCGCGGCCGGTCTTACCGGCGGCGCGATTTACGACGCGATCCTGGGGCACAGCGCCCTCAAAGCGGCAGCCGAGGTCATCTATACATGGAACACCAAGGATTTCCTGCGCCTTCCCCCGGCCATTGCCGGCCGCGTGAAGAATCCCGAGGCATAACGAGCAAGTTAGCTGGGAATTGGGTCATTGAGTCATCGGGTCATTGAGCCATTGAAATCAAGTCCCGGTACAATTGGTTTTCAATGACTCAATGGCTCAATGAAACAATGGCTCGATTGCCTGCGCCGCGTGCCCGCTGGTTCTGACTTATGTCCTCTGCTCGCGCCACACCGACTGCCATCGCCGTTTCGCCCAGCACCTTCATCCTGCGCCTGCCCAAGGCGGAGTTGCACCTGCACCTGGAAGGTTCGGTGGAACCGGCGACGCTGGTTGAGATCAGCCAGCGATACGACGACAAGCTGACGCTGGAAGAGGCCCAGGCGCTCTACCGCTATGCCGATTTCACCGGCTTTATGCTGGCGTTCAAGGACGCTGTCCAGCGCCTGCGCTCGCCCGAAGACTACGAGACCATCACCTATAACCTGATGAAGCGGTTGCGCAGCGAGAACGTTCTGCATGCCGAGGTGTACGTCTCCGTGGGTGTTTGCCTGTGGCGCAAGCAAGACTTCAACGCCATCTTCACGGGCCTGGAGCGGGGCCGTGAGCGCGGCGAGCGCGACTTCGGCGTGACGCTGTTGTGGATCTTCGATGCCGTCCGCCAATTCGGCCCACAGGAGGCAAGGCGCGTGGTCGAAAAAGCCGTCGAGCTCAAGGACCGCAACGTGGTGGGGATCGGCATCGGCGGCGATGAGCGCCAGGCCGGACCGGAGCTCTTCCGGGACTCCTACCAGTACGCCGCCGATCAAGGCCTGCGCCTGACCGCGCACGCCGGCGAAACCACCGGGCCGGAGTCGATCTGGGGCGCCCTGAACCTGAAGGCTGAGCGCATCGGGCACGGCCTGAACGCCGGGCAGGACCGCGAGTTGATGGCTGAGCTGGTGGAGCGGCAGGTCCCGGTCGAGATCTGCCTGAGCAGCAACCTGGAGACCAATTGTTGCCAGCGCATCGAAGACCACCCGCTGAGAAACTATTTCGACCTGGGCGTGATGGTGACGCTCAACACCGACGACCCGGCCATGTTCCACACCTCGCTCAACCGCGAATATGCGCTGGCCCAGCAGGTCTTCGGCTTCAGTGACGACCAGTTGCGGGAGATCGCCCGCAATGCTTTCGAGGCGTCATTCCTGGCGGCGGAGAAGAAGATCGAGCTGCTGAACCGGTTCGACGCGGCGGGCTAGAGGCCGGCCGAATCCTCTCGAATCCTGAGAACATCTGTAGTGCATGGCCCAGCACATAGGCATCGTCGCCTGCAGCATCCCCGGAGCTGCGCTCTGCTACGAGACTATCGGCATCGAGGGCGCCAAGCTCATGGGCGAGTGGGGTCATCCGGAGATGACGCTCCACAACATCCCCATGAGCGAGTACGTGCCGTTTTTTGAGCGCGAAGACTGGCCGGGGATTGCCGGCCTCATGCTGCGCTCGGCGGAAGTCCTGGCGCGAGCGGGTGCGGATTTCCTGATCTGCCCCGACAACACGATTCACCAGGCGTTTCCGTACCTCCTCGATCGCTCGCCGCGGCCGTGGCTGCACATCGCTGAAGAAGTAGCGCGCAAAGCCAAGCGGTGCGGATATCGCCGCGTCGGCCTGACCGGCACGAAGTTGCTGATGGAGGGCCCGGTTTACCCGCCGAAGTTCGCCGAGGTGGGCATCGAGCTCTGCCTGCCCTCGCCAGAGACCCGCCAGGCCATCAACCGGATCATCTTCGAAGAGCTGGTGTACCTGAAGATTCTTCCCGAGTCGCTGGCTTATTTCCAGCAGGTGATCGAGGGCTTCAAGAAGCAGGGATGCCAGGCGGTCGCGCTCTCGTGTACCGAGATTCCGCTGCTGGTCAACGATTCCAATTCGCCGCTGCCGACGCTGGACTCGACGCGGCTGTTGGCGCGCGCTGCGTTGCGGAAGGCTGTGGGATGAAGACGTTAGGCATTATCGGTGGAATCGGGCCGGAATCAACGGTGGACTATTACCGCTTGATCGTTGCCGCCTATCGCGAGCAAAAGCAGGATGGCAGCTATCCCGCGATCATCATCAATAGTATCGATCTGAATAAGCTACGGGACCTGGTGACAGCAAATGCCCTGGCTGACCTTACCGAATATCTGGTGGCGGAGGTGCAAAGATTGGCGAGGGCGGGCGCCGACTTTGGCCTGCTCGCCGCCAACACCCCTCATATCGTCTTCGATGACATTCGCCGCCAATCGCCGATTTCATTGCTGAGCATCGTCGAGGTAACTTGCGAGGCTGCGAAAGCAATGGGGCTGAAGAGGCTGGGCCTATTGGGAACCCGTTTCACGATGCAGGGGCGCTTCTTTCCGGACGTCTTCGCAAGAGCAGCGATCGCCCTGGCCGTGCCCACGGAGGACGAGCAAGCCTATGTCCACGACAAGTACATGGGGGAACTGGTGAATGGTATCTTCCTGGCGGAAACGCGGGAGCGCTTGCTGGAGATCGTAGACCGACTGAAAGAGCGGGAACGGATTGAGGGCGTGATTCTCGGGGGGACCGAGCTGCCCTTGTTGCTGCGGGATGCTGCCTCCCGGGACATTCCTTTCCTCGATACCACTCAGATCCACGTGAGCAGCGCAGTCGCACAGATGCTGTAGCGGGCGCGATACTGGCCGCGGCGTCGAGACAAAAGCTAAGAGCCAAGAGCTGGTTTACTCGATCCGCACCAGCCTGCCGGCATCCGGGGCGGCGCCGGCGGGGGGAGCGGGAACGCGCTCCTGCGGTCCGCGGAAGAAGTCGAGATACGACACCTGGTGCACGCACGAGACGGTGCAGTGCGGCGCGCAGCCTTTCTCAGTCAGGTATTCGCGGCGGATGTCCGCCACCGTGTACTCCTCGAGCGGCTTGGCGGGATAGCCGCGCTGCTGCGAGCAGTAGTGCACCAGGCCGTCCTCGCAGATATAGAGATAGCGGGCGCCGGCGCGGCAGCGCCAGTTATTGGGCCGGCCGTTGGCGATGTTGTCCTGGAAGCGGTTGACGCGGGCGTAGCTGCCCTTCTCCATGGCCTTCATCTGCCGGTAGATGCTGCGCTCCCGCTCGCCGAGAGGAAGCAGTTGCCCGTCACCCGCGTGGATGATCCCAACCGTCGAAGTGAATCCCAACTCCAGCACGCGCCGGCCGATGCTCACGGCATCCTGCGGATTCTTGATCCCGCCGCCCACCACCGAGTTGATGTTGACGTGGAACTCGGCGTGTTCCGCCAGCAATTGCAGCTTCTTGTCCAGCACCTTGAGGCTTTTCTTCGAGACCTCGTCGGGCATGACGTTGTCGATGGATATCTGCATGTGCTCCAGGCCGGAGCGGTTTAGGCGCTGGATGCGCTCAGCGGTCAAGAGATACCCGTTGGTGATCAGCCCGCACAAGGCGCCGGTAGAGCGGATGCGGCTGAGGATGGCGTCCAGGTCAGGATGCAGCAGCGGCTCCCCGCCCGAGACCGTCATGATGGTGGTGCCCAGTTCCGCCAGCTTGTCGATGCGGCGGAACATGGTTTCCATCAGAACCGGCTTCGAGACCGCGTCGAACTCGTTGCAATAGGCGCAAGCCAGATTGCAACGCCGCATGGGGATCAGGTGCGCCAGGACAGGATGGTCCGTCGAGAGCAGGCCCTTGGCGATCATCTTCCATTCCCGGGAGCGGCGACGAGTCGCGTTGAGGTAGCGCCGGGCTCTTACAGCACGGGTGGGCATAGTCAATCGCACTATTAAAGCATGGACGCCGCCGGCCGGGTCAAGGATTCCCTTTATTTTGCGTAATTTAGGGCCTGAACGGCGACCGATGAACAGTTACCAGCGCCCGAAAGGAAAACAACGGCGCCGAGGACGTAGGGGATTACGTTCTCAGTTCTGGCGTGGCTTCCAGCAGGCTCTGCGTATATGGATGCTGCGGGCGGGTGGTCACCTGCTCGGCGGGCCCGATCTCCACGATCTTTCCCCGATACATCACGGCGATGCGCGTGGCGAGGTATCGCACCACGGGCATGGAGTGCGAGATGAACAGGTAGGTAAGCCGGAACTGGCGCTGCAACTCGGCTAGCAGGTTGACGATCTGCGCGCCCACGCTCACGTCCAGCGCCGAGACCGGCTCGTCGGCGACGATGAACCTGGGCTTGAGCGCCAGGGCGCGGGCAATGCCGATCCTCTGCCGCTGTCCGCCGGAGAACTCGTGGGCGTAGCGGCCGAGCGCCGATTGGTCGAGGCCCACGGCGCGCAGCAGCTCGGCGGCGGCGTGCATGCGTGTCTCACGGCTGGCGCCGTTGTGGATGACCAGCGGCTCGGTGACGATGTCCGCCACGGTCATGCGCGGGTCGAGCGAGCCGAAGGGGTCTTGAAAGACGATCTGCATGTCGCGGCGCAGGCGGCGCATCTGGCCGCGGCCGGCGGCGAGCACGTCCTGGCCGTCGAAGCGAATGCTGCCCGAGGTGGGCTCGATCAGCCGGAGGATCAGCCGTCCGAGCGTGCTCTTGCCGCTGCCTGACTCGCCCACCAGTCCGAGGGTCTCGCCGGCAGCGATTTCTAGCGAGACGCCGTCCACAGCGCGCACCTCGCCCTGGGCGCGTCCGCCGAACGCTGATTCACCCAGCGGGAAGACCTTGGTCAGGTCGCGAACTTCGAGCAGGGCCATGGGCGGGATAGTACCGTGGCTAGTGGCCAGTTACCAGTGGTCGGCAAGGCGGGAGAGAGCCGGGCCTGCGTGTTACAATTTCAGTATCCTCGTCTCTTGAGAGTTCTGTTTTGATTGAGCTGGCACCCTCGATATTGTCCGCGGATTTCGCACGTCTGGCGGATGAAGTGACCCTGGCGGTGGAGGGTGGGGCGACCGTTCTGCACGTGGACGTTATGGACGGTCATTTTGTCCCCAACATCACCATCGGGCCGCCGGTGGTGGCTTCGCTGCGCAAGGCCACGGAGCTGCCGCTCGACGTCCACCTGATGATCGAGAACCCGGACCTGTACATCCCGGCGTTTGCCGACGCGGGCGCCGACTGGATCTCGGTGCACCAGGAGGCCACGCGCCATCTGAACCGCAGCCTCAGCTTGGTGCGCCAGCACGGCTGCAAGGCGGGGGTGGTGATTAATCCAGCGACCCCGGTGCAGACGCTGAGCGAGGTGCTGGACATGGTGGACTTCGTCCTGGTGATGTCGGTGAACCCCGGTTTTGGCGGGCAGAAATTCATTCCCGGATCGGTGGAGAAGATCCGCAAGCTGGTGACCATGCGCAACGCCAAGGGCGTGAACTTCCGCATCGAAGTGGATGGCGGCATTGCGCTGGAGACCATCGGCGACGTGGTGCGCGCCGGGGCCGAGATCCTGGTGGCGGGCAACGCGGTTTTCGGCAGGGGCAATCCCAAAGAGAACGCGGAGAAACTCCTGAAGGCTGCGCACGAAGCCACCCTGCAGAAGGTGTGATGTTTTCGCGAGGCGTAGGTCTGGCCAAGAGCTAAGAGCCAAAAGCCAAGAGCGATTTTGAGGTATTCATGATCCGACGCGTTTTATTCATAGCTTTGCTCCTGGGGTTGGTGCTGCAGGCGACCTCCTGCTTCCGCAAGAACAAGAACGTCACCAACCCCATCGCCAACGTGAACTCGGCCCAGCCCGACAAGGTGCTGTTCGACCGTGCCATGGACGCGATGCAGCACAACCGCTTCGACGTGGCCCGGCTTTCGCTGCAGACCATGATCAATACCTATCCCGACTCGGAGTACGTGGCCCGCGCCAAGCTGGCGGTGGGCGATTCCTGGTACGCGGAAGGCGGTTCCGCTGGCCTGGCGCAGGCGGAGATTGAATACAAGGACTTCATCACCTTCTTCCCCAACCTGCCCGAGGCGGCCGAAGCGCAGTTGAAGGTGGCCAACATCCATTACCGCCAGATGGAGAAGCCGGACCGCGACTTCACCCACGCCAAACGCGCTGAGGAGGAGTACAAGCAGCTCATCCAGCAGTTTCCCGACAGCAAGCTGGTGCCGGAGGGCAAGCAGCGTTTGCGCGAGGTGCAGGAAGTGCTGGCGGAGCGCGAGTACCGCATTGGGCACTTCTACTATATGAAGGAATCGTGGCCGGCGGCGATCGCGCGCTTCAAGTCGCTGACTGACACCTATCCCCTCTACAGCGGCGTGGACGACGCTCTCTACCTGCTGGGGCAAGCCTACGAGCAAGAAGCCGCGCGCACGCGCACGGCGCCGAACTTGAACGAAGCTGGTCGCGCCAAGCTGGTGAAGGGGTTTGATGACCAGGCTGCGGCCGCCTACGACCGGATCCTGACCCGCTATCCGGTGATGGGACGCGCCAAGGAAGCGCGGGCGCGCCTGGAAGCGCTGCACCGGCCTATCCCCAAGGCCACTCCGGAGGCCATTGCGCTGAACAAACAGGAAGAGGACAGCCGCCGCGATATGGGACACTTCAGTCGGCTGATGATCAACTTCCACCGCCACCCGGACGTTTCCCACGTGTCGAAGGTGGGCGAGCCGACGCTGGTGCCGCCCAAGGAGACCAGTGCGACCGAGGTGACACTTGAGGCGCAGCGAACCCTGATGGGTGCGTCCGCCGGCGGAACCAGTGCCCTGACGGTTCAGCCGGTCGGCGCCGGCGGACCGTCTCCAGCAGCCAACCAGCCGGTTCCCCACTCGGCGAACGGCGATAGTTCCACACCGACTGCCAACAGCTCCATCCCCGAACTGAGGCCGGTGGGCGACGCTGCACTGCCTGTGATCCAAGTCCCCCAGCCGGCCCCCACGCAGGTCAACGAAGCCGGCGAATCGCAGAGTTCCAGCAACACCAGCTCCCAGCAGGGGGCCTCCAGTTCCTCGGCTCAGGGATCGAACGACGCACAATCCTCCAGCAAGAAAAAGAAGAAGAGGAAGCTGTGGCCGTTCTGAGGGCGTAGGGTGGGAATTGGTCTTGGTTCGGGTATGCGGGGCGGACCATTTTTCTTCCAGAAGTGCCGGTTACCATTCGCAATCCCAACAAAACACGGCCTGGGCTGGCCCCAAAGGTCACGTTACCGAGGTGCATGTTTCGTTGACTTGCGCGGCCAATGAAAGTACTTTGGGGCGAGACTCCTCTCCCCCAAAGGAAACTCCGTGTCCCTGAAGATCGTGTTGGCCGATGACAGTTTAACCGCGCAGAACATGGGGAAAAAGATCCTCGCCGAGGCTGGATACGAGGTGATCGCGGTCAGCAACGGCGCGCAGGCGATGAAAAAGATCGTCTCCGAGAAGCCGGATCTGGTGGTGCTCGACGTTTACATGCCCGGGTATTCTGGCCTGGAGCTGTGTGAGCGCATGCGCAACAGCCGCGAAACCGCGCGGACTCCCATCGTGCTCACCGTGGGAAAGATGGAAGCGTTCCGGCCCGAGGAAGCGAATCGTGTGGGCGCCGACGGGCTGATCATCAAGCCCTTCGAGGCCACGGAGCTGGTGGCCGTGGTGAAAAAGCTGGCGGAAAACCTCGCGCCCGCGCCCCGGCCGAAACGCCAGCCGCAACCGGAGAGCGTGCCGCAGATGGCCGTCGAACCCACGCCCGCCCCGGTTGAAGCCGAGTTTGAGATCCAGCATCACGCCGTCGAAATCCCGCAGGAGATCGCCTCCGAGCCGGTGAGCGGGATGTACTACATCCCCCAAGAAGAGAAAGAACCAGCGGAAGCCCATCCACCGGCAGTAGCGCATTCCTCAGCTCCGCCCATCGAATTCGAGGTGGAACGTGACGCGCCGCCGGCGGAGATCGATCCGGGGCCGCGCATGTCTTCCGCCGCCGGACTCTCCGGTGTGTTCGAGATGGAACCGTCCGCCCATCCGGCGGTTCAGCCCCATGCCGAGCCCGCGCCGGTCCAGGAGTTCGAAAGATTTTCCACCGCAGTTCCCGCCGAACCTCAGCCGGTGAACGAAGCGGCTAGTGACACCGGCGCCATGACGATCGCTCACGACTTCCAGTTGGAAGAGCCGCTGGAATTCGCGGATGAGTTGGCGGTCGATCACCATACCGTGCCTGCGGCGGAGACCTGGTCTGCGCCCCCGGCTGCCACCAGTCAGCCCTCGTTCGCAGCCGAGCAGTTTGACCAGGCGCGGCCTGAGCCCAGCGCCGAGAGCGTTTCTCCCCAGCCGGCGGACGTCCTGCCTGAGCTTGCATCCTGGGATGAGCCTCTTCCTGTAACTCCAAGCCGCAATTCCTGGGCAACCGAGGAGCTCTCGCCGGAACTCCCGGCAGAGACCCCACGCCTGTCCGCCGATCCGGTGTTGGACAGCTCTGCGGCACAGTTCGCGACGACGGGGACGGTGTGGGTCGCGGAAGAGACTGAGATCGATCCCCACGAGTCCGCCATCTCCCTGCACCAGCAGATGCAGCACGGAGGGTTAGTCGACGAGCTGCTTGAGTCCGAGCCGGCAACAAGTCCGGCCATGAGCGCGGAAGCCTCTCAGAGCTGGGAGGTCCCGGCGCCGTTTGCATCAGATCCCGTCCAGCAGGAAACCGAGAGCTCCAGGCTGAGTGAAGAGGAAATCCTGCCGGAGTTCGAACCTAATCCGTATGCAGCCCCGGTGCAGCCGGCCGAAATGGGGAGCCCGGATCCCTACGAAAGTCCCGATTTTCCCGCCGATCTCACGGCAGCAACCGATGAGCAACCAGCCGCGGAGCCAGCGCCAGCGCCTGATCTCGAGTCCTACGCAGCCGCCTCCGACTTCGTGCCGCGAATCGCTATCCCGATGGTGACCGAGATCCCGGCCGATCCTGCGCGCATCGCCCGCATCGTGGAAGAGGCGCTGCAGCGGCTGAAGCCGGAACTGATCGCCGCCGTCACCCGCGAGCTGCAAAACAAGAACCAGTAGGGCGCGTGGCCTAGCCTACTACTCTTGAATCACCTTCACACTTGAGGGTGCTCCACCCCCCTACCCCAGCCTCTACGTGGAATCATCAGGTTACGCGGCTTGAACCGATGGTGAACCGATTAAACAAAGGACTTACATGGGCAATAATATACTTGCCGAATCAGGGAAAGGGGAGGATACTGATTCCAATGGAGATAACGACGGTGCGTCGGATGGGGGCGCTGCATGAGAGAGCGC
>Ga0310038_10003191_pt1 | contig 11916 bp, 10 predicted proteins | sample Sb_taG_6_FD_200461 | JGI IMG/M metagenome (GOLD analysis project Ga0310038, IMG submission 200461) | Peat soil microbial communities from Weissenstadt, Germany - Sb_50d_4_PS metaG (v2) (version 2) | ecosystem: Environmental > Terrestrial > Soil > Wetlands > Peat | place: Germany: Weissenstadt... | reverse complement strand
GCGCGCAGCGGGCTGACGCCGCTGGAGTTAAAGCTGGCGCCGCTCGATCCCGACCCCTCGGGGGACTGGGTCCGCCAGCGCCGCTACTTCCGCATCGCAACGGAGCGTGTTTTGCCGGCCTTCCTGCAGACCTCGCGCGGCCGTTATGGAGTGAGGATCAACATCCTGAGCCTGGGCGGCGGCAAGGGCGAGCGTGAGGGCCGGGTAAATCCGGGCACGGAAGCCACCCTCAACCTGCAGATTGGAATGCGTAACCTGAGCTCCCGCGTGCTGGTGCGCGATGCCGGCGACGACGATATGGCATTCGAGATCATCCACATCAACCTCGATGACCGCCTTCGGCTGCGGCGGTTGCTGCTCGAGCAGGTGCTGCATCGCGCCCGTCCCACATAGTTGACGGCTGGGTCTAGGTGATTCTCGGGCCCAAACGGCCTCACGTTACAATCTACCGGTGGAAACCTCCGCACCCGTCGCCCCGCAGACCGCTGCCAAGCCAGCACCCCAGGCACGGTTCACGCGCTGGCAACGGTTCCTACTCCGGCTGATCACCTGGGCAGGCTACCTGCTGATTCGTGTCCTCGGAGCCACGCTGCGTTACACCGTCTCCACCGAAGAGGGAGCTCCGGCGGGCGGTTACACCGCGCCGGGCATCTTCGCTTTCTGGCATCGCTGTCTGATCCCCGCCTGCTTCCAATGGCAAGGCAGGAAGATCGCGGTGGTGACCAGCCGCAGTTTTGATGGCGAGTACATTGCACGTATCCTGGATGCGTACGGGTACACGCCGGTCCGGGGATCGAGTACGCGCGGCGGGGCGCGCGCGCTGCTGGAGATGCGGAAGCAACTCGAATCCGGACACGCCGTGGCTTTCACCGCCGATGGCCCTAAAGGCCCGATGTACGTGGCCAAGCCGGGACCGGTGCTGCTGGCTCGCATGACGGCTCAGCCCATCATTTGCTTTTATGTCGCGCTGCAGAATCCCTGGGTGTTGAGCAAGGCCTGGGACAGGTTCATGATCCCCAAGCCGTTCTCGCGCGCGCTGGCCCGCGCTAGCAAGCCCATCCACGTTCCGTCCGATGCCCGGAATCTCAGCCCCTATCACCAGGAGATGCAGGCCGCGCTCGACCGCGTCCGCGAATATGCGGAAGCCAATGTCAGCCGCGCCGAGCCGGTCCGACATTCGCCTGATTCCATTTGACACCCGTCCGCGACGGCAGTAGATTCGTCGCTCCGGAATTCCGGATTGTTCTCTGACAACTTGGTTCGCGCGTCTTTCTTGAGTGAGAAAGACTGGGAAGCGGGTGAAAATCCCGCGCTGCCGCGCAACTGTAAGCGAAGAAGGGACCGGCCACTGCGGTCAACGACCGTGGGAAGGCCGCCCCGAAGCAAGCTCGCTGAGCCAGGAGACCGGCGCGAACCGCAAGTCCAATCCCTTTTCGCGTGTAAAGGAGGATTGCTATGCGGCCCGCTCGCCTGCTTTTCGTGGTTCTGATCGCCTCACTGGCTGCGCATGCAGCCGATCTCAACATCAAAGTCGTGGACCCGCGCTCGGCCGTCGTTGCGGGCGCGCAAATAACTCTCTATTCCGCCAACAGTGCTCAACCGCTGCGTTTCCTGAACAGCTCCGCCGAAGGGACGGCGGTGTTCGGCCTGGAACCCGGAGAATATCGGGTGGAGGTACTCGCGCCGGGGTTTGCCCCATACAAGGTCGCGGTCCGCGTACCTCAGCAAAGCAGTGTGGAAGTGCAGTTGACGGTGGCGGGGCCGGAGCAGACGGTAGTGGTCACGGCCACGCGCACGCCGGTGCCGGCCGAGGAGAGCGGCGCAGCGGTCATATCCCTCGATCAGCGAACCCTTGAGAACATGCAGCCGGTCGCCGCCAGTGACGCGATACGCTTTCTTCCCGGGGCCGTGGTGAACACGGCGGGACAGCGGGGCGGGCTGGCCTCGCAGTTCGTGCGCGGCGGGGATTCCACCTACAACAAAGTGATTGTCGACGGGGTGACTATCAACGAGCCCGGCGGCACTTTCGATTTCGGCACCTTGCCTCTCACCGAAACCGACCGCCTGGAGTTTCTGCGCGGCGCCCAGAGCACTTTGTATGGCTCGGACGCCATGACCAGCGTGGTGCAAATGTGGACGCGCACAGGCAGCACGCGCATCCCTGAACTGCGCTTCGGCGCCGATGGCGGCACGTTTGGGACCGCCAACGGTTACGCCGCCTTGGCCGGCGCACGCGGCATCTTCGATTACAACCTGTTTGGTGACCAGTTCAACACCAGCGGACAGGGAGTGAACGACGCTTACTCCAATTCCCTGCAGGGAGCGAACGTCGGAGCCGCGATCAACAAACAAGTCTCTCTCCGAATTCGCTTCCGCCACTCCAACAGTTTTACCGGTCTGCCCGGAGAGTGGAACTTCAACGGAGCCGTTCCTGTGCCTCCGAACCCACCGGACCCAAGTGAGTGGAAACAGTTGAATACTCTTCTGGGCAGTGCGGAACTCACGGTGACCGGGCCCTCAGGCTGGCAGCATCGTTTCACCGGTTTCGATTACAACTATCGTTACCAGGACGTGAACCTCACCGGAGACATGGCCCGCATAGACGATTTTCCGACCCAAGCCCGTGACCACATCAACCGAGCCGGCTTTGAATATCAAGGCGATTACTCCGAGCGGAGCTGGGCGCATACCACCTTTGGTTACAGGTTTGAGGATGAGAACGGAGTCGTGGGGGACCTGTATTATCAGACCTCGACTAACGGATTCCGTCTGAACAACGACGCTTACGCTCAGCAGCAGATCGTCTGGGGACGCGTCTCAGCCATCGCCGGCGCACGTTTTGTGCACGACAATAAGTTTGGCGACGTGGGAGTGCCGCGCGTGGCCCTCACTTTCCTAGCGTTGAGGGGTGGGCAGGTGTTTTCGGGTACGCGGTTTCGTTTCTCCTATGCTACCGGGTTCAAGGAACCGCGACTGGAGGAGACCTTTGCCGGTCCTCCCTTCAGCACGCCGAATCCCGGTCTGAAGCCGGAGCGAACTCGCGCATTCGAAGCGGGGGTTCAGCAGAACCTGCTGGCAAATCGGTACTCGCTCACCGCAACCTACTTCAACAACCTGTTTCACGACCGGATCGATTATCTGACCAATCCGAACAATAACTTCATCGGTAAATACATCAATATCGATGAATCCTTCGCACAGGGCGCGGAGGTCGGATTCCAGGGCAGGCTCTGGTCGAGATTGTCTCTGGGTTCCGGGTACACCTACACTTCCACGCAAATCCTCGCGGCCCCCGTGTGCACGCCGGAGAATTTTTGCGATCCGACTATATTCGGCCCGGGACGGCCGTTGCTTCGCCGGCCGAAGCACTCCGGAACCGTGCTGCTGACCTATCTCGGAAAGAGCTGGGGCGGCGACGTGGCCGGCAGCTTTGTCGGGCCGCGGCCCGATTCCGATTTCCTCAACCTCGGCATCTATCACGCCGCCGGCTACGCGCTGGTCAACACGGGCGGCTGGCTCAATGTGAACCGCTACATGACCGCTTACGTCAATGTCGAGAACGTACTCAACCGCCGCTACAACGAGGTGGTCGGATATCCCGGGCTCAAGGCGAACTTCCGGGCGGGGATGCGATTCCGCATCGGCGGAGAATAAAAGGACGCCACGGATTTTCACGGATGTACACGAATAAAACAAATCAAATCCCAAATTCGTAGCCATCCGTGAAAATCCGTGGCTAGCTTTCCATCTCGACCGCGTCCACCACGCCGACGATGGTCATGTCGATGGGCGAGCCGGGGCGGCCGACGGCGGTCATCGCCGAATATCCTTCCTGTACTACCAGCACCCGGTCGCCGACGCCGGCATCCACGGCGTCGAGCGCCAGCACGGCGTCGCCCCGCTCGCTGCCGTCCGGGTCCACCGGCTGCACCAGCAGGATCTTGCGGCCCTGATGCGAAGGATGCTTCTGCGACGCGACCACCTCGCCCAAGACCTGTCCCAGAATCATTTCGGCCTCCGCGAGTTGACGCGCGGCTTGGCGCTGCTGTCGCTGTGGGCAGGCGCAGGGTGCGGGGCGATGCTGTCCACGATGCCCACGATGCTGCAATCCGACGGGACCTCGCCGGTGAACGCCAGCGACGCTTCCTTCCCGCGGCACCAATAAACCGTCTCGCCGAAGCCGGCGCCGATGGAGTCGATCCCCACCAGCGGCCGTCCTTTCGGTTTGCCGTCGCGGGTGAGCGGCTGGATGAGCAGCAGCTTGCGGCCGTCAAGCCCGGGGTCCTTGACGGTGCAGACCACGTTGCCGATCACGCGGGCCAGCATCATGGTGGCGTCACCGTTTCGATTTCGCCGGCGCCGCCGCGGCGAGCGCGTGGGACTCGTCGGCCTCCATCCGCACCTCGTCCACGATGCCGACAATGGAGCTGTCCACCGGCGATTCCTTGAAGTTGGCCGCCATGCGCGCCGACGAGCCGCTCACCACCAGCACCATTTCCTTGACCCCGGCGCCGACGGTGTCGATGGCCACGAAGTACGCGCCCTCGGCCTCGCCTTCGGGATTGACGGGGCGGCACACCAGCAGCTTCTTGCCGAGCAGGCGCTCGTCCTTACGGGTAGCCACCACCGTGCCCATCACTCGAGCCAGTAGCATAGGATTGCCCCTAGGCGCTGGCGGCCGTTTTGGCCGTGATGACGCGCCCGATGGGCAGCACATCTTCCAGGCTGGTATGCGGACGCGGGATCACGTGGACGGCGATCAGTTCGCCCACGCGGCGCGCCGCCGCGGCTCCGGCATCGGTAGCGGCCTTCACCGCCGCGACGTCGCCGCGCACGATGGCGGTCACGTAGCCGGAACCGATCTTCTCCCAGCCCACCAGCGTTACCTTGGCGGCTTTTGCCATTGCGTCGGAGGCCTCGATCATGGCCACCAGCCCGCGCGTTTCGATCATTCCCAGTGCTTCACCCATGGTTGCCTCCGCAAAATCATGTCGTTAAGAAGCCTGCCACTTTACCACCGGCGCTTGGTATCGCGCACGGCGTCTTTTACGATCGACGCCAGCTCCTCGCGGGTTACCGAGAGGCGCTCGATGCCATTAGTTTCGGCCGCGGCGCGCGCCGCCGGCTGCGACGGAGCGCCTGCCGTCACCGGACACCCGGCGCCCTGTGCGGCCGGCGTGGTGATCCCGTACTTTTCCCGCGCCACCACCAGCTTGCGTACGTCCTCATCGCTCAACAATTGTTGCCGTCCCAGCAGGTGTGTTACCAGCGTGATCGAGGCGAAGTGCTCCACCGTCTCCATTTTCATGTAGGCCTGCAGCAGATCGCCGCCGTAGGTCACGACGCCGTGGTTAGCCATGAGGATGGCGTCGTAATTGGGGACGAGCGGCTCGAGCGCCTGCGTCAGCTCGGCCGTCCCCGGCGTGGCGTAGCGGGCCAGCGGGATGCAGCCCAGCGAGATCACGATCTCCGAGACCAGCGCCTGGTTGAGCGGCAGCCCGGCGGCCGCGTAGCCGGTGGCGGTGGGCGGGTGCGCGTGCACAATGCCGTGGACGTCCGGCCGCAGCTTGTAGATCAGCAGGTGCATCGCGATCTCGCTGGACACGTTGCGCCGGCCCATCACCCTGCGTCCCGCCAGGTTCACCACCACCAGGTCCTCGGGTTCCATCATCCCTTTTGACATCATGGTCGGAGTGCACAGGATGGCGTCGGAATCGAGGCGGACGGAGAGATTCCCGTCCGTAGCGGCGATGTAGCTGCGGTCGTGCAACAGCTTGCCAAAGCGGCAGATATCTTCGCGGTGCTGGCGCTCACTCTTCATTACTACCGTCGTAGTAACAGACTCCATTGCCGGGCGCGCGTATGCTACAGCAGCGCAAGGACGGGAGGCAAACGCGGCAGGAAGCAGGGGGCAGGAAAGCAGGGGCCGCGCCGTGGTTAAATCACAAGGTGCTGGTTTCCGACTTCGACTACCACCTTCCAGAGGAGTTGATCGCACAGGAGCCGTTGCTGGACCGCGCGGCCTCGCGCATGCTGCACCTCGCGCGCTCGACCGGTGACTGGCAGGACCGGCATTTCCGCGACTTGCCCGGCCTGCTGCGCCCGGACGATCTGCTGGTGGTCAACAACACGCGCGTGTTCGCGGCCCGGCTCTACGGGCGGCGCAGCGGCGAACGCGCCCACCCGCTCAGCCCTCGGAATCCTGCGGCCAAGGAGTTCCTGCACGGCCGGGTCGAAGTCCTGCTCACCAAAGATCTCGGCGACTGCGAATGGGAGGCGCTGGTGCATCCCGGGCGCAAGATCGGGATCGGTGAGCGCCTGTTCTTCGGCGAGAACGAACTTGAAGCTGAAGTCGTGGGGCGTGGCACTTTCGGCGAGCGCCGGCTGCGTTTCCGTCCGGTGCCGGATTTCTTCGAATGCGTGGAGCGGCTGGGGCACGTGCCGCTGCCGCCGTACATCGGCCGCGCCGACCGTCCCGAAGACCGCGAACGCTACCAGACGGTGTACGCCCGCGAGCGAGGTTCGGCGGCGGCGCCGACGGCCGGCTTGCACTTCACTCCCGAGATCCTGAGCCGCATCCGCGAACGCGGCATAGAAATAGCCGAGATCACTCTGCATGTCGGGCTGGGGACGTTTCAGCCGGTGCGCGCCGAACGCGTCGAAGACCACAGGATGCACGGCGAGCGGTTCAGCATCTCCGAGGAAGCCGCCGCGAAGATCAACGCCGCCATAGAAAAAAAACGGCGCGTGGTCGCCGTCGGCACCACCACCGTCCGCACTCTCGAATTCGCCGCGCGCGAAACCGGGCGTGTGAAACCCGGCAGCGGCGAGGCCGAACTGTTTATCTACCCAGGGTTTCGATTCAAAGTTGTGGGCGCGCTGCTGACCAACTTCCACCTGCCAAAATCCACGCTGCTGATGCTGGTTTCAGGCTTTGCCGGACGGGAGCTGGTACTGAAGGCATACGAGCACGCGGTGCGCGAACGCTATCGTTTCTATTCCTACGGCGACTGCATGTTCATTGAATAAAAACGCCACGGATCGCACGGATCAAGACTGATTCAAGATCGATCCGCGTTCATCCGCGAAAATCCGCGGCGGACCTTTTTGTTAGACTCTGCTCTTGCCCGCGAAGCCGAATCCGGCGCGCATCTTCCTGATCGACTCCATGTCGTTCATCTTCCGCGCCTATCACGCCATGGCGCGGCAGCGGCCGATGTCCACCAAGACCGGCGTCCCTACGGCAGCGACCTACGTTTTCGTCAACATGCTGCGGAAGCTGGTCGCCGATTTCCACCCTGAGTACCTGGCCGCAGTCTTCGACGTGGCCGGGCCCACCTTTCGTGACCACCAGGCGGCGGCTGTCACGTCGGTGCGCAAGTTCGACATCAAGACCCAGACCTTCAAGGAAGTGGAGTACGCCGGCTACAAGGCGCAGCGCGCGGAGATGCCGCCCGACCTGGCGCAGCAGCTCCCATACATTCGGCGTGCGCTCGAGGCCTATCGCATCCCGATCCTTGAATACCCGGGCTTCGAAGCCGACGATGTGATCGGCACGCTGGCGCAGAAGGCCGCCGCGCAGTCCTACCCGGTGTATGTGGTGTCGAGCGACAAGGACATGCTCCAGCTCGTCAACGACAAGATCTCGGTGCTCAACCCGCCCAAGGACAACCTGATCTGCGACCCGGCCAAGGTGGAGGAAATTCTTGGCGTGCCGCCGGAGCGGGTGGTGGACGTGATGGCGCTGCGTGGCGACGCCATCGACAACATCCCCGGCGCGCCCGGCATCGGCGACAAGGGATCGGTGGAACTCATCCGCCGCTTCGGCTCGGTTGAAGCCGCGCTCGATCACGCCGCCGAGGTTGAAAAGAAGACATACCGCGAGTCGCTGCTCAACAACCGCGACACCATCCTGTTCAGCAAGGAGATGGTCACGCTCGACAGGAACGTTCCGGTGGATCTCGATCTGGACGCGATGCGCGCCGGCGAACCCGATGCCGAGGCCGCGCGGGCTCTCTTCACCGAGCTGGAATTCTCCACGCTGCTGAAGGACTTCCTGCCGAGCGTAGAGGTAGGCAAGACCGAATACACGGAAGCGAAGTCCGCCAGCGAGGTGGAGCAGGTTTTGAAGGCTCTCTCGCACGGATCGGCGCTGGCCGTCGCCATCGACGTCGCCAGCCACGCGGCGGCAGCCGATCAAGAAGAGACGGAAGAAGACGAGGAAGCGCAGTTGACGCTAGGAGAAGCGCAGCCGGCGGCGGTCGCACCGGCAGGTAACATTGCGATCTCTGCCGAGCTGGGCAAGGCGCTGACCGTCTCGCTCGAGAACGGTGCCATGGCCGGCAAGCTGAAAGCCGTGCTCGCCGATCCGGCGTTACCCAAGGCCGTACACGACGCCAAGTCAGCGAAGCATGCACTCGAGCCCCGTGGCGTCGCGCTGGCAGGCGTGCGTGATGAACCCATGCTCTATTCGTATCTGCTCGATCCCACCTACGCGACGCACGCGCTCGCCGACATCGCCCTGCGCCGCTTCAACCTGAAGCTCTCCGGCACGCTCGCCGAGGCCGCCGACGTGACCGGGCGGACGGCCGCCACGCTGCGACAGGAAGTCGAGCAGGCGGGCCTGATGCGCGTTTACGACGAGATTGATCTGCCGCTGGTCCCGGTGCTGCTGCGCATGGAGCAGGCGGGAGTGAAGATCGACACGGACGTGCTGGCGGCCATGTCCAAGCGACTCGAGCGCGAGTGCGACGCCAAGGCGAAAGAGGTTTACGAGCTGGCGAAGGAAGAGTTCAACATCAATTCGCCCAAAAAGCTGGGCGACGTGCTCTTCAACAAGCTGAACCTGCCCAAGCCGGTGAAGTACGGCCGGGGGCGCACCATCTCGACCGCGGCGGACGTGCTCGAAGAGCTGGCGCTCACCCACGAGATCGCGCGCAAGGTGCTCGACTATCGCCAACTCGCGAAGCTGAAGTCCACCTACGTGGACGCGCTGCCGGCGCTGCTCAATCCCGAGACCGGCCGCCTGCACACCACCTTCAACCAGGTCGGGACTGCCACCGGGCGGCTGGCATCGTCCAATCCCAACCTGCAGAACATTCCCATACGGACAGAGCTCGGCCGCGAGATCCGGGCGGCGTTCATCGCCGACCCCAGCTGCGTGCTGCTGGCCGCCGACTACTCGCAGATCGAGCTGCGGCTGCTGGCGCACTTCTCCGGAGATCCTTTGCTGATCGAGGCCTTCCGCCGCGGTGACGACATCCACGCGCTCACCGCCGCGCGCGTCTTCGGCGTGCCGCCGCTCATGATCGACGCGGAGCAGCGCCGGCGCGCCAAAGCCGTGAACTTCGGCATCGTCTATGGCCTTTCCGCGTTCGGACTTTCACAGCAGTTGGGCATCGAGACCGGCGACGCAAAGAAATTCATCGACGGCTACTTCGCGACGTACAAAGGCGTGCGCGCGTTCATCGACCGCACCATCGCCGAGTGCAAACGGGATCAGAAGGTCAGCACGCTGTTCGGGCGGGTGCGGCCCATTGCCGACATCAACTCCAAGAACGCCAACATGCGCGGCTTCGCCGAACGCACCGCGGTCAACACGCCGCTGCAGGGCACGGCCGCCGACCTTATCAAAATAGCTATGATCCGCATCGACCGCGAGCTCGGGCGGCGCAAGCTGAAATCGCGCATGACGCTCCAGGTGCACGACGAGCTGGTCTTCGAGGCGCCGCAGGCGGAGGTCGAAGAGCTGCGCTCGCTGGTGCGCAAGGAAATGGAAGAGGTGTACCCGCTCAAAGTGCCGCTGCTGGTCGAGATCGGCGTGGGCCCGAACTGGCGCGACTTAGATTAGAGATTAGAACGCCACGGATTTTTACGGATCGCCACGGACAATCCGTGTTCATCCGTGGAGATCCGTGGCTGATTTTTCTGCGGCGAGTAATCGCGGCAACACCTCGCCCGAGGGGCCGAGGAACACCTCGTCGAAGAAAGCGCGATTGCTGGGCTCTTCCGGGCCGATGTAGCAGGTCCGAACATTGTCCCGGCGCGCCCGCGCATAACGCACAAAGCTGGCAGCGGGCTCGACTACGCCGGACGTGCCCACGGCCATAAACACCGTGCAGTTCTCCAGAGCCGTGCCAATGCGTTCCATCTCGAACGGGGTCTCGCCGAACCAGCAGATGTGCGGCCGGATTTTTCCGCCGCACGCGCACAGCGGGATCTCGGCGCCGTTCTCCAGCGTCCAGTCGTCGTCGAACGGCGGGCGTCCGCAGCCGCGCTCACACCGGCTCTGGAAGATCTTGCCGTGCATGTGGATCACGCGCTGCGAGCCCGCCATTTCATGCAGGCGGTCAACATTCTGCGTGCAGAGGAAGAAGCGGTCGCCCAGCTCTTCCTCCAATCGGGCGAGGGCATAGTGCCCCGGGTTTGGGTGCACGGTGTGATGGCGGCGGCGCCGCTCCGAGTAGAACTCCCAGACCAGCTTCGGATCGCGCGCCCATGCGATCGGCGAGGCGACTTCTTCTACGCGATAAGTCCGCCAGATCCCGTTCATTCCGCGGAAGGTGGGCAGCCCGCTCTCAGCGCTGATGCCCGCGCCGGTCAGGATAAACACACGATCTTCGGGTCCGATCTGAATCATAGGAACGTAGGCCACGGATTTACACGGATAAACGCGGATTCAAGAAACCAATGAAAACCACCGAGGACGCGGAGGACGGAGAGTCTTCTCGATCATTTTCGCGGCATTCTAGGAGATTTTAGCCCCTATCCGCGTCCATCCGCGCAAATCCGCGGCGAAAAGAAGTTATACCCCCAGCGCCTGCTGGATGGCGGCCACGATTGCATCCGCGTAGCGGTGCATCTGCTGCTCCGATTCGGCCTCGATCATCACGCGCGCCAGGGCTTCCGTTCCCGAGTAGCGCACCACCACGCGCCCATTGCCGTCGAGAGCCTGCTCGGCTTCGCGGATCGAGCTCGCTACGGCGGGGATCTCCATCAATGGCTGCTTCTCGCGCACGCGCACGTTCTTGATGACCTGGGGAAAGACCTTCAGGTCGCCGACCAACTCGGCCAGGCTCTTGCCGCTGCGTCCTACCATGTGCAGCACGTGCAGCGCCGTGAGCAGGCCGTCGCCGGTGGTGGCGTCGTCCAGGAAAATGATGTGGCCCGACTGCTCACCGCCCAGCGTGGCGCCGTTCTTCCGCATCTCTTCCAGAACGTACTTGTCGCCCACCGGCGCGCGCAGCATGCGGATGCCGGAACGCTTAAGCGCCGCTTCCAGTCCCATGTTGGACATGGTGGTGGCGACCAGCAGATCGTTGCGCAGTCGGCCGGCGGCCTTCATGTCGCGCGCGGCCAGCAGCAGGACGGCGTCGCCGTTGACGACTTTACCGTTGGCATCGGCGAACAGGGCGCGGTCAGCATCGCCGTCGAAGGTGATGCCGAGGTCCGCCTTGCGCTCGACCACCGCGCGCGCAACCGTTTCGGGATAGAGAGCGCCACAGTGGTCGTTGATGTTCTGTCCGTTGGGATCGCAGTGAATGAATTCGACGGCCAACCCCTTGCCCCAGCCCGCCAGGGCATCCGGTGCAACGGTGCTGGCGGCGCCGTCAGCGCAGTCCACAACCAGCTTGAGGCCACGGCGTGGCGGAGCGACGCCCGCGATCAGGTGCTCGATGTAATCCAGCCGTAGTTCGAGGCTTCCCGGCAAAGAGGATCCGCGCAGCGTTTCCGGCGTGGTTCCGCGGGACGCGTTCTCGATCCCCGCGAAGATCTCGTGCTCGATCTCGAGTTCAACTTGATCCGGCAGCTTGTAGCCGTCCGGGCCGAAGACCTTGATGCCGTTGTCGGTCCAGGGATTGTGCGAGGCGGAGATGACCACGCCGGCATCGAACTTGCGGCAGCGCGCCAGATGGG
>Ga0310038_10003188_pt1 | contig 11919 bp, 13 predicted proteins | sample Sb_taG_6_FD_200461 | JGI IMG/M metagenome (GOLD analysis project Ga0310038, IMG submission 200461) | Peat soil microbial communities from Weissenstadt, Germany - Sb_50d_4_PS metaG (v2) (version 2) | ecosystem: Environmental > Terrestrial > Soil > Wetlands > Peat | place: Germany: Weissenstadt... | reverse complement strand
ACCTCGGGTGCACCAGCGACATCAATCACTGGCGTCGCAATAGTTCCCTAACCCCGCACTGGCCGCAACAGGTTTATTTTTCCTCGCCCTGATCCCAGCCCAATCCAACAAGGTCTCCCAGTGAGGAAGCTGCCCACGCCTCAGGACGCGGCCGCCGCCCGGCGGATCGTGCTTGACGGACTGGCCCGCGACGCTGACCTCTCCGAGCTCGTGACCGAACTCGCGTCCCTGCATCCCCGCAACAACACTTTCCCGGGCGAGGTCTTCCTCGGCCTGGCTGCCGACGTGCTGGACTGGTGTGACGCCAGCCGCCAGCACCCGCTGGCCCTCGAGGGGATCCGGGAGCGGTTCCTGCCCGAGTGCGCGTTCCGCGGGCGGCAGAACCACAAGCTCCAGTTCGCCGTGCTGGCCGCGGCCGCGCTGCGCGGCGGCGCCGAGCCGGACCTGCTCGAGGAGGTCGCCTGGTGGCAGACCGACGACTTCTGGCAATACGCCTTGTTCGCAGCGATCGCCTACATCCGTGCCGCCGCGGACCGGACCAGTGTGCCTGTGCGCGAGGCATGCCAGCAGCTGGCCCAGCGCCCGGGCTACCCGGCGCCATAACCACCACCCGTCGGCCGCTCCCCTGCTCTCAGCGAGGCGCGGCTAGACGGCTCGGGCCGATGCTCCAGGCCGCCGTTGTCAGTACTCTGACGCTGAGGAGGTTTCGGTCATGACCACCGCGATCATCGGCACTGGAGGGATCGGATCGGTTATCGCCCGCCAGCTCGCCTCAGGCGGCGAGACCCTGCGGCTCGCGAGCGCCGACAATGAGTCGGCCCGAACGCTGGCCGCAGAGATCGGTCGCGCTGCGGTCGTCGCCGTCGACAACCGCGACGCGTTGCAGGGCGCCGGTGCCGTCGTCCTCGCGCTGCGGTTTACCGTGCTGAAGAGCGTCATAAACGAGATCGCCGACCCGCTAACCGACAAGCTCGTGGTCGTTCCCAGCAACCCGCTCAGCACCGACGCACAAGGTAACGTCTCACGTCTCCTGCCGGAAGGGCAATCCTCTGGCGAGGTCGTAGCCGGGTGGTTGCCGGCGGGGGCGCGCTTGGCCATGGCGTTTGGAACGCTGTCGGCCGATCTCTTCGAGTCCTCCAGCAACCGGTCACCGGAGCCGGCGGTCCTCTTCTACGCCACCGACGACGACCGTGCCGGCGAGGAAGTCGAGCGGTTGATCCGAACGGCCGGCTTCGAGCCGGTGAAGGCCGGCGGGATCGAACAGTCGGGCCGACTCGAGGTGGGCGGCGACCTTCACGATCTCGTAGTCGGCCCCACAGAGGCGCGGTCATTGATCGGTGGGGCCTGATCGCTTTGCGCCCTGGCCGGGGGCACCTCTTCGGCCTTCGCCCAGATGGTCTCGACGGAGCTGACCATCAGGTGTCGAAGGGCACAGAGCGGTGCCGTCGCCGCCGATCGACAGCCCCGCCCGTTCGGGTCACCCATCCTTGCCGCCGCCAGGCGCGGAACGAACCACGGTCACGCGGTGACCAGGCGGGCCAGGTGGGCCAGCGAGTTGCCCAGATGATCCGGAGGGAACGGGGGGAATCCGATGTGCTGGCGGAGGGAGCCGGGAACCGCCGACCAGTCGTAGGACAAGGTGACCCTGGTTCCCGGCGGTCCGGCCGGGGCCAGGTCGTAGCGCCAGACCCAGCCGCCGAACCGCAGGCTGCCGTCGCCGGTATCCTGGCCCGGCTCCCAGGAGATGGCCCGCGGCGGGTCGAACACCTGCACCCGGTTCGCCATCTGGTAGTTCCCGTCCGGGTGGCCGGGGTGGTACATGGCCATTCGGAACACCTGGCCCGCCGCAGTCAGCGGCTGGCTGTCGAGGGACTCGCGGACCCAGCCGGTACCGTCGATCGCGGCGTGCCTGCCGGGGTCGGCGAGGACCGCGAAGACGGCCTCCGCCGGGGCGTCAATGATCGTGGTCGCGCTGACGGTTTCGCCGGCCATGGTGGTCGCCTCCTGAAGAACTCCGAGCCTGGTACCGGGTCTGACGCTCGCCAGACCTAGGATTCATCGCTGAACTCGCCCTGGTCCGCTTCCTGGCCACCGTTACCAGTAGGACCAGGCACCGTGACCGGCAGGACCCCGCGGCGCCGACCGCAGGCGGCCGGCCGTGGCTTCGCCTGGTGGCACTGTGACATGATCCACTCGTAACGGCCCTGCCTCGTACTGCCGACGGCATATCAACTTCGATCTCGCTGCAGCACAAGACTCGTCCGACGGCTAGATGGCAAGCTAAACCCCACTGCCTCCACGCCGAAAGCGTCTGACCCGTACGACGGTTGCGCACGGGCTGGTGGAACAGAATCGCTGGCACCGGTTGAGGGTGTGGTCGTAGAACATCCAGCTGCAGTCTGGGTTGCCGCAGACCTTGAGCCGCTCGGGTGCACCGTTGCCAGCTAGCTCGACAGCCGATGCCGCGATCCTGGCCATCGCCCAGGTCCAATCACGGTCGATGGGTTCGACGTAGAGCTCGACCCGACCGGAGATATGGCTCACCCGATGCCGGAGCCGTGTCTTGCTGACCCAGCCATCCAGTACGGCGGTGTCGCGAGCGGTGAGCAAACCTGCCAGTGCCCATGTCCGGAGGATCGCGCGCAGCTGATCGCGCAGGGCGGTCAGCTCGTCGATCGGCACCGGGTGCTGCGCGCCAATCTCGAGCCCATGGCGGTTCAAGAACCACGCGCGCCATTCCGGACGGGGAAGCCTGTCGAAGCCTGGCCCCTTGCCCAGATGATCGGTGAAAGCGCTGTTGATCAGATCGATGCAGGCAAACTCGCTCGGGTGCCTGGGGATAGCCGACGGGACCGTGCTCGTCATGGCCTGATGCCGCCCAGTGCGCGAAGGCCGCTGCATGGCACAGCGCACACCCGGCCAGTGGGTGCGGTGGTGCTCATCGTGGACCCATGGCAACGTCCTATTGTGCTGATAGCACGTTACCAGCCCCGGCCGAGGCGAAAGCCTGGCGGGAAGGACGGCGGCTGGGCGGGCCGCGGTGAGCCCGGACACGCCGGTACTGGCCACAGAGGTCAGAACCGGTACTCCACGTCGGGGGCGCTCACCGCATGCTCGACGGGTCGGAGGACCCGTCCGGCCGGGAACGTGGAGAGCTTTGGGCTGGGCCGCCGTATCATTCCGATCTAGCGCGGTGCGACCGATCGCGCCAACAAACCGACCATCGACTGGACGCGGCTGAGCCCTCAGAGCTCATACAGTAATCGTTGGGGAGAGCAGCGGGCTGGTGTTCCCGCCGGTCACGGTGGGTTCCATCGGGTCAGCGCGGGCCGCGGCGTTCGCCCGGCGACGCCGAACCAGCGGCCGCGGATGTCCCAGCCGTCGACGTGAAATCTGCGACCTGCGCCGGATCATCTTGCACATGATCGAGGAGACGGCTCGGCACGCTGGCCACCTCGACATCGCGCGAGAGCTGACCGACACCGCACCGGACTTGGCCAGCGCTACGGCCGGCCTCGCAGCAGCCGGGGCTGATCTGGCTAAGGGCCAGCCGCTTACCGCCAGCCGAGCGCAGGCGCCACGTGAGTGAGGATGCTGTCGATGACGTGGGCGTTGTAGTCGACGCCGAGCTGGTTGGGCACGGTGAGCAGCAGCGTGTCTGCGGCTGCGATCGCCTCGTCCTCCTTGAGCTGCTGGATCAACACATCCGGCTCGGCCGCGTACGTGCGGCCGAAGATCGCCTGGGTCTTCGCGTCGATGAACCCGATCTCGTCGGTGCCCTGGTTCCCGAGGCCGAAGTACGCCCGGTCCCGGTCGTCGATGAGGGCGAAGATGCTCCGGCTTACCGACACCCGCGGCTCCCGGCCGTGGCCAGCCTTCTGCCATGCGTCACGGAATGCCTGGATCTGCTCAGCCTGCTGCAGGTGAAAGGGTTTGTCCGACTCGTTATTGATCAGCGTCGAACTCTGCAGATTCATGCCCAGTTCGGCCGCCCACGTGGCGGTCTGCTGTGACGCGGCGCCCCACCAGATGCGCTCCCGCAGCCCTTCTGAGTGCGGCTCGACGCGCAGCAGGCCGGGCGGGTTCGGGAACATCGGGCGGGGATTGGGCTGCGCGAAGCCCTCGCCGCCCAGCACCTCGAGCAGCACCTGGGCGCGCCCGCGGGCCATGTCCGCGTCCGTCTGACCCTCTTGCGGCTGGTAGCCGAAGTATCGCCAGCCCTCGATCACCTGCTCCGGCGAGCCGCGGCTGATCCCCAGCTGGAGGCGGCCGCCGGAGATGAGGTCGGCCGCGCCCGCGTCCTCTGCCATGTACAGCGGGTTCTCATAGCGCATGTCGATGACTGCCGTGCCGATCTCGATCCGGCTGGTACGCGCACCGATCGCCGCCAGCAGCGGGAACGGAGATCCCAGCTGCCTCGCGAAATGGTGCACCCGGAAGTACGCCCCATCGGCGCCGAGCTCTTCGGCGGCAACGGCCAGCTCGATCGACTGCAGCAACGCGTCCGACGCCGACCGCGTATGCGAGCCGGGTGACGACGACCAATGCCCGAACGACAAGAAGCCAATCTTCTTCACCAGCGCGTCAACGCGAACCGCCCGAGCGGCATTCCTCGCCGGCGAAACTCCGGCGATGCGCTGCTTCCTGATTACCGGCCTGGCCGACCCGAAGCATGGATTTACCTGGTGTCCTACCCCAGCTCGATTTCGTCGACCACGACGTTGCGCTCGTTCCCTATCCGGTAGGCCCGCTCGACGGCTCTTAGCCACGCGGTCGCGTGCAGATTATCTGTTCGGTGCGGCGTGAGCGTGAAACACCAGTCGGCCTAGACAGCGCCAGATCAATGTCGACCGCGCTGAGCGCCGAGCGGATCCGGCGTGGGTGCCGTGCCGCGACCGTTGCGGCGTTTTCGCCGGCGAGGATGCAGCGGACGGCCTGAAGGTGGACGGTGCGGTAGGCGGCGACAGCGAGTGCCGCGACAAGCTCGGGTTCGGCAGCGTGCTCGGCCGCATCGCCGCGGTGACCGACCCGGACCTGCAGCGCAAGCCGGACACGATGGCAGCACTGTCGCGACCAGCGACTGTTACCATACGTAACCGCTCGTCCCGAAAGCGAGTAACCTTATCACCGAATATTTCGCGGCAATGATGGTCGATTGACCGCGAGGAACGCATATGCATATCGCGCCGTTCTGATTGTGCGGCCGGTATGGCTCATCGCCGGCAGATCTTCCCTCGCCAGCCAGGCCTTGGCCTGGCTGGCGAGACCCGGCATCACTGTCTGCAGGTCCCCAAAGATAAGGCGGTCTGGCCGCCCGTGGTCGTCAGCAGCTGATGACCACGTCGGTCGAGATAGTCCTCTGGTCGGGACCGAGGATTTGCAAGGTGACTTTCTGCGACGCGCTGCCCTGGCCCTGGCCCTGGACGGCGACGGTCACGTAGACGGCGTGCTGCCCGGCGGCGACCGACTGGCTCAGCGGCTGGGGCGCCTGCTCTTGAGGCTGGAACACCCACTGGTAGGAGATCGTTCCGGCCGAGCCATTGGTAGTAATCCGCCCGGTCACGTCAACCGCGCATCCGGTGTGCGTCTGCGATAGCACGACACCGGTCACCTGGAACGGCGCATGATAGAACCGTTGATACAGCGCTACGTCGCCGGCCGTGAGCAAGATCACGGCCAGCACTGAGACCAAGATGAGCCGTAGGCGACGTTCCCGACGACGGTCCTGCCATTGGCGGAACTCGTCACGGCGGCGGGTGATCCAGGGAACCAGGAACTCGCTGGCGATCTCGTAGAGGTCGAGATCGCGGCGGCGCTCTCGGCGCACGAGCCTCGACTGGCTAAGGCTTTTCGAGTGCTTGTTCGAGCAGGCTCGGCGTTATGTCGCCGCCCTCCTGTTCCTGGACGCGCTGAACCAGGTCGCCTGCCGATATGACGTTGCGTGTGCCGGCCGAAGTGACCATCTGCGCGAGCAGAGCGATCGCGGCGGGTCTCTGCTGAGCCGGCATGCCATCGAGCGCCTCACCGAGATAGTCCTCCAGGAGCCCTTGCGGGCCCTTCTCGGCGAGCAGCGCCTCCGGGTTATCGCTTTGCCATAGCCGCAAGCAGACCGTCTGCACTTCGGACAAGCTGATGTCGCCGGCGCCGAAGCGCGCCGCCAGCACCGTCACCAGACGGTCGGCGAGGGCCGGAGAAAGCTGGCGCGCGAAATGACCGGGGTAGCGCTCGAACGGTCCCCGGATGATTGTCGGCAGCGCGTCGGCCGCTGGCGGGGTGATGCGCAGAGCCTGGTCGATGGGCTCAGGGCAGGCCGACCGCAGCTCCTTGACCTTGCCCAGATAGTCCTCGCTTATTAGGAGAAGAGGACCTTGACTGGCAGCGACCCACGCAACAGCCGAACGAAGAGCTCGACCAGACGCCGCTGTGGCTCACGGGTCCCGGCCTGGTCGAACAGGGTCACGATTTCCTCGAACTGGTCGAAGATCAGCAGCAGTCGATGCCGCCCACACGCCGCGCGGACGCGTTCTTCGAATGCGTCTATCGCCAGAACGGTCCGCGCCGACGATTCGTCGGCAAGCGCGAAGACAGACGGCAGCAGATCCTCCTCATGGTCGTCCGCGCTGCGGATCCGTTCGACGACGAGCTCTTCGGACGTACGCGGCTGCACCCGTAGCCGCTCAGGAGAAAAGCCGAGTCCGATGGCTTCAGGGAGCCTTTTCCATCCTGGTTATGCTTCGCGTAGCTGCAGTACGTGGGTGGCCTCGGCGAGCTGACCAGCGCGCCGGGGGTGGAAGGTCCCGGCCCACCCGAAGCCCGGCCTCGCCACCGCTGAGCTGAGTTGAGCGTCCCGGAACGTCGCTGGGCGCGCAGCGTTCCCGCCGTTGCAGAACCCCCGTCCGCTACCGGGAGATGGCTGGCGGCCGGCAGCCTTGACTCTCACCTTGGGGGAGCCCGCACACTCATCTTGCCGGGGTCGGATCGGCCCGGCGACGAGGGAGTCAGCGTGAAAGAGATCAGCATCGGAGAGTTCGCACGACGGTCCCGCCTTTCACTGAAGGCACTTCGCCTCTACGACGAACGCGGGGTGCTGGTGCCTTCGCGCGTCGATCAGGCGTCTGGCTATCGCTACTACGACACAGCCCAGCTGGAGGAGGCACGCCTTGTCGTGATGCTGCGCCAGTTGCAGTTGCCGCTCGCGGCGGTCAAGGAGCTGCTCGCGTGCGATCCGGCCGATGCGGCGGCGCGCATCGCTGAGCATTGGCGCGACGCCGAAGCGGCACACGACGCGCGGCGCGAGCTGGCCGACTACCTCGTCAGCCGGTTGAGCGGAAAGAGGTCCGTCATGTACGAAGTCGCCACGCGGGAGATGCCCGAGCGGAGCCTGCTCTGCCTCAAGCGCAACGTCGACGAGCAGGAGATGTGGGCGTTCGGCAAGGAGTTCATCGCGATCATGCGCGAGCGCCCGCTCCCGAAGATCGAAGGACGAGAAGGCGCGGCGTTCTGCATCTGGTGGGGTCTGGTGAACGCCGACGGCGATGGCCCGATCGAATGGTGTGCGCCAGTCCCTACCGCGCAAGCGGAATCTCTCGCGTCGCACTATCCCGAGCTGAGCCTGCGAACCGAGCCGGCGCATCGGGAGGCGTTCGTCGCGCTACCGGATCCGGATGCGGCGGACGAGGCGGTGCACTGGCATCTCGCTGGCGAGTCACTGGAGGCTTGGGCGCAGGAGCAGGAGCAGGAGCACGAGGGTGAGCGTCTTGCCCTCACGCCCGAAGACCTCGGCCTGCGCATCACCTATCTCGCCAGCGCGCTGGGCACCGAGGAGCCCTACCGCGACATGGCCCTCCCGTTCGCTGTAGACCGATGATCGAAGCCCGCAACCTGGTCAAGCGCTACGGCTCCACCATGGCCGTCAGCGACCTGTCTTTCTCCATCCGGCCCGGCCTGGTCACCGGCTTCCTGGGCCCGAACGGCGCCGGGAAGACCACCACCATGCGGATGATCGTGGGCCTCGACGCGCCGACGCAGGGCTCGGTAACCGTAGGCGGCCGTAGCTACCGCGACCTGCCGGCGCCCATGCGCGAGGTGGGCGCCCTCCTCGACGCCAAGGCGCTGCATGGTGGCCGCCGGGCCCGCGACCACCTGCTATGCCTGGCCCAGAGTAACGGCATCCCCCGCAGCCGGGTGGACGAGGTGCTCCGCACCGTCGGTCTGGAGGGCGTGGCCAGGCGCCGGGCGAAGGGCTTCTCGCTGGGCATGGGCCAGCGGCTCGGCATCGCCTCGGCGCTTCTCGGGGACCCGGCCGTGCTCATCTTCGACGAACCGGTGAACGGCCTGGACCCCGACGGCATCCGCTGGGTCCGGACCCTTATGCGGGCGCTCGCCGCCGAGGGCCGCACCGTGCTGGTCTCCAGCCACCTGATGAGCGAGATGGCCCTGACCGCCGACCACCTGCTGGTGATCGGCAAGGGCCGGCTGATCGCCGATACCAGCGTGGACGAGTTCGTGCGGTCCAGTTCCCGGCAGCCGGTGCACGTCCGCAGCCCCCGGGCGGCCGAGCTGGCCGCCCGCTGCCGCCAGGCCGGCGCCACCGTCCGGGCCGGGACCGGCCCCGACGTCATCGAGATCACCGGGATGGACAGCGCCGAGGTGGGAAGCCTGGCCGCCGCCCATGGCATCGCCCTGTCCGAGCTCATCCCCCTCCGGGCCTCGCTAGAGGAGGCGTTCATGGAACTGACCCGAGACAGCGTGGAATACCAGGCGGCCGGGGGGACCCGATGACCGGCGCCGCGATCGCCCTCGCCGGCCCGGACCACCGGGCGGCGTTCCGCGCATCCACCTTCGGCGACGTGCTGCGCTCGGAGTGGACCAAGCTCCGTTCGGTCCGATCGACCTTCTGGGCGCTGACCGCGACCGTCGTGCTCGGCATCGCCCTGGGGGCCGTCATCAGCGCGGCCGCCGCTCACGGCTACGCCAAGAGCAGCGTCTCCGGCAAGCTGAGCTGGGACCCGACCGCGGTCAGCCTGGACGGGATGGGCATCGCCACGCTGGCCATCGCCGTGCTCGGGGTGCTCTGCGTCAGCTCCGAGTACTCCTCCGGGATGATCCGCACCAGCCTGATCGCCGTCCCGAAGCGAGGCCGGGTACTGGCCGCCAAGTCGCTGGTCCTCGCCGTCGTGACCTTCGTCGTGGGCGAGGCCACCAGCTTCACGGCGTTCTTCGCGGGCCAGGCCCTCATCAGCGGCCATGCCCCCCACGCGGCGCTCGGCGATCCCGGGGTAGCCCGGGCGGTGGCGGGAGCGGGGCTGGCCCTGACAGCCCTGGCGGTGCTCAGCGTCGCCGCGGGGGCCTTGCTCCGGCACCCGGCAGCCGCCATCGCCTGCATGATCGCCGTCCTGTTCGTCCTGCCCGGGATCGCCCAGGCGCTGCCGGACTCGTGGCGGAACCCGGTCACCGAGTTCTGGCCGACCCAGGCCGGGGGCCAGCTCACCAGCGTCCACCATTCCGCCCACACCCTCCTGCCCTGGCCCGGCTTCGGCGTGATGTGCCTGTTCGTCGCCATCGTGTACGCCATCGCCTGGACGCTGCTGGACCGCCGGGACGCATGATGGCGGTCAGGGCGCGTCGCCGTACCCAGGACCCTGCCCCCGCTGCGGGCAGTGACAAGTGAGCCCTATCTCATCCGGGCCGTGACGGGTTCGTCACGGTCTGGCGACGTCGCGGCGTGTCACCACCGGGAATGAGCAAGCCCCGGTCGATGAGCTAATGCGCTGGCCACGAACGTTCACCGGTTCGGTCACGCGGCTGTAGGCTTCGGGCGGCCCCAGCGTTGCTGGCGTTCGCTGCGGATGCGGGCCCGTTCGCGGCGCTGGGCGGCCAGGGCGTCGGGGTGGCGGGCTAGCTTGGCGTCCCGGTCCGGATCACGGGACTCTTTCCAGGTCCGGGTCCGCTGGAAGCTGATCCCGCGGGCATGCAGGATCTGCCGCAGCCGCTCCCGCCCGATCCGCACCGGCCGGTCCGGATGGCCGGCTAAATAGGCGGCCAGCTTGCGCAGGCTCCACCGGGTGAACGGCTGGCCCAGCTTCTCCGGCCGGGTCGTGGCCGCCGTGACGATGACCTGGATGGCCTCGTCACTGATCAGGCGGGGACGGCCTCCCGCCCACTGAGGGTCCAGCGCGGCCAGGCCCTTCTGATTGAACAGATGGATCACGTCCCGCACCGTGTCCTCATCCGCGGCCACCAGCCGGGCGATCGCCGGGACCAGCGTGCCCGACGCCGAGGCCATGATGATCATCGCCCGGCGCACCCGGACCGACCCGTGCCTGCCACGCGGCACGATCTGCTGCAAGCGCTGTCCCTCCTGGTCAGTCAGCCGCCGCGCCCGGACCGGCTCCGCCATCACGCCTCCCGCCACTCGATCTCTTCACACGATCGAGTGTGGAAGCAATCACCGCCGCCTGCCAGCCGACCCGGTGAACGTTGGTGGCCAGCGCACTAGCCGACAAGAATCGCTTCATAACCACTACGAACAGCCATATGCTCAGGCTTCGCTCAGCAAAAACGGATACCGTTTTTCCTTCTCATCGAGTTGTTTCACGAGGTTAAGGAGTGCATGCTGGAGTTCCGTCAGGCGCTGGCGGCCTTCGTCATCCAGCTGATGCAAACCATTTTCAAATGGTTCAAGCCACGCTTTCATCGTTGCGCGCTGTTCGATAAACGACGCGTACCCAAGGCAACTCATCTTGCCGTGAGAAGCCGTAATCATCCGTTCGCCGAGACCTCGTTGCTCGACGCGCCAGATCATGAATTGAGAACCATATTGATCGGAAAGGAACGTCTCGCTGATCTCCCGGAGGAGCCGACCGATCTCGCGGGTTTGCTGGTCTTTCGAGAAGCGCAGGTAGTGAACCTCGTGCCGAATGATCTCCATCCACCCGAAGAATTGCGCGAAGACATAAAGGGTGCTCTCGACAGCCGAATCCTGCCTACCAGGCTTGTCATTAATTATATATTTCTCGATAAACCTGAGTCGAAGAATATTATAGAGCCTTGCCTGTAGTTCATAAGAAGCAGCGAGAAGCGGTTCGCGGTAGGCGTCAAGTGCCTTCTTCGCATCGTGCCGCGCCTTAAGCGCAGGAGGCCCGAAAACTGTCAGGATCGTGCTCGCGACTGACCCGGCAAGCGCGATCAGCGCGATTATGACTGCGGTGTCCATGGTTGCCTACTGTTTCCTGTGCGCGTCCAGCGGACTGGCCGCGAGCCGATGCTACCCGCCGCCTGAAACGTCGGCAGCTACGAGCGGGATCTTATGCGTCGGATATTCCGGCGGTGTCCGGGACAGGCGGAGCGAGTACCACAGGTAGTCGCCTTCCGGGCACACGAAACGCCTGGTCACGGTTTCCTGTGCCAGGCAGCCTGGCAGGGTTTGACCGCAACCGGAGGTGTGAAGTGGCGCGGACCTGGCCCTCGATCCGGGTCGACCTGATCGAGGGCCACGGCGAGCAGTACTGGCCGCGGCCAGGACGGATCTTGACGGCCGCGTGCAGCCGTACCTTCAAACAGCTCGCCAATGCTGTCGACGACACGTTCGCCCGCTGGGACCGCTCGCACCTGCAGGAGTTCACCCTTGCCGACGGCAGGCGCTTGTGCGATCCGGACCCGGACTGGGAGATCGAGGGCGAGAGGTCACCGCGGATTACCGGCGAGTGAAGCTGTCGCGGCTGCCCGCCCCATGCTGCCGCGGGCGCCCGCGCAGAATACCCAGATCCGCACCATTTGGAGGCGATACCGCCAGGCCAAATCAACGTCCAGATAACGGCGGGAATGTGCGCATCGGTCCTGGCGGATCACGGTCTTTGTTCTTCCGGGCGATCCGGTGGTCCCGGCGGTTCGGGGGCGGCGCACGCAGCATCGCAGAAG
>Ga0310038_10003181_pt1 | contig 11926 bp, 9 predicted proteins | sample Sb_taG_6_FD_200461 | JGI IMG/M metagenome (GOLD analysis project Ga0310038, IMG submission 200461) | Peat soil microbial communities from Weissenstadt, Germany - Sb_50d_4_PS metaG (v2) (version 2) | ecosystem: Environmental > Terrestrial > Soil > Wetlands > Peat | place: Germany: Weissenstadt... | reverse complement strand
CACGAGACCGTCACCTTGAACAAGGGCGACATGCTGGTGGTCCCGCGCGGCACTCCACACAAGCGCAACACGCCGGAATCCGTCACCTTCCTGCTGATCTCGCCGCAGGGCGACGCCGCCTGACAGGCTCGCGTGTGAGAGCAGAGATCAGGGGTCAGAAAACAGAGACAAGAGAGCGGAGAACAGAGATCGGGCTGCGGACGCGCGCTGCCCTCTGCTAATTTACTCTTGTCGCTGTAACGGTGGGCCGGTAATATCTACCATACTTCTGGAGCGCGGAGGTAAGTTCCGGCTCGAAGGTTAGGAGGAGATATCCCATGGCTAATCCAGGCAAACTGTCACTGTTCGCAGCAACTTTGCTTCTCGCCGCCTGCGTCGTGCAGCCGGCAAGGGCAACTCAAGCGCCCGCCGATCCCTGCTCGCTGTTGTCTGCTACCGACTTGAGCACGGCCATAGGTCAGGCCTACGGTTCTGCTCAAAAGACCGTGGCGCCTGCGCCCTTCGCAAACACCGTTCAAGGCACGGACTGCAATTACTCTGCAAGCGGAGGCGGAAGCCCTCTCTGGTTCAGGATTTACTTTGATCCTTCGGCGTCCGCCGCAACGGATCTGTTCGCGCGATTGAAGATGTTTTATAGTCCGCCAACGCCGGTAGCCGGCATTGGAGAGGACGCATATTTCGATCCCAGCCATGGGCTCCATGTGCGCAAGGGCAACGTCCGGTATTTCCTCAGCTTTCAGAATATGAAGAATTTCACTCCCGCGAATGAAGGCCAGCTCAAAGCTCTCGCCAGCCAGGTCGCCGGAAAACTTTGAGGCAAGGCGACGCCGCCTGACGCGGTCGCGAAGTCGGCCTATTCGCGCAGCAGCACAGGGTCCTGACCTGCGATCACCTGCGCACCATGCACTGGCGCGCAGTTGCCGTACATGTCTTCCACTTCAGTCGGCGTCCAGCTCAGCTCTGGATTCACCGTCGCATTGCCTTTGGGATTCCAGAGAATCAGGCCGTGGCGTCCATCCTGAAACTGCAAACTGCACAACCATGTGTCGTTTCCGTCGGCCGCGCACGCACCCAGCACATTGCCCACCAGCCATCTCTGCAAATTGGCGTAGGCAAGTGCGGCGCGTGTCGGCGTTGCGTTATCCGCCTCCGTCATAAACAGCGACACGCAGCAGTGGTTGTCCCATTCATACCAGAGGAATCGTTCGATTCCCGAGGAGCGCCCAACCAGCAGAGCTCTCACAGCAATCGCCGCAGCCTCATCCTCACTCGCGAACGTGCTCGGCAGCATCCACCCCGTCTCCGTATTCCAGATCGGCTTCTTCACGCCATGCGCATTCAACAGTGTAGAAACCTGGCTGAACAAAGTCGCGATCGCTTCCGGCTGGCTCGGCGATACGTAAAAGTGATACCCGATAATGTCGGCGGAGTTCGCGTAACCAAGGTTGAGCAACTGCTCCATCAGCGGGATTCCATTTGATGTTGTCAGGTTGGCGGAGATGAACTGCGCATTGGGATCGATGCTTTTGATCGCGGTATAAGCCGTCTGTTGCAGGCTCACAATTTCCGCCGCATTCCCGGTCCACATCGCGGTGCAATTCATCTCGTTCCACATCTCGTAGTAGGCAATCCTGCCTTTGTACCTCGTCGCCACGGCCTGCACATACGCAATCCAGTCGTGGATGTCGGCCGGTGGGGCGGCGGCTCCGGGCGTGTAGGCTGACGGCTCATTCGGGCGCTCTGAAGCCCACTGCGGAGTCAACGCCAAAGGCAGAATCACATCGACTTTGTGTTGTTGCGCGAGGCCGACGAGTGTGTCGAGCCGCGAAAAGTTCCACTCTCCCTGCGCTGGCTCCACATCTTTCCAGGCCACGTTGGCATCCCACAGCCTCCACGTTCCAAATGGAACAGCGGGCCATGGCGTTCCCGGATCCACGAAGCCGACGTGCATTCCAAAATACTGTTCGCTGACGGGAGAACTGTCGGGCACGGAGTTGCTTGCAGCAGAAATGATGAGTGAGGGATTCGAGCACCCGGCAAGGGATCCGAAGAAGAGAACTAAAACTGTTGTAAGCCTTGTGGCTTTCGCGTTCATCTGTCGCCGCTTGCAGAAAACATCGTCGGCAGCCCAGATCGAACGAACCCTAAGGACTCATCTGCTTAGAAACCTGCCGGCCCATTGAGGCCAGCGTAACGGGATCCGAGGGGATTGGCCGTGAGATGCGTCACACACTGGGAAGCCTATATCAGCACATGAATTCAAAGCCTGCCCTAGGCGCAGTCGAATGGGTGTCACAATCGCTTACCCACCTTCACCAAGTGGAGGGAGCGCGGGGCTTAAGCCCCGCGATTACCCGCTCACCCCCCTTTTGAAAAACAAAGAGCGCGGCCAAGCCGCGCGCAGCAGGAGTGATTGATTTATGCTTACAGGCGTGTCAGGGCACGACTTTAGTCGTGCCGAAATCGTCGCAAAATCAGTGCGGGCTTTAGCCCCTGAGAGCTACATCCCGCCATTCCGATCCAACAACCACAGTTTTTCCGCAGCCACTTTAGCCCCTGTCATGACCCGACCCTCAAGGCCATCGGACCCGAGCAGCGCCGCAGGAAAACCGCGAACCTTTTTCCTGACTTCGAGAACGGCGCGCATCGTCCGTATTATGACTCGCCATGTGGGGCTGAAGATGAGCTTGGGCAGGAAACTGTTGCTGGGCGCGGCTGGATTGCTGGCCGTGGCCGCGCCGGTCGCATTCGGCGTGTTACACGCAACGCAAACCCGCGCCCAGTCACAGGTTGAAGATTCAACGAATAAGCTGCCGGCGTTCGAGGTGGTCTCAATCAGGCCAGACCAGTCTGGGGCTGGCTTCACTACCATAGGAGCCGTGGGAGTTCACGCTCCCAGGGACAGGTTCATCGCGACAAATATAACGATCAAGGCGCTAATTCTATGGGCTTGGGCCCCTGGAAATTCTCGTCCGTTGCCGGATGATCAAGTGACAGGGGGACCGAGTTGGATCAACTCCGACAAATACGATATCGATGCGAAATTGGAGGACTCGCAAGTTGCAGCACTGGAAAAGTTAGCTCCCCTTGATCGCCTCGTGCAAACTAGACTCATGGTGCGATCGTTGCTTGCCGATCGATTCAAACTCGTGATGAACCACACGACATTGATCGTGCCGGTTTTCGCTCTGGTTGTTGCCAGGGGCGGCCCCAAACTGCAAGAGACGGCTCCGTGTAGCACTCCCGCTCCGGGTACGTTTCCCATGCCACCCCCACCCCCTCCGTCTCCGGGCGCTTCCCCGGCAGCACCCCAGGGACCGGCCACACCACTCCGAGCGGGCAGCCTTCTATTTCGTCCCGGCGAGACCATGGCATGTGCAGAACCGGTTAGCGAACTTGTGAGGTGGCTCCGACTCGAATTGGGCCGGCCCGTTGTGGATCAAACCGGACTCACAGGCAACTACAGTTTCGATCTGAAGTGGACACCGGACGTCAACTCACCGGGAGCGATGCCAGGGCCATCGCCCGGCGCGGAGACACCCCCGCCCGACGCTTCGGGACCTTCCATCTTCACCGCCATTCAGGAACAACTCGGGCTAAAGCTGGAATCAACGAAAGGCCCCGAAGAGGCTATCACGATCGCCCATATCGAAAAGCCATCGCCGAATTAGGTATTGAAGCAAGCAGCGGTCTGGGAGGTTCCAGTGATGACAGGCGCCCTCCGCGCACGAATCTTATTTGCCGGCGCGCTTGTTGCCGCGGTGGTTATGCCGTTGGCGCTGCCCGGCCAGGCGCCTCCTGTGCCGGCACCCCCTCCTCCGCCACCAACGGACCAGGCGCCCGCATCCCCGCAAACTCCCGTACCCGCGCGCGAACCTCCCGGCGCCATCTATAAAGACGCGATGCATCCGTTGGAAGTGGTGCGCGCTTCGCTCGACAACTGGTCTGAGGCTGAGCTTGCTGCGCTGGCTGTCGGTATGCAAAGGGCACGCGAGGCCTGCGACGCAGCCAGGCCCGACGATTATCAGGGCGAGGACCTCTACGACCTCGCACATCTCTGCGCCTTTGGCCAGGACTGGAGTCCAGCCAACGACGCTGCGCTTAAGTATGTGGCAAGCAGGGAAGTGCTGCATCGAACTCAGGCCCTGGCGATCAGCGTGAGCGCGCTGGTGCACATCAACGCACTAGACCTTGCGCTGGCCACCACCCGCGGGCTGCTGCGGTTCCCGTACGATGCGGAAGTGGCCTACACCGTCCGCTACATGAAAGACACGCTCGAGCACGCCGGCAGTCCGGAGGCACTGGCGCTTGCCGGCGAGGAGCACGCCGCCATCGTGCAGGCATTGAGTCGGCCCGGTCCGTTGAAGGCGGCGAGCGGCGATACCACCGTTTCAACCGGAGCGCTGTACGCGTCCGCGATGGAGCTCGCGTTTCTCGATCGTTTTGCCGGCAACTCTGACGCCGCGGCGGCAGCGGCAGCCGACGCGGACGCTGCGCTTCAGAAACTGACGGCAGTCTCCGCCGAAGACCAGCAGGAGATCGATCAAGTGCGGACACAGTACCATTTGCTGGGTACGCATTTGCCGAACGTGCATCCGACACGAATGCTCCAATCGGCGGGCGCCAGGCCCCGGATCGATCCCAATTTTGGCGCAGCCACCGTGCTCGTGCTCTTTTCCGACTGGTGCATCGAGTGCCGCGAACTGGTGAAGACCATGACCAAGTTCGCCGCTGTCAACGGCCATGCGCCAATCCACGTCTACGGGCTGCTCTACTCTGAAGATTCGCCTGCAGGCCCGCAGGACGCTGGCAAAGTGCTGCACGCCGTGAATGAGAAATACCTGGCGGGCACGCCCACGCTCGAAGTTCCCGCGCAGACCGCGCAGACCTTCGGCGTGGTCGACTATCCTCTCGGCGTTGTGCTCGACAAAAGCGGGACGATCCGGTTTATCGGCGTGCTTCCCAGCCATGCTTTCGAAGAGAATGGCTACATCTCGAAGGTGCTCCAGCGCATGTCTGCCACGAGCGCATCGAAAGGAAACTAGCGCGCTGATTCGGCCCCGTGCGGCGATGGGTCAGTCGATCATTCCGCCCGCAATGCATCCACCGGATTTACCGCCGCTGTCCGCCTTGACGGAATGTAACTGGCCAGTGAGGCTGCCGCGCACAAAGCAATGCACGCCAGCACATATGTAGTGGGGTCTACCGGGCTGACATGGAAAAGCAATGACTTTAGCAACTGAGTTGCCGCCAAAGCCATAAGCAACCCGCATCCGATGCCGCACGCGGCCAGCACTAGGCCCTGCCGAACAAACATGGTGGTGATGCTGTTCCTTTGCGCTCCCAGCGCAATGCGAATGCCGATCTCGCGCGTGCGTTGCGAGGCGGAATAGGCAATCACGCCGTAGAGCCCCACGATTCCCAATAACAGTGCAATGGTCGACGCAATCCCAAGCATCACGAGGGTAAACGACGTTCGCGAAATCGACTTCTCGTAGTAGTAGTCCTGGGTGTGTATGCCGGTGAGAGGAAGATTGGCATCCACCGACCAAACCGCCTGACGCACATCCTTCATCAGGCTCTCGGAACCTGCTCGCGGAGTCCGGATCGTAAACACAACGAAGCGTCTGACGCTGAACAAGCCACTCTCAAAGTGAGACAGCAATGTCGGCCAGTAGGCGATGGTTGGCGCATCCTTGCTCATTCCATCGTTATGCACATCGCCGATGACCCCGACGATTTCCCGCCAGTCATCCTTCGTGCTCACGCGGATATGCTTGCCGAGCGCATTGGTTGGACTACCCCAGTATTCGCGCGCAAAGTTCTCACTCACCATAGCCACGGGCAGCTTCTCGAAGGCCTCGTCCCACGTGAAATCCCGACCCGCAGCCAGGGGAATGCCGAGCGTCTTGAGAAAGCCCGGAGCGCCAAAGACGAATTCGCGCAACGGTGGCATTGCGCCGCCGGCATAGCTTCGGTCCTGCGCAAAGACCGGGTCATGCCACCCGTTTCCATCCATGGGCACGGAACCACCGAAGCTCACGGATTCCACGCCCGGAATTGCTGCAATCTTTTGTTCGATCGCCTGCTGCATGCGGAGAACATCGTCGTCTTTGGGTACGTCGGCTTCGGGGATGCCCAGCCGTACGGTTTGGATCTTTGCGGTCGTATCGTAACCGGCATCCACATGAATCAGTGCTCGAAAGGTCCGGATCATAAGTCCGGAACAGATCAGCAGCACGAACGCAAGGCTTACCTGGATCACCACCAGCGTGTTGCGCATGCGGTGGCGCTCACGTCCCTGGCTGGTCGTCCGGCTCTCGCGCAGACCCGTTCCCACTCGCGTGCCGGCAAATCGTAGTGCGGGAATGGAACCGAAGAGCAGACTGCAAAGTATCGTCACGACCAGCGTGAAGACCAACACGTTCAGGTCGATACCGATGTCGTGCAGGCGTGGCAGGCCAGAAGGGCCAAGCGCGATCAGCAAACGCAGCGCGCCCCAGGCGAGCACGAGCCCCAGCGCACTGCCCAGCACTCCCAATAGCGCGCTCTCCAGCAGGAACTCCTTGCCGATCCGCCACGGGCTTGCCCCGAGTGCTGCGCGTACCGCCAACTCCTGGTGGCGTCCTTCGGCACGCACCAGCAGCAGATTCGCGACATTGGCGCAGGCAATCAGCAACACCACTCCGATGCTGCCCATCAGCACCCAAAGCAGTTTGCCCACATCGCCGATCACGTCCCGGGTAAGCGGTCGAACATTGGGCCCCAGCCGCGCCTTATTGAAGAGGTCGATGCTGAATCCCGGCGGGGCGGGAAAACTGTTGAGCACGATGGGCCACATCCGCGCCACATCGGCGTTCGCCGCCTGCAAGGTGACGCCAGGCCGCAATCGGGCAATGCCTTCATAGCTGAACTGGCCGAGCGTAGTCTTGTTTCGATCGAGACGAAGAGGCAGGAATAGAGCGGGCTGCTCCCAATCGAGGAAGCGAAACCCCTTCGGCATCACTCCGATGACCTGGCGCGCTTTCCCGTCCACGCGAATGGTTTGTCCCACGATGAACCTGTTCGAGCCGAAGCGGCTTTGCCAATAGTCGTAGCTAAGCATCACCGTGTCGGGCCCGCTCGGGCTGTCGTCGACTCGGTTAAACCAGCGACCCAATAAAGGCGCGAGTCCGAGAATCGGAAGAACGCCATCGGTCACATCCAGCGCCTGCACCTGCTCCGGGTTTCCCTGCCCCGTAACGCTCACCGAGTCTCCCTGATAAATGCCCACATCATCAAACACCCGGTTCTGCTCGCGATAGACGAAGTAGTTTGACGGCGCCATATTCACTTCTTCGATATTCAGTCCTGGTGCCGTGTGCCAAACTCCGACCAGCGACTCCGGATGCGGGTAGGGCAACGGTTTCAGCAGGACGCCCTCCACGACGCTGAACACTGCGATGTTGGCGCCAACCCCCGCGGCAAGCGTAATCAGCGTGATCACGGTGAAGACGGGTGCCCGCCAGAGCCTGCGCACGATTTGCCCGAGCTGGCTGAAGTCGGAACTCATGGTCAATCCTCCTGGCGGCCTAAGGATCAGAGCAGGCAAGGTGCACCTTTCAGACGCTACGCAGTGCCTTGCGGAAAGGTTCCGCGACGCAGGGTGCCTTTTCGACGCCTCATTGAAGAATAAAAACAATTCTTTCCAGGCGTTCGCGTTCGGCACCACTCAAGCCACCCCAGCGTCGAAGACCAGTCGCCGGAGGCTCCGGCTGTTTTGAACCATCGTAAATGTTAGTCTTCGGCCAGGACCGGCCCGAGTGGGTAGCGGCTGGGCTCGACAAGAACTCCACCGTGTCCCATATATTTGTTGTTAATGGCCACAAAAACTAAGCGCATCGGTATTCTCACCGCTGGCGGCGATAGCCCCGGTCTGAACGCAGCCATCCGCGGCGTCGGCAAAGCCGCTCTTGGCTCCTACGGCTGGGAGATCATTGGTTTTCGCGACGGCTTTCGTGGCCTGGTCGAGAACCGGCGAATCAAACTGGATCGCGCCGCCCTTTCCGGCATTCTCACCATCGGCGGCACGATTCTCGGCACCAGCCGCGACAAGCCGCACCGCATGGTGATCAACGGCAAGACGAAGGACATGACCGGTGTGATCCGGAACAATCTCAGGAAGTGGGGAATCGATTGCGTGGTTTGCCTCGGCGGAGGCGGCACCGCGAAGAGCGCCCTGCGCTTGCACCGGGCCGGCATCCATGTCATTACGCTTCCCAAGACCATTGACAACGATGTAGCCATGACCGACGCCACTTTTGGCTTCGCCACCGCCTTGGACATTGCCACCGAGGCGATTGATCGTCTGCACAGCACCGCTCACAGCCACCACCGCATCATCGTCGCCGAGATCATGGGCCATCGTGCAGGCTGGCTTACGCTCGGCGCCGGACTGGCCGGCGGCGCAGACGTGATCCTCATTCCAGAGATTCCTTACAACGTGAAGAAGGTCGCCGAGGCCATCCGTCAACGCAGCAGGAGCGGGAGCAGCTTCAGCATTGTGGCCGTAGCCGAGGGCGCGAAGAGCCGCGAGGATGCGCGCATCTATGAGAGCGCCGAGAAGAAACTGCAGCGCGCCAAATCCTTGAGCGGTAAGATCGAGGCAAAACACGAAATCGCCGGGCTTGACGTTCGACATCAGGGAAACACCCTGCGCCTCGCCCATCAGCTCGAGGAACTCACGCACCTCGAATCCCGTGTGACCATCCTTGGCTATGTCCAGCGCGGCGGCACACCGTGCGCGGCAGATCGCATGCTCGCCACGCGCCTCGGCACCGCCTGTGCCGATCTCATCGCCAGGGGGAGCTTCGGGGTGATGGTGGCCGCCTGCGGCGATCACACCGAGCCGGTGCCACTGGATCAAGTCGCAGGCAAGCGAAAGTCCGTTCCGCTCGACCATTCATGGTTGGAGTCAGCCCGCCGGGTGGGAACATGCCTTGGTGATTGAAACGACGAAACTGTGTTTGCGGCGGCCCTGCTGGGAAGTCCAGGAACAAGACTCCGCCCAGAGCACAGGATTTCTGCGTACTCTCCTCGGGGCGGGGTGGAGCGCCCGGCGGTTGCTTTCGTGATGGTGGGGCCTGTGCGCGGCGAAGCCGCGCTCCCGGGCGCCCCAACTTCGCCACGTCTCTGTTCTTGTGGCTAGGGCGGGATCGCCCGACCACCCACCTCATCCGCTGTCATGTTGAACGAAGCGTAGCGGAGTCGAAAGATCTGCGGTTGTTTTTCGTTCTGTCTCAGGGCACGAATTCATTCGTGTCGCAAATCGCCCATTTAGTTTTTTGAAAAACAAAGTGCGCGGCGAAGCCGCGCTCGAACCCAGCCCGCGCAGCGAGCGAAACGCATGGGCCCCCGATTGTCCGTTGCGTGAGGTACGGCAAGTGTGGTCCTAAAGATCCTTGAGAGCAAGCCGTGCGAGCGACTCTTCCGACGAACGCTGCTGATCCGGACTCTTTGCACCGTAGACCGTCAAAACGATGACATTGTTCCCCTGCCTCACTGACAGTGTCCAGGTATTCTGCATCCCCGAGAGCGACGCCGCGTCGCCAATTCCGCTGACATCCGTCTTGGTCATGCCCTGAACGGGCATGATGGTTCGCGCCCAGGCCGAGGCATCGCGCAGCGCAATGCTTACTCCTTGCGGGCTGCCCTTCCACATGCAGCCAGTAGTGCCCAGAGGCATGGGCGAAACCGGGTTACCGAGCACCTGGGCGATTTCTTCCGCAGTCAACAGCTTGCACGGTTCCGCGGCGCTCGCAACCATGGGCAGCGTGGCCAATAGCCCGAACGCCAAGAGCGCTCCCCAATGACGCACTGATGAATTCACGCTGAACCTCCCTCGCATCACGGATTTTAGCATTGCAGAGGATGGCGGGTGCCCCGGGTCCCGGGCCGTAGATTCGATAAGACGATGGGTGCGTGAGAACAGAGATAAGAGATCAGAAAACAGCGATAAGGGGTCAGGGATCGAACGGCCTCGTATCAGGGCACGAATTCATTCGTGCCGTATTCGCCGCACCCGCCCCCCCACCTCATCCGCTGTCATCTTGAGCCAAGCGTAGCGGAGTCGAAAGATCTGAGGTTGTTTTTCGTTCTGTATCAGGGCGCGAATTCATTCGTGCCGCAGGACGCGTAACAAAAAGCAAGGGCTTTTACGGGCTGCGGACAAAACCTTTGCGAAGCTCCACCAAGTGTCAGGGCATGACTTTAGTCGTGCCGCAAATCGCCCATTTAGTTTTTCGAAAAACAAAGTGCGCGGCGAAGCCGCGCTCGAACCGGACATAAGCCCCAGCACCAAACGCGAAAGCCCCATCGGGAAACCGGTGGGGCTTTCTGTGTCTAGCGGAAGCGAGGAACGTTCATGTCTTCCGCGCCAACATGGACATTCTCTTAAGCAAAGACAGCAGGTAGGCGCTACAATGCTGGTGACTTCACGCCATGTTCAAGACCGCGCGATTCAAGGTCCACAATCCGTCGCCGCATAAGAGCGTCATCCTCTGGTACGCGATGACGCAGTATCACCTTACTCTGAAGTCTGTCCTGGAAAGGCACTTGCTCTGCCCGATCTAGTCGAACGCATTTCTGTGCTCGACAAGAAGGGAAAGTTGCGGCCAAGCAAGTTCAGTCTGAGCAGAGTGCTTTATACGATCGCACCCAAGAAATGGGAGCTCGCTCCATTGCGCGACTACCTCATAAACGACGCATCCGCGATGATCATGAGTCACTTGAACGAGATCTTCAAAGGTGAGAACGAATCGAACCCTCGAACGACGCCCAGCTTGGACGCGATGACCGACGAGGAATTCCGCCGTGCCTATAGTGAGTTCATGGACCCGGAGGCACTGCTTGTCATCAAGCCACAACAACGAGAAAAGATCGACGCAGCCGTAGCGACGGGAGAGACTCGGGTCGCCAGGCGCCTCGTGATCCGGTCGTCAGCCTGAACAAAGTTCATTCGAACCGCCTGAACAAGTATCGAGTCTGGAAACCCCTCGGGCTTCTCGTGGTGGCAGGACTGACGCCTCCGGACTGGGAGGTGACACTGCTCGACGAGAACCTGGGCCATCCTGATTACGAACGTCTCCCCAAACCTGATCTCGTCGGTATAACGGCCTTTACTTCTCAAGCGCCGCGCAACATCCGGTCGCGTCCGCGCATCTAAACTTATGCGACGTGGGGGCCAGGTTGCGGTCGGGCCCCCAGTTTTTCTTCCCCGCGGCCCTGCGCCGCTAACCGGCCTCTCCGGAATTCATCGAATTCCGACGCAGCGCGCCCGTCGCTCAATTCGGCCCGTTTTCCCACAGCCGCATGGTACTGACTCGAAACACTCTACCCGTTCCCGCCGTCACAGGCGTTTTCAGAATCCGTAGGTCAACTTGTTTTAGACAATGTGAGCAATTCTGAACAGTCAGCAGCTGACAGACAGGTAGAAACTGCTTCAATCTCCTACCCAGGGAGCCGAGTCAATCGAGGGCCGGGGAAGCCCTCTTGACTCTCAGCTAATGGGCGTGATGTTGTCGCAATGCTGACCTAGTGTAGCTCGATGACGTCACGCCCGTTTTCTTCAATCGCATAGAAGAGAAATTCGGGGTACATACCGGAATTTGAATTCCGCCTTCCATCCCTTATCCGTCGGTCCTAAAATGAGCCCGGCGGTTCTCTCTTGCGCCCAAAGGGAGGGTCGTCTATGCCGAAGTCTTCTTCATGATTCCGTTTTGCTTGTGCTCACTGTTTATCTTGGCGCGCCGAGGTAGACCATCCCCCGATTGATTCGGGGCATGTGAGCGTCCGGGTAACCACCAAGAACTCTATAGCGGAGCCCCCTTAGATCGGTTCGCACACATGGCGGACGCCAAAGTCGACTTTCGCGATTATGTATGATGGA
>Ga0310038_10003180_pt1 | contig 11934 bp, 10 predicted proteins | sample Sb_taG_6_FD_200461 | JGI IMG/M metagenome (GOLD analysis project Ga0310038, IMG submission 200461) | Peat soil microbial communities from Weissenstadt, Germany - Sb_50d_4_PS metaG (v2) (version 2) | ecosystem: Environmental > Terrestrial > Soil > Wetlands > Peat | place: Germany: Weissenstadt... | reverse complement strand
TCATCCCGTGTTTTGTGGACCAGCTCAACCCCCAGGTAGGGATGGATGTAGTGCGTGTACTTCGCCGGATCGGCTACGAGGTGGACTTTCCCGAAGCTCAGACTTGCTGTGGACAGCCGGCGTTCAACACCGGCTATTGGGATGAAGCGCGGCCGCTGGCCGAACGCTTTGTGCGCGTCTTCGGCTCCGCTGAGGTGGTGGTGTCGCCCTCAGGCTCCTGCACCACCATGGTGAAAAGCTTCTACCCCGAACTGCTGGCGGGAACTCCCCTGCACGACGATGCCGTGAAGCTGGGCGAGCGCGTTTACGAATTCACCCAGTTTCTGGTGAAGGTCGCCAAGGTCACCGACGTGGGCGCAAGCTTCCCGCACAAGGTGACAGTTCACGACTCCTGCCACGGCCTGCGCGAACTTCACATCAAGCAGGAGCCGCGCGAGCTGTTGAAAAACGTTCGCGGGCTGGAACTGGTCGATCTGCCCTACGGCGAAGAGTGTTGCGGTTTCGGCGGTGCCTTCTCCGTCAAGTACGCCATGATCTCTGCCGCCATGGGCGATACCAAGGCCGGCAACATCGAAAAGTCCGGCGCGGAATATGTCACCGCCGCCGATCCCAGTTGCCTGATGCACATTGAGGGCATCCTGCGTCGGAAGAAATCGAATGCCCGCACTATCCACGTCGCCAGCATCCTGGCGCAAACGGCGGCGGCGGGCGAGAAAGCCTCCGCCGCTGGAAGGGGACCGCGATGAGCACTGCCGGCCAGGAGTTCCTGCGCAAGGCAGCGGAAAAATCCTCCGACCTGGTACACCGCGGCATCGTCCGCTGGAACATCGACCAGTACGACACCGGCGTTGGCAAGGGCAAAACCCGCTTCGCCGACTGGAGCGCGGCGCGCCAGCGTTGCCACGACATCAAGTGGGAGGGCGTCAACCATCTCGACAAATACCTGCTCCAGTTCGAGCAGAAGGTGAAGGAGAACGGCGGGCACGTCTTCTGGGCGGAGACCGGCGAAGAAGCGCGGCAGTACATCTGCGACGTCGCCGCGCGGCACGGCGTGAAGAAGGTGGTCAAGTCGAAGTCGATGGTCTCCGAGGAGATCCACCTGGCGCAGGCCATGGAGAAGATGGGTATCGAGGTGGTGGAGACCGACCTCGGCGAATTCATCGTGCAGTTGCGCAACGAGCCGCCCTACCACATCGTCACCCCGGCGATGCACCTGAACCGCCAGCAAGTCTCAAAGCTCTTCCACGAAAAGCTGGGAGCGGCGGAAACGCTGGACCCGCCGGAGCTGGTGGCGATTGCGCGGCGCTGGCTGCGCAAGGATTTCTTCTCCGCCGAGATGGGGATCAGCGGCGCCAACTTCATCATCGCTGACGCCGGAATGTTGACGATCACCACCAACGAAGGCAATGGGCGGCTCAGCACCAGCGTGCCCAGGATCCATGTGGCGTTGACTGGGATCGAGAAGGTGATCCCGCGCCTGCAGGATCTTGCCACGCTCTGGCCCACGCTGGCCACGACCGGGACGGGACAGCCGATCACCTGCTACAACACCCTCATGGGCGGGGCGCGGCGCGCGGGCGAAGTGGACGGCCCAGAAGAATTCCACGTGGTGCTGGTGGACAACGGGCGCAGCGAGCTGCTGGCCGATCTTGAGCAGCGCGAAGTTCTGCACTGCATCCGCTGCGGCGCCTGCATCAATGCCTGCCCGGTGTTTCGCAACATCGGCGGGCATGCCTACGGCGTGACTTATCCCGGCCCGATCGGCAGCGTGCTTGAGCCGCGACTGCTCGGCTTCAAGGAGTACCAGCATCTCTCCTTCGCGTCGTCGCTGTGCGGCGCTTGCACCGACGTCTGCCCCGTCCACATCGAACTCCACCATCACTTGCTGCATAACCGGCGCAACGCCATCCATGAAGGCACGCATTCCGCGTCGGAACGCCTGGGAATTAAGCTGTTCCGCTGGATGATGATGAGCGCCCGACGCTTCCGATTCTTCGGATGGCTGGGCCGCATGGCCTTGCGCGTGATTCACGGCATGGGGCTTGAAGGCACGGTGCTCGATCCCATGCGGCCGTGGACCAAGGACCGCGCCGCGCCGGCGATGCCGCGCGAATCCTTCCGGGACTTGTGGAGGAAGCAGAATGGCGTCCGCTGACAATCCGAGCCGCGAGCGCATCCTGGGGCGCATCCGCGCCGCCGTCCAGACGACGGCGCCGCACCACGACGGGCCCGCCGGGCAGATGTTCGCCCCGGTGACGGACCCGCTCGAGCGCTTCCAGAAAGAGTGCGCGGCCAACATCACTGAATGCACGGTGACGGCGGACACGGCGGCCAGCGCCGCTGCCATCGCCAATGTCCTGGCTTCGGTTCCGCCGGGGGAGATCTTCGCGCAGGACGCGCCGGAGCTCCGCGCCCTGGTCAGCGCCTTCAAGGACGGGCGCCCGCTGCGCTGGTCCAGCGAAGGCCCGCCCAACGAGGCCTCCCAGGCCACGATCACGCTCTGCGAAGCCCTGGTGGCCCAGACCGGTTCGGTTCTGGTGTCGTCGGCGAACGGCGGACGGCAGGCCACCGTCATCGCACCGGTGCACATCGTCTTTGCCAAGCTCAACCAGCTCGTGCCCGACCTGGAGGCGGTTTTCGCCCGGGTTTACGAACGGGGGATCGCCAGCAAGAATTCCTACGTGTGCCTGATCACAGGCTCCAGTCGCACCGCCGACATCGAGAAGATCCTGATCATGGGCGCGCATGGCCCGCGCCGGCTCATCGTGGTGCTGCAGACGGGCGGGTGATGCCTGAGAGGTAGCGAGCTACGTCTCTACCATTCCGTCACGTTGGTGGGTGATTCCAGTCACTGCTTGCCGAGCAACGGAGCCTCAGGATATACGTGGCGAAGCAGGCTTCGCCTGCCCTGAATCGGTTTATCCTAGGCCTTTCCGCGCCAGCGCTCGGCCGCGTTCAAGCGGGGCCGGCGCATGGCGTTCAGCTTTAATTCAGAATCACCGGATCGTGGTTCCGGTGCGACCGGCCGGATCCGGCACTCGAAAAGGAGTGGCCAATGCCAGAGAACACCGTCACCATCACTGACAATCGCACCAACAAGACCTACACCCTGCCGGTCGAGAACGGGACCATCCGGGCCATGGATCTGCGCCAGATCAAGACCGGTCCGGACGATTTCGGCCTGATGACCTACGACCCGGCGTTTATGAACACGGCTTCCTGCAAGAGCTCGATCACCTTCATCGATGGCGACCGCGGCATCCTCCGCTACCGCGGCTACAACATCGAGGAACTGGCCGAGAACTGCACCTTCCTGCAAGTGGCCTACCTGCTGCTGTTCGGCGAGTTGCCGGACGACAAGCAGACCAAAGACTGGGTCAAGCAGATTACCCACCACACCATGCTGCATGAGACCACCAAGGAGTTCATGCAACGCTTCCGTTACGATGCCCACCCCATGGGGGTGCTGACCAGCACCGTGGCGGCGCTTTCCACAGTCTATCCCGAGGCCAAGAACGTCCGCGACCGGGACACGCGCATGCACCAAGTCACCCGGCTGATCGCCAAGTTCCCCACCATTGCGGCCTATTGCTATCGCCACAGCCTGGGCTTCCCCTACGTATACCCGGACAACGACCTGAGCTTCACCGAAAACTTCATGAACATGCTGTGGAAGATGGTGGAGCCCAAGTACGTTGCCAACCCGGTGATGGCGCGGGCGCTGGACATCCTGTTCATCCTGCACGCCGACCATGAGCAGAACTGCTCCGCCAACACCATGCGCTGCGCCGGCAGCTCGGAGGCCGATCCCTACCTGGCGACGGCCGCCGCTTGCGCCGGGCTGGCGGGACCGCTGCATGGCGGCGCCAACGAAGCCGTGCTCATCATGCTGGCGGAGATCGGTAACAAGAACAACATCCCCGACTACATCAAGAAGGTCAAAGAGGGACAGTGCAAGCTGATGGGATTCGGCCACCGGGTCTACAAGAACTATGACCCGCGCGCGCGAATCATCAAGCACATCGCCGACCAGGTCTTCCAGGTCACCGGCAAGAATCCCAAGCTGGAGATCGCGCTGGAGCTGGAGAAGATCGCGCTGGAAGACGAGTACTTCATCAAGCGCAAGCTCTATCCCAACGTGGATTTCTACTCCGGGATCATCTACCAGGCCATGGGCTTCAAGCCGGAGATGTTCACCGTGCTGTTCGCCATTCCCCGCGTCGCCGGCTGGCTCGCCCAGTGGAACGAACTGATGGAGGACAAAGAGCAGAAGATCTCGCGTCCGCGGCAGGTCTATACCGGGCACGAGCTGCGGAAGATCGATACTTCGCGGTTTTCCGTGGTGAAGGCGATGTCGCGGTAGGCTCCGCTTCTCTGGGGAGGCGCCGGGTGCGAATCCGGCGCCTTTTTCAGCTTCTCGGTTTTGCAATTACAGGATACGGAAACCCCATCTGAAAGTAACGAGGAGGGCACTATGAATGAAGACTCCAACCTAGTCCAGGGTAGTGAAGGGCTGGGGTTGAGTCTCCTCCTGCTTCTGCCGGCCATTGCCCTATGCGTCTTATTTATCACGGGTTGCAGCCGAAAAGAGCCCGCTGGACCAGATAAGGCGAATCGCGGGCCTGCGGCTGCGGCGACAGCACCGTCGGGTGCCGAACCGACTCCGAAAGCAAAGCAGGGAAACTACTGTTTCCGACGCAAGGGGAATTCGGCGCGGGGCGCAAGTAACAAAGCGCTTGAAGGAGTCAAGCTAGTGGAGGGCAACATCAGAGGTCTGATTGTGCAGAAGGGAGATGTCAAGGAGTCGCAATCTAAGGACAATCCATCGAAGAAGAGCTATACGGTCACTTATCAACTGACAAACGGCAGCGAGATTTCCGCCATTGACGAAGCAGGGGTTCATTTAGACAGCGATAAGATTCTCAGTGTCATCGTTACGCAGGAAGGTGCCCTACCTGACGACGAGGTTCTTGGAATGAGCCTTTCGGAGGGGGCTATGGCGCTGCCTGTGTTCATGGCTCGAACTTCGGCCGGCGGACTGGTGGTGCGTATTAACGGCAAGGCGAAAACTCGCCGGCGCACGAGTGCCGCCGCCCTGCTTGGCGAATATCGGTTAGACCCTGTTGCGATGAAACCGCGGGTCATCCCTCATCTGGAGGTCAGTACCCTAAGTGGGACTGTCACAATACCGGTGCAGGACATGGTTACGTTCAGGGAAATAGCTAAATGACCAAAGGAGCGTGGCCCCCTTCGGACGGGTGGCGCACCCTTTCCCCCACCCGGGAAAATCCAATCTCCAAGAACAGAAAAAGGGCGGGCTTCGCCTGTCCTGAATCAGGTTATCCAGGCTTTTCGGCGCCAGTCTCAACGCCCACTGCAGGTCTACACCGGCTACGAGCTGCGGAAGATCGGCACCTCGCGGTTTTCCGTTGTGAACGCGATGTCGCGGTAAGGCGGCTTTTTTCATCAGGCGCCGGGTACGATCCGGCGCCCTTTTTATTGATAGAATTACGCTGTTGAAACCGATGCCGCGGCGGAGGTGGAGCATGACTTACGAAAATCTGCTGTTTGAGACCGAAGGCCCGATTGGGGTCATCACGCTGAACCGTCCCCAGCGGCGCAACGCGCTCTCGCTCGAGATGATGCAGGAACTGATCGCCTGTCTCAATGCCATTGGACAGGATTCAGCGCTGCGGGTAGTGATCCTGGCCGCGGCGGGAAAGGTGTTTTCCTCCGGCCACGATCTCGGACAGATGGTGGGCAAGGACCTCAACTACTATCGGCGCACCTTCGACGTTTGCTCAGAATTGATGATGAAGGTGCAGGCCATCCCGCAGCCGGTGATCGCCGAAGTGCAGGGCATCGCCACCGCCGCCGGCTGCCAACTCGTTGCCACCTGCGACCTCGCCATCGCCTGCGAAGAAGCCGCGTTCGCCACGCCCGGCGTCAAGATCGGCTTGTTCTGTTCGACGCCCATGGTCGCTCTCAGCCGCGCTGTCGGCCGCAAGCGCGCACTGCAGATGCTGTTCACCGGAGATATGGTCCCGGCCACCATCGCCGCCGAGTGGGGATTGGTGAACAACGTTGTGCCCGCCACCGCGCTTAAGGCCGAAACCCGCAAGCTGGCCGCGCGCATCGCTGATGCCAGCCCGCTGACGATCGGGATCGGCAAGCAGGCCTTCTACGCGCAGATTGATCTCGACCAGCCCAAGGCCTACGCGTACACGAAAGAAGTCATGTCCATGAACTCCATGGCTGCCGACGCCCAGGAAGGCATCTCGGCGTTCCTGGAAAAGCGGACGGCCTGCTGGGCGGGAAAATAGAGCGGGTTGGGCGGAGCAGGGCTTCAGCCCTGCATGAAGGGTTGCAAATAAGACTCCGGCTTCAGCCGCTGAGGGAAGGAAAGGCCAAGCCCTCAGGGGCTGAAGCCCAAGTCATTTGCAGTCTGTGAATGCAGGCCTGAAGGCCTGCTCCACCCTGGTTGGAACTACCGCGTCGGGGCGCCTAGCGACCTGAGCGCCCCTTCCAGCTCCGCCAGGCTGCCAATGATCGCATCCGGCCGTAGCCCGAGTTCCTCTTCCGGCGCCTTGGAGCGGTTGATCCAGCAGGTCCACAGCCCGAAACTTCTCGCGCCGGCGATGTCCCAAAAATTCGAGGAGATAAAGCCGATCGCGTCCAGAGGGACCTTGAGGTGGCGCGGCGCCAGCTCATACACGCGCGGGCTGGGCTTGAAGATCTTCACTTCGTCCACGCTGATGACATCCGCAAAGACCGCCTTCAGACCCGTGCTCTCGACCACAGCTGCCAGCATGCGCGGCGAGCCGTTTGACAAGATTGCCAGTTTGTACCGTGAGAGCGATTGCAGCGCCTGCCGAACCTCGGGAAATGGATTGAGATGCAGGTAGGCATCCATCAGCTTCTGGCGCGTCGCCGGCGGGCAGGCGAGATTCAGGCTGCGGCAAGCGAAGACCAGGGCCGATTCCGTTACCTGCCAGAAGTCCTCATAGCGGCCCATCAGGCTGCGCAGCCAGGTGTACTCCAGTTGCTTGGCGCGCCAGAGTTGGCTCAGCGCGGGTCCTTTATCGGGGAACACCTGGTTGCAGGTGGAGATCACGGAATGCACGTCGAAGAGCGTTCCGTAGGCGTCGAAGGCGAGAGCTTGGATCGCAGATGTCATAACACACCGTTTCTAGGATTCGCAGATCAGGGCAAGGTTACAGCAAAGCGCGAATCAGCGCGCGCCGAAGCGCCGGGCTTCGTAGGCCGTGATCTCGGCCTCGTGCTGAAGGGTGAGGCCGATGTCGTCCAGCCCTTCGAGCAGGCAGCGCCGGCTGAAGTCGTCGATCTCGAACGCAGCGGCGAGGCCGAAGTCGTCGCGTACCTGCCGCTGTTCGAGGTCAACCGTGGCGCGGTATCCCGCGACTTCCTGTGCCCGCTTCATGATGGTGGCTACCTGTGTTTCCGGCAGCAACACTGCCAGCAGTCCGTTCTTCACGCAGTTATTGGCAAAGATGTCGGCGAACGACGGCGCGATGATGGCGCGGAAGCCGAAATCATCGAGCGCCCACGGGGCATGCTCGCGCGAGGAGCCGCAGCCGAAATTGCGGTCCGCTACCAGGATGCTGGCGCCGGTGTAGCGTGGCTGGCTGAGTGGGAAGTTCGGGTCGAGCGCGCCGTCCGGCGTGCGACGCCAGTCGTAGAACAAGAACTCGCCGAAGCCGGTGCGCTCGATGCGCTTGAGGAACTGTTTGGGAATGATCTGGTCGGTATCCACGTTGGCGCGATCGAGCGGCGCCACCAGGCCTGTGTGCGTGCGAAACGCCTTCATTGGAAGCGCCACCTGCGGATGTCGGTGAAGTGCCCAGCAATGGCGGCGGCGGCGGCCATCATGGGGCTGACCAGGTGGGTGCGTCCGCCGCGTCCTTGGCGGCCTTCGAAGTTGCGGTTACTGGTCGAGGCACAGCGCTCGCCCGGCCCGAGGATATCGGGATTCATTCCCAGGCACATCGAACAGCCGGAGTCGCGCCATTCGAAGCCGGCAGCGCGGAAGATCTGGTCGAGCCCTTCGCGCTCGGCGTCACGCTTGACCGCCTGTGATCCCGGCACCACCAGGGCGCGCACCTTGGGATTCACCTTGTGGCCACGGGCGACCCGCGCGGCGGCCCGCAGGTCCTCCAGGCGCGAGTTAGTGCACGAGCCGATGAACACGCGATCCACGCTGATATCTTCGATCGCCGTTCCCGGCGCAAGCGCCATATATTCAAGCGCGCGCTCGGCAGTGCCGCGTTCGGCGACGGTGCGGGCTGCGGCCGGATCGGGCACTCGGCCGGTCACCGGCACCACCATGCCGGGGTTCGTGCCCCAAGTGACAAAGGGAGCGAGGCTAGCGGCGTCGATCTCAATCACCTTGTCGTAGCGGGCGCCAGCATCGGACTTCAGCCCACGCCAACGCGCAACCGCTTCGTCCCAGGCAGCATCTTTGGGCGCGAAGCGCCGTCCACGCAGGTAATCAAAAGTGACCTCGTCGGGAGCCACCATGCCGGCGCGCGCGCCCGCCTCGATGCTCATGTTGCAGAGCGTCATCCGGCCTTCCATCGAGAGCCCGCGTACCGCCTCGCCGGTGTACTCGACCACGTGCCCGGTAGCGCCGTCGGTGCCGATCGTCCCGATGATGCCCAGCACCAAATCCTTGGCGGTGACGCCTTCGGGCAGCGGGCCGTTGATACGGATCACCATGGTCCGCGGCTGCTGCTGCGGCAGGCACTCGGTGGCGAGCACGTGTTCGACTTCCGACGTGCCAATGCCGAAGGCCAGCGCGCCGAAGGCGCCGTGCGTGGAGGTGTGGCTGTCGCCGCAGACGATGGTCAGTCCCGGCTGGGTCGCGCCCAATTCGGGGCCGATCACGTGGACGATGCCCTGGTCGGGCGAGTCGATGTCGTAGAGCGTGAGTCCGAATTCCCGGCAATTATGGCGTAGCGCTTCCATCTGCCGTGCCGCTATGGGATCGGTGATGGGAAGATGCCCGGGCGTGGTGGGGACATTGTGGTCCACCGTGACCAGCGTGCGCTGCGGCTGCCGCACGCGCCGGCCGGCCGCGCGCAAGCCGTCGAACGCCTGCGGAGAAGTCACCTCGTGCACCAGGTGCAGGTCGACGTAAAGCAGCGGCGGCTGGCCCGGCGGCTCGCACACCACGTGCTCCTGCCAGATCTTCTCGAACAGGGTGCGCGGTCCTGCGGCGCTCGGCGCTCGCTCCTGAATTGGCTTTTGAAGTTCCACGGCCATGGCGCTAGGCGGCCTCACACCGCATGATACGCCCGCCGGCGGTCGACGACATCGGCCACCGCGCTCTCCACCAGCGCGCCCATCTCGGTCGTCGAGACCACGCGCTTGGCGCGAGTGCGCTGCAGGTCGGCAGTGCGGTGCCCCTTGTCGAGCACCTCGCGGATGGCATCTTCGATGTCCTGCGCGCCCTGTTCCAGGCCGGCGCTGTGGCGCAGCAGCAGGGCGGCGGAGGCGATCGCTCCCAGCGGATTCGCAATCCCTCGTCCGGCGATGTCGGGCGCAGAACCGTGCACGGGCTCGTAGAGGTCCACCTTGCCGCCGATGGTGGCCGAGGCCAGCATCCCCAGCGATCCGCTGATCACCGCCGCCTCGTCGGAGAGAATGTCGCCGAAAAGATTCTCGGTGACGATCACGTCGAAAGAACCGGGATGGGTGATGAGGCGCATGGCGCAAGCATCCACGTACATGTGGTCGAGCCGGATCTCAGGATACTCGCGGGCCACACGCGTGACGGTCTGCCGCCAGAGCTGTGAAGTCTCGAGCACGTTGGCCTTGTCGACCGAAGTGACCTTCCGGTGGCGCATGCGCGCCTGGCGGAAGGCGACGTGAGCCACGCGTTCGATCTCGGCCTCCGAGTAGCGCATGGTGTTATACGCGGCTGGGGCAGGGCTATCGGTGAATCCGCGCGGTTCGCCGAAATAGATCCCGCCCAGCAGTTCGCGGACGATCAGGACGTCGGCGCCCTTGATGATATCGGCACGCAACGGAGAGCAGTCGGCGATAGCGCCATACGCGACCGCCGGACGCAGATTGGCGTACCCGCCCAGGGCCTGCCGCAAACCCAGCAGCCCGGCCTCGGGCCGCTGCCCGGCAGGCAGGGAATCGAACTCCGGCCCGCCTACCGCGCCCAGCAGCACCGCACGGCTCTCCGTGCAAGCCCGCGCCGTCGCCTCCGGCAGGGGGGTGCCGAACTGGCGGATGGCCACGCCCCCGATCGCGCGCTCCTCAAAGCTGACCTCGTAACCGTAAAGATCCAGCACCGTGCGCAGGACGCGCACCGCTTCCCGTGTGACCTCCGGGCCGACTCCATCGCCCGGCAGAATGGTGATATCAAGCCTCATGGCTCAGCCCTAAAAAAACGTTTCAAGTTTCAGGTTTCAAGTTTCACGTGCCTTCGCCGCACAACGTGAAACGTGAAACACGAAACGTGAAACTTGAAACGTCCTACGCGGTGCCCAACGGGCTGGGCACGCTGTGCGACTTCTCCATTTCCTTGATGGCCGCCAGGGCCGGCATTTCCTCGCGGATGATGGCCAGCAGATGGCGGTCCTCCACCACCTTGATCTGGTCCGCCAGAGCGACAAAGTGCTTGTAGATCCGGTCCAGGTCGCGACGGGAGAATTCATACCCCAATTGCTGGCACTTCAGGCCGAGCGCGTGCCTGCCGGAGTGCTTGCCCAGCACCAGCTTGCTTTCCGGAACCCCGACTGACTGCGGGGTCATAATCTCATAGGTCAGCGGGTTCTTGATAACGCCATCCTGATGGATGCCGGCCTCGTGGGCAAAGGCGTTGCGGCCGACGATGGCCTTGTTGGCCTGCACCGCCGCGCCGGTGATCTCGGTCAGCAGGCGGCTGCAGGGATAAAGCTGCTCGCTGTGGACACCGGTGTCGTAGGGCATCTGGTCGGCGCGCACGCGCATCGCCATTACGATCTCTTCCAGCGAGGCATTGCCGGCGCGTTCGCCGATGCCGTTGATGGTGCACTCCACCTGCCGCGCCCCGGCTTCGAGGCCAGCGATGGAATTCGCCACCGCCAGGCCAAGGTCGTTGTGGCAATGCACGGAAATCACCACCTCGGGATGGTTCCGCACCCGGCCACACACCGCTTCAATGATGCGGTGCATCTCGCTGGGGACGGTGTAGCCGACCGTGTCCGGAATGTTGACCGTGGTTGCCCCGGCCGCTACTACCGCATCCGTGACTTCGCACAGGAACTCAACTTCGGTCCGGGTGGCATCCTCGGGGGAGAACTCGACATCGGGGCACAGCGAGCGCGCGAAGCGCACCGCTTCCGCCGCTCGCTCCAGGCACTGCTGGCGGGTCATCCGCAGCTTGTAGTGCAAATGGATATCGGAGGTGGCAAGGAAAACGTGGATGCGCGGCCGCTCGGCGTGGCGGACCGCCTGCCAGGCGCGCTCGATGTCCTCGAAGCTGGCGCGGGCGAGGCCAGCGATCCGGGTATGGCGGACCTCCTGGGCCACAGCCTGGACCGCCTCGAAGTCGCCGTCGGAAGCGATGGGGAAGCCGGCCTCAATGACGTCCACGCCCAAGCGCTCGAGCTGGCGCGCCATGCGCAGCTTTTCGTCCAGCCGCATGCTGCACCCTGGTGACTGCTCGCCGTCACGCAGCGTAGTGTCGAATATGGCAATACGGGCTCGTTCCATCGGCCATCCTCCCGGTTGGGCTGGACCCAAGGTTAAAGCTTAGGGTACGCGCCCTTGGCGTTGCAGCAAAGTTTATAGTTTTTTTACCTCGATAAGTATTGCTTATGATATAAGGACGGCTGTCGCAGTAACCTGCCGCCGCAGAGTGGGGTACGAATGGAGCTGTTTCAACTGGAAACCTTCCTGACGGTGGCGCGAGAGGGCAGC
>Ga0310038_10003176_pt1 | contig 11947 bp, 13 predicted proteins | sample Sb_taG_6_FD_200461 | JGI IMG/M metagenome (GOLD analysis project Ga0310038, IMG submission 200461) | Peat soil microbial communities from Weissenstadt, Germany - Sb_50d_4_PS metaG (v2) (version 2) | ecosystem: Environmental > Terrestrial > Soil > Wetlands > Peat | place: Germany: Weissenstadt... | reverse complement strand
TGCCTCCCGGTTTGTGGTCCCCGCAGGACCGGCCCGGGTGCGGTCGCGGAGCCCGGCACCGACGTCGTCTTGGGTGACCCCGGGCTCCGGGGTGGCGCGGGGATTGCGAGAATATGGGCGTGCTGAACGTGCGCGACGCCAGGCCGGAGGATGCCGCCGGGGTGGCGGGTGTGCACGTGCGCGCATGGCAGGCGGGATATCGCGGCTTGCTCCCCGACCAGTATCTCGACGGCCTGCGCCCCGAGGACCGCATGGCCCGCTACACCTTCGGTTCGGGGGACCCGAGCCTGCCATCGACGATCGTCGCCGTGGAGGACGGTGCCGTCCGTGGTTTCGCCACGTCGGGACCGTCCCGAGACGCGGATGCCTCGGACGGGGGAGAGGTCCTCGCCCTCTATGTCGATCCGGGTGCATGGGGACGCGGCGTGGGGCGCCTGCTGATCGCGGAGGCTCGCACATGCCTCGTGGGACGCGGCATCACCGAGGCCGTCCTGTGGGTCCTCGTCGGCAACGAGCGGGCCCAGCGGTTCTACCGTGCCGACGGATGGGAGCCCGACGACACCCGGCGCAGGGTGGAAGTCTGGGGCATAGCCGTAGACGAGATCCGGTACCGGCGTCGCCTCCCCTGATCATTGCTTTGTCGAGGAGAGAGATCGAACGGCTGGGGCGGGCGACACGTCTGACCGACGACGGGTAGGAAACGCTGAATGGAAGAATCGGCCGCCCGTGAGCTCCTGGGCGCACAACGACAGGCGACGCTGACCCGCATCTCGGCATTGACCGACGATTTCGAGGGAATCGTCGCCACTTCGTCCGGTTCGAATCTCGATGACGAGCATGATCCCGAGGGTGCGACGGTGGCCTTCGAGCGGGCTCAGGTCACCGCTCTTCTCGATGGTGCCCGCGCCCATCTCGACGACCTGGACCGGGCCCTGGCGAGGCTGGCTGCCGGCGCCTATTGGGTGTGCGAACGGTGCAGTGCGCCCATCACGTCGGAACGTCTGAGGGCGAGGCCGGCCATCCGGACCTGCATTCGGTGCGCGGCGGCTCGGTCACCTCGACTGAGAAAGCAACCGAACCGACCACCGGCGTCCGAGAACGAGTGACGACGGCCGGCAGTCGACCCGAGTCGTCCATATCCGGAGGTCAACCCGTGTTTCTGACTCGGGTGGCGGTCGGTCGGCTTGTGATCCCTTGCTTGAATGGCTAGCTTCAATTCACTGTGTCTCGCGCCCGGTTCACACCGACGGCGGGGTTCACCCCAAGAGCGCAAGGCCGACGCAGCGTCTTTGCCGCTCTGTTGTCGACTCTCGTCGTCACGGCTTCCTTGACGGTGGTCTTCGTCCCCCCACCCGCGGCGGCAGATCAGATCTCGGATCTGAAGGCGCAGGCGACGGCGATCTCCCAAAGCCTCGTTCAGGAGCAGCTTCAGGCGGGCGCCTACCAACTGCAGTACTCGGTGGCAACACAGAAGGTCGCAGTCGACGCCCACGCCATGACCGAGGTCGACCTGCTGATCAGCCAGAACGAGCAACAGATCGACAAGGACACGCTCGCGATCCGGCAGCTCGCGATCGTGTCGTACATGAACGGTGGGTCGGTGCTGTCGGACTCCGACAACCTGCTGTTCGGTGGGAACGAGCAGTCGGGTCAGGTGGCCGAAGAGTACGCCGTCATTGCCGCCGGGAACATTGAAGGAGCGTTGGACCGACTCCACGCCGCCCAACACACCTTGCAGTTCCACCAGGTGACACTGCAGCAAGAGCAGACCCAGGATCAGTCGGATCAGACGCAACAGGCTTCCGATCTCGCCCGGGCCGAGAGCACCCAACACCAGATGGAGTTCGTGCACAGCCAGATAACCGGACAGCTAGCCGCGGCTATCGCCCAGCAGGCCGCGGCGCAGGCGGCAACGGCTGCGGCGGCGGTGGCCGCCGCCCAGAAGGCTGCGCTGGCCGCCGCCCAGAAGGCTGCGCTGGCCGCTGCCCAGAACGCGGCAGCCACCGGATCGACGTCCGGGGTGGCACCATCGAATGTGGTGGCCGACCCCACTCTCAATCCGTATCTCCAGTGCGTCGTGCAGACGGAGTCGCGTGGGGACTATGGCGCCGTGTCCGCCGACGGGATGTACATGGGAGCGTTTCAGTTCAGCCAGGCGACGTGGAACCTGGCTGCCGGGGTCGCCGGGCTCTCGGTCTTGGTGGGTGTGCCCCCCAATCGTGCGTCCAAAGCCGAGCAGGACGCCGTGGCCGTCGCTCTTTACGCCCTCGACGGCAACCGACCATGGCTCGGAGACCGTTGTTAGGAGACGCATCCCGGACCTGATGGGTGCCGGCGCTCACGCTCCGCTACGTTCCCGGCGCATCGATCGCCGTCAACGCCATCGACTGCTCAGGGGCTCTGGTCGATCTCGAGGGTGTAGGGGCGGCGGCGATCACCCGCTGGGCTCGAGGGGCTGCCCCCGACATCGCGATCGCGGTGAGCATTCCCGATGTGGTGTCGGGTGGCTCCGCTGAAGTGGTCGGAGCAGACTGTGGCATGGCCGAGCTCATCGTCCCCACCGTTCTCCAAGCCGCGGGCACGCCGCCCAAGACGATCTCCGAGTTCGTCGGGAGGCTCGCGACCGGGAGAGCGGATGTCTCGGTGGCGGTCATGCACAGTCCCTCCGGGTGGTCGGAGCCGGGCCAGTGTCCCGAGTTCGACGAGTTCACGGTGGTGATCGAGGGAGAAGTGGTCGTCGACAGCGAGAACGGGTCGATCACCGTGCCGGCCGGACAAGCGTCATGGGCACCAGCGGGGCAGTGGGTGCGGTACTCGACGCCCAAGGGGGGTGGCGCGCGTTACGTCGCAGTGTGTGTCCCCGCCTTCTCGCCCGCAGCGGTCCACCGCGACGACGAGGTGGACGGCTTCGGGAGCTGACCGGGGCTCGGGGCTGGACGGCTGGGACGGCTCGCTCCGGGGCCGGGTGGCCGGCCTATTGGCGCGGGGTGAGGTCCAAGTCCGGCGGCGGCGAATCAGGGATCTTCCATCGCAGGAAGGCCTTGTCATAGAGCTCGTGGTAGGCGTTGGCGGCGTCGACCATGGCCGTGAACGCCGATTCGAATCCCTCCCAATCCTCCGCCTCGATGCACTTGCTGAGGGCTCCGACTTCGTCAGTGACGAACTTGTCCATGTTCTCGGCGTACTTGGGGCGCAAGAACGCGCCCTTTTCCATGAGATTGACCGCTTCCTTCAGTTGAAATCGTGCCAAGGCCCGGTTGCCCGCCTTGCCGGCGTAGTAGCACTTCCAGATGCGCGCTCCGACGAGCGGCATGATCTCGGCCATCCCCGGCATGAGCGATCCGAGCTCGCTCAATGCAAAGGTGCCCTTCCCGGTGTCGATCTCGTGATCGTGGTCGGCGGTGTCTGACATGCCGGGAAATAGTAGTGCCCGCCTTTGGGTGCCACCAGAATGCGGCGGCCTTCGCGGGGTCTCCATGACCATCAACCGGGGCACGATGCGGGGGAGGTGTTGTGGCCCCGAGACCGGTCCTCCGGAGCGGGTCAGAGCGCGGGTGGGGGTTCCATCCCTGGTGCACGGGTGCGGAACCTGCGACCATGGATCGAGAAGGAAGCGTCGAGCCCATGGTTGGAGATCGCCCCGAAGTTCACGTCACTCGCTCGGAGGGATTCGTCGAGCTCGTCAACGCCAGGCACGAGCCCATCGGTGGCCGTCAGAAATGCGAATTCGAGTGGGAGATCAGTCCCGGCAGGGCCACGGTCCAGCTCCTCACCGACCACGATTTTGCCTTTGCGGCGGCCGAGGGTGCGGTGTCCTATATCTGCATTCGCAACAAAGACGGCGCACTCCTGTTCATGCTCCGGGTCCCTGATCGAGTGGTGGGCACGGGGATCTTCGGGATCGGGCCTCACCGCTCAGGTCTTGTCCAGTACAGGAGAAACCTGCCCTAGCCCGTAGGTGTCCGCCCTGCTCCGCAAGAGTCCCTGATCGCCGTCGTCGTGGTGTCCCGAGCCGAACAGGGCCCTTCGGAGGACGGGGTGACCGGTAATGTTGTGACGACCACGAATCTGGGTGACACCTAGCGTAGGGGGCGAAACGTGGCCGACCTGTTCGAGCAGTTGGCTGGACCCGTACACCCACGCGTCAAAGCGCTTCGTCCGGCGCGCCCTTCGGAAGGCCCGGTATTTCCCCCTTGGACGGGTCCCGCCCTACGTGTTCTGGGGTTCTACGCCATCGTCCGGGCGGCATTGCTCCTCGCCGACTCACTTTCGGCGCGCCTCCAATACCACGGCGAGCTCAGTGGTCCGCTTCTGTCTTGGGATTCCCATCACTACCTTCAGGCCGCGGCCAACGGGTACCCCGCCGTTGCTCCTATCCTGGGCGGGCATCTCACGTACAGCAATGCCAACTTCCTGCCGGTGTTCCCACTGCTGATCCGCTTCATGGAATTGCTCGGCCTCTCGTCGGTCGGAGCAGCGACATTTGTGTCACTCGTGAGCGGTGCGGTCGCAGTCGTGCTCGTATGGCGACTCGGGACGGAGCTTTTCGACGAGCAGGTGGGGCGCAATGCCGCCATTCTGTTCACGGTGTTCCCGGGTATGGCAATCGCCTGGGGCCTGTTCTATTCCGAGTGTGTCGGGCTCGCGCTGGTAGCCGGCTGTCTTCTCCTCATGGTCCGTGAGCGATGGGTCTGGGCCGGTGTCGTTGGCGCCTTGGCCACCGCGACCAACCCGGCGGCCTTGCCCCTCGTGCTGGCGGCCCTCGTACCCACCGTCCAGGCGCTGCGTCGGCGCGAGGTGCCGCGGTCGCTGCCCACTCTCGTGCTCGTACCCACGGGATTCCTGGCCTACGTCGTGTATCTGGGGGTCAAGTACCACGACGCGCTGTACTGGTGGCACCTGAACCACCAGGCGTGGGACACCTCTGTCGACTTCGGAAAATCGCTCCTCACCCTTCTGCCCCACTTCTGGAAGCTGGGTCTCCCGGGACCGGCTTGGCTCGAGTGGATGGGGCTGTTCGCCGTGGTGGGGGCGGTCATCGCCTTGGTCCGGGCCAAGGCCCCGGGACTGATCAACGCCTATTGCATCGGTGTCCTCGTTCTGCTCTTCGTGAGCGACACGTCCGGATTCAGGCCTCGACTGCTCACATGGGCGTTTCCCGCCCTGATCGCGGTGGCCGCCGTCACGCGCCGAAGGGGTTGGCAGCCGATTGCAGTGGCCTTCGCCTGCCTGCTTCCCATCACGTTCATCGTCTACACGACGCTGGGGAACACGATAGGGGCCCCCTGACTGCAGTGGCGCGCCACGGTGTGCTGAGCCCGTGACCCGTACGGAACCTGCGCAGTACGGTGACGCCACGATGAGCTCAGATAGTGGGTTCGAAACAGGGCGCGCGCTCGGTCGGCGGCGGTTCCTCGCTGGTGCTCTGGCTGGTGCTGCCGGGCTCGGGCTGGGGGCGTGCAGCGCCACATCCCCGGAACACAAGGCGGCTCCCTCCGGAGTGCTCGCTGCCGGTTCGCGCCCCTTTCCGTCGTTGCCAATCGGAAAGGACATGCTCCCGGAGATCGAGCACATCGTGGTGCTCATGCTCGAGAATCACTCGTTCGACAACGTCCTGGGCATGCTCGGCCGAGGTGACGGCTACGACCTCGACGCCCTGGGCAACCCGACGGCGACCAACCCCTACCACGGCCAGGTGCTCCACGCCTTCCACATGCCCACTCCGTGTCAGCTCGCCAACGCGCCCTCGAACAGCTGGAACGCCGGCCATCTCGCCTATGACGGCGGGACCTGCCTGGGATTCGCCGACAGCTCGAGCGGTCCCGTGTCGATGGGCTACTACGACGCCACCGACCTGCCTTTCACCTACGGGCTGGCCGGGACCTTCCCCATCAACGACCGGTACTTCTGTTCGGTCATGGCTCAGACGTTCCCGAACCGACGCTTCCTCATCTCGGGTACCGCCTTGGGCATCGTCGAAGACACGCTTCCGACCGCTCTGCCGCGGCGCGGTGTCATCTTCCAGGAGCTGTCCAAGCACGGGATCTCCTGGCGGGACTACCACGCCACGCTGCCGACCCTCTCCATGTACCTCCCGCTTGCCCAGGACCCTTCGCTTCGATCGAACCTGGCGGGCGTCGACCAATTCTTCACCGACGCCCGCAAGGGCACGCTTCCTGCCCTCTCGTTGATCGATCCCAACTTCGACCAGGACTCCGAAGAGAATCCGCAGGACATCCAGTACGGAGACGTCTTCCTGGCGCAAGTCGTGAACGCCCTCATGGCATCTCCGCTGTGGGAAAAGGTCTTGTTCATCTGGACCTACGACGAGCACGGAGGGTACTTCGATCACGTCCCGCCTCCCGTAGCGGTCACCCCCGACGGGATTCGGCCCGACATCACCGTCCCCCCCGACCAGCCTGGTGGATATGACCGCTTCGGCTTTAGGGTGCCGATGGGTGTCGTCAGCCCCTTCGCCAAACGGGACTACGTGTCACACGTCGTGTCGGACCACACGTCCATCTTGAAATTGGTGGAGACGAAGTGGAACCTGCCCGCCCTCACCAGGCGGGATGCAAACGCCTCCAATCTTCTCGACATGATCGACCTCAAAGGACCCCCAGCCTTTCTCGACCCCCCTGCGTTGCCGGCGCCGGCCGACCCTTCGTTGCGCGCCCAATGCCTCGCGACGGGAGCGGGAACCATTCCGCCCCCCTCTGCGCTTACGGCCTGAGCAGCTGCGCCCCGGGCAACGCCCGTCGGCCCATAATGCATCGGACAACCCAGGGCTTGGAGGCGGAAGGTCAACATGGTCACGGTCGAGGAATTAGCAGCCGAGGTGGATGCGCTCCGACAACGTGTCACCGTCAGCGAGAACGTGCTTGCCATCCAGGCCCTCAAGGCACGCTACGGCGAACTCGTCGACGAGCGCTTCTCGAAAGGCACCGTTGTCGACGTCAAGACCCTGGAGCGGTTGGCGGACGCCATTGCGGCCCTCTTCACCGCCGACGGCGTGTGGGACGGAGGTCCGGGCCTGGGGACGGCCACTGGTCGCCGAGCCATCGCGGCGCGACTTCGTGAGACCACTTTGACCTTTTCACGCCACTTCTTCATGAATCCACGAATTGACGTGGAGGGCGATCGGGCGACGGCAAGATGGGATCTGCTCAGCCCCTGCCGTCGAGCCGATGGTACCTCGTATTGGATGTGTGGGTACGAAGACGACGACTATGCGTGTGTCGACGGAGTCTGGCTGAATCGGTCCATGCGACTCACGACGGTGTTCATGGCACCGGTCGGCGAGGGGTGGGACAAGGTCTTCGGGTGACCCACTGGCCCCGCCATCGGGTGCGGGCTGCGATCCGTGGCAGGATGAGGAAATGGCGAGTGAGCGGCTGGAGGTCCAGAGGAAGATTGCCGCTGATCCCGCGGCAATTTTCCGGGTGTTGTGCGACCCCCGCGGTCACGTGGCGATCGACAGCTCAGGGATGCTCATGGCGGCCACGGGTGATCCTGTCTCCGCCCCCGGCGACAGCTTCGTCGTCCATATGGACCGCGAGGCTCTGAACGACTACCCGATGGGCGAGTACGACGTCACCGTCACGATCACAACGCTTGTTCCCGAGCATGAGATCGCATGGACCATCGTCGGTCAGATCCGCCCGCCGCTCGGCCACGTCTACGGCTACAGGCTCGAGCCCATGGAGGACGGCACGCTGGTCACGTCGTACTACGACTGGTCGTCGATCGATCCGGCGTGGAAAGAAGGGGGAATCTTTCCCGTCATTTCCGAGGGTGCGCTTCGTGCCACGCTCGGGATCCTGGCGCGGACCGTCGCCCGAGGGGGTCTCGACGCGCCAGGCTGAGTGACCCGCTCGAGGCGATCGTCCTGGGCATCGGCGCCCCTCGAGGGGTCAGCGCCGACGACGGGGAAGCACGAGGGGAAGTCGTCTCAGCGCTCTGTGAGGCACGTCGACAAGGACGAGCAGGGCCAGCCCGATCACGGTGAGCGCCGAGCCGACCAGCGTCATCGTGTTGAGGCCGGGACCCGAACCGGTGAACGCAAGGGAGCCGGACGATGCGGTGACCACGTGTTCCGTCGTCGAAGAGGAAGAGGAACCCGCGTTCGCCGTCGAAGCGGGTGGCCTCGAAGTGGTGGTGGGACCGCTCGTGCTGCTGGTGGTCGCCGGCGGCATCGAAGTCGTGGTGGTGGTCGAACCGGTGGTGCTCGTCGTGGTGGGAACGACCGTCGTGGTCGTGGTGGAGCCGACGGTCGTGGTCGGGCTGACTGTCGTGGTCGTGGTGGAGCCGACGGTCGTGGTCGTGGTCGGGCTGACTGTCGTGGTCGTCGTGGTGGGGCTGATCGTGGTCCCGATGGTCTGCTCGAACGCGTGAGCAATGACGGTGGCCCCGGCCGGCACAGGGTCGTCGCCAAAGCCCTCCGGTTGGCCAACGGTGCAGGTGATGTCGAGCAGGGTGCAGGCCTTGTCGACGGCGACGGGGACGGTGCCCCAGGGAGAAGAGACCATGTCGGTCAGGTCGGTGATCTGGAACGCGGTGGCGACATCGGCGACCGGAACATCCTCGTCGGCGAAGGCCTGGTCGAGCACTTGGTTGAACAAGGTGAGCTCGGCGACCGATCCGACCGCAAAGCTCTGCTCCGAACCACCCGCGAGCCAATCACCGAGAAACGGGTTGAAATAGTTCATCCCGAAGATCGGAACGGTGGGCCCGGCGGCCTGCATGAGACCGGTCAGGATCGTGTGCAGGTTCGTCTGCATCGTCGTGAGGCCCTGCAGTACACAGGACACGTCGATGGTGCCTCCGGATACGCAGTTGACGACGTCATTGCCACCGATGTCGAGGGTGATGAAGGCGACCGAGCCCTGGTGGGCCTGCAGGAAGGCTGTCGCCTCCTGCATCTGAGAACGAGCCGGTGCCGGCGCACACAACGAATTCGCGAGCATCGAGTTCGTCGTCTCTCCGGAGCACGCCATGTCCACGACCTGGAGACCGGGAAGCTGACCTGTGTAATAGGAGGCGATCTGATACGGGTAGGAGCTCGAGCCGTTCCACACGGGAACCGAGTCCCCGAGAGCGAGGTAATAAGGCCCCGACCCGCTCGTCGTCGAGGTGGCCGAACCCGTCGTTGTGGTTGTTCCACCTCCGTTGGAGCCGGCGATCTCCGGTGCGATGGGGGAGCCCCCAGGGGGAGACGATGAGATTCCCGACGTCGGAAGGGTGTCGTTTGCATATGCCGTGCACGTCACGGCGACCGGCGTACCGGAGTTCTGCAGCGTCAGCGTCGTTGACTCGACATTGAGATCGACATTGCTGGGAGGAGGTACCTGTCCCGGTGGGATGGTCTCCGGGGTGGAGAAGAAGCCGTTGACGTTCATAGGCGAAGGAGGGATGTCGAGTCCGAGCCCTGAGGAGGGAACAGACCCCGGGATCGGGAGGTCAAATGCCATGGGGCCGACGGTGACAGACAGCGGTTCCACGTTCCCGGTGGGATTCACGACTTCCGTCAAGGATCCCGCGATGGAGGTGTCCCCTAAGGCTCGGAAGGCGGAGACGACGGAGGCGGGCATCGTGAGTTGGGTCTGGAAACCCGACAGCGAAAAGGGCTCAGCACTTGGGCTAGGAGGCGACAGGGTCCCGATCGTGGTGACGTCGTTGATCACCACGTTGCCGACAGGAGTACCCGGGCAATACAGCTCGTAGGGCGAGGTGTCGGCGAAGGCGGGCGTTATGGAGCCCTCAATGAGGACCGCCACGAGCATGGCGATTCCCAATGTCAGAGTGACGGTCCCTGTGAGTGCCAGTCGGGCAACGATGGCAGGTGAGCGTCGCACCGTGACTCCCCTGTCGCAGCCTCACGCTCGGGTCCATGGTCCATGGCGAACGAAGGTCATTGCGATCCTAGAACCCCGACCGAGCCGTTGTCTCGTGGCTGTGCGATGGCCACTGTGGCGAACCGTGTCAAAGCCGTCGATCGAGTCTCCGCTACATCGTGAGCAGGGCTCAAGGAGTCCCCTCGTCCTCCAGCAGCCGGCGCAATCCGCTGCGCAACGCCCCGAGCCGACGTCCCACCTCCTGGAGCTCGGCGAGAAGAGCCATCGCTTCTTCTCGGTCCAAGGCGGCCGCACGCGGATTGAGCATGGCGATGCTGCGCCGCATCGATTCGAGCTCCGATGAGCGGTCCATGTCGGGGAACATACGTTCGATTACGGGGGCCCGCAAGTCGCCTCTGGGCCACCGGGGTGGCGCAGGGACGACCCTTGATCTGCCCCGTGTCCGGTATGGCCTGCAGGTGGGTGCAGCCGACTCGGCGTTGACCCGATGGTGCCGGGCAGCGCCGTGCCGGGGTTCGCCCGCCATCGGCACCGCCGAGGCGCGCGGTGCGAGACGGGGGTCAGCAGGGCTGAAGGCCATGGTTCGGAAGGCTCCTCCCCATGGCGACGCCAGGGCAGGTGGGCCCGGTTGCATCTACCACATCCGCATCAAGGCCATCATTGGAAAGGGCAAGACCAGGATCATCGTGTGCCAGACCTTCACCTTGACGGTGGGTGATCCGCACCGCTCGGGAACACGACGCCCACCGACGTGCACCGAGCTGTGCACGTCGGCGACAGTCGGGCATGCCCCCCTGATTCGAGGAGGCTGGGACGGGCCACCGCGCCGCGGTGACACCCGAGAGATCGTGCACGGTGTGCGCATACAATCGGTCGGTGCCTCCGTCCGACCGCAAGCGGTGTCCTGAGTGCGGTTTCTCCTGGACCACCGGCATCGACGACGCGATCGCCATGGTCGCCGAATCCCCACTCCTGTTCTTCCAGGCCCTCAGCGTGGTCGACCCGACCACACCCGTCCGCGCCGACGCCTGGTCGCCAAATGAGTATCTGTGGCACATGGTGGACGTGCTGCGTATCGGCACCGAGCGCCTTTGGGCCCTGCGCGTCGACCCCGAAGGCGGTATTCCCTCTTGGGACGAGAACGAACTCGCAAAAGTGAGGCGCTACGGCGAGCTCTCCTCGAAAGTCGCAATGATGGCCTACGGAAGAGCGGCCGAAGATTGGGTCGCGGCGGCGGAGGCCGCTCCACCGGAGGCTCGAACCACTCATTCCGACCTTGGGACGATTTCCACCGGGGAGGTGATCCGGCGCAACGCGCACGAGGCCCAGCACCATCTGCTCGACATCGAGCAGGCCTCAGCGCGTCGTTCTGATCGAGTGTTCATCGCTCGCCCGGTGACGATGCCCGACACCGGACCGTCTCGAGCTGACGACCCGTCTCGTGTCTTCGACGACTACGTCATGGTCGATTGGAGCGCCAGCTCCCACCCCAGGACGGGCAAGGACAGCATCTGGATCGCTTCGGGCGCCTGGCACGGGGAGACGCTCAAAGTGAGCGAACCCACGAATCCCTCGACGCGTCATTCCGCCATGGTCGAGATCGACCACTTGGTCCAACAGAGCCTTGATGACGGTCGGCGCATCGTGATCGGATTCGACTTCCCATTCTCCTACCCGGCGGGTACGTCCTCCCTGGCTCCGGCCGTGTTCGGCCGGGGGCCTGCGTGGCGGGCGATCTGGCGCACCCTGACCGAACGCATTCGCGACGAACCGGACAACACGAACAACCGATGGGAGGTGGCCGAGTCGCTGAACCGTGACACGGGTTGTCGACTGTTCTGGGGCTGCCCCGCCAACCAGGCCAACGAATACCTCGGCGTCAGGGACAAGGAGATTCCGGGGTTGCACGAGAGAGGGCCGCGACCTGACCGGCTACGTCTCACCGAGCAGCGTGCCCGGGGTGTCGGTGGAGCGATCCAGACCGTCTGGAAGCTTGCCTACGCGGGCAGCGTGGGGAGCCAGGCCCTCCTCGGAATACCGCATCTGGAGCGCATGCGGGCCAGATACGGCAGTGATCTCAGCGTATGGCTTCT
>Ga0310038_10003163_pt1 | contig 11961 bp, 10 predicted proteins | sample Sb_taG_6_FD_200461 | JGI IMG/M metagenome (GOLD analysis project Ga0310038, IMG submission 200461) | Peat soil microbial communities from Weissenstadt, Germany - Sb_50d_4_PS metaG (v2) (version 2) | ecosystem: Environmental > Terrestrial > Soil > Wetlands > Peat | place: Germany: Weissenstadt... | reverse complement strand
ATCGGCCGGGGGGTGGGGCAGGCTCTGCGGGGGCTGCGGCCCTGCGCCGAGATCCAGTTCTTCGACTACATCTGGCCGGCGATGCAGCAGCTGCGCAGCGAGGCCGCCACCATCCGGTGGAGATCGAACGGCGACTTCACCTGTCCCCTGGTCGTGCGCGTCGCCATCGGCGGCTACCTCACGGGAGGGGCGATCTGGCACTCACAGAGCGGGGAGTCGGTCTTCGCCCACATCCCGGGCCTCCTCATCGCCTTCCCTTCACGGGCGCGCGACGCCGTCGGACTGCTGCGCAGCGCCTTCGCGGCGGAGGACCCGGTGCTCTTCTTGGAGCACAAGCACCTCTACCGGCAGCACTACGCGGCGGACCCCGTCCCGCGGCCCGGGTGGACGTTGCCCTTCGGGCGCGGCACCGTGGCGCGACCGGGGAACGACTTGACCATCGCCACGTGGGGCGCCACCGTGCACAAGTCGATGGCGGCGGCCGAGGAGCTGGGGGCCGAAGGGTGCTCGGTGGAGGTCGTCGACCTGCGGACGATCTCGCCGTGGGACCACGACATGGTGTGCGAGTCGGTGCAGCGCACGGGCCGGCTCCTCGTCGTGCACGAAGACACCCTGACGGCGGGGTTCGGCGCCGAGGTGGCGGCGTGGGTCGCCGAACACTGCTTCTGGGATCTCGACGCGCCCGTGGCCCGGGTCGCCGCCAAGGACACGTTCGTGGGGTACGAGCCGTCCCTGGAACACGCCATCCTCCCCCAGGTCCAAGACATCGTGGCGGGGGCGCGCGCGCTGTCGAAGGTCTGACCCCGTGGCCCGTCGGGGCCCGTCGCCATGAGCGGGGGTGAGACGAACCACGCTGAGCAGGGCACGGAGGACCGGGTGGGCCGGCCGACCCTGTCGTGCCATCCTGAGGGAGTGGACCGCGTGGTGGTGATCGGAGCGGGCTTCGCCGGGCTCAGCGCCGTCCGGCACCTCCAGGACCAACCGGTGCAGGTCACCATCGTCGACCACCACAACTTCCACACCTTCCAACCGCTGCTGTACCAGGTGGCCACGGCCGGCCTCGATCCCGCCGACGTCGCCTATCCCGTTCGCACCATCTTCGGCCGCGAGCACAACGTGGTGTTCCGCCACGGCCGCGCCGTGTCGGTCGACGTCGGGGCCCGCCGCGTAGCGCTGGCGGACGGCGGCTCCCTCGACTACGACAGGCTCGTCGTGGCCACGGGCGCCACCACCGGGTACTTCGCCGTCCCCGGAGCCTCCGAACACTCGTTCCCGCTCTACACGCTGGGCGACGCCCGCCGTCTGAGGAACCACGTCCTGGGACGCCTCGAGGCTGCCGACGCCCACCCCGAGGACTTCGACGGCGGGGCGCCCACCTTCGTGGTGGTGGGCGGCGGCGCCACCGGGGTGGAGATCTCGGGCGCACTGCTCGAGCTGCTGGCGGTGTCGGTTCTCCGCGACCGCCTCCGCATCGACCCCGAGCGCTCCAAGGTCGTCCTGCTCGAAGCCGGGGAGCGGCTGCTCCCCGGCTTCGAGCAAAAGGCCAGCGCCTACGCCTACCAGACGTTGTGCTCGCGCGGGGTCGAGGTCCGGCTCCGGACCCCTGTCGCCGAGGTCACCGCCCTGGGGGTCCGCCTTCGAGACGGCGAGTCGATACCGGCCGCGGTCGTGGTGTGGGCGGGGGGCGTCACCGTCGACGGCACCTTGGCAGCCTCCCTCCCGACGCCCCACGGCAAGGGGGGGAGGGTGGCGCTCGAGCCCGACCTGTCGGTGGCGGGCCACCCCGAGGTGTTCGTGGTCGGGGACGCCGGGGCCGTGCCATGGGGACCGAGGCGAGCCGAGCCCTGTCCCCAGGTCGCCCAGGTCGCCATCCAATCCGGGCGCCACGCGGCGCGGCAGATCGGCCGGCAGCTCGCCGGCCTGCCCACGACCCCCTTCGCCTACCACGACAAAGGACTCATGGCGACCATCGGGCGCCACGCGGCCGTCGCCCAGCTCCGTGGCGGCCTCATCCTGCGCGGCACGCTCGGCTGGCTGGCATGGCTCGGCCTCCATCTCGTCTACCTGGTGGGATTCCGCAACCGGGTGGTGGTGCTGGTCAACTGGTGGTGGCGCTACCTCGACTGGCCGTCGGGGCCCCGACTCATCGTGGCCGACGTCGACGCTGATCCCTGAGACGCTGGGGACGAATTCCGGTTTGGGTGGCGCTACGGTGGCAAGGTGGTGAAACGGGTCGTGGTCGAGCTGCCCCACAGCGACGAGGTCACCGACAGCCTGGAGCACATCGACCGCGAGGTGATCAAGCTCTTCGCGCTGGTGGGTGAGGGCGTGGCCGGTGCGACGCACTGTCTGCTCGACGGAGATCGCGAGGCGGCGCGTGTGCTGGCCGAGAGCGACGACACGATCGACGCGCTGTACCGCGAGGTGGAGCAGCTGGCTCAGAGCCAGCTCGCCCTGCGGGCCACGGGCCCCGACGAACTGCGCTACCTCGTGGCCGTGCTGCGCATGCTGCCCGAGCTCGAGCGCAGCGGCGACCTCGCCGAACACGTGTCCCGGCGCGCCGTGCGCGGCCTCGGGGTGGAGCTGTCACCCCGTGCCCGCGGACTGGTCGAGCAGATGGGGGAAGTGGCGTGCGACATGTGGCGCGCCACCGCCGACGCGTACGCCGATCGCGCCCCGGTGGCCGACGAGGTCGAAGAGCTCGACGACGAGCTCGACGAGCTGCACGTCACGCTCACCGCCGAGATCGCCAGCGGCTCGATGCCGTTGCCCGTCGCCATCGAGGCGGCCCTGGTGGCCCGTTTCTACGAGCGGTTCGGCGACCACGCCGTGAATCTGGCCCGTCGCATCGCCGTCATGGTGGGCCGGGCCACCACGGGAGCCACGGAGCGACTCCGGCCGCCTTCGAACTAGCGCCGGAACGAACGCTCAGGCTGCGCTCCGGGCCAGGAGGGCCTCGGCGATCTGCACCGCGTTCAGCGCCGCGCCTTTCCTCAGGTTGTCGCCGGAGAGGAACAGCGCCAGGGCGTGCGCGGCGGTGTCGTCGCGCCGCAGCCTTCCCACGAGCACGGGGTCAACGCCGGCGGCGGCGAGGGGGGTGGGCACGTCCACGTACTGCACGCCGGGAGCCCGCTCCAGAAGGGCGCGGGCTCGGTCCACCGTCAACTCACGCTCGAACTCGGCGTTGACGGACATGCTGTGACCGGTGAACACCGGGACGCGCACGCAGGTGCCGGACACCGCCAGGTCGGGAAGGCCGAGGATCTTGCGGCTCTCGTCGCGCAGCTTCTGCTCCTCGTTGGTCTCCCCCGTCCCGTCGCCGAGGAATCGACCGGCATGGGCCAGGACGTTGTAGGCGACAGGTCCGGGGAACACCGTCGACGGGGGGAAGTCGACGCCGGCGCCGTCGAAGGTCAGACTCGCAGCCCCTTCGACCGTCTTGGCCAGCTGCTCCTCGAGCTCCCGCACACCGGCGAGACCGGCGCCCGACACCGCCTGATAGGTGGAGATCACGAGCCGCCGCAGCCCGGCCTCGCGGTGCAACGGCGCCAGCACCGGCATGGCCACCATGGTCGTGCAGTTGGGGTTGGCGACGATCCCCTTGTCCATGTGCTCCAGGGCGCTCTCGTTGACCTCGGCCACGACGAGGGGGACCGACGGGTCCATGCGCCACGCCGAGGAATTGTCGATCACCGTGGCGCCCGCCGCCGCGATCCGGGGTGAGAGGTGCCGCGACGCCTCGGCTCCGACCGACATCAGCGCGATGTCCACGCCCCGGTAGTCGGCTCCCTCGGCGTCCTCCACCTCCACCTCGCCCCCCGCCCAGGGGAGGCGGGTGCCGGCCGAGCGAGCCGAGGCGAGGAACCGGACGTCGTCGGCGGGAAACGACCGTTGCACCAGCACCGACCGCATGACCTTGCCGACCTGGCCGGTGGCTCCGACGACGGCGATCCGCATCCTGCAATCCTAACGGGCCAGGCTCAGCCGGCTGACAGCTCGAACCCCTCGTGCAGCAGGCGCACGGCCTCCTCGACACGATCGGCGCGCACCACACACGAGAGGCGGATCGAGGAGGTCGAGATCATCTCGATGTTGATGCCGGCCGCGGCGAGGATCTCGAACATGGAGGCGGACACGCCGGGGTGGCTGCGCATCCCCGCCCCCACGAGCGCCACCTTGGCGATGCCGTCGTCGGCCATGACCTCGCCCGCGCCGATCTCGGGCGCCAGTGCCCGGGCCACCTCGAGGCTGGCATCGAGGTCGGTCTTGGGGACCGTGAAGGAGATGTCGGTCGTGCCGTGCAGGGACGTGTTCTGCACGATGGTGTCCACGTTGACGGCACGGTCGGCAAGAGCCCGGAACAGCCGGGCCGCGATGCCGGGCTTGTCCGGGACGCCGGTCACGGTCACCTTGGCCTCGGAGGTGTCGTGGGTGACGGCGGTGACGACAGCCTGTTCCATGGACTCATCCTCCTCGACCACCCAGGTGCCGGGCTCCCAGGTGAAGCTGGAACGGACGTGCAGTGGCACGCCGTGGTTGCGGGCGAACTCGACGGATCGCAACGCCAGCACACGCCCCCCGCTGGCGGCGATGTCGAGCATCTCCTCGAAACTGACCCGGGGCAGGCGCCGAGCCTCGGGGACGATGCGGGGATCGGCGCTGAAGACCCCCGGCACGTCGGTGTAGATCTCACAGGCCTCGGCTCCGAGCGACGCGGCCAGCGCCACGGCGGTGGTGTCGGAGCCGCCGCGCCCGAGCGTCGTCACGTCGCGCTCGAGCGACACCCCCTGGAACCCGGCCACCACGGGGACCCGGCCCTCGTCCAGCGCGGCCCGGAGCCGGTCGGCCTTGATCTCCACGATCTTCGCCTTGAGGTGCGTGGTATCGGTGATGATGCCCGCCTGGCTGCCGGTGTAGGACACGGCGTCGACACCGAGCTCCGCCAGCGCCATGCACAGCAACGCCATCGACACCCGCTCGCCCGAGGTCAGGAGCATGTCGAGCTCTCGGGGCGGCTGCACGGTGCTCACGTCGCCGGCCAGGCGGAGCAGGTCGTCGGTGGTCTTGCCCATGGCGCTCACGACGACGACCACGTCGGTGCCCTGGCGCCGGGTCCGGGCCACGTGGTCGGCGACAGCGCGCACCCGTTCGGCGTCACTCACCGACGTCCCGCCGTACTTCTGCACCAACAACGCCATGGAGCGAAAGTTACCGGAGCGTGATACCCCCCCACCCCCGAGCACGGCCGGGCCCGGGAGGCGTGCCTGTTGCCGGTGCCGGAAGGGCCGCCACCCCTCGAGCAGCGGCGGACCGGTACCCGGGCTCCGATGGGCGAGCGTTGGTAGGCACCGTCGCCGGATAGGGTGGCGGGCCGTGCCTACCGAGAAGCGAGCCCGCAAGCGCTCGGCGCGTGAGGCGAAGATGGCCGCCCTGGCGCGCCAGCGACGCCGGCGCGCCAGGGTCCGGAGGGTCATCACGCTCCTCGTCGTGGCAGCCGTCGTCGTCGGCGTGTACTTCCTGCTCAAGCCGGGCAAGACGAAATTGACCGCCCAGCAGGTCGCCGACAACGCGGCGGTGGCGGGAGGCTGCTCGTCGAGCCCGAGCACCACGCTGCACAAGCCGTCGTGGAGCAAGCCCCCGGCCATGACCATCGACACGGCCAAGACCTACAAGGCGGCGGTCAAGACCGATGCCGGGACCTTCGTCATCACCCTCGACACCCAGCACACGCCCATCACGGCGAACAACTTCGTGTTCCTGGCCAAGAAGGACTTCTTCAACTGTGTGACCTTCCACCGCGTGATCCCGAAGTTCATGGACCAGACCGGTGACCCCACCGGGACCGGCACCGGCGGCCCCGGGTACAAGTTCACCGACGAGCTCCCGGCGAAAGCCAGCCCGCAGTACCCGATCGGATCGGTAGCCATGGCCAATTCGGGGCCCAACACCAACGGCAGCCAGTTCTTCGTCGTCACCGGCAACGAGGGTGAGTCACTGGCGCCCAACTACACCCTTTTCGGGCACGTGACGTCGGGGCTCAGCGTGGCCACGAAGATCAACGGGGACGGCAACCCCAACACGTCGGCCAACGGCGTTCCCCCCAAGGTGATCCACCGCATCCTCTCGGTCACCATCTCGACCTCGTAGGCCGGCGCAGCGACCCCGCATTCCCCGGTACCGTTCTGCGACAACCCCGACAGGAGGACCCACCATGCCCGTCGAACTCCCCGCCGCCGACGGCTCGAGCCCCCAGCGCCGGTCCTTTCCGGGCGAGCCCCCCATGTCCATCGACAGCGCCAAGCGCTACACGGCCACCATGGTCACCTCGAAGGGGACCATGACCATCGCGCTCGACCCGCAGGCGGCACCCCGGACGGTGAACAGCTTCGTGTTCCTGGCCCGCTACCACTACTTCGACGGCATCGTCTTCCACCGCGTCATCCCCGGCTTCGTGCTCCAGGGTGGAGACCCCACCGGCACCGGCACGGGTGGCCCCGGGTACCAGTTCGCCGACGAGCTCCCGGCCCCGGGCCGCTACGAGCTGGGATCGCTGGCGATGGCCAATGCCGGGCCCAACACCAACGGAAGCCAGTTCTTCGTCATCTCGGGCTCCGACGGGATGCGCCTGCCGCCCAGCTATTCGCTGTTCGGCAAGGTGGTGTCGGGTCTCGAGACGGTGGCCGCCATCGACGCCGTGGGTTCGCGCTCGGGCAAGACCAGCGAGAAGGTCACCATCGAGTCGGTGACCATCGCCGAGGCGGACTGACCTCGGACCGTTCAGCGCGGCAGGGCGTCGAGGCCGGCGGGCTTGCCGCTCACGAACACCTGCACCGTCCCTCGTCCCGCCTGGCGCCACCCTCCGTCGGGGTCGCGGATCAGAGCGGTGCGCTCCGGTAACCCGACGACGGGAAGCCCCGGGGCCGCCAGCGCGATCGAGCGGTGGACCTTCTCGGCGTTCTCGTCGCCGAAATGCGGGATCACCGCCAGCTCCTCCACCATGCCGAGCCCGACCGTCAACGCACCTCCGCGGGGATCGACCATCGGATCGGTGAGGACCATGGCGCCCGCCGACGAGCCCGCCACCACAGCCCCGTGCCGCCACGCGTCCAGCAACGCCTCCCACACCGCCGATGCTTTGAGCACCGACCGCAGGTGCATCGGCGATCCCCCCGCCAGGTACAAGAAGTGTCCGGCCCGGACCTCGGCGGCGAACGCGGCGTCCTCGGCGTCGGCGCGACCGAGCACCATCAGACCACGGGCCCTACCGCCCAGCGAGGCGAACCAGGACTCGGCGCTGTGCACCGCCTTCTCGGGATGCTCGTAGGCGGCGGCGGTCGGCAGCACCAGGACCTCGTCTCCACCCGACGCGGCCAGGAGCTCGGCATCGAAGTCACACCCTTCGCTCCACTCGCCCCCGCCCACGAGGGCCAACGGACCGCACCGCGCTGTCGCTGCCACCATGGCGCCACTGTAGGGGGGAGAGCCGCCGGGTTCGGGACCGACACCCGGGCCCCGACGGCGCCGCACGCCTATTCTCACGCCATGCCCCTCGACACCCATTTCCAGGGAAAGGTGGCCATCGTCACCGGGGCGGCGTCAGGGATCGGCAAGGCCCTGGCGAGCGCGTTGGCCCGCCGGGGGGCCACGGTGGTCCTGGCCGACATCGACGAGGCCGGTGCCAAGGCCGCCGCCGACGAATTGGCGGCCGGCCCCCCGGGGAGGGTGTCGGGAGTCGCCCTCGACGTCACCGACGCCGACGCGGTCGCCGCGCTCGTCGAGCGCACGGCGCAGGACCACGGGCATCTGGACCTCCTGTTCAACAACGCCGGGATCGGGATCGTGGGACAGGTACAGGAGCTGACCTTGGCGCACTGGAATCGCGCCATCGACGTCAACCTGCGTGGCGTCGTGCACGGCGTTGTCGCCGCCTACCCCGTCATGATCCGCCAGGGGAGCGGTCACATCGTGAACACCGCGTCGCTGGCGGGGCTCGTTCCCTCTCCCATGCTCACGCCCTACGGCATGACCAAGCACGGCGTGGTCGGCCTCAGCACCAGCCTGCGCATGGAGGCGGCCGCGCACGGTGTGCGGGTGAGCGTGGTGTGCCCGGGGGTGATCGACACCCCCCTGCTCGACAAGGGCAATCCCCCCGACCTCCCCCCGGTGCCCGAGATCCCCAGTGCCCGCAGGCTGCTGACCAAGATGATCGGCGGGGCCTACCCTCCGGCGTCGCTCGCCGAGGACGTCCTCGACGCGCTGGCGCGCAACCGGCCCATCATCGTCACCCCCCGCCATGCCCGCATCCCGTGGCGGGTGTACCGGCTCGCGCCCCGGCTCATCATCGAGAACGGCCCACGTTTCATGCGCCGGGCCATGCGGGGCTCGGGGAGTTAGGCGGCTCAGGCAGGGCCGGGCGGGCCGCCCAGGTAACCGACCGGTAACATACGCGCATGTCGATAAAGCGAGTGGGAATCGTCGGCTCGGGGATCATGGGCTCGGGCATCGCCGAGACCATGGCCGTGCACGGCTTCGAGGTCGTGCTGCGCTCCCGGGCCCAGAGCACGGCCGAAGGCATGGTCGCCGCCATGGAGAAGTCCCTGGCACGGCAGGTGGAGAAGGGCAAGCTGACCGAAGCCGAGCGCGACGCGACACTGACGCGGGTGACGGCCGTGTCGGATCTCGGGGAGCTCGCCGGCTGCGACCTCGTCATCGAGTCGGTCGTCGAGGACCTGGGGGTGAAGAAGCACCTCTTCTCCGAGCTCGACCGCATCTGCCCCGACCACACCATCCTGGCCACCAACACCTCGACGCTGCCGGTGGTGGAGATGGCGATGGAGACGGGTCGTCCCGACCGGGTGTGCGGGATCCACTTCTTCAACCCCGCCCCGGTCATGGCCCTCGTCGAGGTCGTGCGGCCCATCACCGCCTCCGACGACACCATCGCCGCGGCCAGGGCGCTCGCCGAGGCATGCGGGAAGACACCGGTCGAGGTGAAGGACCAGGCCGGCTTCATCGTGAACGCGCTGCTCTTCCCCTACCTCAACAACGCCGTCAGGCTGTTCGAGAACGGCGTCGCCACCCGGGACGACATCGACTCGGCCATGAAGGGCGGGTGCGGGTTCCCCATGGGCCCCTTCGCGCTGCTCGACCTGGTGGGATTGGACACCAGCCTCGCCATCCTCGACGCCCTCTACGAGGAGTTCCGCGACCCGAACTACGCGGCCGTCCCGCTGCTGCGGCGGATGGTGGCCGCCGAGCTCTTCGGCCGGAAGTCGGGCCAGGGCTTCTACGACTACCGCAAGTGAGCCCGGACAGGTCGCGTCGTGACGCCCGGACCGTCAGGGGCGCGCCGAGGTCGGCGGGCAGGTAGGGGCGGTCCGGGTGGGTAGGGGCGGTCCGGGTGGGTAGCGGCGGGCACAGGGGAAGGATGGAGAGGTGAGCGACGTGGCGTCTCCGGGCAGCGGCCGGGACAAGCCCTGGATGATGCGCACCTATTCGGGCCACACCTCGGCCCGGGCGTCGAACCGGCTCTACCGGACCAACCTGGCCAAGGGCCAAACCGGGCTGTCGATCGCCTTCGACCTCCCCACCCAGACCGGGTACGACCCCGACGCTCCCGAGGCCGCCGGCGAGGTCGGCAAGGTGGGCGTCCCCGTGGTGCACCGCGGCCACATGGCCGAGCTCCTGCACGACATCCCCCTCGGGGACATGAACACCTCCATGACCATCAACGCCACCGCGGCGTGGTTGCTGGGCCTCTACATCGCCTACGCCGAAGACACAGGGATCGACCGCCGCGTGCTGCAGGGCACGACGCAGAACGACATCGTGAAGGAGTACCTGTCGAGGGGCACCTATATCTTCCCGCCCGCGGCGAGTCGCCGGCTGATCGTCGACATGATCGCCTACACGGTGCGCGAGGTCCCGAAATGGAACCCGATCAACGTGTGCAGCTACCACCTGCAAGAAGCCGGAGCCACGCCCGTCCAGGAGATCGCCTACGCCCTGGCGACGGCGGTCGGGGTCCTCGACGCCGTGCGCGACTCGGGGAAGGTGGACCCCTCCGAGATCCCGGCCGTGGTGGGGCGCATGTCGTTCTTCGTCAACGCCGGCATCCGCTTCGTCGAGGAGACCTGCAAGGTGCGCGCCCTCACGCGCATGTGGGACCGGATCTGCCTCGAGCGCTACGGCGTGGAGGACCCGAAGCTGCGTCGGTTCCGCTACGGCGTCCAGGTCAATTCGCTCGGGCTCACCGAGGCGCAACCCGAGAACAACGTTCCCCGCATCGTGCTCGAGGCCCTCGGGGTGACCCTGTCGCGTGATGCCCGGGCCAGGGCCATCCAGCTGCCGGCCTGGAACGAGGCCCTGGGCCTGCCGCGGCCTTGGGACCAACAGTGGTCCTTGCGCATCCAGCAGATCCTGGCGTACGAGACGGACCTGCTCGAGTACGCGGACATCTTCGAAGGCTCCACCGTGATCGAGGCCAAGACGGCCGGGCTGGCCGAGGCGGCCGGCGAAGAGCTCGAGGACGTGCTCGCCATGGGAGGCGCCTTCGAGGCCGTCGACGAGCTCAAGCGCCGGCTGGTGCGCAGCCAGGCCGAGCGGGTGCGGCGCATCGAAACAGGGGAGCTCCTCGTGGTGGGGGTCAACTCCTTCACCGAGACAGAGCCGTCGCCCCTCGAGATCGCCTACGAAGGTGAATCCACGATCTTGAAAGTGGACCCCGCCGCAGAAGCGCAGCTCCGGGCGGACGTGGGGACGTGGCGCGCCCAGCGCGACACCGCAGCGGTGGAGGCGGCGCTTTCCGAGCTGCGCAGGGTGGCGGCCGACGAGGACGAGAACCTCATGCCCGCCACCATCGCCCTGGCCCACGTCGGCGGCACCACCGGGGAATGGGCGGGCGCTCTGCGCGAGGTCTTCGGGGAGTACCGGGCCCCCACCGGCGTGAGCGGTGGCGTCGGACTGCGCGGTGCCGAGCTCGCAGGTGTGCGGGACCGGGCCCGCCTCCTTGCCGAGCACCGCGGCGGGCCCCCTCGGCTCCTCGTCGCCAAGCCCGGCCTCGACGGGCACTCCAACGGGGCCGAGCAGATCGCCGTGGCGGCCCGCGACGCCGGCTTCGAAGTGGTCTACCAGGGCATCCGGCTCAGTCCCGAACAGATCGCGGTGGCGGCGCGCGACGAGGACGTGGACGTCGTGGGCATCTCGATCCTGTCGGGAAGCCATCTCGAGCTCGTGCCCGAGGTCCTCGACCGGCTACGGGTGGCAGGCGTCGACGCCCCGGTGGTGGTGGGCGGCATCATCCCCGCCGAGGACGCCGAGGTCCTCCGGGGAAAGGGGGTAGCCGCGGTCTACACGCCCAAGGACTTCCAGATGGGGCGCATCATGGACGAGTTGGTCACCCTCGTCGAGCATCGCCGCAACGGCACCCACGGCGCAACGCCGTGAGCCGCAGCGCGCCTTGCTGACTCGCTGACGGCCGACCCGCCCGGCTTCGGACTCTCCAACGCTTGCTACAGCGCGCTCAATTCCACCGAGACATCGGCCAGGCGCTCGGGGTCGACGGGCTTCTTGGCTTCGACGAGTGCAGCGATGTCACCGGCAACGTCCCACACGTTCACGTTCATCCCGGCCACGACCCTGCCCTGGTCGAGCCAGAACACGATGACCTCACGATCTTCCTTGCTGCCCCGGTAGACCACGTCGTCCCAGTGGGTTGCGAATCCGCTGTACTCCATTCCCAGGTCGTACTGGTCCGAGAAGAAATAGGGAACCTTCTGGTAGGCGACGCGATGACCCAGCATGTTCTGGGCGGCGGCCGGTCCCTGGTTGAGGGCGGCCGACCAGTGTTCGAGCCTGATGTGCACGCCGAGGAGGGGATGGAATGCGTTGGCGACGTCTCCCGCCGCCCAGATACCGGGAACTTCGGTCGAGAGGTACTCGTCGACGACGATGCCGTTGTCG
>Ga0310038_10003156_pt1 | contig 11994 bp, 11 predicted proteins | sample Sb_taG_6_FD_200461 | JGI IMG/M metagenome (GOLD analysis project Ga0310038, IMG submission 200461) | Peat soil microbial communities from Weissenstadt, Germany - Sb_50d_4_PS metaG (v2) (version 2) | ecosystem: Environmental > Terrestrial > Soil > Wetlands > Peat | place: Germany: Weissenstadt... | reverse complement strand
CTTGTGTGTACTTCATTTCGGGATCCTTGCCGAGGTTTCCAATCAGGATGACCTTGTTTACGCTTTTCATGAGTGCGGGCTCCTTCGAGATGCACACTATAGCAGAATTGGGCGGCCTGGAGGCAGTGTCACCCGTACTAAAAATATGTGATGAATCGGGCGCGCTTCCGGGGCAAGCGACCTTTCCGCGAGCAGACGTTTAATTCCCCGTAGAGACGCGGCTTGCCGCGTCTCCCGCCGCGTCCGGATGAGACGGGGCAAGCCCCGTCTCTACACAAAAATCTGATACAGCATCAAGTAGACGACCACGCCCGTTACCGAGACGTAGAGCCAGAGCGGAAACGTCCAGCGCGCGATGGCCCGATGCCGGTCAAATTGTTCACGCAATGCGCGGGTGAGCGTAATCAGCACCATCGGTACGATGATTACGGCCAGCGTGGTGTGTGAGATCAGGATGGTGAAATAGAGGGGCCGCGTCCACCCGGTGCCGCGAAAATGCACGGAACCCACGTGATAGTGGTAGTAAAGATACGACACGAGGAAAAGGGAAGAGGTAGCTAGCGCGGTCAACATCACCGCGCGATGCGCCGCCATCTTGCCGCGCGCGATGAGCGCACGCCCTGCGACCAGCAGCACCGCGCTCGATCCGTTGAGCGTCGCATTGATCTTCGGGAAAATTGAGTAGTCGGTCATAGTGCTACTTTAGTTTGTACGGGGAAGACGGGCCATTTGGCAACAATTCGTAATTGGTAATTTGTAATTTGCAATTTGAAACCCCAAGCACCTCCACCTGCCTGTGTCTCGGCGTGGTTTCGGCTTTGAAATTACAATTTACAAATTACACAATTACCAATTTTTCCCATGCTCTTCCGTATAGAATGTGAACACGATGCCTGACGTGGAGAACCCTCAGCCGCCGACCCTGGCGGCTACAAAAGAATCTGGTTCGCGTCCGCTGCCGGTTGTAGCGGTGTGGGCCCGCGATCTGCTGGTCTCACTCGCCATCTCTGCTTTCATCATTATCTTTCTATACCAGCCGGTGAAGGTGGAAGGCACCAGCATGATGCCCGGCCTCGAAGACCAGGAGCGGATCTTCGTCAACAAGTTTGTCTATCGCTGGGAGCCCATCCAGCGTGGCGACATCGTCGTCTTCCGCTATCCGCGCGACACTTCGAAAAGCTACATCAAGCGCGTCATCGGCGTCGCCGGCGACCGCATTCGCATCGAGAACGGCCAGGTCTACGTGAACGGCGAAGCGCTCGACGAAGACTACGTTCCCAGCGATTACGCCGATGCCCGCTCGTACGGCGAAGTTGTGGTTCCGCAGAACAGCTTCTTCGTCCTCGGCGACCATCGCACCATGTCGAACGACAGCCGCGACTTCGGCACCGTGAACGAACGCTTCATCTACGGAAAAGCTGTCTTCGGATATTGGCCAATGGAGAAGCTGGGAAGGCTGCGGTAAAGGTATCAGGTCGCAGGTCTCAGGTGTCAGGAAAACCGAGAGACCCGGACCGCCGATGATTATCCCGAGACCTGAGACCTGACACTTGACACCTAAGACCTTCCTTCAAATCTGCTCTGCTGTTAGAATCTACAAAATCCACTCCCAGGAGTTCCAATGCAAGCGATCCTTGCCCTCGAAGACGGCAGAGTCTTCCGAGGCAAAGGCTACGGCGCTAAAGGCGAATGCTCCGGCGAAGTCGTTTTTAATACCTCCATTACCGGCTACCAGGAAATTTTCACCGACCCCTCCTACGCCGGGCAGATCGTTGTCCTGACCAACCCCGAAATCGGAAACTACGGCACGAATCCCGAAGACAACGAGGCGGTGCGCCCGTACATCGAAGGGCTGATCGTGCGCGAGTTCTCGAAAGTCAGCTCCAACTGGCGCTCGCAGCAGGTGACCGACGAGTTCATGGAGCAGTTCAGGATTCCGGTGCTGGCCGAGATCGACACGCGGGCCCTGGTCCGCCACCTGCGAACCTACGGCGTGATGCGCGGCGTGATCTCGACCCTCGAAGACGATACCGACAAACTCGTCGCCAAGGCGCGCGCGATCCCGAAGATGGACGGCCAGGATCTCGCCAAAGTCGTCTCGACCAACCACACCTACGTGTGGGAGACGGGCGAGCGTTCGCACTTGCCCGACGAAATTGTCGGCGTCAAAGATGAGCCGGCGCGCTTCCACGTGGTCGCCTATGACTTTGGCATCAAGCAGAACATCCTGCGCAAGCTGCGCGGTGAAGGCTGCAAGGTAACGGTCGTCCCGGCGCAGACTACGGCGGAGGACGTGCTGACGTTGAAGCCCGATGGCGTGTTCCTGTCGAACGGGCCGGGCGATCCCGAGCCCTGCACCTACGCGGTCGACAACATTCGGCGGCTCATGGGACGGCAGCCGATTTTCGGAATTTGCCTGGGCCATCAGCTAACCGGCATCGCGCTCGGAGGCAAGACTTTCAAGCTGAAATTCGGCCACCACGGCGGAAATCATCCGGTGAAGCAGTTGGCCACGGGCAAGATAGAGATCACCGCGCATAACCATAACTTCGCCGTCGATCCCGATTCGCTGCCGCAAAGCGAGGTTGAATTGACGCACATGGATCTAAACGACCAGACGCTCGAAGGCATGCGCCACCGGAATTTGCCGCTGTTCACCGTGCAGTATCACCCCGAAGCGGCGCCGGGGCCACACGATTCGCACTACTTGTTTAAGGATTTCGTGAAGATGATGGAGGAGTGTAGGCGGTGAAGGACCAAAGCGTTTTTTACGTTTACGCTTTGAAAGATCCGCGATCGAATCCCGCTCGTCCTTTCTATATTGGCAAAGGTGCTGGACTTCGCGCTTGGGACCACGAGCTTCGTGTCGATCAATCCGCCAAGGGTGAACGGATACGTCAAGTTCATGCTGCCGGACTGAAAGTGCTTACGGTCAAGTTAGTCGAAGGGCTATCTGAGGGCGAAGCTCTGAGGATTGAAGCGGAATTGATCAGTGCATTCGGAACGGAAGACCGCGGCGGCCTCCTTACAAATGCGGTAGTACCGAAAGGCGTGGCGCCCGGCAGAAGTCGCGGCCTAATTGTTCCGGACGGCGTGGTCGAGAAGTCTCAGATCGCTCTGGAGCACTTGAAAAGCGCGGTGTTTGAGATGACCCAGGCTAACAAAGATGGCGTAACCAATTATGAGGTTGCCAAGTGTCTCGGGCTGCAGAGCGACTATGGAGGTGGCTCTAAGAATTATTTGAGCTACAGCTTGCTCGGGATCTTGATGCGTGACGGAAAGATAACGCGGCTTCAAAACAAGAAGCACGTAGCGGCGGTTAGATAGCTCAATGCCAAAACGAACTGATATCTCGAAGATCCTAATCCTCGGCTCCGGCCCGATCGTCATCGGCCAGTCGGCCGAGTTCGACTACTCCGGCACGCAGGCTTGCAAGGCGCTCAAGTCCGAGGGCTTTGAAGTTGTGCTGGCGAACTCGAACCCGGCCACCATCATGACCGATCCCGAGTCGGCAGACCGCACTTACATCGAGCCGCTTACACGCGAATATCTCGAAGAGATCATTCGCGTCGAGCGGGAGATGTCGCCGGGCGCGGGCTTTGCCATTCTGCCCACGGTTGGCGGGCAGACCGCGCTCAACCTCGCCGTTGAACTTGCTGACGGCGGTGTGCTCGACAAGTACAACGTAAGTCTGATTGGCGCGCAGATCAGCGCCATCAAGAAGGCCGAAGACCGTCTTTTTTTCAAAGACGCCATGCAGCGCATTGGGCTCGATGTGCCGAAGTCGGCGCTCGTCAACAACCTGAAAGACGGCATCGAGTTCGCCGGCAAGATTGGCTTCCCCGTCATCATTCGCCCGTCGTTCACCCTCGGCGGCACGGGCGGCGGTATCGCCTACAACCGCGAAGAGCTGATGGAAGTGCTCGCCCGCGGCCTCGACCTCTCGCCAGTGCATGAGTGCCTGATCGAAGAATCCGTTCTTGGCTGGAAAGAGTACGAGCTCGAGGTAATGCGCGACACGAAAGACAACGTCATCATCATCTGCTCGATTGAAAACTTCGACCCCATGGGCGTGCATACCGGCGACTCCATCACCGTCGCGCCGGCGCAGACGCTCACCGACCGCGAGTACCAAGTGATGCGCGATGCGGCGATTGCCGTGATCCGCGAGATTGGCGTCGAGACCGGTGGATCCAATATCCAGTTCGGCGTCAATCCATCGACCGGGCGCATGGTGGTGATCGAAATGAACCCGCGCGTCTCGCGTTCTTCCGCGCTGGCATCGAAGGCGACCGGTTTTCCGATCGCAAAGATTGCCGCCAAACTTGCCATCGGCTACACGCTCGACGAGATTCCGAACGACATCACGCGCAAGACTCCAGCCTGCTTCGAGCCCACGCTCGACTACGTGGTCGTCAAGATTCCAAAGTGGCAGTTTGAAAAATTTCCCGGCGCCGACGAATCGCTTGGACCGCAGATGAAATCCGTCGGCGAAGTGATGGCCATCGGCCGCACCTTCAAGGAAGCCTTGCAGAAGGGAATCCGCGCGCTCGATACGGGCAAGCGAGTAGGGTCCCAGAAAATCGAGCCCAAGATTCTCACTCAGCGGCTGGTCACGCCGCATCCCGAGCGGCTGACCTACGTTCAGTACGCAATCCGCCAGGGGCACACGATCAAGCAAATCGCGAAGATGACATCGATCGATCCCTGGTTCCTCTACCAGCTCAAAGAAATTAACGACATGCAGCTTGAGCTGGAGAAGCACCCGATGGAATCGATCCCGACCGAAGTGCTGCGCGAAGCCAAGCGCATGGGATTCTCCGACGGGCGTCTTGCCGGAACCTGGCGTCTGGACGGCAAAGGCGGCCAGGAGAAAGTTCGCCACTTCCGCAAGAAGCATGGGCTGAAGCCGGTTTACAAGCGGGTCGATACCTGCGCTGCGGAATTCGAAAGCTACACGCCGTATCTCTACTCCACTTACGAAGAAGAAGACGAGGCTGCGCCCACTGCAAAGAAAAAGGTTGTCATTCTCGGTTCCGGCCCCAACCGCATCGGGCAGGGAATTGAGTTTGATTACTGCTGCTGCCACGCCAGCTACGCGCTGCGTGAGGATGGCTACGAAACCATCATGATCAACTGCAACCCGGAGACGGTTTCCACCGATTACGACACCAGCGACCGCCTCTACTTCGAGCCGCTCACGCTCGAAGACGTGTTCGCCGTCTGCGAGCACGAAGCCTCCGGCGGCGCGCCGGTCGGCGTGATCGTACAGTTCGGCGGTCAGACGCCGCTGAATCTCTCTCTGCCGCTCAAGGCTGCAGGCGTCAACATCATTGGCACCACGCCCGAATCGATTGATCTCGCCGAAGACCGCAAGCGCTTCGGGAAACTGCTGGAGGAACTCGACATCCCGCAAGCTCCCGGGGCCATGGTCGCCTCGGTCGAAGAGGCGGTCGAAGCCGCGAAGAAGATCGGATTCCCGGTGCTCGTTCGTCCTTCGTATGTACTCGGAGGGCGAGCCATGGTCATCGCCTATGACGAAGACACCATCATGCAGTACATGAAGCAGGCCGTCGAGTATTCGCAGGACCGCCCCGTCCTCATCGATAAATTTCTGGAAGACGCGATTGAAGTCGACGTGGACGCGCTCTCCGACGGCGAGGATGTCGTGATCGGCGGCATCATGCAGCACATCGAGGAAGCCGGCATCCACTCCGGTGACTCTTCCTGCGTGCTGCCCGCGGTCGACATTCCCGAGCCGCTGCTCAAACGCATGCGCGAATACACTTTCAGGCTGGCGCGCGCGCTCAAAGTCATCGGACTGATGAACGTGCAGTTCGCGATCCCGCGGGGTTCACACGTAGGGATGGGCGCCCCTTCGGTAAGCTCAGGGCAGGCTCTCGCCCGTCCAGGCGGAGCGGAGCTCCGCGGCCAAACCGCGGATGGGAATGGCAAGGTCTACGTTCTCGAAGTGAACCCGCGCGCCTCGCGCACCGTGCCCTTCGTTTCAAAAGCTACCGGCGTGCCCATGGCCAAGATTGCCGCGCGCCTCATGACCGGCCGCAAGCTGCGCGAGTTCCTTCCGGAATATGTCGAGCGCGGCACGGATCTGGACACGGGCCGCTGCTTCTATGTGAAGTCGCCGGTCTTTCCCTGGTCGAAATTTCCCGGCGTCGACACGGTTCTCGGCCCCGAAATGCGCTCCACCGGAGAAGTCATGGGCATCGCTGACAATTTTGGCGAAGCCTTCGCCAAAGCTCAAATTGCCGCGGGCCAGAAACTGCCGACGCAGGGCACGGTTTTCATCAGCGTTACCGATCATGACAAACCGGCCATGGTCGAGGTCGCGCATCGCTTCGTCGACATGGGATTCAAACTGGTGGCCACCCACGGCACGGCGGACATTCTGGAAGAAGCTGGCTTGGCCGTTGACCGCGTCTACAAGGTAAAAGAAGGCCGCCCCAATGCAGTGGACCTGATCAAAGCCGATCGCATCCAATTGATCGTCAACACGCCGCACGGTCCCGATCCCTATTTCGACGAGAAAGCGATCCGCCGCGCCGCAGTCACCGCGCGCATCACGACCATCACCACGCTCTCCGCTGCCCGCGCCGCCGCGGAAGGTATCGCCGCGCTGCAGCGCGGAGAAGTGCGCGTGCAAGCTCTGCAGGCGCTGCACGCGGAGCGGATCGCTGCGAAGTAACTCCGCATGAGCAGAGCCCCTTTCATCATCGCCATTGTCCTCGGCCTTCCCATCTTCATCGCCGCTGCCGTGTTCGGCCCGGCCGCCTTCGATCTTGTTTTCCATCGCCGGCCGCCCGAGCGCTTCCTGATTCCCGCCGGATACAGCGGCTGGGTACGAGTCGATTTCCGCCAGAAAGGCGCGCCGCCATTGCCGATGGAAGACGGCCGCCGTCTGTTCAAGCTGAACGACAAAGGAACGCTCCAAACTTCCTCCGATCCTCAGTCCGGCCACGGGAGAGACGATTTTTTCTACTACGCAGGCGACCGCCGTACGCCGCTCTCGAACGCTGGCGTTTGCAAAGGCGGCATGGTCTGGCAAATTGAGACCATGGTCGACGAACGCACTTCCACACCGTTTGCCCGCTTCTTCGTCGGGACCGAAGACCAGTATCGCCACGAAGTCGACCCCACCGGCAAAGACTGGCCCGCCTGCGAGTAGGTTTTCCGGACTCGACCTCGGGATGACAAACCCTCAACCCAGACTCCATAATTGAATCGCGGTCGCGAATGACGAACGACCGACGACTGGGGTCCACCATGCTCTTATCCGGAATCTTTCCGCCCATTACGACGCCCTTCTATCCTGATGGCGAGGTCTACTACAAAAAGATCGAAGCGAACGTCGAGCGCTACTCACGCACGCCGGTCGCCGGCATCGTGGTGCTCGGCTCAACGGGCGAGGCGATTCTGCTCTCCGACCAGGAACGCCGCGACGTGCTGAAGACTGCGCTCGCCGCCGCTGCGCCAAACAAAGTCATGATCGCAGGCACCGGCATCGAGTCTGCACATGAAACTCTGCGGCTCACCGAGTACGCCGCCGAACTCGGCTACGACGCCGCCATGGTGCGCACTCCGCACTACTACAAAAAGCAGATGTTCCCGGCGAACCTGCTCGCTTTCTATCGCACGGTCGCCGACCGGTCCGCGCTGCCGATCATCATCTACAACTTCCCGCAGGCCACCGGCTACGACATCCCTGCCGAAGTCGTGATCGAACTCGCGGGCCATCCCAACATCGTCGCGATCAAGGAATCAAGCGGCAACCTCGACAAGGTGAAACAGATGGTCGCGGGCACGCGCAACATCAATGTGAAGAGGCAGGCCACGGTGACGGAAACGTTCGATGCCGTGACACCGCGCATGCTCAAGGCCGCAACTGCCGAAAGCGAGAAGCAGAGCAGGGAACTGGTCAGCGTCGCCTCGCTCGCGGGCTCCGCTGAAGCGGTGGAGAAACGGGCGCCCCTTCGGCAAGCTCAGGGCAAGCTCTCGCCCGTCCACGCAGACAGCGCTACGAAACCTTCATCCTCTGCAGTGACCGTCGTCGGAAAATTGAAAACGCGGCAGAAAGAAGTCGGCTTCCAGGTCATGGTCGGCGCTGCTCACCAGCTCGAACCGTCGCTTGGGCTGGGAGCGGTCGGCGCCATTCTCGCGCTTGCGTGTCCCGCACCCACCGCGTGTTACGAAATCTACGCCGCGCTCAAAGACGGAGACGACGCGCTTGCCCGCGAAAAACAAGAGCGCGTGAAAATCGCCGCCCAGCGCGTTGTCGGTGAGCTCGGCGTCCCCGGCGTGAAGTACGCCATGGACCTCAACGGCTACTATGGAGGCCCGTCGCGGCTGCCATTCTTGCCGCTCTCGGGAGCGCAAAAAACCGAGATCGAGAAGTTGATGGCGGGCATCAAGAGCTAAGGGATTTCCGCGGGGCGAAGACGTTAACGCGAAAACAACAAGGAGCAATTTATGGCGACCACGACGCAGCCGGCCACCGGCGAAACTACGAAGCAGCTCATCAACTATCGCACCGACGCCGGCGTGGCCGTGATCGAGCTGAACGATCCTCCGGCGAACACTTACACCTACGAAATGAATCGCCAGCTCGACGAGGCCATCCTCAGGGCGCGCATGGATAACGATGTGCACGTGATCGTGCTCACCGGCGTGGGCGACAAGTTTTTCTCCGCCGGCGCGAACATCAAGATGCTGGCCTCGGTCGATCCAACGTTCAAGTATTACTTCTGCCTGCACGCGAATGAAACGCTGCTGCGGCTGGAGCACACGCCGAAGCTGGTGATCGCCGCTATCAATGGTCATTGCGTCGGCGGAGGGCTGGAGATAGCCATGGCTGCCGACCTCCGAATTGCCCGCAAGGACGCGGGAAAGATCGGCCTGCCGGAGGTCAATCTCGGCGTGCTTCCCGGCACCGGCGGAACGCAGCGCCTGTCGCGCCTGGTAGGGAAAAGCAAAGCCATCGAACTGATGATCACCGGCAATACGTTTTCTTTTGAAGAAGCGCAGGAGTTCGGCATTGTGAATGACATTTTCGAGCGCGACGGGTTCATGGAGAACATCATGGAGTATGCGCGCCAGTTCACGCCGCCGAACAAGGCCGCAAAGGCCGTGGGACGAATCAAGCGCGCCGTGCAAACCGGCTGGGAAATCCCCATGGAATCGGCTCTGGCCGTCGAGCGCGAGAATCAGCAGATCCTCTTCCAGAGCGACGACGCCAAAGAAGGCTTGGCTGCCTACGTTGAGAAGCGTCCGGCTGTATTTACGGCGAAGTAGAAACCAGCCGTTAGCACTTGGCCCTTAGCCCTTGGCTTGAGATCTGGCGGGAGCAGGAAATCCGAAGTGGCTAAATGCTAACTGCTAAATGCGGCAGTAGTACGACTGTGGAAATAGGATCAAAACCTATGCCAGGCAAAGTAGCAAGAATCGGAAACTTCAGTGACTGGGTCGGGCTGTTCAACGAGTGGCGCAAGGAAGTTGGCGTCAACAAAGACGACGTCGAGGCGTTCCACTTCGACACGCTCTACGGGGCGATTGAAACCGGGGAGATCCAGTTCGGTTCCTACAAAGGCCGCAACAAGTGGGAGAACCTGCGCCAGGTTCCGACGCAGCAGATGCGGGACGCGCTCATGAACATGATCATCTACCAGGGCGACACCGAATTTGCGAGCGTGGAGCAGCAGCGCAACCTGTTTGAAACCGCGCCGACGCAATGGGATCGCCGCGCGCTCACCCGCGTCATGATCGAAGAGATGCGGCACGGCTGGCAGATGTGCGCGCTGCTCATCGACTTCTTCGGCTCCTCCGGCAAAGTCGAAGCCCAGAAAATGCTGGAGCGCCGCGCCTTCGAAAACAAGCGCCTGCTCGGCACCTTCAACGTCGATGTCGATAACTGGCTGGACTTCTTCACCTACACCGATTTCGTGGACCGCGACGGTAAGTTCCAGCTTCAGATGCTGAAGTACTCATCGTTTGCGCCGCTTGGACGCTCCACATCTTACATGTTGCGCGAGGAAGCCTTCCACATGGGAACTGGCCACGATGGTCTGCGCCGCGTGGTTGAAGCGGGCGTGATCCCGCGTTGGCTCCTGCAGAAATATCTCAACAAGTGGATCTCGAGTTCATTCGACCTTTTCGGTACGGATCATTCTTCCTCGGCGCACTGGGCCTACGTTTGGGGAATCAAAGGCCGGTACGACGAGATGCAGAACGATAAGGCTGCCGACCTCGATGACCTGAACGACTACAGCCGCCATCTCTATCGGCAGGAAGTTGCGGGATTGGTCGAGCGGCTGAACACGTTCCTGGAGCCAGGCGAGAAGAAGTTCTACACTCCCGACATCCGCTTTAACCGCAACATCGGACGATGGACAGGGCAGAAGCACCACTGCGAGACCGGCGAGCCGTTGGACGACCGCAGCTACGAGCAGCACTGCGAAGAGAATCTTCCCAGCGCGAAGGATAAAGACCTGCTGCTCGACATCATCCGCAACGAAAAGAAGTGGATCAAAGAGAAGGTGGGCGCGCGCGATCCGCTGTCCACCATTGGTGAGCCGCGGAAGTCGGCGATTAACATCTAGAAAGTGGAGGGACGGGCGTCCTCGCCCGTCCTGCCAAACCTACCACGGAGGCACGGAGTCACGGAGAAAAACAAACAAGGAGCCTCCGCAATCCTCTTTTTCTCTGTTGTGGAAAATAGTCACCGCCGAAGATGACCACTGCCGCCACAACTCGGGTCGAAGTAAATGTCACGGTGCCCATCGCCCGCGTCAAGCTGATCAACCCACCCCTCAATGTCATTGACCTCCCGATGATGCTGGAATTGCAGCAGGCGGTCACGGAAATCGAATCCCGCACCGACACCTCGGCAATTCTTTTTCAAGGCGACGCTCATGCTTTCTCCGCTGGCGTGGATATCAAAGCCCACCTCCCCGAGCAGATTCATGACATGCTCACCAGTTTCTATGCCGTGATCCGCGCGATTGTGGCCTCGCGCAAAGTCACGATCGCCGCCGTCCGCGGCGCTTGTCTTGGCGGAGGCGCCGAACTCGCCGCCGTCTGCGATATGGTTTACACCGCACGCGATGCGAGTTGGGGATTTCCTGAAATCAAGCTGGCATGCTATCCGCCGGTCGCGGCCGTAGTGCTAGCCACGCTTATTGGACAGAAGCGCGCCGCTGAACTCGTCCTTACCGGTCGCCAGTTCTCGGGGGACGAAGCTGCGGCGATGGGCTTGGCGACCCGATCTGTGGAGGCCGAGGAACTCGAATCGGTTATCGAGCGGACGCTTGCTGAGCTCCGCCAACTGAGCCCGGTCGCGCTCGCCCACGCCAAGAAGGCCATTTACGTTTGGGATGCGATTCACTTTGACAAAGGGCTGGCCCGGGCAGAGAAGATTTACCTCGATGAACTCGTCTCGACCGCGGACGCGCGCGAGGGTATCATTGCCTTCCTCGACAAACGACCACCGAAATGGACAGGCAAATAGAAAACCCGAAGGTCAAGAACGGGGCGAAGCAGCCCTACCGTTCCGGCCACCTGATGTGCCGCACGCCATTGTGGGGCGTGGCCGGCTTCCTCGGCTGTGCTTACTTCGCGTGGATTTCGTTTAGCCACGTCACTCGCAACGAGTATGAATGGCCGCACGATTTCTGGACCGTCGCGACCTACATCGTGTGGATCGTCTTGCTGGCCGGCCTGGCGCTCGACACGCGCTGCCTGCGCGAACGCGTGTTTTTCGGCCTGCTCGTCGTCAATTTTGTGGTCGGCTGTGGGTTGACGTTGTGGAGCAACATTCCGTCCGCCGATGTGCGTACCGCTCGAATTGGAACTGGTGCGCTCTGGGCGGTGGCCGCGCTGGTGAGTTTGACCACGCTGGGAAGGGCACCCGAGCTTCGAAAGAATGGCGCGAGATAGCAGTGACCCATGGCTGGCTTGGGCTTCGAGACCTGGCACCTTAGACCT
>Ga0310038_10003153_pt1 | contig 12008 bp, 10 predicted proteins | sample Sb_taG_6_FD_200461 | JGI IMG/M metagenome (GOLD analysis project Ga0310038, IMG submission 200461) | Peat soil microbial communities from Weissenstadt, Germany - Sb_50d_4_PS metaG (v2) (version 2) | ecosystem: Environmental > Terrestrial > Soil > Wetlands > Peat | place: Germany: Weissenstadt... | reverse complement strand
TGGCAACCAAAGCAAAGGGGGCACTCAAGAAAACCTCTGGCCGAAGTTAATTCTCAAGAGTGCCCCTATTGCGCGCCACTTCGTCTGTCCTGTACTAAAGCACACACGATACCAGACCACACCCCACTGATAATACGGCATTTAGCCGGATGGCATTTCGGCGGGTTACGAAGGAATTTCCCTCCGCGGGAAAGATTTACTTTGTTGGTTCGGGGGCGGGTTCGGGGCAGATATCACCGCCTTTGGGCATGCTCAGAACTTGATGTCATACTTCTGCAACAGCTTCTTCATGTCCTCCCGCTTGTCCACGGCGGTTGAGTAGATGGCGTTGTTGTGTTCGCGCTGCTTCCGGTCCATCACCTGGCGTGCGCGCTGGGGACCGATCAGGTCTTCCAGGCCCTGCCACTCCAGCATGATGGCCGCGAGGTGGATGTAGGCGCCGCGCTTGGCGTCGCCCTGCGCAGGGTCGGCCTTCAGCTTGGGGACGAGGCGCTGGAGGTCGGCGATGAGTTGTTGCACCTGGCCGCGATGGCGCTCCATCAGCATCCGTTGGCCCTGCTCGTGGACGTATTGCGCCAGCAGCAGGTCATCGTCGCTCAGGAACCGGCAGTTCATGGTCATCTCTGGATAGGAGTGTGGCGTGGCGCCCTGCTCGATCATGATGTCGCGGGTGATGGTGTACTTCGCCAGGTTGTAGGTTTTGGCCAGGTGCTCGATGGCCTCCTTGGTTTGCTCCTCGCATCGCGTGCCACCTTTGGTATGGAGATCGAGAAGAGGCTCATGACCAGCCGTTGCCGGCGGGCGGCTGGCCAACGCATTCACCGGGGATGGCGAGGCTTTTGCGTTCTCTGGCGGAGGCGGCGTTGTCGGAGCACCGGTTCGGACACCGGGCCGCTTGTCGTGGTTTTCTGTTTTTGTAGCCTTCGAGACCGTGGGCGGCGGGACTGGGTTGGTGGTTGCGGCCAAGCCCGAGGACGATTGCCCAGCAGAAGATCGTGATTGCCGGAACCGCAAGAACTGGACCCAAAACACCGCGCCCAAAGCAATGAGCGCGAGGGCAAGCGTGCCGGCGTACCACCAGCGACGGCGCGAGGGCGACGGTTTGGTAGGGGCGGCCAGGAGAGGCGAAGGTCCGGTGGACGAGCGCAACTTGCTGGGGATTTCTGGATTGCCCAGCTCAGGGGTGTACAAGTTAAAAAGTTGAATGCGAACGCCGTGCTTCACCTCGGCCTCGCCCAGGTCGTGCAGGGCCCGGCTCCAGGTACTCACCTGTTCCAGCGTGTCGGCGACTGACTTGGAGACCAGGATGTGGCCGGCGTCGCCACAATCCATCACGCGCTGCGCGGTGTTGATCCCGCCGCCGGCTACGTTCCGATTGGCGTTGATATCCGAGACCCGGTATACGGGACCGGTGTGAATACCGATCCGCAACTGAAAGGCCGGCTCCCGGCGCAGGGCGCCACTCAGCTCGAGCGCGCAGCGGACCGGGCGCTCCGCATCGCCGAAGAAGACCAGCGCCATGCCGTCGCCCGTGGGCAAGACGATAAGTTCGTCGGAGGATTGCGCGTGCGCGAACTCCCCCGTGCTGCGCACCAACTCCTGGAGCCGCTGCAGCGCTTTTTCCTGCTGATCCATGGGAAGGCGCGAGTATCCGACGATATCCATGAACAGCACGTGCGCGATTTCCAAGGTGCGGCCGGAGCTCGCCCATTCAACGCTGCCCACGGCGCGGTGAGATTCCGTATCCCGCTTGAGCCGCTTGAGGTCGGTATGCAGGTCCGACGCACTCTGGTAGCGCAGTTCCCGGTTCTTCTCCAGCGCCTTGTTGATGATCCGCCCCAGTTCGGGTGGCAGGTCAGGATTGAGCCGGGAAGGTGAAGCGACGGCACGCTCCAGAATCGCGTGGAAGATTACCCCGGAAGTATCGCCGCGAAAGGGCAAGGTCCCGGTGGCCATCTCGTAGAGCACGACTCCGAACGAGAACAGGTCGGTGCGCCCATCCAGGTCTTTGCCTCTCACTTGCTCGGGTGACATATAGGCGACGGTACCCAAGGTGCTGCCGGGACTGGTCAGATGTTCTTCGCCCACCCCGGCCGGCGCCGCCACCGAGCTGCTGGTCGCGGGGAAGAGTTTCGCCAGACCAAAGTCGAGAATCTTGGCGTGGCCGCGCTTGGTTACAAAGATGTTTGCCGGCTTGATGTCGCGGTGAATGATGCCCTGCGCGTGGGCGGCATCCAGTCCATCGGCGATGTCGCTGGCCAGCGCCAGCAGCGTTTCGGTGTCGATCGGGCGGCCCTGGATGCGATGCTTCAAGGTCTCGCCGTCGAGGAACTCCATGGCGATGAAGGCCTGGCCGTCGGCCTCACCGATGTCGTAAATGGTGCAAACATTGGGGTGATTGAGCGCGGAGGCGGCCTGGGCCTCGCGCTGAAACCGGGCCAGAGCTTGCGGGTCTTTGGCGACCTCATCGGGCAGAAACTTCAACGCCACAAAACGGCGCAGACGGGTGTCCTCGGCCTTGTACACCATACCCATGCCGCCGCCGCCCAGCTTTTCGAGGATTCGATAATGCGAGATGGTCTGGCCAATCACCGCGTAGGCCCCGCTGCTGATGGGCGCGGATGTTAGTCGGCAATCAGCGACAAGTCAATCTTGAGGCGCTTTTGGCGGCGTCGGAGAGAAGCCTACTCTAAGCGGCGCTGCCGAGCGCAGCGAGCGATCTGAGGAAGGAATGGCGCGCCCTGAGAGATTCGAACTCCCGACCTTCTGGTCTCCGCCGCGGCGGACTCTATCCAACTGAGCTCTTGTGTTTCGCCAGAATTCGATCCAGTTCTTCGCGCCCTTTGCCGGTCTTAAGATAGCGCTCGCGCCGCATGGCTTCGGCACGGGAACCGAAAGCCTCTTGATGAACCCACGGGCACCAGTGTTTCGTCGAGCTCGAAATCCCAGCGTTGTGCTGGCCGAGACGCTGCTCAACGTCTGCGCAAGACCCGACGTATCGACGTTCGGCAACCTTGCTTCTAAGGATGTAAACGAAGTGCATGAAAAGATGGCGCGCCCTGAGAGATTCGAACTCCCGACCTTCTGGTTCGTAGCCAGACGCTCTATCCAACTGAGCTAAGGGCGCGCGTTATCAGGAATTATAACAAACGCGGGTGCCCCACTCTTTCGTGCAACCGGTGGTGCAGAGAAGAGTGAGGATTCTTCAAAGACAAAGAACAACATCCCCGCCCTCTGTCTCAAAAGCCGGGAGCCACGAGGGCGGGACACCCTTCGAAAAAGGCCTGGCTCAGTCTTCCTCCTGGTGATACTTGAAGGAAACACTCACTTTCGCGCGGTACAACAGCACCTTCCCATTCTCCAGGTGCATGTCGAACTTGGTGACTTCGGCCACGCGCAGATCGCGCAGGGACTTGGCCGCGGTCGCAACGGCAGCCGCCGCAGCCCGCTCCCACGATTCCGGACTAGTGCCTACCAACTCGATGACTTTGTAGACGCTCTCGCTCATGTCGCCCTCCGTCGAACAGGGATTTTCTTCTTGGCGTTTGCGACCGACCGGATACTACACCAACCGCGAATGGTTGTCGCCATCCCCCGCTAATCCCGCACCCTATTTCGTCCTTGCGCAATCCAATCCTGCATGACCGAAAAGATCAGCAAACCGGAAGACGAATGGCGGCGGGAACTGACGCCGGAGCAGTTCCACATCCTGCGGCAGAAGGGCACGGAGAGCGCGTTCACGGGTGAGTATGCCCACAGCAAGACGGCGGGGGTGTATCGCTGCGCCGGCTGTGGACAGGAGTTGTTTGCGTCGGACACGAAATTCGAATCCGGAAGCGGCTGGCCCAGCTTTTTTCAGCCCATCGGGCAAGACTGCGTCGAGAGCCACGAAGATTCGAGCTACGGGATGCGGCGGGTCGAGGTCACCTGCTCCCGCTGCGATTCCCACCTCGGGCATGTCTTTCCTGACGGCCCTCGTCCCACGGGGCTGCGCTACTGCATCAACTCGGCTTCGCTCAAGCTGCAGCCAAAGTAAGCGGGCAGCGGCGGGCGCGCCGGTCCCGTTTCGGGATCACGGCGGCAGGCATCCCCCCTGCAAATAACAGTTACCGGAGGCACCTTGCACGGGACGCGGACCTGGGGTACACCAGAGCAGACATGGGCCGGCGTCTCCAACCGCGTGTAAGGGGCATCCTGCCGGTGCGAATCTGGGGAACCGACCACGAGGGCAAGGCGTTCGCCGAGCACGTCTGCACCATCGACATCAGCAACAAGGGCGTGAGCCTGGCGAACGTGCGTGCCGCTTTGTCGCCGGGCGACACCGTGGGGGTGCAATACCACAACCGCCAGGCCCGCTTCCGCGTGGCATGGGTGGTTCCCGCCAACGAGGGGCAGGGGAACCGTGTCGGGCTGGAATGCTTGCAGCCGGAGAAGGAACTCTGGCCGGTGACTACACCCGCGGAAGGGGCCGATCCCTTCGTCCAATCGGCGCGTCATCGCGAAGAGCCCAGCCCGCTGGAGGGCCGCCGCATGCACATGCGCTTTCCGGTCTCCGGCAAAGCTTATGTGGGGAAAAAAGGCGCCGACCATGGCCAGTGGGCCAAGCTGGGCGACATCAGCCTGACCGGCTGCTACCTGCAGACCAGCGATCCCCTGGAGGTGGGCCGCAGCACCTCGCTCTCGATCAAGATCGCGCACAACGAGTTCAAAGCCACCGCCATCGTCCGCTCCTGCTACCCCGGCATAGCCATGGGGCTGGAGTTCACCTTCCTGAGCAATACCGACCGGCGCACCCTGCAGCGTCTGATTGCCCACCTGACAGAATACGACACTGTGTCTAGATGAGGCACGGCGTGAAGCCCGCTGCAAGTCCCCCGCACCAGCTCGCCCAGTTACTTCCGTTCCCCCACCGCTGGTCATCTGGTAACCGGCCTGGGACTCCCCTAAGCTGGCGACATCTTCGAGCAAGAAGAGAAGGTTAGACGGAATGCTGATCCCTATCCGGCATGACAACATGTCGGCGCGGCGCTGGCCGGTGATTACCCTGGCGCTGATCGCCATCAACATCATCGTCTTTGTGGCCACTCACGGTGCCCTCACCCGCCAGGCGCCGGAGTTGGGCAAGGTGAAGGTTCACATCCTGATCCTGGCCGCCACCCACCCCGAGTTGACCATCGCGCCCGAGGCGCAGCAACTGGTGAGCGGCTTCAAGGACCATAACCCCGGCGAATGGGCCAAGGTCCAGGATCCGAACCACAAGATCATCGACGCCTGGGATGCTCAGATCCGCCTGGTCGACGAACCCTACCAACTGCAGCAGGAGATGGATTCGCTCTCCGACCAGTACGCCAAGCTGAGCGCGGCTTCGCTGGCCGAGCAGTATGCGTTCGTTCCCGCGCATCCCAGGGCGATCTCCTATCTCACGGCGAATTTCCTGCACGGGGGATGGCTGCACCTGATCGGCAACATGTGGTTCCTGTGGCTGGCGGGTTTCGTGCTGGAGGACGCCTGGGGCCGCTGGATGTATTCGATCTTCTATCTCGTCGCCGGGGCGGCTGCCTTGCAGTTCCACGCCTGGGCCAACGCCGGTAGCGGCGTGCCTACGTTGGGAGCCTCCGGCGCCGTGGCCGCCCTCATGGGAGCCTTCTTAGTGAGCTTTCCGCGGATGAAGATCAAGATGATGTGGATCTTCCTGTTTCGTCGCTATACCTTCAAGGCGCCGGCCTATACGCTGTTGCCCCTGTGGCTGCTGATGGAGGTTCTCTACGGCACGTTATTCGGCCGCGCCTCCGGCACCGCGCACTGGGCGCACGTGGGCGGCTTCCTGTTCGGGGCCATCGCGGCCTGCGGGCTGCGCTACTCGGGGCTTGAGCGCAAAATGAATCAGGCCATCGAAGAGCAGGTGAGCTGGCAGAACGATCCCGAGATCGTCCAGGCTTCCGACATGGTGCACGCCGGACAGCTCGATGAGGCGCTGCCTATCCTGAAGGACTACCTGGCGAGGAAGCCCGACTCGGTGGATGCCTGCAGCTTGCTGCGCGAGGTCCACTTGCGGAAGACCGATATCCCGCTCTATCTGGCGTACACGACGCGGCTCTGCAGTCTGCACTTGGCGTCGCGCCAGCCCGAGGCGGCGTGGCAGGACTATGAGGAATTCCTGCAACAGGGCGGCGACAAGCTGCCGGCGCAAACCTGGCTCGACCTCTGCCGCGTCCCTGAAGAGGAAGGCTCCTTCGACCGGGCCCTCAGCGAGTACGACAAACTGGCTGCTGCTTATCCCAAGGAGCGGCAGTCGTTGCTGGCCGGCCTGGGTGCTGCCAGGATCTGCCTCAAACGCCTGAACCGGCCGCAGGATGCCGTGAAGTACTACGAGCAGGTGGCGCGATCGCCGGTCCCGCACCTCGACCTCGAGGCCAACATCCAGACCGGCGTGCGCGAAGCCCGTGCCGCCTTGGCCGCCCCTGCCGTGCCGGCGGGAGCATCTTCGTAAGGCTGCGGAAAGACTTTTCCTGAAACCAATCGATGCACAGACGCAGCATGCTGCGTCTCTACGCTCCAGGCAGGCTCGGCGGGCGCAGACACCCACTGAGCCGCCCTGGACTGAGCGAAAAGAAGTTGTCGACGGGCGGCAAACCCCTTAACTTTACCGCACTTGACCGCCGGTCGAGCCCGCGGCTAACATCCCGCTCCACTCTGCGCGTAAGGATGAAGGCCATGAGATTTCGTTCGTCCTCTCTTCTCCCCTTGTTGTTCCTGCTGCTGGCCTCGACGGCGATCTTTGCCGCTTCCGGCTACCACCTCCTCAAGAAGATTCCCCTGGGCGGCGAGGGCGGCTGGGACTACCTGACCTTCGAACCCGGCTCGGGGCGCCTCTACATCTCGCGCGCGACCCACGTCATCGTGCTCGATCCCGCCACCGGCAAGGTGGTGGGCGACATTCCCGACACCGCCGGTGTGCACGGTATCGCGCTTGCGCCGGAGCTGGGCCGCGGCTTCACCAGCAACGGTCGCGCCAACACGGTAACCATCTTCGACTCCAAGACCCTGGCGGTCAGCGGCCAGGTCAAGACCGGGCAGAACCCCGACGCCATCGTCTACGATCCAGCCAGCAAGCGCGTGTTCGCCATGGACGGCCGCTCGAGCGAGGCCACCGCCATCGACGCCGCCACGGGAACGGTCGCCGGCACGCTGCCGCTGGAAGGCAAGCCGGAGTTTGCCGTCGCCGACGGCCGCGGGCGGGTCTACGTCAACCTCGAGGACAAGAGCCAGTTGCTGGCGCTCGATTCCCGCAAGCTGGAGGTGGTGGCGCGCTGGCCGCTCGCGCCCTGCGAAAGACCAAGCGGGCTGGCCATCGATCGCGAGCACCGCCGCCTGTTCTCCGGCTGCGCCAACAAGCTCATGGCGGTGGTGGATGCCGACAGCGGAAAAGTGATTACTACCCTGCCCATCGGAAGCGGCGTCGACGCCACCAGCTTCGATCCCGGCTTGCGGTACGCCTACGCTTCCAACGGCGACGGCACCCTGACCGTGATCCACGAGGAGACGCCCGACAAGTTTGTGGTGCTGGAGAACGTCTCCACGCAGCGCGGCGCGCGGACCATGGCGCTTGATCCCACCACCCACCAGGTTTATGTCGTGACCGCGGACTTTGGTCCGGCGCCACCATCCACTCCCGACCAGCCACGCCCGAGGCCTGCGATCGTGCCCAACACCTTTGTGGTGCTGGTGCTGGGGAAGTAAGCTAGAGCATCTCTTCGACCTGCTTACTGCTCAACAGCGGGGCCTCGGGACCAACGCTCAGCACCGGCAGACCGGTAAGCGGATCAGCAAGGATTCTCGCCTTTCGCGGGTGCGTTTTGCAGGGGGTTAAAAGGATACGTCCCCGATGCACTGCCGCGTCCAGCAGGTCGCCCGCATGTATGCCGAGTCTGCGGCGAATCGGGCCGGGCAGAACAACCTGTCCTTTGGCGGAAACTCTGGTTTGCATGGCAAGACAATCTTGCCACAGGCGGAGCGTTGACACTCATGCACTGCGGAGTACAATCTGCGCCGTTCGGCCGGGAGGCCTTAGATGTATTGCAGCAAGTGTGGAAGCCAGATCGGCAACGCCAGGTTCTGCTCGCAATGCGGAACTCCGCTGGGCGGGATAGTGGTACAAACACCCGGCGCTGCAGCCGGAGCCGGTCCCGCACCGCAGATTGTGGTCATCCGCGCCCCCCAGAATCCAGGCGTGGCCGTGCTTCTCTCATTCCTCCTGGCTGGACTGGGGCAGATCTATAACGGCCAGATCGGAAAAGGTGTGGCGTTCATGATCGCGTATTTCTGTTCGCTGGCCCTGATGTGGGTGCTCATCGGATTCATCATTGCCCCGATTCTCTGGATCTGGAGTATGGTCGACGCCTACAAGACGGCGGAGCGGATCAATGCTCAATCCGGTGTGTAGCGGCGCTCCTGATTAGGGAGCAGGGTGGGTACAGCCCGCACCACGTGCTAAGCTGAAGGCAGCGGGGCCGTAGCTCAGATGGATAGAGCAAGAGTTTCCTAAACTCTAGGTCGGCGGTTCGAATCCGCCCGGCCCCTCCACTCTCGAGCGGCGATCCGCTCCTGCACTGCCCGTACTCGGGGAGTGACCGTCCTTGTTCCCCCCGATTACTCCCGTGCCTGCTGCTTAGGTGACGTTGTCTGCCTAGCTTCTTGCGGCGAGACTCCAGTCGTGCCTCTGAATTACCGGGCAAAAATCCGCCGAGCGAAGTGAAGTATGAAGCTGAAGTTTACGGCCCTGGGCCAGTTGCTACTCCTGATCGGACTGGCCGTTCCCCATGCCTGCAGTCAGATGTGCGTGCCCCCGCCCAAAGGGATGATTTCCTGGTGGACCGGGGACGGCACCGTGCTCGATTATTTCGGCCGCAATGACGGGCTCACCACCTCCCCGGTTTCCTATGCCGCGGGAGAAGTGGCCGATGCTTTCAGCTTCAGCGGGAGCCAGTTTGTTCAAGTGCCGCGCAGCCTCAGCCTCGAGCCCGCCCAGATCACGGTGGACGCCTGGGTCAACGCTGCCGTGTCGCCGGGGCTGGCCCGATACATCGTCACCAAAGGCGCGGTGGACGAGCTAGAGAGTTCTTACGCCCTCTACACCGGCGCGTCTGGAGGCCTGCAGTTTTACATTTTCGACGGAACGGCTGTCCGCTTGTCCCCTGACGCCGGTACCGGAGTTTGGGATGGGAAGTGGCACCATGTTGCCGGAACCTTTGACGGGACCGCGGTGCGTTTGTTCCTGGATGGAAGCGAAGTCGGAACCGGCACTCCCATCGTCACCACCATTGCTTACGGCCTGAGCGCCGGCACCGACGTCACCAACGACTTGTTCATTGGCGATTTCAACCCCAACTGCACCAGCAGCATCTGTCCCGACGATCTTCATTTCATAGGGGAAGTTGACGAGGTCGAAATCTTCGAGCGCGCCCTTTCCCAGGAAAAGATCGCGCGTATTTTCGCCGCTGGGCAAGCCGGCAAGTGCCTTCCAGTAAAAGTTGATGTTGACCGCAGCTTCCATGGCGGGTGGGATTGGGATTCCGACCACGATCTGACCGTCGCCATTCTAGGATCGCCGGCGTTCGATGCCGCCGACATTATCCAGGCCAGCCTGCGGCTGTTTCCGGCGGGCGATCACCATCACCACGCGCGCGCGCAACACTGCCGCCTCAAGGATGTGAATGACGACACCATCCCGGACTTGGTCTGCCGTTTTCACATCGAAGAACAACGACATCACGATGATGGTGACGACACCACCGTGCTTGTCACCGGGCAGGTCTCGGTGCCGGGCGGCCGGAGGACCTTCTTTGGCGCGGATTCTGTCGACCTCGAACATGGCCGGCACGGAGACCACTAGCCGCTGCGCACGTGCAACACTAGCGCCTTCCTGAAAATCCCGATAGTTGTTGAATGACCCGCCTCTAGACAACGGAATCGTGGAGCACCACGAAACCCGAGCCCAATCCGGAGCGCCGCAAGCGGCGTCCTGTTGCCAGTTCCGGGTCGAACCCTGCCCTGGCGCGCCAGCTATTTTTCGTTCTCAGCGTGGCGGCGCTCACGTATGCGCTGCTGGCCGGCCTGCGCACCATGATGGACTACGATTTCGGCTGGCAACTGGCGACCGGGCGATGGGTAGCGCAGCACCGCCAGATCCCTTCGACGGACGTCTTCTCCTACACCGCGCAGGGGCAGCCGTGGATTTACCCGGTGGGCGCGGGACTGATCTTCTACGTCGCGTATCTCGCCGGGAAATATGCGCTGCTGACGTGGCTGGGAGCGGCGGCCTGCGTGGGGACGGTCGCATTGCTGATCTGGAGACGATCAGCGCTCGCCGCCGTACTAGCCATTCTGGCGATCCCCGTGATTGTGCTGCGTACCGGGCCGCGCGCCGAGATGTTTACCGTGGTGCTGTTCGCCGCATTCCTCACGGTGCTGTGGCGGCAGCATGAGAGCGGCCGCGCACGCTTGTGGCTCCTGCCGCTGCTGATGGCCGCCTGGGTGAATCTCCACCTGGGATTCGTGGCGGGCTTGGGGCTCATGGGCGGATACGTCCTGGTGGAAGCATTGGAGATGGTGTGGCCGGAGCGCCGCCAGGCAGCCGCGGATCGCCTGCGATACGCCTGGCCGTGGCTGATGGCCACCGGCGCCGCCACCGTGGTCAATCCCTGGGGAGCGGGAATCTATCGTGCCCTGCTGCGCCAGGAAGGCGCCACCGCCGCGCACTCGCAATGGATCACCGAGTGGGCGCCGGGGCGGCTGAACTGGACTCTGGCCAGCATGAGCTTCTCCCTGTGCGATCCCGACGGCGCGTTCTACGTGATGCTGCTGGTAGCCGCCGTGGCTCTGCTCCTTGCCTTGTGGCGGCGACAACTGGGAGCGGCGGTGTTGCTGAGCGGCGCGACACTGCTGGCGATCCGGCACATCCGCTTCCAGGCTATTTTCGCTGAAGTAGTGGTGGTGGTCGGGGGCGCGGTGCTTGTGTCGGCACTTGCCGGACGCTGGGAGACGATCAGGCAAACAAGGCTCGCATCATTCGCCGTCATTGGTCTGGCCTATTGCGTGGTGGGGCTGGCCTGCCTGCGCGCGGGCGACTTGGTGAGCAATCGCAGCTACCTGGGCACCACCAACCTGAGCACCTTCGGCGCCGGACTCTCGTGGTGGTTCCCCGAGGGCGCGGCGGGCTTCATCGAGCGCGAAAACGTCCCCGGGCGAATCTTCAACAATTACGACGAAGGTGGATACCTCACCTGGCGGCTGGGCCCGAGGTATCCGGACTACATCGATGGGCGTGCTCTCCCCTTTGGCCCGCAATTGTTCCAGCGGAACCAGGAACTGATGTCCACTCCGCCGGATTCGCTGGAGTGGCAGCGCGAGGCCGAGCAGTACGACATCAATGCCATTATCGTTCCGCTGGCGCGGTTCAACGGGGTGGAGCTCTTTCCGGTGCTGCGGCAGTTCTGCGCCAGCGCCACCTGGCGGCCGGTGTATCTGGACGAGGTGTCGGCGGTCTTTGTGCGGCGCAGCCCGCGGAATGCCAGCCTGATCCAGCGCTTCGAGATCGATTGCGCCAAGACTTCCCTGCCCCGCGCGGCTCCCCAAGGCCACGGCAGCGAGGCGTTCAACCAATGGGCCAACGCCGCCGCGGTTCTGCACGCGTGGGACGAAACTCCGAGGCGTTCGCCGCGACCGCTCAAGCTCTGGGTATTTTCGAGGACAGCGCCTTTGTTCACTTCCTGCGCGGCAAGCTGCTGGAGGAGGCCGGTGATCTCACAAGCGCCGAACAGGAGTATCTCCGGTCGGCCGCGCTGGAGGTGAATGGTGCAACCTGGTCGGCCCTGGGCGCGGTCTATCATCGGGAAGGCCGGTTGCAGGATGAGGTCAAGGCATGGCAGCGGGCAGCGGGCCTGCTGCGCCTGCCCGATCGCGAGCTGCTCTCGCTGGGATACGCTGAACTGGATGCGCAGCAGCCGCGC
>Ga0310038_10003146_pt1 | contig 12024 bp, 8 predicted proteins | sample Sb_taG_6_FD_200461 | JGI IMG/M metagenome (GOLD analysis project Ga0310038, IMG submission 200461) | Peat soil microbial communities from Weissenstadt, Germany - Sb_50d_4_PS metaG (v2) (version 2) | ecosystem: Environmental > Terrestrial > Soil > Wetlands > Peat | place: Germany: Weissenstadt... | reverse complement strand
TGGCGCCCGTCGTGGCCAGGGACAGGAAGTGCGCGCCGTCGTGACCGGGGACCTGGCCCACCTGCGCGGCCACCTCCCCGACGGTGAAGCCGGGCAGCACGTCCACCGAGAAGACGTCGGGCCCTCCGGCCAGGCCGGCCCGTACGTCGGCGAAGGACTCGTTGCGATGCAGCAGGTAGGTGCCGGGGAGCACCGTAGGCGTCCCGTGGAGGGCCAGATAGACGTGGAAGGCCAGAGCGCTGCCCACGACATGGGCGCGTACGAGCAAGGCCGTGACCGCGCCCATCGAAGACCCCGACGCCACCGTCACGACCTCGGCAGGCCCCTTCCCCCCGCTCGCCTCGCTTTCGTACCAGGTGACGGCGGCGACGAGGAGGCACAGCACCACGATCGGCACGCCGATCACCAGAAGACGCCGCCGCCGGTACACCTCGGGCTCGAGCTGCGCGTGCGCCTTCTTCCTCGGACGGGTCCCTGCCCGACGCGCACGCCCTCCGGGCGCGGGGCCCGCCCCGGCCCCTCCTGTCGCGGCGGCGTCGGGCGTGTCCGAGGAACGGGGCGCACCCGGCGCGGCTGTCACCGGGACGCCCTCGCCCTCACGCATCGCGCCGACCCGGATGGGTGTCGAGCCAGGCCTGGAGCAGCACCGCCGCCGCGGCGGCGTCGATCCGCGTCCGGCGGTCGCGCCCCTGTCGCCCACCGTCGGCCAAGGCGCGCGCCGCGCTCACCGTGGTGAGGCGCTCGTCGAAGGTCTCTACGGCCACCCCGCGCGGCGCCAGCACCTCCGCCAGCGCGTCGGCGTCGGCCTGGGCCGCCCGGGCCGCCGGACCGCGCCGACCGTTCAGGCTCAGCGGCAGGCCCACCACCACGCGCCGGGCCCCCACCTCCTCGACCACAGCCGCCAGGGCCCGCCAGTGCCCGGCGCCGTCGCCACCGGCGCCGGCACCGCGCTCGATGGTGCAACGCGGCGAAGCCAGGGTGCCGGTGCCGTCGGAGACGGCCACGCCGATGCGGCGCTCGCCCAGGTCGACCCCCACCACCCTCACCGAACTCGGGCCACCCGCACCCGGGTCAGGAACCGAGCCGGCGCCGAGCCTCCGCCAGCAGGTCGTCGACCTTGGCGGGGTCCGAACCGCCCGCCACCGCCAGCTCGGCCGAACCCCCGCCGCCACCGCCGACCATCTGGGCCAGCTCTTTGGCGGTGGACCCGGCGTCCACGGCCTGGTCCCCCGACGCCACCGCCACCGCCACCTTGGACCCGCCGGGAGACCCGGCCACCACGACGACGCGGGCCCCGTGCCGCTGCACGGCCTGGGCCAGATCGCGCAATTGTTCGGAGGGCAACCCGTCCTGGCGGTGCACGACGACACCGTTCTCGGCCCGCTGCGCCAGCCGGGCGGCTTCTTCCTGCAGGCGCGCGCCCTGCATGCGCTGGAGCTCCTTCTCCGCCTCGCGCTGGCGGTCGAGAACCTTCTGCAGGGCCTCGAGCACGCCGCCGGATTCGACCCGCAACAGGCGCGCCGCCTCGTCCACGGTGCGCCGGCTCTCGGCGAGAAGGGCGAGCGATCCCTTCCCGGTCACGGCCTCGATCCTCCTCGTGTTGGAGCCGATCGACCCTTCCGACACGATGGTGATGGGACCGATCATGCCCAGCGCGTCGACGTGGGTCCCGCCGCACAGTTCTGTCGAGTGGACGCCGGCCCGCACCACCCGTACCCGGTCGCCGTACTTGTCCTTGAAGAAGGCCAGGGCACCCAGGGCCTCGGCCTGTGCCCGGGAGGTCTCGATGACCTCGACCGTGGCGTCGCTGAGGACGTCGGCATTGGCTGCCTCGGCCACTTCGGCCAGCTCTTCGGGACGGGGCGCCTTCGGATGCGAGAAGTCGAAGCGCAGGCGGTCCGGCGCCACCAACGAGCCCTGCTGGCGCACGTGGTCGCCGAGGACCTGGCGCAGCGCGCTGTGCAACAGGTGGGTGCCGGTGTGATGCCGGCGCGTCGACTCGCGACGTCCCGCGTCGATGACCGCCAGCGCGTCCTGGCCGGGGAACAGCTCGCCCCCCTCGTCGATCGTGGCGCGGTGCACGACAAGCCCGGGAACCACGTTCTGGGTGTCGAGGACGCGGGCGCGCCCGGTCTCGGTGGTGATGACCCCGGTGTCGCCCACCTGGCCGCCGGACTCGGCGTAGAACGGCGTGCGGTCCAGGACGATCTCGGCCGTGCCGGGCTGCGACCCCGCCAGCACGGCCACCACCCGGGAGGGCTCCTCGTAGTGCTCGTAGCCGGTGAAGCGGGTCGGGCCCGATTCCGCCAGCAGCCCGCGGTAGGTGGACTCGTCTCCGAGGGCCTGGCGCCGGCGGCGGGCGTCGGCCCTGGCGAGCTCGCGCTGGGCCTCCATCTCGCGTTCGAAGCCCTCGGTATCGACCTCCACGCCGGCCTCGGCCGCCATCTCCATGGTGAGCTCGATGGGAAAGCCGTGGGTGTCGTGCAGGCGGAAGGCCGTCGCCCCCGACACCCGGCCGGTGCCGTCGCGCAGGGCCTCCTCGAGGATGACCGAGCCCGCGTCGAGGGTGCGGCGGAAGGCCCCTTCCTCGCGCGCCACGGTGTCCTGGACACGGTCGAGGTCGTCGACGAGCGTGGGGTACGCGCCGCCCAGCACGCCTGCCACCGTGGCGACGAGGCGCGGCGTGAACTCCTCGAGCACACCCAGCTGGAACGCCCGGCGCACGGCCCGCCGGATGACGCGGCGCAGGACGTAGCCCCGACCCTCGTTGGCGGGCAGGACGCCGTCGGCCACGACCATGGCCATGGCCCGGGCGTGATCGGCCAGGATGCGCAGCGACACGTCGGTGTGGACGTCCGCGCCGTAGCGGACGCCGGTGATCTCCTCGGCCTCCGCCAGGACGGGCCGGAAGACATCGGTCTCGAAGAGCGACTCCACACCCTGGAGCATGGGGAGATTGCGTTCGAGCCCGGCGCCGGTGTCGATGCTCTTGCCGGGCAGGTCGGCCAGGCTGCCGTCGGCCAGCTTGTTGTACTGCATGAAGACGAGGTTGTAGATCTCGACGTAGCGCTCCTCGCCGCCGTGAGCGGGCCCGCCCTCCGCGCCGTAGGCGGGGCCGCGGTCGTAGAACAGCTCCGACGACGGGCCACAGGGGCCCAGCCCACCGTCACCCATCTTCCAGAAGTTGTCCTCGCCCAGAGCCTGGATGCGCCCTTCGGGGACCCGGGCCGCGTCGAGCCAGATCTCCCTGGCCTCGTCGTCGGACTCGTGCACCGTGACCCACAAACGCCCGGCGTCGATCCCCAGGACCTCGGTCATCAGCTCCCAGGCCAGGGGGATGGCGTCGGACTTGAAGTAGTCGCCGAAGCTGAAGTTGCCGAGCATCTCGAAGAACGTGCAATGCCGCTCGGTCCGCCCGATGATGTCGATGTCCACGGTGCGAAAGCACTTCTGCACCGACGTGGCCCGGGCCCAAGGCGGAGTCTCCTCGCCGGTGAAATAGGGCTTGAACGGCACCATGCCCGCGATGGTGAACAACACGGTGGGGTCGTGGGGCACGAGGCTCGCCGAGGGGACCACCGCGTGCCCACGCTCCGCGTAGAAGCCGGTGAACGTCGAACGGAGCTGGTTGGCGTCCATCATCGGACGATCCTACCGGTGCGGTCCGGCCGCCCGGAGCCCCGTGGGGAGCAGATCGACCCCGTAGCCAGCGATTTCAGCGCCGCTCAGCGCGCCGCGCCACGCCGCGCCGCGAGGTCGCGTTCCAGGTCGTCCTGGCGGCGCCGGGCCTCGGACCGCCCGGTGTCGAGCGCGTCGCGCACTCTGTCGGCCGCACCGCGTCGGGTGCGATCGGCCCTCGACGCGAGCCCGCCCGCCAGGGCCGTGGGCCGGACCCGACGCGACAGCCGCTCGAGACGGCGGCGCGCCCACACCGTGCCGCCCGCGCCCAGGGCGGCCCCGGCTGCCAGCCACAGCGGCCTGCGCATCATCACCGCGTCCCCGCGTGGCGGCGCCGGCGACGTCCGGGAGCCCCGGTGGCGTGGCCCGCGTCACGGGGTGGTTCGGGCCGGCGAAGGTCCGGACGCGGCGCGCGCCCGTTGGCGACGACACTGCCCCCGGCGCCGGGGGCGGAGTGGCGCCCGAAGAGACGCCGGAGCGCGCTGCCCACGCCGGTGCTGTAGGCCAGGATCTTCACCACCGGGTTCGAAAAGGCGCGGTACGCCAGGCGCGATGCCGAGTCCACGGTCGCCGAGACGGCCTCGGCCGAGTCCAGGACGTCGCCCACCCGCACCATCTCGGTGGCGGCCTGGTCGACCACGACGCGGGCGTCGTGCACGAGGGGCACCGTCTCCCGGCGCAGCTCCTCGACGGCACGCCCGAGGTCGCGCACCCGCCTCCCCAACACGACCACGACGCCGACGAGGACGAGCGAGGCGGTGCCCGCCGCGATGGCGGCGACCAGCGCGGCGACTTGGTCGGCGGACATGGTCGTGTCATCCTACGGCGCGCTCCCCGTCAGGGCGCGCCGATGCCCACCATGGGCCTGGAGAGCGTGGCCGCCCCCATGGACCCGTAGAACCCGCCATAGCGTCCCCCGTAGGCGAAGATGCCGCCGTCGGAGGCCACCAGCCAGTACCCGCCGCCGTCGGGGGTCGCCGCCATGCCCACCACCGGCTTGGCGAGGTGGAGGTTGCCGGCCGAGCCGTGGAAGCCGGCGTCGCCGTAAGAGAAGATGCCGCCGTCGGAGGCCACCAGCCAGTACCCGCCGCCGTCGGGGGTCGCCGCCATGCCCACCACCGGCTTGGCGAGGTGGAGGTTGCCGGCCGAGCCGTAGAAGCCGGCGTCGCCGAAGGAGAAGACCCCGCCGTCGGAGGCCACCAGCCAGTACCCTGCCGAGGACGGGGTGGGTGCCATGCCCACGATGGGCTGGGCCAACGGCTTGCCCCCCATCGATCCGTAGAAGCCCGTCGTCCCGAAGGAGAAGATGCCGCCGTCGGAGGCCACGGTCCAGTAGCCCCGCGGGCCCAGGAACGTGAAGGGCATGGTGCCGTCGAAGCCGAGCACGTCGTCGCCGGACCTGACGAGCACATCGGTGGTCGCCCATCCACGCGTCGGGGAGGGTGGAGAGCTGACGGTCACCGACGTCGAGGTCACCGAGTCGATCACGGCCGGGTTGCCGTTGCCGAAGTCGACCTCGTCGACCCCCGAGAGGTTCGACCCTGCCACCGTGACCACGGTGCCGCCGGAGGCGGGGCCCGAGGAGGCCGAGATCCCGGTCACCACCGGGCACACGTCCGGCGGTGGCGACCGCAGCCGGCCCACGAGCGTGGCGGCGATCGGGGTCCCCAGACCGGTGGCCAGGTCGTATCCCGGCGTGGCCGGGTAGTACGGTCCCGGCGGCGTGTGCGGGGGGTCGCTGGGGGTGGACCCCACGGGCTGGTCGTTGCCGGCGGTGACGTCGTTGAAGGGCGACCCGGCCTGGCATTGTGCCTGATAGAGCGCCGGGTCCAGGAATCCCACCGGGGACGGCTGGCCCTCGTCGGCCAGGGCCGCGATCGCCGCCCACAACGGGGCCGACATGCTCGTGCCACCGATCTTGGCCCACCCCGCGCTGAAGCACGAGCAGTAGACGGCGAGGCCGGTGCGGGGGTCGGAGTCCGAGGACACGTCGGGCACCTCGCGACACGACACCGTGCCCGGCCCCGAGCTCACGGGGCACGGTGACGCGCCGGTGAAGACGTCCCGGGCCTTGGTGTAGACGCTCTGGACACCCGGACCGCGCTGCCACGACGGCATAGTCCAGGTCGCCGAGCTCCCTCCGCCTCCGGTCCCGGCGAAGAGGCCCGTGTTCCACACCGACTCGACCGGCGCCGGACCGAGGGCCTGGACCGTGGTCCCCCCCACGCTGGTCACCCAGGGCTGGCCGGCGGGGTCGTCGACCTCCAGGCGCGTGTCCTGGGAGCTCGGGAAGAGGTAGCAGTCCTCGGACCCTTCGTCGCCCGACGCCGCGATCACCGTCTGGCCCTGGGCGACGGCCTGCTGGAGGATCGACGACTCGGCCTGGATGTCGGCCGGCGTCAACTGCGCCTCGCACTGGCCCCAACTGGTGGAGACGACGCGAGGCGGGTTGTCGCCGTCGACCATGCTGAGGTACGTGTCGAGCGGCCCCGTCCCCGTGTTGGGGCCGACGAAGACCTTGAGGTTCACGTTGGGAGCCATGCCGATGAGCATGTCGATGTCGAGGGCGGCTTCGCCCTGTCCCGGACCGCCGGAGGGGTTCGCCCCGTCCACCCCGACGCCGCTCACCGAGGCGGTGATGGCCGGCGAGTAACAGTTCTCGAAGGTGTTCACGTCCGACATCAGGAACGGCTCGAGCTCGTAGACGCCCACCGTCACCCCCGCACCCTCGGTGCCGGGATAGAGGCTCGAGAACGAGTACGCCTGCGCCAGGTCGTCGGCGGCGAGCGCGCCCCCATTGGCGGGGTTGGAGTCGATGGCACCCTCGCAACCAGCGGTGGGCGCCGGCCCGCTGGCGTGCGGCCCGGGGGCCCCCGTGCCCGCAGGCGCGGCACCCGGCACGGCACCCGGCGCGGCGACAGCGTCGGCCCGGACCAGTTGCGGCGCCGGCCGGCTGAGATCGTCGAGGCCCGCCACCCCGTAGAGCTCTCCGGCCAGTGCGCCCGGAACCAGGGGCCCGGCATCGGGCACGCGCACCACCCGGCCCGAGGGCAGCCGGTACTGCTCGAGCCCCACGTCGAAGGCCAAGTCGACCTGACCGGCGGTACCCGAGACCGGCACGACCAGACCGTCACCCGACGTCGGGCCGAGCGCCAGGCCCCGACCCGCCAGCCATCCCCGCACCGACGAGATGGTGGTGGGAAGCGCTCCGAACACCTCGGCGAACCGGCCGGGGGCGAGATAGTGGCGGAACGACGGCGAACCCGGTGTCGACACCGCGCTGTCGAAGGCCTCCAGCGCGCCCGGGTCGCGCGGCTTGAGCACCACGTCGGCGCGGATCTCCGTCGTCGTCGCCACGGGACGCAGCGCCCGGCTCCCCTCGGGGAGGGCGGGCACGCTCCTGGTGCTGCGCACCCACGCCCGAGACGACGGGGCGGGGGCGGCACGGGCCCGGGCCGCGGTCACGACGACGAGCGAGCTCGACACGGCCAGGCAGGCGAACACTGCGGCGACCCCCCGCCGATGTCCGGCATGGGTGAGGATCAATGGCTCACTCTTCTCTGTCGACTCGGTCGTCGACGCCGCCACGGCCCCGGAGCCGACGCAGGCGCTCTCCCAGCTCGGCCTCGGCACCGTGCCCGCTCGGCTCGTAGTAGACGTGCTCGGCGACTTGCGGAGGACGGTAGTCCTGTTCCACCCAACCCCGGGGGTCGTCGTGGGGGTACCGGTAGCCCTCGCCGTGCCCGAGGTCCTGGGCGCCGCGGTAACTGGCGTCGCGCAGGTGGGTGGGCACGTCGCCCCGGGGCCCCTCCCGGGCATCGGCGCGGGCCCGGCCCAGTGCGGTGGTGACCCGGTTCGACTTGGGGGCCGTCGCCAGGTAGACGACGGCCTCGGCCAGGTTGAGCTGGGCCTCGGGCAGGCCGACGAACTCCACCGCCCGCGCCGCCGCGTCCGCCACCACGAGGGCCAGAGGATCGGCGAGCCCCACGTCCTCACTGGCCAGGATCACGAGGCGGCGCGCGATGAAGCGGGCGTCCTCGCCCCCTTCGAGCATGCGGGCGAACCAGTACAGCGCGGCATCGGGGTCCGACCCCCGGATGGACTTGATCAAGGCACTGACCTGGTCGTAGTGGGCGTCGGCGCCCTGGTGCAGGAGCCGGCCGGCCCGGGCCCGCTCGACCACCTCGGCGGTGATGGGCTCGGGCCCGGCCAGGGACAGCGCCACCTCCAGGGTGCCCAGCGCGGCTCGGGCGTCCCCGTCGGCCACCGACACCAGGGCCTCCACGGCCTCGGGGTCGGCCCGGGCGTCCTCGGCCTCGAGGCCGCGCCGGATCACCTCGGCGACGTCGTCCTCGGAGAGCGGCTCGAGCCGCCACAGCGTCGCCCGGCTCAGCAAGGGGGAGTTCACCGAGAAGAAGGGGTTCTCGGTGGTGGCCCCGATCAGGACGACGAGGCCCTCCTCCACCGCGGGGAGGAGGGCGTCCTGCTGGGACTTGTTGAACCGGTGCACCTCGTCGACGAAGAGGATGGTCCCCCGTCCCTGTTCGCCCAACGAGCGCCGGGCGTCGTCGATGGCCTGGCGCACGTCCGCCACCCCGGCGTTGACCGCGGAGAGGGGCACGAAGGTCTTGGCCGTGGTGGCCGCAACCACCTGCGCCAGGGTGGTCTTCCCCGTCCCCGCCGGGCCCCACAAGATGGCCGAGGTGAGCCGGTCCTGTTCGATCAGGACGCGCAGCGGTGCGCCCGGCGCCACCAGGTGCCGCTGCCCCACGATGTCGTCGAGGGTGCGCGGCCGCAGGCGCGCCGCCAACGGAGCCCGTTGGCGCAGCCGGTCCGAGGCCGCCTGGGCGAAGAGGTCAGGGGGCGACGCACCAGGGCGACGCGGTGACCGGCCTGCCATGTCTCGTCGCTGTCGTGGGCGCCGGGGGCTGGGACTCAGTCGCCCGGGGGCGTGATGCGCAGTCCCAGCTCGCGCAGGGCGGACTCGCCCAACGCCTTGGGGGCACCGGTCATGGGGTCGGTCCCGGACTGGGTCTTCGGATAGGCGATCACCTCGCGCAGGCTCTCCTCGCCCGACAAGATGGCGACCAGCCGGTCCACCCCCACCGCGAAGCCCCCATGGGGCGGGGCGCCGTAGCGGAACGCCCCCAGCAGGAACCCGAAGCGCGCCTCGGCCTCGTCGGGGGGGATGCCCAGGGCGTCGAAGACGCGGCGCTGGATGTCCTCGCGGTGGATACGGATCGACCCCGACCCGAGCTCCCAGCCGTTGAGCACCAGGTCGTAGGCCTGGGAACGGACCCGCCCCGGGTCCGACGCGAGCAGCTCGAGGTCGTCGGGGTGCGGCATGGTGAAGGGATGGTGGGCGGCTCGCGGGTTGCCGTCCTCGTCGGTGCCGTCGAAGAGCGGGAACTCGGTCACCCACAGGAAACGCCGCTCGCCCGTGCCCACCGGCATGTGGCCCAGATCGAGGCGAAGCTGCCCCAGCACGTCGCACACCGTGCGCCACTCGTCGGCGACCACCAGCACCAGGTCCCCGGCCACCGCACCGGTGCGGGACGCGAGCCCGGAACGCTCCGCGTCGGTGAGGACCTTGTCGAGCGGTGAGTTCAGGGCCAGCGGCGCGTCCGAGGTGACCCTGAACCAGGCCAGCCCCTTGGCGCCGAGCTCCTTGGCCCTCTCCACCAGGGAGTCGAGGCGGTTGCGGCCGAGCGAGGAGCCACCCGGCACGCGCAGCGCTTTCACGCACGGGGCCGAAAAGGCGCGCACCTCGGTGCCGGAAAAGACCTCGGAGACGTCGACGAGCTCCATCCCGAAGCGCAGGTCGGGCTTGTCCACGCCGAAGCGGTCCATGGCCTCGTGCCAGGTCATGTACTCGATGGCGGCGGGCCGCTCCCCGACGGCCGCCTCGGTGGCGTCGACGACGGCGACGGTCACGGCGTCCTGGACGTCGCGCTCGGAGACGAACGACGCCTCGATGTCGAGCTGGGTGAACTCGAATTGGCGATCGGCTCGCAGGTCCTCGTCGCGCAGGCAGCGGGCGATCTGGAAGTAGCGGTCCATGCCCGCCACCATGAGCAGCTGCTTGGCGATCTGGGGACTCTGGGGCAGCACGTAGAACCTGCCCCGGGACAACCTCGACGGAACCGCGAACTCGCGCGCCCCTTCGGGCGTGGGGGTCCACAGCAGCGGGGTCTCCACCTCGCAGAAACCCTGCCGGACCATGGCGGCGCGCATGGCGGCGAGCACCCGGCCCCGCAAGCGGAGGTTGCCCTGCATGCGTGGCCGGCGTAGGTCCACGAACCGGTAGCGCAGGCGCACCGACTCGTCGACCTCGGACCGGTCGTCGACGGGGAAGGGCGGGGGCTCGGCCTCGGAGAGGACTTCCACCGTGCAGTCGGCCAGCTCGACCTGGCCCGTCGCCAGCTCGGCGTTGTCGGTGCCCTCAGGCCGGCTCCGTACCGTGCCCTCCACGCGCAGCACCCATTCGCTGCGTACGTCCACCGAGCCGTCCACCACGCACTGCACGATGCCGCTGTAGTCGCGCAGGTCCACGAACGACAGGTGCTCACCGTGCTCTCGTCGTCTCCCCACCCACCCGCACAGCGCGACGCGCACCCCGGCGTGCTCGGGGCGCAACTCGCCGCACAGATGGGTTCGCATGGCCGTCGCCTTCACCGCTCGCCCCTCGTCACCTTGGCGTCCCTTTGCTTTGCGGGTGCTCTGTCTCTTGCAGGTGCTCTGTCTCTTGCAGGTGCTCTGTCTCGGTGAGCGACGAGCGCGCCGCCAACCACTGGAGCACCGACGCACGTGGCACGGTTTCCTGCGGGCCCTCTGCCCGCAGTGGCCTCGCCGTCACGACGTTGCCGGCCAGCTCCTCGGGGCCCACGATGAGCGCGTAGCGCGCTCCGGAGCGGTCCGCCTGCTTGAGCTGGGCCTTGAGTGAGCGCCCATCGTAGGCGCGCACCACCCCCAGGCCCGCCCGGCGCAGCTCGCCGCACAGGGCTCGTGCCGCGGCCCCTCCCGTCACGTCGACCACGAAGGCGTCAGGGAGAGGGGGGTCCACCGGGAACACCCCCTCGGCGTCGCACGCCAGCAGGAGGCGCTCGATGCCGATGCCGAAGCCGATGCCCGGGGTGGGAGGGCCCCCGACGGCCTCGGCCAGCCCGTCGTAGCGCCCGCCCCCTCCGATGGCATTCTGGGCCGAGGTGAGCGAACCGGCCGAGAATTCGAAGGTCGTGCGCGTGTAATAGTCGAGCCCGCGCACGAGCCGGGGCTCGAGGCGGTACGAGATGGCGAGCTCGTCGAGGCCCGCGCGCACCCGCGTCAGGTGTGCCGCACAGGCCTCGTCGAGGTAGTCGGTGATGCGGGGCGCGCCCTCGGTGACGGCACGGCACTCCGGGCTCTTGCAATCGAGCACCCGCAGGGGGTTGGTGCGGTACCGCTCCCGGTGCTCGTCACGCAGCTCGTCGCGGTGCTCGTCGAGATACGCCGTCAGCGCGGCCACGTACGCGGGCCGACATTGCGCACAGCCCATGGAGTTGAGCGCCAACTCGACCCGGCGCAGGCCCAACCAGGCGTAGAGATCCGCGGCCAGGGCCACCACCTCGACGTCGACGTCGGGGTCGTCGGTGCCCAGAACCTCCACACCGAGCTGGTGGTGCTGCTTGTAGCGCCCGGCCTGGGGCCGCTCGTAACGGAACGCAGGGGTCACGTACCACGCTTTCCACGGCACCGGCGGGCGATGCTGGACGAAGGCCCGGACCACCGACGCCGTGCCCTCGGGTCGCAGCGCCACGTCACGTCCGCCCCGATCGGCGAACTCGTACATCTCCTTGCGCACCACGTCGCTCTCGTCCCCGATGCCGCGTCGGAAGAGCTGGGCGTCCTCGAACATGGGGTTCACCACCAGGCCGAAGCCGCCCAGCTGCGCCCGGCGGGCGAACTCCGCCACGAGCCTCTCCCATCGGGCCGACTCGGGCCACAGCACGTCATGGGTGCCCGCAGGGGCGCGCAGCGGCGCCGACTGGTCGGCCACCTCGGACTCAGCCCTTCCGGCCGGGGAGTGTGCGGAAGGCGTCGAACACGCCGTCGAGGTGCTTGAGCGAGCTGATGAGCGACTCCAGGTGCCCGGGGTCGGCCAGCTCCACGTCGAAGTGCATGCGGCTCACACGATCGGGCGCGGTCTGCGACGACGAGGACACGATGTTGAGGTGGTGCTCCGACACCACCCTGGTCACGTCCGAGAGCAGGCGTGAACGGTCGAAGGCCAGCACCTCGACGGACGCCACGAACACCGTGGTGCCCTCGCGGTCCCACTCCACCTCGATCAGTCGCTCCTGGCCCGCG
>Ga0310038_10003140_pt1 | contig 12036 bp, 10 predicted proteins | sample Sb_taG_6_FD_200461 | JGI IMG/M metagenome (GOLD analysis project Ga0310038, IMG submission 200461) | Peat soil microbial communities from Weissenstadt, Germany - Sb_50d_4_PS metaG (v2) (version 2) | ecosystem: Environmental > Terrestrial > Soil > Wetlands > Peat | place: Germany: Weissenstadt... | reverse complement strand
CGGCTGCTGGCCCGGCTTTCCCGCCCGCAGGCGGTCGTAGATGGCGAGCGCGCCCACGGAAACCAGGCGCAAGGTCATCAGGCCGTCACCCAGGAAGAAGATGACAACGATGGCGGCGCTCACCAGGCCGAAGAGCCAGAAGACGAAGCTGTCCACGCGTGCCGCCCAGCGCTCGTCAGCCGAGATCGGCGGCATCACGTCGGCAATCTGCTTGCCCATCAGCTCCGACACGGGCACGATGCTGTAACCCCGCGCCCGCAGCCCGTCGATGATCATGGGCAGCGCCTTGACGGTCTGGGTGCGGTCGCCGCCGCCATCGTGCAGCAGGATGATGTTCCCGCAATGGAGCCAGTCGGCGGGCGCACACGGCGGCAGGTGCTTCAGCACATCGTTGGTGATCTCTTGCGCCGTGCGGTGGGGATTGTCCTTCCAGTCACTGGGATCGATCTTGTCCCCGACCGTGATGTAGCCCATGTCCTGCGCAATCTCCAGCGGCTTCACCTCGTCGGCAGTATCCGGCTCCTGGTCGATGGAATACGGCGGACGGAACAGCAGCGGTTTCACCCCCAGCTTGGCGGCGAACAGCCGCTCGGTCATGTTCAGCTCGAACTCCATGTAGCGCTTGGAGATGTTGCTGATGTCGGGGTGGTAGAAAGTGTGATTGCCGATCTCGTGCCCTTCGCGGTAAATCCGGCGGGTGAGCCCGGGATCCTTCTGCGCCTGCGCCCCGATGAGGAAGAACGTCGCCTTCACGCCTTTCGCCTTCAGCACGTCCAGGACCTTCGGGGTAAAGGTTGAATCGGGACCGTCGTCGAAGGTGATGGCGACCGACTTCGGTTGGGCGCCGTACTGCGCCACCTGATAGGGAAGCGGCAAAATGTCAAAGTTCTCGTCGGTAATCTGTCCGGTGGCATCGACCGTCAGGCTGCGCTCGCCTTTCTGGGGACGTTGCTCGATGTAGATGATCTCTCCGCTGCCTTCCATATCCACGTCATAGCCGGGCTGCAGGGGCTTGAGCTTGTCGGGAGCGTTGGCTTCGGCAGGAACGTCAAACACCGCCCACAAAGACCGGTCTTCCGAACCCAGACGCCAGAGAGCGAAAGTATTGATCCCCAGCTTCTGTGCTGCGCGCATCTGGTTGAGCGCGGTCACACCGTCCAGCCACCATACGTCATGGCGTCGCTTCTTCTCGTCGCTGTAGGCGAAGTGCGGGTTCATGCTGTCGCCGTCGAAGTCAATCTCCCCTTCGGAATCGTGCGCCGTCAGCCAGGCGTCCTGCACCGAGATGCTGCCGCCGCTCTTGCCCACCCAGTCATACCCGTAGGCGCCGATACCGCACATCAGCTTGTCCTTGGGCACGAGCTTGAGGACATTTTCCAGGTTGTCTACGAACCAGTCCTGGCTGGCGATAGGACCAGCCGCGCTCCCGCCCGAGTGCTGGTCGTAGTCCATCAGGATCAGGCCGTCGGAGTGGACCGCCAGGTACTTGTAGTCGAAGTCGTCATCGCCTGCGGGGACGTTGACGTAGAGCTTCAATCCCCGCGCGTGCAGGTCAGCCTCTAGCTCGGCCGCCAGCGCACGGAATCCCGGCTGCGAGGATCCGGGGAAGCCCTCGAGATCTAGGCTCACCCCGCGGTATTTGTCGGAGGCCAGGAAGAGCATGAGCTGCTGGCGGAAGTTGGCGCGCGCCGCCGGATTCATCAGGAACCCGCTGATGTCGAGCCACTCGTTGCTGATGGGCTGGAAGTTGTTCACCAGGGGAAAAACTTCCGTCTCCGCCTTCGCCTCTTTGAGGAAAGGCATCACCTTGTCATCGACCGGCTGCACTTTGCCGTTCTGCACCACATCGAAAAAGGTGTTCAGCAGGCTGACGCCTTGCAGGCGGCCGTCTGCCGACATGAGGTGCAGCCACTCCGGAAAGAGCAAGTCGATCTGCGGGTAGTAAGCCTTGAGGGCGGAAAAGCTGCCCGCGTCCCAGGTGACATAAAACGCCCCGCGAATACCTTCTGCCGAATTCAGCACTACTTGCGAGGGCGGCGTCTTGCTCCCGCGGTGGGTGTTGGCGTGCTTCGGAGGATGCTTTCGCTCTTTCTCCTTGATGGCGTGGTACGGACGTTTCTGATCGGGCAGCAACAAGCTAGGAAGCGGCTGGCTGTGCATCAGGGTGAGAACGAATACGATGATGGACAGCGACACCAGCGCCGCCAGCACGTCAAACACGATGCGCAAGCGCTTCCAGCGCTTGCGCTGCGGGTCATGAAATACGGCTTTGGCCATGGGCAGGAGGTCGCTCAATCGTAAGGCGGGGTTGGAGCCACGTCAAACGGGAGATTATCACGCTCTTTCCGGCTATGTTGCGGTTAGATGCAAGTTGGCAGCCGCGGGTTTTTCGGGGCCTCAGGCAGCCGTGACATCAGGGGCTGGGACCTCTCCAAGCAGCTATAATGCTACCCCGGCGGGCATCTCCTGCTGACCGCGCCCCGCCGCTATTAGCGTGAGTACAGGATCGATGGCTCCCAGGCTCGTTGGCATCGCCGGTCCTTTGAAGGACTCGACGTTCCCGCTCGAACAGCAGCGGTTCTCCATCGGCCGCGATCCCTCCAACCAGCTCTCCATTGCCGATAGCACGATCTCGCGCCGTCATTGCGTGCTGGAAAAAACCGTGGATGGCTTCGTCGTGCGCGACCTCGGCAGCCGCGCCGGGACCGTGGTCAACGGCGCCATCACGACCAAGGTGCTGTTGCAGCACGGTGACCAGATCGCTGTAGGCGACTCCGCTTTCCTGTATCTGGCCGAAACCGGCAAGCTCCCGCCCCCAACGGTGGAACTCTACGATCAGGCGCTCGCCGACGAGTCCACCGTGCAACTCCCGCCCCAGGAGGCCTTGGCCGGCGATCCCGAGAAAGTGCTGGAGATTCCCGCTTCGGACCAACTTGCCCACGAACTGGGCACTCTGCTGCACGTCGCCACTCGCATCGGCTCGGTTCCCGACGTGGAATCGCTGCAGTGGCAGTTACTCGGTCCCATCTTCGACCTGGTGCCCGCCGACCGCGGCGCCATCCTGATCTTCGGCAGCACTCCGGAGGAGATCTCCTCGGTCGCTGGCTGGGACCGGGTGTCCGGGCCGGCGCGCGCGGTGTACGTCAGCCGTACCGTCGTGCGCAAAGTGACGGAGGAACGGGCTGGGCTGCTGGTGAACAACGTCGGGGCCAGCGTGGGATTCAAGCCTTCCGCCACCCTCATCCAGGCGCGGGTGCAATCGCTGTTGTGTGTTCCTCTGCTCCTCTCCGGACAGGTCGCCGGGGTCATCTACCTGGACAGCAACCGCTTCCACGAGCGCTTCACCGAGCACCATCTCAAGTTGATGACCGCCGTCGCCGGCATCGCCGCCCTGGCGCTGGAGAACGCCCGCCGTTGGCAATCGCTGCGCAACGAGAACCGGCGCCTGCGAACCGAGGCCGCGATCGAGCACGACATGGTGGGCGAAAGCCCGGCCATGGCCGCAGTCTTCCAGAAGATCGCGCGCCTGGCGCCCTCCGAAGCCAGCATCCTGATCTGCGGTGAAAGCGGCACCGGCAAAGAACTGGCGGCGCGCGCCCTCCACCGCAACAGCCCGCGCGCCGACAAGCCCTTCATTGCCATCAATTGCGCCGCCATTACCGAGACCTTGCTGGAGAGCGAACTCTTCGGCCATGAGAAAGGCGCATTCACCGGCGCGGTCGGCGCCAAGCCGGGACAGTTCGAGGTGGCGGAGGGCGGCACCATCTTCCTCGACGAGATCGGCGAAATGGCGCCCGCGCTGCAGGCTAAGCTGCTGCGGGTTCTCCAGGAACGCGAGTTCTACCGCGTGGGCGGCACCAAGCCCATCCGCGTCGATATCCGCGTCGTCGCCGCCACCAACAAGGACCTGGCGGCGGAGGTCGCCGCCGGCCGCTATCGCCAGGATCTCTACTACCGGCTGAACGTGGTCTCGTTCATCATGCCTTCCCTGCGCGACCGCAAGCCGGACATCCCGCTGCTGGCGCAACACTTCGTGGATCGCTTCAGCCGGAAGTGCAAGCGAGCGGTGAAAGGCGTTTCGCCCGAAGCCCTGGCCTGCATGACCAACTATTCCTGGCCGGGCAACGTTCGCGAGTTGGAGAATGCCGTTGAGCGGGCGATTGTGCTGGGCTCCGGCGACTGGATCATTCCAGAAGACCTTCCCGAAACCGTGCTGGAGGTCCCGACCTCCGGCGGCGACCCCACCCGCTACCACGACGCGGTCGTGGCCATGAAAAAGGAACTGATCACCAAGGCGGTCGAACAGGCCAACGGCAGTTACACTGAAGCCGCCAAGCTCCTTGGCCTCCACCCCAACTACCTGCACCGGCTCATGCGCAACCTCGACCTGAAGGCGGGCTTCAATACCGACTGACGCCTCAGCGGTCTATCCGAACAGATAGTCGCGCCTATCCGAACGGATAGTGATCGCCGCTCGATCGCGGCCCTCCGCTTTCGGCCAACGGCTCAGCCCACGTCAGAACTATCTGACGATCAACCAGTTAGCCTTACCTCGCCGGCCGGACACGGCGCTCCCTCGCCCCGGCACCGCGATTGCTATATCTCAGGTCAAGAGATTCGAAACCGCCTTGAGAGGAGACTTACGATGAACTGCATAAAGAGAGTAGCGCTGAACCTGGTGGTGATGGTCGGAATGACCCTGGCAATGAGCAGCCTGGGAATGGCGCAGCAGGAAACGGTCCCCGATCAGTTCCTGGGAGCCGATGAGATCAACGCGACGCAAGCGTCAGCGCAGCCGAAGGACAAAGCCAACGACAAAGGCAAAGCTCAATCGGCGAATTCGCACCGGCAGTCGAAGACCCGCAAGCAGCAGGTGGCAAAGCAGAAGGCGTCCGACCAGCAGACGACGGTCATCGCCCGCAAGTAACACGCGATTCTCAAGGCGCGACGGTCCTGGCCTTGGGAGAGTGCAACCGGCCGGGACTGCGCACAGTGAACCGCGAAGCTTCCATCCAGCTTCGCGGTTTCCATTTTGTCCCGCTCGGTACTTGGTACTCGGTACTCGGTACTCTATAGTGACGGCGTGCGCCAACTCGTGCGCCGTAATCTCGCCTTCTTTTTGGCGGTAACCGCCGCCGCCTTCGCCCTGCGCCTGTGCTTCCTCTGGAAATTCAGCTTTGTCGCCGGCGACTCGTTCATCTATGGGGATATCGCCAAGAACTGGCTGCAGCATGACGCCTTCGCCATGACCGAGGGCGGCGTGCCCGTGCTCACCTGCATCCGGCTGCCCGGTTACCCGGCGTTCGTCGCGCTTATATGGAAGATGGTCGGCCTGGATCATTACACCGCCGTGATGGCAGTGCAGATGTTCTTCGACGTGGGGACCTGTTACCTGGTCGCGGCGCTGGCGCGCCGGGTGCTCTGGGAACGGGCCGCGATGGCAGCCTTCCCGCTCTACGCTCTGAATCCCTTCACCGCCAACTATGCCGCCACACCGCTGACCGAGGTACTGGCGATCTTCTTCACGGCGCTGGCGCTGCTGTTTGCCGTTGAAGCCCTCGTCAAGGACGGCCTACGCTGGTGGATTTTCTGCGGGCTCGCCATTGCCGCCGGCATCCTGCTGCGCCCAGACGCTGGCATCCTGCTGGCAGGGATTGGCGGGTATCTGCTCATCCAACTTTTCCGGCGTCCGGATAAGCGCCGCATCATCTCCGCCGGCGTTCTGGTGTCCGTGGTCTCGCTAGCCCCGCTCGTCCCTTGGACGGTGCGCAACTGGCGCGTCTTCCACGTTTTCCAGCCGCTGGCCCCGCGCTACGCCAACAACCCCTGGGAGTTCGTCCCCGCGGGATTCAACCGCTGGATCAAAACCTGGCTGGTGGACTACGTTTCTGTGGACGACATCTACTGGCAGGTGCCGGGAGACGCGATCGAGATCACCAAGCTGCCCCCGCGCGCGTTCGGCTCCGCCGAGCAGCGCGCCACGACCGAGCGCCTGTTCTCCGCCTACAACGCCACTTGCGACCCGCTCTGCCGCATGACGCCCGACCTCGATGCGCAGTTCGCCAGCCTGGCCGACGAACGCATCCACCACGCCCCTCTGCGCTATTACGTGGGACTGCCGCTGGCGCGTGTGGCCGACATGTGGCTGCGCCCGCGCACCGAGGCCCTGCCCCTGGACTCGCATTGGTGGCGCTTCCGCCGCGATCCCAAGGACTCCCTGATTGGAGTGCTCCTAGGGGCCATCAACCTTGCCTATCTGATGGCGGCGCTGGCTGGGGCTGCCAGGAAGCGCGTCGCCTATGCCGGCCTGTTCGTCCTGTGGATCGCGTTGCGCTGCGCGTTCCTTGCCACCCTCGAGAACCCCGAACCGCGCTACACCCTGGAGTGCTTTCCGGTGGTGTGTGTCTTCGCCGCGGCGAGCCTCTGCAAGAAAACACCTCTAGAAACGCAGCATGCTGCGTCTCTACACAACTGACTGCTGATTGCTGAGTGCTACTCCAGCGGCGGGTGGTCGCTCATCCGGAACTGAGTCCGGAAGTGCTCCGACAGCAGGTGGATGGCGGCGCGATTGCTCTGTGGATCGGTCTGCGCCAGGTAGCGCATGGCCTGTACCAGCACGCGCTGGCCTTCGACGTAGCGCGGATCCGGCTTGTGCTGGCGCTGGATGGTTTTCCGACCGGGAATAACGGGGATGGTAAAAAGCTTCGCCATGAGTCCGTGGGGCCTCGGATTGCCTATGCAACCGTGAAACGCACCGGTGCCTTGCTTCCAGCGTTTGAGTATATCGCCGGTCCCACCAGCGCACTACATTTTTCTGCTCCCGGGCAGAAAGCACAGGCTCAAAATGAACCTTGGGGGTTGACCATCTTGGTTCGTCCGGTGGTCTTCAGCTTGAAGGCTTCTGCGGGAATGCTCTGGTTGAGCTTGATATTGCTGTACTTGGCCAGCCGGTAGTCGCCCTGGGGTTCCACGAACTGCTGCTCCACCGAGATGCCGCGGGCGGGATCGATCCACAGGATGATGCGCTCGAAGATGTTCTTGCCCTTGGCGGTCTTGGGGACCAGGTTCAGCTTAGCGGCGCGCACTCCGCCCGCCTGCTCGTATCCCTGGAAGCTGACCTCGAACGACTTCTCGAGGTCATGCCCGCGCCCGCCGAACCCGAGTACGAGGAAGCTCTCCACCTCGGCCCGGTTCTTGCCGGTGTTGTAAACCGTGACCTGGTCGATCCGGGGTTCGTACACCCGCACCGTGCTGTTCTGGTAGAGGACGTATTTCTGCGCCGGCTGGGCGATGTCGGCCGCCATTTCGATCTCCTTCGACGACCGCCGGAAGTACACCTTGCCCGACTGCGTGTCGGTCTCATTCACCACTTTGGTGTACTGGTCCCAGACGAAGTCGGCTTCGGCCGTCTTGAAGCTGGCGGCCACGGCATCCATCTGGCTGAGCACTTTCTCGAGATCGGCGGAAGAAGACGCAGCCTGCGGCGCCTCCGCTGCAAGCGCCCCGGTCGCCACCAGAATCCACACCATCGCCAGCTTCGCCGCTCCTCTCATTCCCCTCCTCTGCCTGGTCATTGTCTGAGCCAGACTTTGTACGCCACCACGTGCCCCTTCTTGTCGTATACCGGCTCATAGCGAGCGATCTCCACCTCGCCGGCAATGATGGGCTCGATCACCCGCTGCAGATAGCCCTGTATGGCGGCGGCGTCTTTGCCGGCCCCATCCGCGGCATCGACCTGATAGATGTAACCGCTCTCTACGTCAGGAATGAGAACGACTCGGGTGGGATGCGGCGTGCGCTCGATCGGTTTGTCTTTGAAGTTGATCTTCCGTGGCGCCAGGAAGATGAATAGCAGGATGAGCGTGACCATGATGTCGTACTGGATGCTGCCACGGTCATAGCTCCACCAGATGAAACTCGAGATGGTTTTCCACACGCGCCTCATAGGCTCAATCATTCAGTGTAGATTCCCGTTGCCATTCTTTGCAATGCGGGCGGCTAAGGTTGAGAATTAACCACGGATCTGTGGTTACGGGTTTTCTGATGGCGATCCAACCTGCACCCAAAACGACTCGCTGGCTGCGCCGCGGTGTGCTGCTGCTGACAACGCTGGTAATCCTGCTGGCCGCATTTGTTCTCTGGCGCCCGGCCTCCGCCCTGACCACCATCGCCACGGCCGCGCTGCGGCTCCGCGGCATCGAGAGCCGCTACGTGCAGCTCGGTCCCTACCGCATCCATTATTTCACTGGCGGTGCGGGCGAACCGCTGGTGCTGGTGCATGGCCTGGGCGGCCGCGCGCTGGATTTCGCGCCCATGATGCCGGCCCTTGCCCGAAATCATCGTGTCTTTGCGCTCGATCTGCTCGGCTATGACGGATCGGACCGCCCGGATGTCAACTACTCGGTCACGCTCGAAACCGGCATCCTGCGGCAGTTTCTTGACGCCCAGGGGCTCCCGCGCGTCGACCTCGCCGGTTGGTCGATGGGCGGCTGGATCGCGCTCCAGTTCACCTCGCAGTCCCCGGATCGCGTCCGCCGACTGGTCCTGCTCGATAGCGCGGGACTGATGTTCACGCCCACATTCGATCTCCACCTGATGGCGCCGCACACGATGACTGATATTAGGGAATTGGAAAAGTTGCTAACCCCTCACCCCGGACGCGTGCCTGCATTCATTCTCCGCGACTTCCTGCGGCAGAAGCGCACGGAAGACTGGATGATCGAGCGCACTGCCGCCAACATGATCACTGGGCGCGAAGTGATGGACGGCAAGCTGGCGAACGTCACTATGCCGGTGCTGATCGTCTGGGGCAGGCAAGACGTCCTGACGCCGCTCGCGGTCGGCGAAGCCCTGCACCGCGAGATGCCGCAATCAACGCTCGTCGTACTCGATGATTGCGGGCACCTTGCACCCATCGAATGCCACGACCGCGTGCTCGCAGAGATGCAGCGCTTCCTCGCTGATAAGCCGCCGTTGCCCGCGGGCCACCGTGAAAATAATTAATTGAAATTGTCATCCTGAGCGAGCGCGCCCGCGGTTGGCGCGCGAGTCGAAGGACCCCTACCTTTGCCTAATAGGGGTGCTCCGACTCGCCTCGGGAAAAGCGGCCGAGGCTCGCTCAGCATGACAACTGAGTTGGTTGCCTAGAATTTCCGAGCCGTGATCTTCTGAACCCCCAGATACGGCCTTAGCGCCTCCGGCACGATCACGCTGCCGTCCGGCTGCTGGTAGTTTTCGACAATCGCCACCCACGTGCGCCCGATGGCCAGCCCTGATCCGTTCAGCGTGTGGACGAACTCGGTCTTTCCCTTGCCTTCGGGCTTGTAGCGAATGTTGGCGCGCCGCGCCTGATACGCCTCGAAGTTCGAGCACGAGGAAATCTCGCGGAACAATTGCTGCCCCGGCAGCCACACCTCGATGTCATACGTCTTCGCCGACGAGAACCCCATGTCGCCGGTGCACAGCGCCATCACGCGATAGTGCAGCCCCAGCTTCTGCAGCACGATCTCGGCGTTGTTGGTCAGCTTCTCCAGTTCGTCGTACGACTGCTCCGGCCGCGCGAACTTCACCAGTTCGACTTTCTGGAACTGGTGCTGGCGGATGATGCCGCGAACATCTTTGCCGTACGATCCAGCCTCGCTGCGGAAGCACGGGGTATAGGCGGTAAGCGAGATGGGCAGGCGCGCCGCTTCCAGCACCTCGTCGCGATAGAGGTTGGTGACCGGCACTTCGGCGGTGGGGATCAGGTACAGGTCCTTGTCGCCGTGCGGCACCTTGAACAGGTCGGCTTCGAACTTGGGCAACTGCCCGGTGCCGTACATCGACTCGGCGTTCACCATGTAGGGCGGCAGGACTTCGGTGTACCCGTGCTCGCGGGTGTGCAGGTCGAGCATGAAGTTGGCCAGCGCCCGCTCCAGCTTCGCGCCCAGATCCCAATAAACGGCGAAGCGCGCCCCCGTCAGCTTGGCGGCGCGTTCCAGGTCGAGGATGCCCAGCGCCTCTCCCAGCTCCCAGTGCGCCTTGGGCGCGAAGTCGAACTTCGGAGGCTGGCCCCAGCGCCGGACTTCCTTGTTGTCCTCAGCCGTCCGACCGACGGGCACGCTCGCGTGCGGCACGTTGGGAATCCCCACCAGCAGCCCACGCAGCTCAGCGTCGAGCTGCTCTGCAACTTTCTCATGCTCCTGGATCTGCTCGCGCAGGCTCTTGGTCTCTTCGATGAGCGCAGTCGCATCCTGCTTGCTCTTCTTGAGCTGCGCGATCTGCTCTGAGGCGCGGTTGCGCTTGGCCTTCAGGTTCTCAGCCTCGGTGATGGCTTTGCGGCGGCGCGCGTCCAGCTCGCCAAAGCGGCCGATGATCTCGCCGGGATCGAGTCCCCGCTGCCGCATCTCCTGTTCGATCAAAGGCAGGTTGTCACGGACGAAGGCCAAGTCGAGCATAGAAACAGCTAATCTACCGGAAACGATGGCGGAAAAGAAATCGCAGCGGCAGAACCGTAAACGCAGGGTCCCTCCACTCGGGCTGAGCCCTCGGTCGGGATGACAATCATTAGTGGCGGCGCAACCGCTGTCGTACACTACCTCCGCCCATGAGAGAGGCTGCCCCGTGAGCCCGCCGCCCAACGTGCCCGACCTGCGGGTGAACATCTCCGGCATCGAGCTGAAGAACCCGGTCATCGCCGCCAGCGGCACCCTGGGTTACGGCGTGGAGTTTGAGGAGATCGTCAGCCTCGACAAGCTGGGCGCGCTCGTGGTCAAAGGGCTGTCGCGTGAGCCCATGCCCGGCAATCCTCCGCCGCGCGTCTTCGAGACCGCCGCTGGCATGCTGAACGCGATTGGGCTGCAGAACATCGGCGCGCGCGAGTTTGTTGCCGAAAGGCTTCCCCGCCTGCGCCGCCACAAGGATGTCGTCGTCTTCGCCAACGTCTTCGGCTCCACCATCGCGGATTACATCGAGGTCATCAACATCCTGAATGACGGCGAGGGCATCGCCGCCTACGAACTTAACGTTTCCTGCCCCAACACCGACTCCGGCGGGATGGCTTTTGGCAGCGACCCCGGAATCCTGCAGGAACTGGTGTTCGCGGCCACTCGCAAGGCGGAACGGCCGGTGATCGTGAAGCTCTCGCCCAACGTCACCAGCATCCCGCAGATGGCGCTGGCGGCGGAACACGCCGGCGCCGACGCCATCTCGCTGGTCAACACCTTCGTGGCCATGGCTATCGACGCTGAGGCCCGCAAGCCGCGCATCGCCAACGTCACCGCCGGGCTCTCCGGGCCGGCCATCAAGCCCATCGCGCTGCGCATGGTGTACGAGGCGGCGCGCGCGGTAACCATCCCCGTCATCGGCATCGGAGGCATCACCACCGCCACCGACGTGGTCGAATACATGCTCGCGGGCGCCACCGCCATCCAGATCGGCACCGCCAGCTTCTGGGACCCGGTGGCGACGGAGAACGTCGTGCAAGCGCTCACCAACTGGTGCATCGAGCATCGGGTGGAGAAGATTACGGGCTTGATTGGAGGATTGCAGGTCTAGCTTCCCTGCTTCCTGCTCGCTCTACTTCAGCTTGAGCTCATCCGGCAGCCGGTCCCTGATCTCCGGCGGCAGGCGGTCGGAGAGCTGGCGGGCGCGCGACTTGGCGGCATCCAGTACCACCATGGGCACGGGGGTAACGATGGCGACGATCATCCACACCAGCGCGGAGAAGGCGAACCCGGCCAGTGCGACGATCTCCAGCAGCAGCGCGTGCTGCGGCGAGTAGCGGCGGATCACGATGAAGGCCAGCAGAAACAGGACGGCGGAGATGGTGGCGAGGATGATGAGCGAGATGTCGATGGAGCGATGAAGACGCTGGCGCGAGCGGCAACGGGCGCAGGCGGCGAAGTGGGCTTCGTAATCGCCGCGCATCTCCGGCGCCAGGCCAGAGATGTCATAACGCCAGCCAGCCAGGATGTCGCCGACCACGGAATCCACGCACTTTTCGTTCATGCTAAAGCCGGATGGCTTCCAGCGCCTGCCACTGCGACGAGAGCATCA
>Ga0310038_10003139_pt1 | contig 12037 bp, 11 predicted proteins | sample Sb_taG_6_FD_200461 | JGI IMG/M metagenome (GOLD analysis project Ga0310038, IMG submission 200461) | Peat soil microbial communities from Weissenstadt, Germany - Sb_50d_4_PS metaG (v2) (version 2) | ecosystem: Environmental > Terrestrial > Soil > Wetlands > Peat | place: Germany: Weissenstadt... | reverse complement strand
CGGCCGTCCGAACGCCTGGCGCTCCTTGGCGTACTTGATGCAGCGGTCCAACCGCTCCTGCATCTCGCCCACCATCATCATGAAGATGCACAGGATCTCGTAGTTCATGACGTGCTCGAGGATGAAGAAGCCGGCGCCGGTCTTGCCCAGGATGCTGTCCCTGGGCACGCGGCAGTCCGTGAACTCGAGCTCGCAGAACGGGCACGTGTTCAGCCCCAGCTTCTCGATCGGCTCGCCGACGTGGAACCCTGGCGTGTCGGTCGGCACCAGGAAGGCGGTGATCCCGGCGGCGCCGCCCTCCGACCCCGTCTTGGCATAGACGGTGATGATGTCGGCCAGCGGGCCGCTCGTGATCCAGATCTTCTTGCCGTTGATGACGTACTCGTCGCCGTCCTCGGTGGCGGTCGTGACCATCGCGGTCGCGTCCGACCCCGCGGACGGCTCGGAGATCGCGTGAGCGCTCAGGATCTCGCCGTCGATCAGCCGGGCCAGGTAGCGCTCCTTCAGCTCATCGGTCCCGAACTTCTGCAGCGGGATCGCGGCGCTCACGACCTGCGTCGCGGCGCCGAACAGCAGTCCGGTGTCGCGGCAGCCGTACCCGAGGTTCTCGAGCACGTACACCAACGTCAGAACGTCGAGGCCGAGACCGCCCCACTGGGTGTCGAAGGGGATCCGCAGCACGCCTGACTTGCGGATCAGATCCCACTTGTCGCGGTTGAACCGGTTCGCTGCGTCATCCTCGAGGTGACCCTCGTTGAGCGCGTCGAAGTACTCGTTCAGGGATTTCCTGAGCGCCTTCTGCTCGTCGGTCCATTCGCCGGTTGGGGCGGTCAGTGCCATCCTCGCTCCTTCGGGTTGGGCGGGGGGTGGGTGGGCGGGTCTTAATACGCGGAGGAGTGGATGCCAGACTCGGTCAGGCGGTGCGCCTCTTCGCCGGTCAGCGCGGGGGTGAACATGCACACGAGCCGCAGGTCCTCGTCATCGGAGGCACACAGGTCGTGCGCGTCGTGCTTATCGAGCGCGTAGATCGTACCGGGGACGATCTCGTGCACTGTTCCGTCCAACTCGATGACCGAGCCCTTGCCCTCGATGCAGTAGCAGGCCTCGAGGTGGTTCTTGTACTCCAGGCGAGACTTCGTGCCCTTACGAACGATCGTGTCGGTGACGGTGTAACCCATTCCGTCGGCCTCGAGCAGGAACCGCCGGCTCAGGCCGTTGCCCCACTCCACGGTCTTCACCTCGTCCAGCGTACGAATGATCATGTATGGCCCCTTTGGTTGATTTGTCCTTTATCTGGGATCCCGCCCACCTAACTGGGGTGGGTGGGCTCCAAGTTCCACGAGTAACCCGCGGAAATCTTCCACAACGTCGCGTCCCGCCGCCCGGGCGTCGGTAACGCGCGCCACGCACGTGCTGCCGACGATTGCCGCGTCGGCGCCGACGGCCCCGAGTCCTTCGATGTGACTCTTGTCCTTGACCCCGAACCCGACCGCGACAGGCACGTCGGTCTGCGCGCGCAGGGTCTCGAGCACGGGGATCAGTGCGCTGTGGTCGGGTGGCCCCACCGTGCCGCTCCGCCCGTACGCCGCGACCAGGTAGATGTAGGCCGAGCCGTGCTCGGCCGCCTCGTCGAGCACCGCCGGGTCGGAGGTCGCATAGCAGGTGGTGACGATCGGCAAATCCACGGTCCCCGCCGCCTCGTAGTACTCGGGTTTCAGCCGGGGCGGCAGCCCGTGGACGAGCAGCCCGTCGGCGCCGGCGGCCTGCACGCGCTCGAGAAACTCGCGCATCGGAGTGCCCCTGATCGAGTAGCTCCAGTCGGCGAGCAGCGCGATCTTCAGATGCTTCAGCTGGGGCCGGACGTCGCGTATGAACTCGAGGACGGCGTCGCGGTCGATCCCGTCCTCGAGCGCGCGGCTGGCGGACGCCCGGATCACCGGCCCGTCGCTGGCCGAGTTCGGGAACGGGATCGCGAGCTCGAGGCAGTCGACCTTGGCCTGGTCGAGCATCAGGACAAGCTCGCGGAAAGTGTCGAGCGGCGGGTCGCCCGCGTTCAGGAACAGGGCCAGGCCGGGCCGTCCCGGTTGGCGGTCGGCGAAGAAGCTCATGCCTTCGCGGTCACCTGGCCGTGCTCGCGCATCCGCTCGATTAGCCGGGCGGGAACGCCGGCGCTCATCGTGTCGGCGGCCAGCTCCAGGGCCGTGGGCCAGTCGGGTGCGACCTCGCAGTTGATGGCCAGGGCAGCGGCGTTCAGCTTGATGCTCTCGATCGCCCCGGGAGGGCCGTCGCCTCCGATCAAGCCCAGAAAGTGATCGACGGTCTGCTCGAGGTCGGCCACGGGGAGCAGGTCCTCGAACGGCCGGTCGCTCAGACCGAGCTCGGACGGGCGGAGCATGAACTCCTCGCCTCGCGCGCTGTCGTACACGTGACAGTCGACGACGCTCATCAGCTCATCGACGCCCACATCGTTCCAGCACACCCAGTAGTCCTTGCTGGGGTCCTCGGAGACGAGGGCGCGGAACGTGGGCAGCACGCTGTGGTCCGACACTCCCGTGATCTGCAGAGACACGGGCACCGCGGCCAGGAACGGCCCGATCAGGTTGAAGAACCGTCCCACGGTCTTCATGTCGAACGGCAGTATCTGGCGGGCCAGCGTGCGTAGCTCCTTCGGGTACACAAACGGCCCGGCGCAGGCCATCCCGAACGTCTCGAGCATCTCCTCGGTCTGTTCGTAGGAGCCCGTCTGGCGGATGCCCAGCCGATCGAGCAGATCGACGGACCCCGTCCGGCTGGCGTACGCGCGCGAGCCGGTCTTGATCACGCGCGCGCCCATCGCCGCCGCCACGAAGGCCGAGGCGGTGGACAGGTTGAACGTGCTCGGACCGCCGCCGGTGCCGACGATGTTGACCGTGCGGCGCGGTGGCGGATCGGGCCGTGGATTGCGCCCCTTGAGCGAGCTCAGGAGCGCGCTCACCGAGGCGCCGTCCGGGATCCGGGTGGTCAGCGACGCCAGCACCGCGAGCGCCTCGCCCGGGTGGAGGCTCTTGCCGGCCAGCCGGTCCCAGAAGTCTCCCCAGATCTCCTCCGAGATCGGGTAGCGCTGGGTGACCAGCGCCGCCAGCGCTTCTGACGGAGTCTTACTCGGCATGCGCCCCGTCGCGCGCCTGATCCACGTACGCCTTGATCGCGGCGACGGTGCGGAAGCTGTCGGGTCCGAGCTCGGAATCATCGACGCCGATGTCGAACTCGTCCTCGAGCCACGCCACCACCTTGAGCAGGCCGAGGCTGTCGACGACCCCGCCGGTCAGGAGGTCGTAGTCGTCCTCGAGGTCCTCGACGGGGACGTCCGGCATGAACTCCTCGACGATGAACGCCTTGATCTTCGCGGTGGTCTCATCCATTCGCACGACTCCTCTCTAGCTCGGCGGCGATCGCCTTGCGGTCGACCTTTCCGGTTGATGTTTTCGGCAGGGGCTCGGTCACGATCTGAATCGTCGAAGGCATCTCGGTGCGAGCCAGCCTGGTGGCGCAGTGCTGGCGCAGCTGCAAGCTGTTGAGCTTCGCGTCGGGCTCGCGGCGCACGGTGGCATGCAGCCTGGCGCCGGCGAGCTCGTCGGGCACGGCGATGACCGCCACCTCAATGACCGCCGGGTGCTCCTGGATCGCCTGCTCGACGACCTGCGTCGAGACCCGGACGCCGCGGACCTTGACGTAGAAGTCGGCGCGGCCTTCGAGCGTGAGCGTCCCGTCCTCGTGACGGCGGACGATGTCGCCCGACTTGTAGTACGTGCGGCCGCCGTCATCCTCGAGCGTGACGAACTTCCCGTCGTTCAAGGACGACTTCAGGTACCCCCGGGTCTGGAACGGCGTCCACACCATGAATTCGCCCGTGCCGGGGCCCTCCAGCGAGGTCCCGTCCTCCGCCTGCACCCGGGCGATCACGCCGGGGATCGGCTGGCCCACCGGGACGTTCGAGGGCACGTTGCCCTCGGCCAGCCCGAGGAACTCGTGGATCAGGCTGTCGTTGGTCTCCGTGCAGCCGTAGATGTTGTAGAACCTGGCGCGGGGGAACAGCTTGGGCAGCTCGGCCAGCGAGCTGGCCGGGATCTTGTCCCCGGTTGTGATCACGTGCCGCACGCTCGGGAACGTCCGCCCGTCCTCGCGGTTGACGTCGATCAGCAGGCGATAGAGCATCGGCACCGCCTGGAGCACGTTCACCTGGTCGTCGTTCACGAGGTCGGCTAGGTACGCACCCTGGGTGGCCCGGTCCTGGTCGACCATCGCCACGCAGCCGCCGTGCTTGAGCGTGGTCCAGATGTCGAGCAGGCACAGGTCGAAGTTGAGCGGGGCGTAGTTGGCCACCACCGTGCCCGGCCTGATCTCGAACTGCTCGGCCGCCCAGTCGGTGAACGCGCCGACGCCGCTCGCGGTGAGCGGCACGATCTTCGGCAGGCCGGTGGACCCCGACGTGGTCAGCATGAACGTGACGTCCTCGCCGCCGCCGGCAGGCGGCCACTCCGAGTCGGGCGTCCCGGGCGCGGCGCGGGTCTCGTCGACCAGCGCGCGGAGACTGGCCGCGCTATCGCTGCGCGGCCCGTGGGGCGATAGCACCTGGCTCACGCCGGCCTGGGCGAACAGCTGGGCCAGCGTCTCGGGGGCGAGCTCGATCGACGGCAGCAGGAAGGATTTCCGGGCGCGCAGGCAGGCCAGGATCATCCCGATCGCCTCGGGCGACTTCTTGGCCCGGAGGCCGACCGGCCGGTCCGCGGACAGGCCGGCGTCCCGGAGCTCGGCGTACGAGGAGTCGCTGAGCTGCTGGAGCTCGCGGTAGGAGATCGGCTGGCCGTCCCAGATCAGTGCCGACGCATCGGGCTGGCGCTGGACCTGCTCGGCGAAGTGGTCGGCCAGGGATCGAACCGCGGTCTGGCTCATGCTGATGCTTCTCGCGTGACGGGAGAACGCAGCTCGGCGCGGTGGCGCTCGAACTCCTGCACCCAACCTGAGATGCTCTCGGCGCGCAGCAGCCCGGTGCCGATCAACAGACCCTTGAAGCCGAGGTCGACCAGCTCGGCGGCGATGCGCGGATCGAGGATCGCGCTGGCGCTGACCGGGCACTGGGTGCCGGCGGCGATCGTCGCCTCCAGCAGCGAGCGACTGGTGTCGATGTCGCCCGGCTCGCGCTCGCGGGTGTTGATGTCCTTGTTGTTCACCGCGATGATGCAGCTCTCCGGGTGGATCACGCTGTCCAGCTCGGCCTGATCGACGATCTCGACGAACGGCGTCAGCCCATGGCTCAGGGTGATCTCGATCAGGTGCTGGAACGTCTTGGAGGGGAGGATCTTGGCCGTGAGCAGGACGGCCGATGCGCCCATCTCCTTGGCGGCCACGATCTGCTTCTCGCGCGTGATGAAGTCCTTCTTGAGCAGCGGTCGGTCGGTCAGGGCCGCCACCTCGCGCAGCATGTCGTCGTCGCCCCCGAACCAGCGGCCGGTGACGACCGAGATGCAGGGCGCGCCGGCCGCGACGTACTGGCCGACGATGTCGGCGATGGTGCGCTCGCCCATCAGCTCGGCGCCCTCGCCATCCGAGCGCTTGACCTCCATGATGATCGGCAGGCGCCCGGCGAGGAGGGCGCTCGTGAACCCGCTAGCCATCTTGGTCACTCACTCCTTGCGGCCCGGTCCTTCCACACTCGACTGATCGCCTCGACGTTGTCAGACGAGATCTTCCCATCTCCGGTGCGGGCGTTGGTATCAACATCGACGCCCAGGAACCGGGGATGAGCGGCGAGCGACGCGTAGTCGTCGCGGTTGCCGGCGGAGATCCCGCCGGCGAGCATGAACGGGCGGTTCAGCTTGTCGGCGAGCGGGGCCACCACGGCCGGATCGATCGCCTGTCCGGTACTGCCGACCCGGCCGTCCTCGGTGACCACGTCGAACAGGAACACGTCGACGCCCGCCTTCTCGTACGAAGCCAGCAGGGGGGCCTCGACGCACTCGCCGCCCCGGACGTGCAGGACCTTGATCACGTTGATTGGATACTCGCCCACCGCGATCGCCTTGACCTTGCGGATCGTCCCCGGGGTCGGATAGCCGTGGAGCTGGATCCAGCGCACCGATGAGCCCTCGAGCGTCACGCCAAGCTGCTCGGCGTCCTTGGCGAACGTGACCAGCACCGGCGTCAGGCCTTTGGTGGCGGCGGCCGCATCCGCGAGTTCACGCCAGTGGTCGCGGTCGAGATCGTGGGGCCCACCGGGCACGCCCCACCAAAGCCCGACGAAGTCGACGCCCTGGGCCGCCAACAGGTCGAGCTCGGAGCGCTCGACGATGCCGCAGACCTTGACCCGTGTGCCGAGAGCGGGATCACTGAGGCGTTCGTCGGTCACGTCCGGCTCGCTCGCTGGCGCGGTCGGCGTCGACACGTGACCGGCCTCATGCGGGATCGCGGGAGACCGCTGAGATGGCATCTACGCGATGCATCTCCTGCGGTCTCCCGGTCCCAATTCCTTATGCCCCCGCGGCCCTTGCTACGTCCCGACCAGGCCGCTCGCGCCCGGCACGGCGAGCGCCGGGGTCTGGCCGATGAACGTCAGGATGCCGTTCACGCCGACCCTGTACTCGTCGATGTGATGGGTCGCCGGGCTCGCACCGGTCGAGAGCACGTACAGGTAGTGGCTGTCGCTCGAGAGCGTCTCGTCGGTGAGTGCGAACTCGTTGGCGCGCACCGGCGTGTTGCCGAGCAGCTTCAGGCTGCCGTTCGGGAACAGCCTGTACTCCGAGGTGAAGCCGCCCGTCGGGGCGCCGCCGCCGGTGTTGACGACGTAGGCGTACTTCCCGTTCGGGGTGATCGTCACCCAGCACGGAGCGGTCCCCTTGGTCGGCACCGTCGCGATCGGGGTCAGCGCACCCGAGCCGGCCACGTTGTAGCTGGCCGTGTTACCGGCGCCCGGGACGGTCAGGCTCGTGACCTGCGACATGATCAGGTGATCATTCGGGTCGAACGCGAATCCGAACGGGAACGGCGTGGTCGCGTTATGGGGTGTCGGTGCACTCGCCGCGCCGCTCGCACTGACCTGGAACGTGTCGATCGAGTCCGTCGCGACGGGCGTCGGCAGGGTCGGATCGCCGAGCAGCGACACGACGAGCAGCTTGCCGTTGTTGTTGAAGCCCACCTGCCTTGCCAGCCCAGGAACCGTCGGCGTCAGCGGGCGAATCGAGCCCGAGACCGCGGTCAGGTGGCCGGCGGCGGTGAAGCGGAGGCCGGCGATGTTGCCGGGCACCGCCGGTCCCGGCATCGGGAAGATCCCCGAATCGAGGACGTACAGCAGGTTGCCGTGAATCGTGAGGCTGTTGGGGAACTTCCCGCCCGAGGAGTGCACGCTGACCAGTTTCAGGCCGCTCGGGGTCGCGCGGAACGAGCTGACCGAGTCGCTGCCCGCGTTGACGGCGAACACAAGCTTGCCGCCGGACGTCTGAGCGAGCTCGCCCTGAGTGTCCAGGAAGGGACAGGTGGGTGCGCAGCCCGGCTGCAGCTGCTGGCCGCCCTGGCCACCGGTGGCGACCGCCTTCACGAACTTGAGATGGCCGTTGGCGAAACGGTCGAATATCAGGACCTGGTTTTGCTTCGGGTTGTTGGTCTCGGTGTAGACCCTCCCGACCACCTTGGCCTTGGACTTACTCGGGCTCTTCGCGCTCGCCATCCCAGGCAACGCAAAGACGGCGACGGCCACCGCCGCCAGAAGACCCAGCAGCGACCAGCGCTTGCCGGGAATGAAACGCGCCAACGAAATCACGTAGATCTCCCCTCGTTTGTGCCCGCGCGCGACTCTATAGCAATCATCGCCCTGCGACCAGTAGGCCCCCCGGTTCGTGGGGGCCGGGACTGTAGCGCAAAGCCCGGCGGGCGTGTAATGGGTTGGTAGATGGTGGAAAGGGTTTGTTAAGGGTTCCCCCGGGTCGTCCCGGGCCCTTCCCGGCCGCTTGTGACCGGATGCGACGGCTACGGCTCTCGCTGGGCCGTAGCCGTCATCCGATTTGCGACTAAAACGCGCCGGCTCCCGAGACGCCGTTCGGCAGCGTTGAGGGGGTCGTCTGGATGTGAGTGATGCTTCCGTTCGAGCCCAGCTTGAACACGTCGATGTGGCTGGGGCCGCCCATGATGAACGGATCGACCGCGTACAGATAGCGGTCGTTGCTGCTGAGGGCCTCATCACTCGGGAAGCCCGGTCCGCCCAGGTCGCCCTGACCATGCAGCGTCATCTTGCCGCCGTGGCCGATGGACATGACCGACACGCCGCCCTTGCCGGTGAACGTGTTCGGCACGGAGTCGGACAGAGTATTGGCGGCCAGCGCCCAGCGACCGTTCTTGGTCACCACCAGCCAGCACGCCGCGCGCCCGTTCGTCGAGGTGTTCTTGACGAGCTTGAGCTTGCCGCTCGACGACACGTTGTATGTCGCCGCCGTGCCGTTGAACTGCGTCGGGTCCATCGGGTTCGGCATGGCGCCGGACGGCGTCGCGACGAAGCCGGCGTTGCTGACGAAGATCTGCTTGCCGGAGGCCGAGAACCCGAACGGGTTCGGGATCCCCGGAGTGGCGACCGCCTGCGACGGGCCGGCCGCGCCGCTCTTGCTGATCACGAACGTGTCGATCTCGCCGTAGGTGCGCGGCAGGCCGCGCTGGGTGACGACGACGACCCCGCCGTTGTTGGCGAAGCCGATTCCCGCCGTGACCCCGACCTTGTCCTTCTTGCCCTTGGGCGTCACCGCGGTGAGCTTGCGGTTCGAGCCGGCGAGCGGCGTGAGCTTTCCGGTGGACGAGAACTTCCAGCCGAAGATGTTCTGGCTCGTCTCGTTGACCACGTACAGGAGGTCACCGCTGCTGGTCAGGCTGATCGGCAGCTTCCCGTGCGACGGGACGTGGGAGACCAGCTTCGGCCCCGACGCCGTGACCAGGAACGAGCTGACGCTGTTGTCACCGGCGTTCACCACGAACAGCAGCTTGCCGTCGGGCGTCAGGTTGATCGAGCCCGAGGAATCGACGATTGGGAAACCGAACGGAGCCGTACTCGCGATTCCCTTTCCGCCCGTGGCCACGACCTTCCGCTGCGTGAGCGTGCCGTTCGCCGCGCGCGTGAACACGATCACCGAGTTGCCCGACGGGTCGTTGCTGGCCGTATAGACGGCGTCGTAGTTGACCTTCTTGGCGCCGCCCTGCTGCGCGGCGCCGGCCAGCGCCGGCGTGGTCAAGGCCAAAGCCGCCACCAGTATCCCCAGCAGGCGCCAGAGCCTCACATCCCGTCCCATAATGCCCTCCGTTGTCCTTGCGCCCGGCCCGCGCTGGTTGTCGGCGCGGAAGCGTACAGCACAGGACCTGCTTGTAAACAAGCAGTGACCGAAAACTTGCCCAACTACTCCAGTCGGGGTATCGCGTCTGGTATACGATCGCCGCGCGCAAACCTGGGGACCTCGGATTGCGCACATCCGTCCAAACCTCACGAACTTCGCGACCTTGTACGCCTGTTCCCGACCGATGGAGGGTCTTCAATGGCCGATCCGACTTCTGCCCGGCGGCTGGAGCCCGGCGACGCGATCTCACCCCACCAACTGGTAGCGATCTCGGGGGAAGAGGTCAGCGTCCCCGACCCGGAGCAGCTGGTCCACCTCGAGCTGCGCCGGTTTGCCGGTTGCCCGATCTGCAACCTGCATCTGCGGTCGGTGGTGATGCGCAACGACGAGCTCGCGGCCGCCGGCATCAAGGAAGTGGTGGTGTTTCACTCCACCGACGAGGAGCTGCGTAAGTACCAGGCCGAGCTACCGGTCGCGGTGATTGCCGATCCCGACAAGAAGCTGTACGCCGAGTTCGGCGTCGAGAAATCCCCGCGCTCTGTGCTCAACCCGCGCGCGTGGCCGGCGGTCTTCCGCGGCCTGGGTCGCCACGTCGGAGCTGTGAGCAAGGGCGAGGAGCATCTCACGCCGCTGAAGCCCAAGAACGGCTCGTTCGGGCTGCCGGGCGACTTCCTGATCGCCTCGGACGGCCGCGTCATCGCCAGCAAGTACGGCGCCCATGCCTACGACCAGTGGACGGTCGACGAGGTGCTCGAGCTGGCCAAGGGCCAGGGCACGGGCAAAGGGGCCTCGCAGGCCGGCGCAGCGCCGAGCGCGCCGAGCTCCACCTAGAAACCGCTTGTGGCCGGGTCCGCCGCGGATATGATCCGCGCGGGCGAGCACCTCGCCGCCGACCTGCCGGGGCAACGCGCGAGAGGAGACAACGTAACGTGAGTGACGACAGGCATCCTGCCGGGGTCTACGACGTGGCGATACTGGGTGGGGGGCTCGCCGGGTTGACGCTCGGGCTGCAGCTCAAACAGGCTCGTCCCGATACCAGCATCTTCATCGCCGAGAAACGCCTCGGACCGGCCCCGGAGGCTGCGTTCAAGGTTGGAGAGTCGACCCAGGAGATCGCCTGCAACTACTTCGGCGAGGTTCTCGGCCTGATGGAGCACATGGAGAAGGATCAGATCCGCAAGTGCGGGTTGCGCTTCTGGTTCCCCGCCGGCGACAACAGCAGCCTGGCCGAACGGATCGAGCGCGGGCCCGCGGCGCATGCCCCGATCCCGAGCTGGCAGTTCGACCGCGGCCGGTTCGAGAACTACCTCGGGGAGCGGAACCTGGAAGCCGGGATCGACCTGTTTGGGGCCGCGCGTGTGACGGACGTCCAGATCGGCGATCCCCATCGTGTGACGATCGCTCCCCGCGCTGGCGGAGAGGAGTCGACGGTTCAGGCGCGCTGGGTCGTCGACGCCAGTGGCCGCTCCTGGATCCTCAAGCACAAGCTCGGGCTGCTCGAGGACAACGGGCACATGGTCAACTCGGTCTGGTTCAGGCTGGCTGGCGGCCTCGACATCGAGTCGTGGGCCGATCCCGATGACGACGAGTTCTTCGGGCGCATGTCCGAGCGCGGGCTGCGCCAGTTCAGCACCAACCACCTGTGCGGCAAGGGCTACTGGATGTGGATGATCCCGCTCTCCTCGGGACCGATCTCGATCGGGATCGTGGCGGACCCGCGCTTTCACGCGATGGACGAGATGAACACCCTGGACAAGGCGATCGACTGGATCCGGGGGCACGAGCCGCAGCTCGGCGAGACGATCGACGCCCGGCGCGACCAGGTCGAGGACTTCCTCAAGGTCGAGGATTTCTCGTACGGCGCCAAGCAGGTCTTCTCCGGCAAGGACCGCTGGTGCCTGGTCGGGGAGGCGGGCGCCTTCCTCGACCCGTTCTACTCGCCCGGCTCCGACTTCATCGCGTTGTCCAACACGTTCACCACGGACCTGATCTTCCGCGAACTCGATGGGGAGGACGTCGTTCAGCGCGCGGAAGCCCACGATGACTTCTACTTGAACGCCTACCGGGTCCACCTCACCCAGTACGAGGGGCAGTACGTGTTCTGGGACAACCCGGCGGTCATGAATGTGAAGATCAGCGGGAACAACATCTACTACTGGGGCTGTCTGGGGCTGCTGTTCTTCCACCGCAAGCTCACCGATCTCGCTCTCATGGCGGCGGTCCGTCCGGACGTGGAGCGGATGTGGGCGATCATCAAGCGGCTGGAGGCCATGTACCGCGAATGGAACGAGTTCGAGCGGCGCGAGTGGCGCCGGGCGATCGTTCCCTCGGCCGCGTTCCCGGCGATGTTCGATCGTCACCGGGACATGGCTGCCGGGTTCGACGACGAGGCCCTGAAGGCGAGGATCGCCGCAAACGCTGACCTGCTCGAGGCGTACTCCGTGCTTGCCTTCAACCGCGCCGCGCAGAACCTCGGAGACGCGGCGCCGGCCGAGGACGAGAAGATCAACCCCTACGCGGTCAGTCTCGACCCCGAGCGCTGGGAGGCCGACGGGCTGTTGGGCGGCGAGGGACTCACGGTGACCGAGGCTCGCCAGTCGCCGGCGGGCGGGATGGAGAACCTGTTCATGGAGGCGATCGCGACGCCCGCGTGACCGCGATCGGTCGCGAGGCGATCAGACGATGCTCGCCTC
>Ga0310038_10003131_pt1 | contig 12051 bp, 14 predicted proteins | sample Sb_taG_6_FD_200461 | JGI IMG/M metagenome (GOLD analysis project Ga0310038, IMG submission 200461) | Peat soil microbial communities from Weissenstadt, Germany - Sb_50d_4_PS metaG (v2) (version 2) | ecosystem: Environmental > Terrestrial > Soil > Wetlands > Peat | place: Germany: Weissenstadt... | reverse complement strand
CGCCAGCTGGCGCAGAAATATCTCGGCGGCCGCGCCTGCTCGCTGCTGACGTTCGGTGTCGTCGGCGGGCTCGAGGCCGCCAAGAATTTTTACGACGCGCTGAAACTGTTCAAGCGGCTGGTCAATATGGGCGATGCCAAGTCGCTGGCCTGTCACCCGGCCTCGACCACGCACCGGCAGATGTCGGCCGGCGAACAGAGCAAGGCCGGCGTCAAGCCGGAGATGATTCGGCTCAGCGTCGGCATCGAGCACATCGACGACATCATCGCCGATCTCGACCAGGCGCTCGGCGCGGCGCAGCGGCACAAAAACTCGCCGCTGCTTGCCGCCGAATAGCGGGCACAGCCGATGCCGCTTCTGCTCGACACCTCGCGATCCGCCTCGGCCAACGAAATCCACGCTTCGAACTGCGTCACCATCGGGCTCGTCAACAACATGCCCGATCCGGCGCTCGAGGCGACGGAGCGGCAGTTCATCGATCTGATCCGCGCCGCCGCATCAAAAACCATCGTGCGCTTGTTGCTGTTCTCGATCGCGGAAATTCCGCGCGCCGACACCACGCGCCAGGACATGGCCGAGCGCTATCGCGACGTCTCCGAGCTGTGGGACGCCAAGGTCGACGGCCTGATCGTGACCGGCACTGAGCCGCGGATGAAGAACCTGAAAGACGAGCCGTATTGGGCGACGCTGAGCCAGGTGGTGGGTTGGGCCCGCGACTCTACCGCGTCGACCATCTGGTCATGCCTCGCCGCTCACGCTGCCGTGCTCCACGTCGATGGCGTCGAACGCCGCCCGCTGGCCGACAAGCTGTTCGGCGTATTCGATTGCGAGCCGGTCGCCTGCCATCCGATGACGAGCGACGCCAAGTCAGGACTGCGCGTTCCGCACTCGCGCTACAACGATCTGCCCGAACCGGCGCTGGCTGATTGCGGCTACCGCATTCTCACCCGCTCGGCGGTCGCCGGCGTCGACATGTTCGCGCGGCAGGACAAAAGCTTCCACCTCTTCCTCCAGGGCCATCCGGAATACGAGGCGATGACGCTACTGCGCGAATATCGCCGCGACGTCGGCCGCTACCTGCGGCGCGAGCGCGACGATTATCCCGGACTGCCGCTGGATTATTTCGACGGCAAAGCGACGGCGATCGCGGCGGCGTTCCGCGAGCGCGCGCTCATCGATCGCCGTGAGCACCTCATCGCCGGTTTTCCGTTTGGCGAGCTTGACGCCGGCCTGGAAAGTCCGTGGCGCGCTTGCGCCGTCGGTATCTACGAGAAGTGGCTGGAATATCTCAGCGGCCGCAAGGCCGACCGGCGCCCGTTGACGATGCCGTCGCGGCGGGCCTGGCGCGACTGGCCCTCGGCCGCCGCGCGGCAGGCCGCGGACGGCGTCTCCGGCTAGAAGGCGCGAAATCTTCAACGGTTTGGCCCTGCAAAGCGTCCTTGCAACATCCGCGTGCAGGCCGGTACGCGGCGTTTACGCTTTGTTTGGCGCTACCACGTTTAATGACCCGCTAGCTTTGCTGGAGGGAGCCGTGCCCAAGCCTGTCGTCTTCGCTTTTCCCGCCGATGTCGAACTGAGCGACGCCCCGATCGCGCCGCATTGGATCACCGAAGGCACGCCGCGGGCGCGTGCGACGCGGCTCGCGGTCTCCGCCGACGGCACCTCCACGGTCATGGCCTGGTCGTGCACCGCCGGCCGTTTCACCTGGAATTACGTCCTCGACGAGGCCCTGCACGTGATCTCCGGCGAGGCCTTCGTCACCGACGAGAAGGGCGAAGTCCGTCGCCTCGGTCCCGGTGATATGGTCTTCTTTCCGGCCGGCAGCCGCAGCAACTGGTACATTCCCCACGAGATCAGAAAGGTCGCCTTTTGCCGCCAATCCATGCCGCGGCCGGTCGGCGTCATGCTGCGGACCTGGAACAAGCTGGTCGACCTCATGACCGGCTTTTCCGCGGGCGAGGGCAATCTGGAGCCGGTGGAGCAGCCGGAAATGCGTACCGACTCGCGGCGCGTGACGGCCAGCTAGAGCGAAATCGCTTCAGATTGAAGCGATTTGCGCTCTAGCATTTTGGTGGAGCATGATCATTTCGGAAAACCGGTTTCCACTTTTCCGGACCATGCTCTAGGCAGCCCAACGCCTTTATCCGTATGATCGTCGTTCCAGACGCGGGCGCAGTCGCGCGCCCGCGGCAATAATCTGCACGAATGGAACGGCCATGCCGAAAGTCGATGGTGTGTTGCATTTCACGATCCCGGTGAAAGACCTGGATCGCTCGGAAAAATTCTATGCCGAGATCCTCGGCTTCAGCAAAATCGGCCGCACCGATCGCATCGTCTTCATGCGCGCCGGCGACGATTTCTTCAATCTGACGTTTTCCGAAAATCCAATCACGCAGAATGCCGCCGGCCGACACGAAATTCATTCCGCGTTTCGTGTGACGCCGGAGGTCTACGACGAGGCGCTGCAAAGCCTGCCGGCCAGAGGCGTGGAGATTTTCAAGGAAGAGGATCGCCGCGCCGGCGTGTTCGTCGGCCGCAGCGCCTATATCCGCGATCCCGACGGCAACGTCATCGAATTCATCGACCTCAAGCGCGCGCCTGCCACCTAGGCGTTGCAGTCACCAGGAAAAACCGGAGGCCATCCATGGCTGAAGAGCCGATCCGTCGCGTCATTACCGGTCACGACGGCAACAATGTCGCCAAGGTGATCCTCGAAGGTCCGGCGACCAACACCAAGCGGCCGCGCGACGGCGTCGCCTCGACCTTGATGTGGTGCAGCGACGCGATGCCGGCGGACATTGCCGTCGGCGAAAACGTCGAGGACATGGGCGCGCGCATTCTCGGCACCGCGCCGCCGCAGAACGGCTCGCGCTTCATCGTCATGGAATTCGCGCCGGGCATCGCCTCGGAAATGCACCGCACCGAGACCATCGACTACATTGTCATGCTGTCGGGCGAGATCGAGATGGATATGGACGAGTCCAGCGTAAAACTGCGCGCCGGCGACATCATGGTTCAGCGCGGCACCAATCATGCCTGGGTCAATCGCGGCAAGGCGCCGGCGCGGCTCGCCATCGTGCTGCTCGATGCCAAGCCGCTCGGCATCGGCCACCCGCGTTTGCGCGGCGATCAGGTGCGCTGAGATCGGCTAAAACGCGGTGCGCTCGTCCATGGTGACAAGCGCCGGCGCGAATGCCGCCGCGAGCGCCGCAAGTTGCGAGCGGTCGCAGAACGCCGGTATCACGGTCTTCGCTTGCGTCGCCTGCACCAGCGCCACCGTATCGGAAAGCCGCGGGTGCACGTTCCAGCGCATGAATTGCGCGCGGCCGCTTTTGACCAGACGGTCAGCGGGCGTCGTGGGATTGACGTAGCCGGTGAACACGATGGCCGGTTCTGACTTGTCCTGCCAGGCGCTGAACAGGCGCGCGGTCGCGCCAGATGTGCCGTCGGCCGACCCGGCCAGCATGATGCCGCGGGCGCCATCGATCGGCCTGACGGTTGCGGCGAGGCGGTTGATCTCGTCGCCGACATTGTCGCGCAGCGAAATACTGGCGCCGTCACAAAGCTGTTGCAGCGCTCTTTGCATGGCGTCGTCGACGAAAATGTCGGTGCGGCCGTGGCGCAGCAGCGCGAGCGCGATTTCCGGGCCGCGGCCGTTGGCCGGAACCGGAAGCAGCAATGGTCCGCGCTCGACGAATGGCTCAAGCTTGCTCCAACATGCGGCAAGCGGAGCGTCGTAGCTGCCGTAGGAGCAATCCATCAGCGCCGTGCCGGCAGGCGGCGGCGCATCGTAGGCGTAAAGCATGGATTCCGCGCAAATGTCGCCGGTGTAAAGCAAGCCGTCGCCGACGGCGAAGCGCAGCCAGACGCCGCCCGGCGCGTGGCCGTTGCGGCCGGTCTCGACCGCGATGCCGAGCACTTCGCCGCGGCCGCGAACTGGCAGCGGCCGCGCGGTAACGCCGTCGGGTAACGCGCGCAAGACGATGTCGGTGGCATAGACTGGCGGGTTGCCGAGTTTCGGCAACAACGACAGCCCGCCGACATGGTCCCGGTGGCCGTGGCTGAGCACGAGCGCGTCGATCGGGCCGACGTGGTCAATCTTGGGGAACAGCCCGGGCGGCGGGCCCTCGCCGAGATCGAGCATCAGCCGTTTGCCCGCCGCTTCGAGCAGGAAGCAGGCCGGCCCCTTGGCGCCGACGCCGGAGATCAAGTGCAGCAAAGCGGCCTCTGGGCGCATCGCATTCGACCGATATTCCAATGCTCTATGGGCGGCGGTGAAAGTTGACAATGGCCGGCCGCGTCCTTAATCAACGCTTTAAAAGGAAAAGCGCCATGAAAGTCCGCAACTCATTGAAATCGCTTCGAAGCCGCCACCGGGACAACCGCATCGTGCGGCGCAAGGGGCGGGTCTACGTCATCAATAAGACGCATCGGCGCTTCAAGGCCCGCCAAGGCTAGGCCGCCGCTTTGCCCCCCGGCCGTTGGCCGGCTCAGCACCACCCTACGATCTGCCCAATTGCGCCGCATTGCTCGCGCAACTTTGAACGCTATTCGGGCTTGTTGCCGTGCGGCAGGCGAATAGACTCTCGGGCCATGCGATCGCGATTCCCAATTCTTGCTCTCGGTGCCGTGCTCGGCCTGTCGCTGGCGTTGCCGGCCGCGGCGCAAAATCCGCAACGGCATGAGTGGATCCATCCGCCGAGCAACCTGCCCAAATCCGGGCACGGCGGGCCGTCCATCAAGCTCGATACTTTGTTCGAGGCGTTGAAGATCGCGCCCGACGAGGACAGCGCCAAGGCGATCGAGGAACGGATCTGGACGGTGTGGGTGGTGTCGAGCAGCGACACCACCAATCTCTTGATGAGCCGGGTGAAGGCCGCGACCGACGACAAGGACTACGACCTGGCGCTGAAGCTTCTCGGCGCCGTCATCGCCATCAACCCGAAATACGTCGAAGCCTGGAACCAGCGCGCCACCATCTACTACCTGAAAGACGATTACGGCCATGCGCTCGCCGACATCCGCGAGGTGCTGGCGCTCGAGCCGCGCCATTTCGGCGCCTGGTCGGGCCTCGGCCTCATCCTGCAAGACATCGGCGACGACAAGCACGCGCTCGAAGCCTACCGCAAGGCGCTGGCGATCGATCCGCATCTCGAGCACATCCCGGATGTGGTGAAGACGCTGACCGAAAAGGTCGAGGGGCGGGATATCTGATTTGTAGCCCGGATTGCGCTTGCGCAATCCGGGGATTCTCGATCGCGGATTTCGCGGAGCCCGTCATGTTGTCGCACATCGAGAAACTACGCCGGTTGCAAGCCGAGATCGACAAGGGCATTCGCTCCCTCGATGTCGGTGAAGGCAAGCCGCTTGACGTCGAAGATTTTCTACGACGACAGAACGAACGGCATGGTCAGTCCTAGGCGACTGATCGATTGGTCGCCGGAGGCGCGCCGATCTCGTCGAAATCTCGAACTACTACGTGAAGGTCACTGGTCGGTACACTGCCGATAAAATGGGGTAGTATCACTGTCGGTGTTTGGTCTCAGCGATACCCTTCGGTCAATGACTGATATTGCGGAAATGATCGACGGAATGCTCGCGTAATCTGGAAAGCGCGGCCCTTACAAAAAGGGGGAATAGGTTATGCAGCAAATTACAATTAGGAAATCCGAGGAAAAGAAGAAAGATGGATCGGTAATCACAAAAGGAAAATGGGAGATTTCCGCAGAAGATATTATCGCTATTGGAGCGGTTATTGTTGCAATACTTGTTGTTTTCGGCATGATTATCGGCAGGCTGCCGATTAACGAATACACCTATGGTCTAGCCGGCTTGTCCCTCGCGGGTTCAGTGGTAACTGAGATTATCAAAACAAGAAAGAGAACTCAGTCAAATTCAAACTGAGACACTACCTTTCTCGCGTTAAGCTAGCGTAATCCTCCGGATACGCCTACCTGAAATATCGTGATATTCTGGGGTTTAAGTACAATGTCGGTTTCGGCATGAAGCCCCGATGGGTCATTGATCGACAGCTCCAATTACAACTATGAGATTCAACACAAGAGCGACAGGACGTCCTAGCCTAACAAGCGTGACGCGGTTTGAGCGCTTGAGAAATCCTCCGCCGGCGCGTCAATCGGTCGATCGTTCCCGGATTTCGCTGCGCTCAATCCAGGCTACGGTTCGTCGTGCGTGTCCGCGCCGACAAACGCAATGCGCATGAAATTGGTCGCGCCCGGCGTGCCGAGCGGGACGCCGGCGACGACGATGATGCGCTGGCCGGCTTTGGCGAAACCTTCCTTGAAAGCAAGCCGGCAGGCGCGCTCGACCATGTCGTCCTGATCGTGGGCATCCTCGTCGATCACGCAGTGGATGCCCCAGACCACCGACAGCCTTCGCCCGGTGCCTTCGATCGGCGAGATGGCGACGATCGGGCATTTCGGCCGTTCCCGCGACACCCGCATCCCGGTCGAGCCCGAAGAGGTCCAGCACACGATGGCGGCAAGGTCGAGCGTCTCTGCCACCTGCCGCGCCGCGGCCGCGATGGCGTCGGCGCCGGTCGCTTCCGGCTCGGTATGCAGCACGTGCAGCGACGGCAAATACATAGCGTCGCGTTCCACTTCTTCGGCGATCCGGTTCATGGTCGCGACCGCTTCGACTGGGAATTGCCCCGCCGCCGATTCCGCCGACAGCATGATGGCGTCGGCGCCGTCGAAGATGGCGGTGGCGACATCGGAGACTTCGGCGCGGGTCGGCACCGGGCTTGCGATCATCGATTCCAGCATTTGCGTGGCGACGACCACCGGCTTGCCGGCGCGGCGGCAGGCCCGCGTCATTTCCTTCTGCACGCCGGGCACTTTCTCCAGCGGCATCTCGACGCCGAGGTCGCCGCGCGCCACCATCAGCGCGTCGGCCAGATCGAGAATGTCGCCGAGCCGGGTCACGGCCTGCGGCTTCTCGATCTTGGCCATCACCGCGGCGCGGCCGCGGGTAATCTTCTTCGCCTCCGCGATATCTTCCGGGCGCTGAATGAACGACAGCGCGATCCAGTCGACGCCGGCATCAAGCGCGGCTTCGAGGTCGGCGATGTCCTTCGGCGCCAGCGCCGCCAGCGGCACGACGGTGTCGGGCAGGCTGACGCCCTTGCGGTTGGAGATTTTGCCGCCGACTTCGACGCGCGTGGCGATGCGCTGCGCGCTGACCTCGGTTGCGACGAGGCGCAGCTTGCCGTCGTCGATCAAAAGCGCATCGCCGGGTTTGATGGCGGCAAAAATCTCCGGATGCGGCAGCTGCACGCGCCTGGCGTCACCCGGCGTGGCGTCGCTATCCAAGATAAAATCCTGGCCCTTGGCGATGTCGGCTGAGCCGTCGGTGAAGGCGCCGAGCCGCAGCTTCGGTCCTTGCAGATCGACCAGGATGCCGATCGGCCGGTTGTGATCCGCCTCGACGGCGCGGATCGTGGTCACGAGCTCGCGCATCTTGTCGTGATTGGTGTGGCTCATATTGATGCGGAACACGTCAGCGCCGGCTTCGAACAGCCGCCCGATCATGGCGCGGTCCGACGAGGCGGGACCCAATGTGGCCACGACTTTGGTCCGCCGCTGTCGCCTCATGGAGTCTTGTTTCCCGGCGCCGATGTCGCGCCGGCGCCGGCTGGCGGCGCGTTGAGCTGATTGCCCGGCGCCAATGGCTTTTGCGCCGGTTGCTCGGCGGATTCGGTGAGCTGCACGGTCCAGGCGCGCTGCTCGCCGGTATCGACCTCGAAGAAGCCGGTGCGGTCATAGCCGTGGGCCAGGCAATCGCCGATGCCGCGGATGGTGAACTCCCTGTCGCGGGTGCACATATAGGCCCGTCCCGTCCATTCGCCGCCGCGATCGTAGTCGATGGCGTAGACATAATAATAACGCGCCACGAGATTGCCCTTGAGCACGGTCTCGCAGGTTCGCGACGGCAGGTTCCACCAGCCTTCGGTGGTCCAGCCTTCGGCGTCCTTATAGCCGACCGCGACGCCGACCCGGCTCGGCGTGTTGTTGCAGAGCCGAAAATCGGCCGCGGCCGGCCGCGCCGAACCGGCCAGCGCGAGCGCTACGAACAGGCCCGCCGCCAGCGCACTCAGCGTTTTTCGAAAGATGGTCGCGTGGCTCATATCCTGTGCAGAATCCGGCCTGCGCTCATGGCCTGTCAACGACGATGGCGCGGAAGTCGGTCACGTTGGTGAATGTCGGGCCTGGGACGAAAAGGTCGCCGATGCCGTTGAAAAACCCCGTTGAATCGTTGTCGGCGAGAAACGCGGCGGGATCGAGGCCGGCGGCCCGGGCGCGACGAAGCGTCGTCGGGTCGATGAAGGCCCCGGCCGGGTCGTCGGGGCGGCCGCTGCCGCCATCGGTGCCGTCGGAATCGGCGGCAAGCGCGGAAATGCCGGGGGCGCCGTCGAGGTGGATGGCGAGCGCCAGCGCGTATTCCTGGTTGGGCCCGCCGCGGCCCTGGCCGCGCAGGGTGACTGTGAGTTCGCCGCCGGAGAGGATGACCGTCCGGCGGCCCTGGGCAGCCAGATCATGGGCCAGCCGGGCATGTTCCGCCGCCACCTCCCGCGCCTCGCCTTGCAGGCGGTCGCCGAGCATCACGCATTCATAGCCGGCCGCCGTGGCGCGCCCTTGCGCCGCCCGCAGCGCATCGGCCGGCCGCGCCACGATGCGATAGTCGGAGCCGGCAAAGATCCTGTCGCCCGGCTTCGGCGTCTCGTTGGCTGGATCGTCGAGCGCCTTGGCCACGGCGGCGGGCAGATCGAGCTTGAAGCGGGCGACGATGGCGCGGGCGTCTTCAAGCGTCGTCGGGTCGGGCACGGTCGGCCCGGACCCGATGACGGAAGGGTCGTCGCCGGGCACGTCGGAGATCGAAAGCGTCACCAGTTTGGCGGGATAAGCGAGGCGGGCGAGGCGGCCGCCTTTGATGCGCGAAAGGTGCTTGCGCAGCGCATTCATGTCGCCGATTGCCGCGCCGCTGCGCAACAGCGCCCGCGTCACCGCTTGTTTCTCGGCAAGCGTGATGCCGGCGGCCGGCGCGATCCAGTTGGCCGAGGCGCCGCCGGATAAAAGCACCAGCACGAGATCGTCCGCGCCCGCGGCTTGCGCGAGCGCCAGCGCCCGTTCGGTTCCCTTCAGGCCCGCCTCGTCCGGCACCGGATGGCCGGCCTCGACAACGGGAATATGCCGGGTCGGGCGGCCATAACCGTGGCGGGTGACGGCGATGCCAGCGAGTCGCTCATCGGCGATCCGGCCGAGATAATGCTGTTCCGCGGCTTCGGTCATCGAACCTGCCGCCTTGCCCGCGGCCAGCACGATGAGGCGGCCCTGGCGCGGCGGTTCCGGGAGGTTCGGCGGCAGGCACTGCGACGGGTGCGCGGCCGCGACCGCAGTCCGGAACAGCGATTCGAGCAATTCGCGCGCTGACGCAGCCATGATCATCCCGGACTATGGAAAGGCGGCGGTTAGGTCTCTATCTTTCTATAACACCGTTGCGGAGGACATCATGGCTACCGACGACAAGACCGAGCTTGAAGCCGCCGTCTACCGCCGGCTGGTCGAGCACCTGCGCTCCCGCGCCGACGTGCAGAACATCGACCTGATGAATCTGGCCGGCTTCTGCCGCAACTGCCTGTCCAATTGGATGAAGGAGGCGGCCGACGCCAAAGGCCTGCCGATGACCAAGGACCAGAGCCGCGAGATCGTCTACGGCATGCCCTATGACGAATGGCGCGCCAAGCATCAGAAGGAAGCGTCCGCCGATCAAAAGGCGGCATTCGAAAAAGCAAGCCAAAAGCACTGAGCGAGCGGCTTTTGCGCCGCGCTCCTGTGCAGAGCGTGGATGAGCGGGCTATTGGCTTGATCAAAGCGCGCTGGCGTTCGACACCTCTCGCAGCTTTTTGAGCAGGCATGATCCTTATCCGAAAACCGGTTTCCACTTTTCGGGATCATGCCAAAATGCGAGGAGTACCCGATGGCCACCGCTGCCGCCGCCAAGGACGAGCAAACCGCTCATCGTTTTGCCAAGGACCAGCTCAAGGCCTTCGTCGAGCGGGTCGAAAAGCTCGAGGAAGAAAAGAAAGCCATCGCCGACGACATCCGCGACGTCTATGCCGAGGCCAAAGGCAACGGCTTCGACGTCAAGTCGCTGCGCATCGTGGTGCGGCTGCGCAAGCAGGACATCAACGAGCGCAAGGAGCAGGAGGCCATTCTCGAGACCTACCTGCACGCGCTGGGAATGATTTGATGAACCGTCGTTCCGGGGCCGAGCGAAGCTCGGAACCCGGGATCCATAACCACCGCCGCTCAAGAACGGTCTCAAGCGAGCGCCAATTCTTCCAGGATTGTGATTATGGATTCCGGGCTCGGCCCTGCGGGCCGCCCCGGAATGACGGACACTTATTGCAGCGACGCGGTGCGGGTCGGGTAGGTGATGGTCGACAGGAACACGATCGCACTGCCGCTGAAGTGATCCTGGCTCAGGCCGCGATTCGGGTCGGCTGAGAACGTCATCATCACCGAGCTTGCCGGTTTGACCATCAGGCTAGCGAGGTAGGTGACGTCGCGGGCGCCGAAGGCGAGCGTCGACAGAAAACGGTGCACGCTCGGCGACAGGATGATCGCGCGCAGCCACGGATTGTCGAGACGCTCGGTGACTTTGACGGCTGCGGCCGCGAGCTGAATGGCCTTCTGGACCGAGGTTTTGGGCTGGTCGTTGATGCCTTTCACCGCGACTGTCGTCTCGTTCTCGCCGATGACCTCGCCGGCTTTGTCCACGGCGGCGCGCGCCGCCACCGCAATGGCGTGGGACGGCGAATCGGGCTGCTCGGCATAGGCGAGCGCGAGTTGCGGCGGGACACGATCATTGGACGCGCCCGGCAACGGGCCGACGGTGCCGGTGGCGTTGGGATCGGCGCTCGCCACTTCGACGCCACGCGTGCTCTTCGGCTGCGCGGCGGTGGTGCCGTCCTGCGGGCTCTGCCAATAGCCGCGGGCGAAAATGACCTGGTTTGGCGACAGCGACGCAAAGCGGTCGTCGGTCTGGCGCGGCGGTGCCACTTTCTGTGCAGCCGGCGTTGCGGCAGCGACGGCAAATGAATTGGTGTGGATCAGCTTGGTCTGCGCCGCCACGTGGGTCACTGCCGCTTTCACCCGTTCGACCGCGGCGACGGCGACTGCTTTGGCTTTGGTGCGGGTGGTCACGGCGGGAGCCGGCGCCGCGGCGGGGGCGTACGAGTCGGCATCGTCGTCTTCCTCGCCCTTCCTCAGGCCAAGGAGCTTGGCAAACGGATTGATGCCGTGATGGTCTTCGCTCGCCACCATGGTGCCGACGTCGACGCCGGAATTACGTGCCGCATCGACCGAATTTTCCGAAGGATTGTTGCCGCGCTGCTGGATCTCGGCGAGCGCCAGCGCATAGCCCTGAAGCGGCTTGCCGTCGGTCGGGATCTGCACGGTCTTGCCGTCCGGGAACACGCGCACCAGTTGCTCGTGGGTCATGCGCGGCCACATCCGCACATTGCCGGTGTCCATGTGGACGAACGGCGAGCCGGACGTCGGATAGAAGCCGACGCCGCCGCGCGCGAGCCGCAGGCCGATCTCGCGCAAATGTTCGAGGTCGACGCCCGGGATGTAGAAATCCATGGCGCGGCCGAGCATGTGCTGGCTGAAGCGCGCCACGCCGGCAGAACGGTGGCGCAGCATGGCGTTGGTCGCCGGCGAGCGATAGCCGCACACCACCCAGATCGGTGCCTTGTTGCCGGCCTCGCGCTGCACCTCCCATACCAGGTCGATCAGGTGCGGGTCCATTTTGGTTTGCTCGGCCTTGCGCCAGTCGCGCAGGAACCAGTTGAGCTTTTCCAGCGCGGCGTCGTCGTAACGGCCGTCGCGCTTGTAGGTGACGGTGATGTCTTCGTCGGTATGGATGTGGTGCAGCGAGATGGTGCGGGTGTCGCCTTCGGCGACGGCGTTTTGCAGGGCTCGCGAACCAAAGAGGAGAAGGAGAACGGCGAGACTGCACGCATAGCCG
>Ga0310038_10003113_pt1 | contig 12089 bp, 10 predicted proteins | sample Sb_taG_6_FD_200461 | JGI IMG/M metagenome (GOLD analysis project Ga0310038, IMG submission 200461) | Peat soil microbial communities from Weissenstadt, Germany - Sb_50d_4_PS metaG (v2) (version 2) | ecosystem: Environmental > Terrestrial > Soil > Wetlands > Peat | place: Germany: Weissenstadt... | reverse complement strand
CGGCTGCAGTTCGCCGGGCTCGAAGCCGACCCGCGCCAGCACGTCTTTGGAATTCGGCCCCTCCAGACCCAAAGCCGTGATCACGCCTTCTCCGGCTTCGGAGAGCACTACCTGGTCCATGATGATGTACTTCTTCAGAAGCTGCGCCAGCTTTCCTGCCTGCGCGCGGTCGGTGTCGATCAGGAACGACTCGCCGCGGTTGAAGACGTACATGTCGCCCAGGATGTGACCCTGCGGGTTCAGCAGGAAGCTGTACACGCCGTGCGCGGGCGCCAGATCGCGGATGTTATTGCTGACCATGCCGTTCAGCCAGCGCGTACGGTCACGGCCGGTGACCACCATTTTCGCGCGCCACCCCAGGTCAAAGATTCCGCAGCCAGTGCGCAGTGCGGCCAGCTCTTCCTGCGGGGAAGAGAACAGGGCCGGGGTCTGCGCGCCGCAGTATTCGACCAGGCGGCCCGCTGCCGGGAGCTTGTGGTTCAGCGAGGTTGCACTCATCTCAGGAGTTTGATTATAGCGAATGCCAGGCATTCGAGGTGCCCCAACGAAAGCTGGAAACTCCGGAGGCGAACCTGCTATGGTTCTGCGCCGTGGCTGCGAAAAAGAAGATTGCCGTCGTTCCCGGCGACGGCATCGGCAAAGAAGTCACCGCGGAAGCCGTCAAGGTGCTGGGCGCCACCGGCGCGCCGCTCGCACTCACGCCCTTCGACTGGAGCGCCGACCGCTATCTCCAGGACGGCACTACCATCCCTGCCGACGGCTTCACCATGCTGGCGCGCGATTTCGACGCCATCCTGTTCGGCGCCCTGGGCGATCCCCGCGTGCCCTCGAACATCCACGCCAAGGAGATCCTGCTGGGCATGCGCTTCAAGATGGATCTCTACGCCAACGTGCGTCCCGTGAAGCTGCTCGGCGCGTCGCTCTGCCCGCTGAAGAACGTCGAGCCGGCCGACGTCGATTTCGTCATCGTCCGTGAGAACACCGAGGGCGTTTACATGGATATGGGCGGGGTCTTCAAGCCGGGCACGCCCGACGAGGTCGCTACCCAGGAGGACATCAACACCCGCAAGGGGGTAGAACGTATCATCCGTTTCGCCTTCGAGCTGGCCAAGAAACAGCGCCGCAAGAAGGTGCTGATGGCCGACAAGTCCAACGTCATGACCTATGCCGGCGGGCTCTGGCAGCGCGTCTTCAAGCAGGTCGGCGAGGAGTACCCGGGCATCGAGCGCCAGCACATGTTCGTGGACGCGTTCTGCCTGCACATGGTCCGCGAGCCGCGGCAGTTCGACGTGATCGTCACCAACAACATGTTCGGCGACATCATCACCGACCTGGCCGCGGCGTTGCAGGGAGGACTCGGCGTTGCCCCCAGCGGGAACATTCATCCCGGGCGCACGTCGCTGTTCGAGCCGGTGCATGGCTCGGCGCCGCCGTTTGCGGGCAAGAACATCGCCAACCCCGTGGGAGCTATCCTCAGCGCCGCCATGATGCTGGAGTTCCTGGGCTTGAACGCCGAGGCCGAGCGCATCAACGCCGCCGTGCTGGAGTCCGTTCGCCAGAAGAAGACCACGCAGGACATCGGCGGAACGCTGGGCACGCGCGAAGCGGGAGACTGGATAGCGGGGCGCGTCTGAGAGAACCGCTCTTAGCTTTTGGCTGTTGGCGCTTAGCTAACAGAGCTAAGAGCCAAAAGCCGCCTTAGTTCCACATCGCCTGCAACCTTCTCAGCGCCGCCCAGGCCAGCCGGTACTGCCGGTTCAGCTCGATGGCGCGGGCGTAACACGCTTTGGCTTTCCGCCATTCCCGCTGGTGCTCGTATACTCTTCCCAGGTTGAAGTGGGGATAGCAGCGGGCATCGTAGCGCGGCGCCCGGATGGCCTTCTCGAACCAGGGGATGGCTTCCTCCCATTTATCTTGCTCGATCAGGTAAGCCCCAATATCGTTGTAAGGATTGCCGAACTCGGGATCGACCCGGATCGCCTCCAGGCACTCCGCGATGGCGCGCTCGTGGTCGCCGAGGAAGGAGTAGCTCCAGCCGCGAAAGGTGTAGGCTTCGGCCGTGGGGTAGGCTTCGATCGACTGGGTGTAGAGTGCGATGGCCTCGTCGTACTCGCCGTGCATCTGACGCTCGTAGGCCTGCTGAAAATATTCCACGGCCAGCTTGCGGAGATCGCTTTCCGATGGCATAGGGCTCGACAGGAAGGATATCGACAGGAAGAATTATGACCATCGTACCCAGGTTTGACAAACCGGCGCGGACGCTACGGACGCTTTGGATATTCGTCGTTCTTGCGCTGGCTCTGGCCTTCGGCGCGAATTCCCTCGCCGCGCAGACCAAGTCGCAGTCCGAGGAACCGCAGACCAAAGTAACTCCCGAGGAAGCCCAGGAACTCTTCCGTTCGGTGGATGAGATCCTGAAATTCGCCAGCAAGGACACTAAGCTGCCGATCAAGCATTCCGTCAAGCGTGAACTGGCCGGGCGCGAGCAGGTGCGCAAGTTCGTCGAGACCCACATGCAGGAGGACAAGGACGCGCAGCGGCTGCAGCGCTCGGAAGCTTCCATGAAGAAGTTCGGCCTGCTGCCGCGGGACTTCGACCTGGGCAAGTTTCTCCTCGACTTGCTCGAGGATCAGGTGGCCGGCTACTACGATCCCAAGACCAAGACCGTCTACCTGTTGGATTGGGTGGCGCCAGAGGCACAGCGTCCGGTGCTGGCGCATGAGCTGACGCACGCTCTGCAGGACCAGAACTTCGACCTCGACAAGTGGCTGAAAGTGCGCGACGACGACCAGCACGACAATCCCGACAACCTCGACACCGGCGACGATGAGGAGCAAGCGGCGCGCCAGGCCGTCAGCGAAGGCCAGGGGATGGCGGTGATGATGGACTACGTGCTGGAACCGAGCGGCCACAGCCTGGCCGACACGCCGGGCGCGGGCGAGATCTTCAAGCAGAACACCATGGACCACATCGGCGACTCTCCTATCTTCGCCAACGCTCCCATGTACTTGCGCGAGATGGTGATTTTCCCGTACACCTACGGGCTTTCGTTTCACGAGGACCTGCTCACCCGCGGCGGCGCCGAGATGGCCTTCGCCGGGGCGTTCAAGAATCCGCCGCGCGACACCCGCGAGATCATGCAGCCGGATTCCTATCTCGATGGCCATCACGTGGAGCCGATGCGGCTGCCCCGGCTCGCCGACCTGCTCAAGAAAAACTACGTGGGATACGACTCCGGCTCGGTGGGCGAATTCGACGTGTACATCTTGCTCAAGCAGTACTCAGGCCCCGAGTTGGCGGAGAAGCTCTCTACGGCTTGGCGGGGCGGCGTTTACTACCTGGGGAGAAAAAAAGACACCAAGCCGCCCAAGTCCGATGCTCCGACTCCCATGAGCGACCTCGGGCTGCTGTACGTTTCCAACTGGGCCACGCCGGAGGATGCCGGCTACTTCGCCAAGGCTTACAGCCTGTGGCTTCCCAAGAAATACAAGTCGGTCACGGCGGTGGCGGAGCAGAAAGGCCGCGCGTGGACCACCGAGCAGGGCCCGGTTTCAATCGAGGTCGCCGGCAGCCGGGTGCTGGTGATGGAGGGCTTTGATGCCGCCACTGCGGCTGCCGTGCGCGCGAAGGTACTGTCACGCACCTCCGAGTCGGCGCCACGGCTCATGCACGATCTGGCCGCGCCGGTGTGGGCGACCCTGGGGATTCTCCGCTGAAAACGATGGGCTGGAAGCTCGAACGCGTTCCTGAACCCGAAGTGATGGACGAGTCCGCGGAGGTCGAAGCCTATGCCTCGGCTGCGGCGCAGACTTATCTCGAAAAGATCGACCGCACCTTCGTCCCCCACGTCGCGCGCCTGTTCCCTGCCGGAGACCCGCGCCTGGTGCGCGGACTCGCGCTCGACGTTGGCTGCGGGCCAGGACAGATTCCCATCATGATGGCCCCGCACTGGCCCGGGCTGCGCATCACCGGCCTCGACGCTGCGCCCGCCATGATCGAGCAGGCGCGCAAGGATGCCGCACGCGCCGGCGTGGCTATCAGCTTCCAGGTGCTGCGCCTCGGGCCGCACGGCGAGGCCCGCTTGCCCTTCGACGATGCCTCCTTCGACCTCGTGACCTCCAATTCCGTGCTGCATCACGTGGCCGACCCGGTGGCGTTCTTCGACGAGATTGCGCGCGTCGCCAAGCCTGACGGGGCGGTGCTCATCCGCGACGTCCGCCGCCCGTCCGCGCCTGCGTATCCGCTGCACGTGCGTTGGTTCGGACGGAAATACTCCGGAGAGATGCGGCGGTTGTACGAAGCCTCGGTCCACGCCGCCTACACGGCGGGCGAACTGCGCGACCTCTTGACCGAATCCCGCCTCAACGACGGGCGCTCGCGCGTGTTTCGGTTTCGGCTGACGCATCTGGGGATCGAGCGGAAGGCAGCGTAGGGGCGGCGGCCAGAGGCCGCCGCGACAGCCGGCGAGACGCCGGCGCTACCTCCGTGCCTCCGTGTCTCCGTGGTGAAAATCCCATTTTGTATAATCGCGGGTTCGACCTCAACCGCAAGGAGCGCGTTTGGCGCAAGCAGAAATCGGCATCATCGGCGGCAGCGGCCTCTACTCCATGCCCGGGCTTACCGACACCCGGGCCTTCCCGGTTGATACTCCCTTCGGCCCGCCTTCGGAGGCTTACGTTCTGGGTACGCTGGAGGGCCGCCGCGTAGCCTTCCTGGCGCGCCACGGACGCGGCCACCACATCCTGCCCAGCGAGCTGAACTTCCGCGCCAACATCCACGGCTTCAAGCAGCTCGGCGTGGAGCGCATCCTGTCGATCTCCGCTGTGGGGTCGCTCAAGGAAGAACACCGGCCGCTCGACTTCGTCATCCCCGACCAGTTTTTCGACCGCACCAGCAAGCGCGTCTCGACCTTCTTCGGCGATGGCATCGTCGCCCACGTCTCGTTTGCCGATCCGGTCTGCCCGGAGGTTTCCGGCGTGCTCGAGGCGGCCTGCCGCCAGGCGGGCGTGAACGCGAAGCGCGGCGGGACGTACGTCTGCATGGAAGGGCCGCAGTTCTCCACCAAGGCGGAGTCCAACGTTTACCGCAGTTGGGGCATGGACATCATCGGCATGACCAACCTGCAGGAAGCCAAGCTGGCGCGCGAAGCCGAGCTCTGCTACGCGACCGTGGCCATGGTCACCGACTACGACTGCTGGCATCCGGCGCATGAGTCCGTAACCGTCGAGCAGGTGGTCGCCAATCTGCAGAAGAACGCGGAGAACGCCGGCAAGGTCGTGCGCCACGCTATCGCGGGCATGCCGAAGACGCGCGGCTGCAAGTGCGGCCAGGCGCTGGCCGCCGCCATCCTCACCGAGCGCGACAAGATCCCGCCCCACACCCGCCTGAAACTCAGCCCGCTGCTGGACAAATATCTGGGCAAACCGGAGGGAACTTAACGATGGCGCTGCTGGTTGTCGGTTCCATGGCGTTCGACAGCATCAAGACTCCGCGCGGACAGGTGGACCGCATCCTGGGCGGCTCGGCTACGTACTTCTCGCTGGCCGCCAGCTACTTCACCGAGGTGCGCGCGGTGGCCGTGGTGGGAGACGATTTCACCGCCGAGCACGAGGCGGTGCTGAAGCGCCGCGGCGTGGCCACCGACGGCATCGAGCATGCCCGCGGCAAGACGTTCTTCTGGTCGGGAGAGTACGGGGAGAACTTCAACGAAGCCAAGACTCACGCCACCGAGTTGAACGTCTTCGAAAATTTTCACCCGCAGATCCCGAAGAAATTTCTCGACACCGAATTTCTTTTCCTGGCCAACATCGATCCCTTGCTGCAGGCCGGGGTGCGGCGGCAGATGAGCAACACGCGCCTGGTGGGCGGCGACACCATGAATTACTGGATCAAGGGCAAGCCGCAGGAATTGGCGGAGACGCTGAAGCTCATCGACGTGCTGCTGATCAACGATACGGAGACCAAGATGCTGGCCGGCGATTCCAGCCTGCCGCGCGCCGCCAACAAAGTGCTGGCCCGCGGGCCGCGCGGGCTGGTGGTGAAGCACGGCGAATACGGCGCCACCATCTTCTTCCGCGAAGGCGCGTTCGGCATCGGCAGCCATCCTTTCCGCGCGCCCGCCCTGCCCATCGAGGAGGTGCGCGATCCCACCGGCGCCGGCGATTCCTTCGCCGGCGGCTTCATGGGATACATCGCTTCGCAGGGCGAACTGAACCGCGAGGTGCTCAAGCGCGCCATGTTCTACGGCGGCGTGATGGGATCGTTCGCCGTCGAGTGCTTTGGGCCCGAGCGCCTGACCAATCTGACCCGCGAGGAGATTGAAGCCCGCTTCCAGATTTTTCGCGAGCTCACGCACCTCGACCATGAAGCGTAGGGAGTAGCGAGTGGCCGAGGCCGAGCGCGATCACGATGCCGTGCACGTCGGGGCGCTGGCCGCGGCCGTCTCCATTGTTTTCTTCCGCAATTTCTACCAGCAGGGCGCGATCCTGCTCTACGGCGACGCGGTAGCGCACATCCATATCGCCCGCCGCGTCTTCGACTCCATCACCCCTGGCCCGCTGCGGCTGGGAACGGTGTGGCTGCCGCTGCCGCACATCCTGATGATGCCATTCGTGGTCTCGGACTGGATGTGGCGCACCGGCGTCGGCGGCTCCATCGTCTCGATGATTGCTTATGTCGCAGGGACCGTGGGCGTCTTTCGCCTGGTGCGCACACGCACCTCGAGTGCTGCTGGCTGGCTGGGGGCCGCGATCTACGCTCTCAATCCCAACCTCATTTACCTCCAGGCCACGGCGATGACGGAATCGCTCTACCTGGCGCTGTTCATCTGGGCGGTGGTTTTTCTGGACGAGACCGTGAGGCCAGCCGAGCCCGAGCAGATTCCTGAACGCGCACGGTCGCTGGAGCGCGCCGCCATCCTGCTTGCGGCCGCCATGTTGACGCGCTACGACGGCTGGTGGCTGGCAGGATGCGCCTTGGCGGCCGCATTCTTACTCATGGCGTTTCTGGTGCTGAAGCGGCCCAGCACGGCGCGCGAATTCTTCTCCGGACTCCACTACCGTCCCATGCGGCGCGGGCTGCGCAATGCGGTGCTGCTGCTGGCGGCCATCCCGGCCTTGTGGCTCGCCTACAATCATCGCGAGTACGGTAACTCGCTGGAGTTCGCCAACGGCCCGTACTCGGCCCGCGCCATCGAGCAACGCACGCTTCCGGTGTCCTGGCGGCATCCCGGCGAGCACAACCCGCGCGTCGCTGCCCTCTACTTTCTCAAGTCGGTGGAACTAAACCTGGGCGGCGGACACTGGCAGTGGCCGCTGTTCGCGGCGGCGGTGGTTGGGCTTTTGATCTCGTTAGCCGGCGCGCGACGCTTCGCCGTGTGGTGGCTGTTGTGGCTTCCGCTGCCGTTCTACACACTCTCCATCGCTTATGGCAGCGTGCCGCTGTACGTTCCTGTTTGGTGGCCGTTCGCCGCGTACAACGTCCGCTATGGTCTAGAGATGCTGCCCGCCGTTGCCGTCTTTGCCGGAATCACGTTCGAGACCCTGCGGCGCGTCAGCGGCCGATTCGCCTGGCGGGCGGCGATCGCGGCGGTGGCCATTGCCATGCTCGCGGGAAGCTACATCTCCGTGTGGAAAGCGACGCCGGTTTCGATCCAGGAAGCGGTGGCCAACTCGCGGACCCGCATCCCGTACGAGCGCGCTCTGGCAGACGCGCTGCGCCGCCTTCCCCGCTCGGCGCGCCTGTTGATGTATACCGGCGCGCATGCTGGGGCGTTGCAACTGGCCGACATCCCTCTGCGGCGCGTGGTGAATGAGAGCAACCACCCGCAATGGGAGTTGGCCTTGCACGAGCCCGCGGCGCAGGCGGATTACGTGGTCGCCGCCGACGGCGATCCGGTGGCGGAGTCCGCCGCCCGGAATCGCGACACCCTGGTCCCGATCGCCATCGTCCAAAGCTCCGGCCAGCCCCGCACCACGATATACAAGACGCGACTTGCTACGCGCCCCTGAGCCGGCACGGTACAATCCTGACAAAATGATGGCTGTTCCTTTCGTGAAGGCCGCGGCCTGCGGCAATGACTTCCTGCTGATCGACGGCATGCACGCCCCCGACGATCTCGCCGGATTCACCCGCCGCATCTGCGACCGCCACCGCGGCATCGGCGCCGATGGCGTGGAGTGGCTCTTCCCCACACCTGATGCTGACGTTCGCGCCCGCCTGCTTAACGCCGACGGCTCCGAGGCGGAGATCTCCGGCAACGGCACGCGCTGTGTCGCCGCCTGGTGGGCGGTCGAGCAGGGCAAGCAGAAGATCGTGGTCCGCACCGGCGCCGGCCTGAAAACCTGCACCCTGCTCGGTCGCCGCGGCAACGAGTTCGAGTTCGAGACGGACATGGGAGAGCCGCAGGTCGGAGACGAGTTCTCCATCAAGCTTGCCTTCCGCGAAGTACGCGGCGTGCCGGTCTCGGTGGGCAATCCCCACTTCGTGGTTTTTGTCGAGGATTTTGCCCCCGGCTGGCAGGCGGAGGCGGCGGAAATCGGGAAGCATCACGACTTCAAGTATGGGATTAACGTTGAACTGGTTCATCCAATAAAACAAAGCGAAATAGAAGTGCGTTTCTTCGAGCGCGGCGTGGGCGAAACGAGTTCTTCCGGGACCGGTTCCTGCGCCGCTGCCGTGGCCTCGGTTTTCAGCAAGAAGGCGGTGTCGCCCGTGGTGGTTCAGGCCCCAGGTGGCGCGCAGACGGTGCGCTGGAATGGGACTGTGTTCCTGCGCGGCCCGGCGCAACTCGTCGGTCGCGGCGAGTTTTTCGTTTAAGATGGCATGTTTGTTGTGCCCCCAAGGAATCTGCTTTTGGTCTTCTCTTGAAACGTGAAACGCGAAACGTGAAACGCCTTACCCCGCCAGCTCTCCAGCCCGGCGACACCGTCGGCATCATCGCGCCCGCCAGCGGCTTCAATCGCGAACGCTTTCTCGCCGGCTGCGAGCGGCTGCGCCAGATGGGATACCGACCGTTCTATCTCGACTCCATCTTCGACCGTGACCTGTACTTCGCCGGTTCTGCCAAGCGCCGCGCTCGCGAGCTGGAAGAGATGTTCGAGCGCGACGAGGTGCGAGCAGTGCTGTGCGCCCGCGGCGGCTACGGCTGCAACTATCTGCTGGAGCGGGCGAACATCGCCAGGATCGCCGCCCATCCTAAGATCTTCGTCGGTTGCAGCGACGTGACCACACTGCTCACCTGGTTCCTGGATGCCGCCGGCCTGGTCACCTTTCACGGTCCGATGGTCGAAAAAGCTTTTGCCTCGCCGGACGGCGTGGACCTCGCCTCCTGGTCGGCGGCCACCGCCTCTGCCGGACCCTGGCAGATTGCGGGCGACATGGAGCCGCTGGTGCGCGGCGCGGCCGAAGGCATCCTGTACGGCGGCTGTCTGTCGCTGCTGGTGGAATCGCTGGGCACGCTCTACGCGATCAAGACCGAGGGGACGATCCTGTTTCTCGAAGACGTCAACGCCAAGCCGTACCAGGTGGACCGCATGCTCATGCACCTGAAGCTGGCGGGAAAGCTGGACGGCGTGCGCGGCCTCATCTTCGGGGAGATGCTGGATTGCCGCCAGTCCGCCGACCAGCCCTACACGCTGCAGGAGGCGATCACGCGCGTGGTCGGCGACCTCGGCGTCCCAGTTGCGTTCGGGCTGCGCTCAGGGCACGTGACGCGCGCCAACATCACGCTGCCGCTGGGCGTCCGCGCCAAGTTGACGGTGGAGGACACTCCGCGCCTTGAGATCCTGGAAGCGGCGGTCTCGGCGCGCACCACAACCGCTTACAACGCACGGCTCGCGACTCACGACTAATACCATGCAAGAACAACAGCACGTCCACTTGATCGGCGTTTGCGGCACCGCGATGGCCTCGCTCGCGGGGATGCTGAAACAGCGCGGCTTTCGCGTGACCGGCTCCGACGCTGCCGCGTATCCTCCCATGTCGGATTTCCTGGCGTCGCTCAGCATCCCGGTAGCCGAACCCTACGCCGAGGCTAACCTCAAGCCGCGCCCTGACCTGGTGGTGGTGGGCAACGCCATCTCGCGCGGCAACCCCGAGCTGGAGCACGTGCTCGACGAACGCATCCCCATGCGCTCGCTGCCGCAGGTGCTGCAGGAATATTTCCTGCGCGGACGCGAGCCCATCGTGGTGGCCGGCACCCACGGCAAGACCACTACCACTTCGATGCTGGCGTGGATCTTCGAAACCGCCGGCCTCAAGCCTTCCCTTCTGATCGGCGGCATCGCGGAGAACTTCAACTCGAGCTTCGCCGTGCGCCAGGGCAAGCACTTCATCATCGAGGGCGACGAGTACGACACCGCTTTCTTCGACAAAGGTCCCAAGTTCCTGCACTACATGCCCGACTCGGCCATACTCACCTCGGTGGAGTTCGACCACGCCGATATCTATCCCGATCTGGAGGCAGTTAAAACTGCCTTCAAGCGGCTGGTGAACCTGGTGCCGCGTCGCGGGCTGCTGCTCGCGTGGGATGGCAGCCCCAACGTGGACGAATGCCTGGCACGCGCGTTCTGCCGGGTCGAGCGCTACGGCTCGAGCGCGCGCGCCGACTGGCAGATTCGCGAAATGCGCTTCGAGCTCGGACGCACTACCTGGGCTGTCTTCCACGGCGGCCAGCGCTGGGCCGACTTCGAGTTTTCGCTGGCCGGGGACTACAACGTGCTCAACGCCACCGCGGCGGCAGCGATGGCGTTTGGCTACGGCATCGCTCCCGAAACTATCTACTCGGCACTCGTGACTTTCAAGAGCGTGAAGCGGCGCCTGGAGGTAAAGGCCGAGGTGAACGGCATCACCATCATCGACGACTTCGCGCACCACCCCACGGCTATTGCCGGCACGCTGCGCGCGCTGCGCACCGTTTATCCCGGCCGGCGCCTGTGGGCGCTGTTTGAGCCGCGCTCCAACACGCTGCGCCGCAAAATCTTCGAGGGTGAACTGGTCGAGAGCCTGGCGCTCGCCGACCAGGTGATTATCGCCAGCGTGTATCGCGCCGACGCCATCCCGGAAGCGCAGCGCCTTTCCGTGGGCGCGATCGTGGACGGCCTGGTGCGCGCCGGCAAGCCCACCCGCGAACTGGCGGATGCCGACGCCATCGTGGCCGCGATCGCGCCCGAGCTGCGCAGCGGCGACGTGGTCGCCATCCTTTCCAACGGCGGTTTCGGCGGCATTTACGATAAGCTTCCCCAGCGTCTGAACTCCCGAAACGAGGTCTCATCGCGCGTGTGATGCGCAGGCTGCTTCTCATTGCGGTGCTGCTGGCCGCCGCGGGCCGAGCCCTGGCGGCGACGCCGGTCGAGTACACCGTCAAGCTGGCCGACGCGCGCCGCCATTTAGTGCACGTCCGCATACGCTTGCCCGAGGGTGCCGCGGAGCGCGATCTCCAACTCCCGGTCTGGAACGCTCTCTACCAGGTACGCGACTTCGCCCAGTACGTGGCGAGCGTGAACTGCCACGCTCCCGCCGGCCCGGCGCTCGCGGTACGCAAGCTCGACAAGACCACGTGGCGGATCTCCGACGCGCAGCAGGGCGCCGATTTCGACTACGACATCATCGCCGACCTGCCTGGGCCCTTCGGGGCGCAATACAGCCCGGACCACGCCTTCTTCAATCTCGCCCAGATTTTGATGTATGCGGTCGACGCCCGCGCTGCTCCGGTGCGCGTCTCGTTTACCGGCCTGCCTAACTACTGGCTCATCGCCACGCCCATGGCCGCGGCCGGAGGGTCGGAGATCGCGCCCGGTCCGGGCATGTTCCTCGCCCGCAACTATGACCAGATGGTGGATTCGCCGGTGGAGATCGGCGCCTTCGCCCAGGCTTTCGTTCCCGAGGGCGGAGTGAACTACCGCATCGTGGTGGACGCGGCGGTGGGCGACTATGACATGAGCCGCCTGGTCGAGATGGTGCGTACCATCGTCCGCATGGAGACCGGCTGGATGGACGACCGGCCCTTCACCGACTACCTGTTCATCTTCCATTTCCCCCGCGGCCCCGGCGGAGGCGGCATGGAGCACGCCAACGCCGCCGTTATCGAA
>Ga0310038_10003108_pt1 | contig 12099 bp, 12 predicted proteins | sample Sb_taG_6_FD_200461 | JGI IMG/M metagenome (GOLD analysis project Ga0310038, IMG submission 200461) | Peat soil microbial communities from Weissenstadt, Germany - Sb_50d_4_PS metaG (v2) (version 2) | ecosystem: Environmental > Terrestrial > Soil > Wetlands > Peat | place: Germany: Weissenstadt... | reverse complement strand
TCGGAGCCGTCAGGCCTGGTAGCTCCGTGCCGTGAGGCTATTTTGGTTTGTTCGCTGGTTACCCTGGTAGCTCCGTGCCGGTAGGAGCTCTTACGAGCCTTATTCGGGTTCTTTTCCCGAATGAACTTACCCTCATCATCCCGAGCCATGGCTCGATCCTGAATCTTCTTCAGCACGCCTTCAGGAAAGAAGTACTTGTTTCTTGGGTGACCTAGCTTGTTGCGGTATGTTTCTACTCCGAGCCAGCCGTCTTCAGTAAAGACTCGAATCCAGCGGAGCACGTCTGATTCCGAACAACCTAGCTGGGCTGCGAGGTAGTTCTGCGAGGCTGTACAATACCCGGCATCCGGGTCACGTTCACCGATCTGTTGGCCTTGCTCATTCTCTTTCGGCTCCCCAATGATCAGGAGAGCAATCAGAGACAGCAGAGGTTTCGCCAGACCCTTGTGCTCGTACAGGTTGCTGCTACGAACTGCGTAGTACTCATCCCATGCCATTACACCACCGCCTGCTTCCTCGGCTTCGGGCCGCGCTTGCGGGCACCGATGTTGAACTGCTTCATGACGCGACGGATCACCGTCTCGCTGATTCCGAATTCCTTCTCGATCTGGGTGTAGCTCAAGTCGGGCCGACCGATGAGTACCTCTGCCAGCCGGGCATCAAAATTGAGCCGGGCCGTCTTGAGCGTGTCTTTCAAGCTGATCTGCATTCGCATTCCTCCGTGGCGATTAGCCCACACCCTGGGGCCCCCGTAGTTCACAAATTTGCGTTGTTAGCGGTGGGAATGGCACACGAGGTGTAAGAGGGTCACGCTAAAACGGCGAAATGGGCCGGGCCGATGATTTCTCAGCCCGACCTCCTCGGGGTTGCCGAGTTAGCTCTTCGAAGAGATCGGTAGCGGTTTGCTGCCCGTTTCCCGCACGAGCCTGGCGCAGCCATCGATGTTCTGGCGCACGAAGAACACACACGCAACACGTTCTCCGCTCAAGAGGGGGAAATTGCCGTGCATCTCGTGCACGTCTGCCAACAGCACGTCTCCGGGCTGGTAATCGACTCCGACGCGGAACTTCGGGAAGCATATCTCGCTTCCCCTGAAGTCGCCCAGAGATGCCATCACGCCGAAGGCTTCCTCGTAGTCAAAATCGTCGATGTGGAATGCGGTGGGGGCGTTTTTGAGCACGTACAGCGTAGTGAAGGCTGTTCCCGTTATCTTGAAATCGTCAGGGACCTGGCTCATATATCTCATCTGTACGGCGTACGCTTCAGGCAGGAATGTCCGGTACACCTCATCTACTTTTCCGATGAACGGTAGGGCCCCCTTGTATGTTTCGAAGTCGCGAACTGTCCACGCCGTCGGCTCACACTGAGGAATGCCCGGCTTGGGGTTTTTATAGCGGTAATAACCCAGCATGTCTGCTTTACCGCCAAACTTTTTCAGCACCGCTTTAGGAACAGCGAGCCGAGGCGAAAGTTTGCCGTCCTGCCGTATCCGGTTCATCCGGGCTCTCTCACCGATGATCCCTGGGCGATTACTGGGATCGCCGTTGACCCTCCTCAAAAGCTTATACGCATCGTTGCAGAGTTCCTTTTCAAGAACGCCCTTGCGGAGCATGAAGAGCAATTGGCCGTCCGGCTTGTACACTGCAACGTTCGGATAGAAGACGTCCCCATGGACAATTTCAATCCCGTATTTCGCCTTGTCGGTGGTCTTCAGCCGATACCCAGGGCGCACGAATGCGTCATCGTTGCACAGCCGTTCCTCTTTAATTCTTATCCGCCGCACTCATCACCGCCGCGCATACGACTCTCGACCTGACCTTTTCCTCCAGGCCATTCCAGGCCCTCTTGAACTTTTCCCGCCTGCTTTCTGATAGCTGGATAAAAATCCGGTAATCCGGAGTACGGTTTTTCTTCTTGGCCTTGATCTTCACGAACTTAGCCAGCTCGGCGTCAATCATCCGCTGAAGCTCGGTGGCCTTTCCATCAGCCTCGGCTTCCTCCATGGCCCGTTCAACAGCATCGACGTCCTCGATTTCCCATCTGTCTTTTGCACTTTGCAAAAGACGGACTGGTCCTCCGAAGTCCAGCCCTTCCTCAATCCAGGCAGATCGTATACTTTGGTAGTTTGCAATTAGACGGTAAGCTGTCCAATGCGGTATGTCGAGTTCGTCTAGGTCGCTCAGGAAAGTACCATGGCCGGGCTTTCCGTGCTCCGTTTGTAGCTGCGCAAGCTTTTTCCCAAGCAAGAAACGATCTCGGTGGTTTCGCTTCCAAAGTTGCCAGATTTGATCTTTCAACTTTGCTATGCCGGTTTTGCTGAGGGGTTTGTGCTCCGGTTTTTTATCGAGAACGCTGCTCCGTCTTGGTGGCAAGACCCTTACCGTGGCCATGCTGCAAATTTTAGGGCGGGTCGGGACATGTCCAAAAGTTACCAGGGTGCTGTAACGGAGGTAATCCCAACGCCCCGCCCTTTCAGGCAAACCAGCGCGAACGTCCCGTTCACCTGATGCCGCGTTCCCTCAATCCTCGTCAGCCGCTCCAAAAAACTGGATTTCTGCCGGAGGGCAGTATTGAGTTTTAGGCCGGCACAACCGGGCACGGAGGGTAATGACACAATGAACACGCACATGCAGGGGTCTATGAACGACATGTTTGAAGGGGGCTTCGTCCAGGAAAATGGCTGCGAATCCCCGAACTTCTCCTCGAAGGAGCTAACTGGGCAACCCCGAGTTTGGGACTGCCATGCCGGGAAGGACTATCCGGCGGATGCTGTATACGTCGGGTGCCGGGTCCGCAACCGTAGGGGTGGTGTCGTCCGAGAGGGCTCGATTTTCGGGAACGGCACTAACCCGCTGGTATCCCACAAAGGGGCACTAAACAGTGAGAGCGAGTTCCGCGCGTACGCGATCGAAAAGCTGAAGGACCCAGCATTTCGCGCTGAGGCGGAGAAACTGCGCGGGCGTCATCTGCTCTGCTGGTGTGTGCAGGACGGCCCAAACCGCGCCGAGTTCTGCCACGCCCGCGTGTGGTTGGCCCTGATCAATCAAGAGCGGCGCCGCGACTACGAGTGGGGATACTACGAGCCGAACTTCCTTACCAAAGCGGAGGCAGACGCGCTGTTCGAAATGGCCAAAGCACAGCCAAGATACAGGCCGATAATCAAGAGGAGTGGATACCTGCTGCGGCGATGCGCCAGCACTTGCTGGAGTGTTAGGGATCGGAATGATGATTCAATCGGAATGGTTCCGCTCGTAGAGGCCCCTCCAGAAATATTGCCTCTTCAGCGGAAGCTGAGCGCCTTGGCCGGGAAGGAGGTTAATTACTTCTCGTTGCAAGCGTACGAGAATGAGCGGGATCACATCGGCTGGCACCAGCACCGCGAGGATAAATGCCGCGATGCCCGGGTCTTCATCATCTCGCTCGGGGAGCGCCGCAGTTTTGGCGTCGATAAGCTGTGTCCGGAGTGCCTTCTCTGCGACGCCTGCAACCAACGCAGGTGCCATCCCGACGGCCCTCCGTGCTCCAACCCTTCGAAGTGCCGAGCCGCAAAAAAACATCGTGAATCCTGCGCGGTGAGGAAAAACGCAAAAACCGTGTTCTTGCCAGGGCACGGTTCGCTCATTGCGTTGACCAGCGAAGCGAATGACTGGTATGAGCACGCAGTCTTGGATGACAAGGAGCCCAAGGGACTCCGCGTTTCGATCAACACCAAATGCATTCCTCCCGAGGATGCCGCTGCCGGATATGTTCCCCGGGAGCTCAGGATCGCTGGCGGATTCGCTCAAAAAGAATCCGGCTCGTAGGGTCAGCGCCGGCCTTCCTTCCGACCCGGACGGAGCGGCGAGTGGATCTCGACTGCCATTGAAACCCTGGTCCCTGTTTGTTTCCTTGGTGGCGGGGCTTCCTCAGACCGCACGTCAGCCACTTCAATAATCCGGGTTTTTGCCGGAGGCTAGTATTGAGTCTTGGGCCGGCGCAGTAAGGCGCAAAAGGGGATGACGAAGATGGGCACGCACACGCAGGCAGAAATGCGAGACATGGTTGGAGGGCGATTCGTTCAGGACAAGGGCTACGAATACATTCCGAACTTCTTGTCGAAGGATGAAGCGGATGCTCTCTACGATTTCACGATGGCTTTACCATGGGCAGACTACCAGCCGTCTTGCAAGCGTGTCTCGTTCGGCCCGCAGATGAAGCCTATTCCCCAGCCCGGACGCACGGGCAACATCAACGAACAAAAAACCTGGCCGCAGATTCTTCTAAACCTGAAAGAGAGAATCGAAGCCCGGTACGACTGCTGCTTCAACAGCATTGAGTGTCACTTGCACGAGAACGAACACTCCAAAGTGAGGGCCCACCGCGACGCTCAACCCGGATACATTGCAATGGTGAGCGTGGGGCAGCCGAGGAGATTCACCGTCCAGGAGAAGACGGTCGAGACCTACCTGCTTGCACATGGTTCGCTGCTGACCTTCTTCGGGCGAATCGAACACTCCATGCCGGCCGAAACGCACCCTTGCAAACCCCGGATTTCCCTGATTTTCCGCTATAACCCCAAGGGGCTGGTCGAGAGCGGCTCCAAGCGGACAGCGGAACAAAAGAGGACAGATCGGGCGGAGTTTGAGAAAGCTCAGGCGGAATGGAAGCAAGCACAGGTGGGCGTCGGGAAACAGAAGGCGGCGGCCGATAAGTGGTAAGGGCCGCTAGCGATGCCTCGGCTCGCGCTCGTCATCGGTCAATACTCCTCCGGCAACAAGAACGTGGTGGCGCTTCGGTCGGCTTCGGTGATGATCCAGATTTTGGTTCCATCCGATAAATTGTAGGCCGACAATATCCGCCAGCCGTGTTTCAGGCTTTCCTCGTTCTCGTGAACGTCATGGGCGTCCAGGTCTCCCCAGTCGCCCGAGAGATGACGCTGTAAGTAGGGGAGGGGGAGGTCCCCGGATGCCTCGAAAGCCCGGAGAACGCCGGGAGTGGCCACTATACGTCCCGGGCTGAACCCCGGCTTCACTTGCTTCTCTTCCGGGACTTCTTCGCCGCTTTGGCCCCCTGGTGCCGACGGGGACGCCGAATCGCACTCTTGCGCGGAGCTTCCGGCGTTGTCGTACCCGCAGCCTTGCTCGCCTTGACCTCGGCATAGCGAGCGGCGAGCTCAGGGTCCTTCGCCATGGCCGCATCCCGTGCCGCCCAGGTCATGGCGTAGAAGCTCTTGCCGCCGATAGCGATGAAATCCTCTTTCTTCAGGCCCTCACTGACTGTGCGACGGATTGATTCTGACTGTTTCCGGCTCATGTCTTCTCTCCTTTTACTTGCAGCTGTACAGCTCAACCTCACCATAGCTGCCAGAAGAGAGAAGGTAAACACTTCTTTTGCTCCAGCCAGAGCTCAGTGCTGGTGAGCCCACGCCCGCAGGTAACTCGCTGGGCAGGCGGGGAAGGAATCGGGTAGAATCGCCGCCGATGAAAACGCTCAAGCGTGTAGTGAGAGACCTCCGGCGGGAGAAGAACCGAGTTCAGTCGGAACTGCAACGAATCATCAACGCGCTCGATGCGCTACAGCGGCTGGGCCGTCGCGAACTGAAGCGCGAAGTGAAGAGGGTGCACAGGTTCTCACTCGCTACCCGCAAGAAGATGGCCGCAGCCCAGCGCGCACGCTGGGCGAAGCTCCGAAAGGCAGTATAGAGGCCGCGAACTTCCCGTTCACCTGACCCGCATCTCCTCAATCCTCACGTCGGCCGCTTCAATAATCCGGATTTTTGCCGGAGGCCAGTATTTGAGCTTCAGGAGCACGACGATGACCCCTGAAGCACTCGAAGGTTTCGTAGACGCCGACGAAGCCGGAAAATTCCTATCACTCACTCGGCGTCGCATCTTGGACCTCGCCCGAGCAAGAAAATTGCCCGGCCATTCTATCGGCGATGGCGCGAGACGTGTCTGGCGCTTCCGCCTGAGCGAAATTGCTGTCGCCGTCTCAGTAGAAAATAATTCGCGATTTACTTCGCAGACCGCTCGTAGTAATACGGATGCGGCAGTTTCCCCGCGTCGTGGGCAATAGGAGACAGCACATGACGCGATTCCAACGAGGTTGCCTGCGGGTCGAACCCCGCAAGGCAGGAGACACTTGGGTGCTGCGGTTTTACATCACTCGCGAATCGGACGGCAGGAGGGTCGAGCACAAGGTCCCGGTCGGACTGGTGCGCGACCTCAAGAGCGAGTCCGCTGCGTGGGCCGAGGTAGACCGCTTGCATCTACACCAGCAAATCAACCAACCAACCTGTCGTGGTCGCGTCACGCTAGGAGACATTGCTGCCCATTATGAGCAGAATGAACTTCTCAAACGTGCCCATACCACGCAGTACCTGCACAAGCACATCATCCGCGACTACTTGAATCCGCGCTGGGGCCGCAATGTGGCTGTGGGTATTGAGTCACTGGAAGTTGAAAAGTGGCTCGCTGCTCTTGACCTAGCGAATCCCACTCGGGCGAAAATCCGAGCTGTGATGACCCGGCTGTACTCACACGCTCAGAAGCACAAGCTGATTCCTCGGGATCAAGCATCCAATCCCATGAACTGGGTCTCATTGGAATCGGAAGCAAGCAATCACGATCCTGTGATCCTCACTCCTCAAGAGGCTTGGGCTTTGGTCAGCGAGTTCCCGCTGCTGGAACGTACTCTCACGATTCTGACTGCGGCAACGGGACTTCGCATCTCGGAATGCTTAGGACTTCAGTGGCAGGATATTGACTACAACGGTCATCGAATCTTGGTTCGCCGTAGATGGATCGATGGCGACATCGACGGACCAAAGACTCGGGCCAGTGGTAGGCCTGTTCCGCTTTCTGAAGCTCTTGCCGAGGTTTTGCAGACTTGGCAATGCGCAACGCTGTATTCGCGACCCGAAGATTGGGTGTTTGCTAGTACCCGCATGCGCGGCCAGCAACCACGGAGGGGATCGATGATGGCGCAGGATTACCTGCGTCCGGCAGCGATCAGACTCGGGGTGAAGATTGCGACAGACCAGCGATTTGGCTTTCACAATCTGCGGCACTCGCTGGCAACGTTCCTCGTGAACCGGAAGACCGACGTCAAGACGGTTCAGTCTTTACTCCGTCACTCAAACGTTTCCACCACGCTCGATGTCTACGCGCACGCCATTGACGACAGCAAGCTGGCAGCACAACGGACGATGATGGAAGCAATGCGGAATCCGGGGATGGTGAACTGAGTATGCGGAATCACGGGCTGATCACGGGCTGGAGAATTTTGAGGAGTCTCTGTAACCCTATGAAAGAAATGGTAGGCACGTGGGGACTCGAACCCCAGACCTCTACCGTGTCAAGGTAGCGCTCTAACCAACTGAGCTACGCGCCTACGACGACTTACGGGCTTCCCGTGGGTCTAACGCGGGTCCACCGGCCGGGGCCGGTCGAGTAACGATTTTACCACGCGGCCCTGGGCCTCGCGCTTCGCCGGCGTGAGCCCCTGGGTGTACACGTCCAGCGTGATCCTGCTGTTCGCGTGCCGCAGCGACTCCTGCACCGTCTTGACGTCCTCCCCGTTCGCTTTGAGGAGAGTTGCGAAGGAATGGCGGAATGTGTGCCAGCCGATACGCTTGCTGATCCCGGCTCGCCTTGCTGCGGGCCGAATCTGCTTCTGCAGGACACTATCTGCGCCTTCCTGTCTCGATAAGGCCCGACCCCTCAAAGTGACCTTCATTTCTCATTTGCAGGAAGAGATCCTGGCGCGCTTATAAACCCGATCCTTCAGCCGTCGCAGCATAAGGTCCCAGCTAGTTCACCGTCAGGTTGATGGACACGTTGCCGTTTGACGACGCCGGGGCCGTCGAGATCCCCACCGTAGTGTTGCCGGTAACCGTCACGTTCACCGTGCCGCTCTGTGATGCTTGGGTGCTCGCATCGCCCAGGTAATGCGCGCTGATCGCATGTGTGCCCACAATCAGGGTATTGTTGTTGATGGTGACTGCTCCGTTCACCGCCTGCACCGGCGCTCCCAGCGCCGTTGCACCGTCGAAGAGCTGTGCCATCCCGCTGCCCGCCGGCAGGCCCGATGCAGTCACCGAGATGTTGAAGCTCAGCGAGGTACCTTGTGCGGCCTTCGTCACCGGGGCCGTGATCTTCGTGGTGGTCGCCACGGCGACGGGACCGACGCTGCTGCTGCTGCCGCCGCAACCCATGGCGAAGCTCAGCAGGCATACCAGCCAGAGCCCCATCGCCGTGCGATATCGCCGCCGTCCGGGCACGAAGATCAGGAAGATCGCGGCCAGCCCGGTTCCCGCGCTCAGCTTCCACCAGCCATTTCTGCTCGTCGGCCCTCCCTGAAGACCCGCGTACTCGGTCCGCGTCGCGGGCAGCAGCTCTGCAGTTGTGCCGGGCGCCGAGGGTGCTGCCACGTTGACCGTCAATTGTCCGGTTGCCGCCCCACTTCCCGACATGGTGATGTTCAGCGGGCTTGGCGAGCAACTCACCCCCGGAGGCAAAGTCGCCGCCGGACAGGTCACCGCTACAGTCCCAGTAAATCCTCCGCTGGGGGTCACCGTGATTGTCGAATTCGCTGAGCCGCCCGCAGTCGCACTCGCTGCCGACCCTGTCGCCGTAAAATTCCCGGGAGGCGCCAGTATGGTCACAGTGAAACTGTTCGAGGCGGCGCTGTAGTTGGAATCTCCGATGTAATTAATGGTGACGGTATAGGTACCGGCGGCGGTGCCTGCCGGGGCGGTGATAGTGGCCACTCCCTCGGGAGAATAAGTCAACGGATCAACTGCCGCACTCAAGTTCGCCGAAGTGGGCACGCCGGCTGGGAAGCCACTTACGGTGATGTTTCCTGTGGGCGCTGCCGCGGGGTTGGAGAACGGAATGCCGTAGTGGATTTCGTTGCTGAGATTGGCGCTGTTTTCCAGCTGGATGGTGAAGACCGTTGGTGGAGTTTGAGTTGCACCGGATAGGCTAACCGTCGGCGTGTCTTTGGCAATGCTGAAGGTAATCGCGGAAGCGCTGGAGGCGTTGTAGCTGGCGTCGCCGGAATACCTAGCAGTGGCCGAGTGGGAGCCGACGCTCCAGGGGGCGTTATATTCGGCGTCGCCTTCGGCGTTGACCACGGCGGTGTTGATGGTGGTGCCGTTATCGGCGAAGATGACGGTACCGGTGGGGAAGGTGAAGCTTGGGGTGTTGCAGCTTGCGGGTGGGGTCGGATTGACGACGCACTGGTTGTAGTAGGTGGTCGGGAACGGCTCGGCGGCCAGGATGAGTTGCGTGCCGTAGGGAATGTTGGTGGTTCCGGGATTGATGGCGACCGTGACAGTGCTCGGCGTTGCCACGTTCAGGATATTGAAATAGGTTGAGCTGGCTTCGGGGTTGACGGTGATCTGGGCCTTAGGGGACGCGCTGGAGGCATTGCTTGTGTCGCCGCCATAGTTGGCCCAGACGCTGTAGGTGCCTCCGGGCAGGTAATTAATGCTACCGCTGAAGGATCCGCCACTGAGGGGGAAGAAGCCCTGACCCTGGTTCACGGGCTCGGTGCTGTCGGTCTCAATGGCGACGTTACCAGTGGGGGTGGCACCGGCGGTCTCAGTGACGGTACCGGTGAAGGTGACAGACGAGCCGTGGGTAATGGTTGTGCCTGCCGTCGGCGAGGTGAGGTTGACGGCGGTGCTGGCGAACCTGATGCTGGCCCAGTCGGTAACCAGGACATTGGCGTCGATAGTGCCGAGGCCGGTGGCCAGGTTAAAGCCGGCAGTGGCGTTATAGTCGGGCGTGGCGCCGCTGCCGATCTGGCCTTCTTCCGCAGTGCCGTAGAAGGGATCGGTGACGGTGATGGGATTGCTGACGGCGATACAGTTAGGCGAGCTTGGCGAAAAGGCGCATGGCACGGAGTTGGTGCCGTGCGTGACGTCGTGGAAAGCGGCCGGGAACTGCATCTTCAGCGGATACAGCACGAAGTTCGCCTGGCCCTGACGTCCATAGCTTTGATTGACGAGCGCCATGATGCCCGCGAAGGACGGCGCCGAAGCGGAGGTGCCGCCGACGCCGGTGATCTGGATGAGATTGCCCCCCGAAGGAGCCTGGCAGTCGCCATCGGATGCGCAGATGGGATAGAAGCTGTAGTTGAGTCCATCGGCCGCATAGAGCGAGACATCGGGAAGATCGCGGACCCCATCGGCAGGAACGCCGGTGCCGGTTTGCCACGATGGCTTCGCGTAGCCGCCGGTGCAGGTTCCAGTTGTTGCGGAAACCAACCCACAGCTACTGGCTCCGCCGCTGCCGCTGGCGATGGTTGTAGCGGTGGAACCGCTGATATCGGTGTAGTAATTGATGGCGTTCAGGCCATATTGACTGTCGTTCCAGGGCTGCTCGGGAATGACCTGGAGCAGCGAAGCCTGGGGGAGTAGGGTGGGAGTGGTATTCCAGTAGGTTCCTAGTTGAGTATTGAGGAGGGCCGGATTGTTGTAATCGCTGTAGTAGAAGTCTGTGCCGCCGACGGCGACGTTGTAAGGCGTGGAAGCGAAGCCGTTCACGGCAAGTCCATCGACCGCATAGTACTGCGAATTGTCGTCGTCGCAGCCAGCCGAACCGCTGTCTCCGGTGGAGACCATAACGGTGATGCCCTGTGCGGCGGCCTGTTCCCAGAGGTAATTGAGGAAGGCATTTGTGCTGCCCAAGCCGGCTTCGCAGTCGCCAAAACTCAAGCTTAGGATGGGGGCGATGTTGCCGAAGACGGCGTGCTCGGCGGCGAGGATGAGGCCGGATTCCAGCGCGGTGTCGGCGGCGATGACCAGATCGACGGTCGCTGCGGGGGCTACGGCTGCGGACCATTCGACATCGAGGTAGGCTTCGATGGAGTCGAAGTTAGGGCCATCAGGGTTGTTGATGCCGTCGATGCCGGGGTCATTTCCGTCGATGATGACCTGGGGCGGATTGGCACTGAGGCCGAAGGCGCTGCGAAACTGGTTTGCGAGATCGATATTGATGTTGGAATCGTTGACGATGGCGATGGCCTGGTTGGAGCCGTTGGTGCCCGCGGTGTAGAGCGGACTCAGATCATACTGTTTGGCGTAGTCAGCGGGAGCAAGCACAAATTGCACTCCCGAGCTGTTACCGTAAGTCCACTCCGGCTTCGCCGTGTGGGTCTGGGTATTATAGGTGGCCTTGCCGAGAACGCGGATGTAATGCTTCAGGCGGAAGTTATTCAGCGCGACAAAACCGCCGACGACCGGAGCCAGCGCCGAGGGTATCTGGGGAGCGCTGGCATTGGCATGATGGGTCTCGCCGCGGACCACGTATTTGTGGATCTGGGTATGGAAGGCGTCGCGCATCTGAGCCACGTTGCCGGAGAACTCGATGACCTGTTTGCCGGGCTGAACTTTGCCCACTTGGAATCGGTGCGAGGCGAGCCATGATTCGATGGTGGCGATGTCCTGGTCGGCGGGGCCGAACTGCTCGCCGAACTGCTCGGGAGTAAGCCATTTGTGATAGCTGGCCGAACCGGGCGTGTGCAGGTCGCTGATGAGCTGCCACAGGGTGGCCTCCTGCGCCGGGCTGCGCTTCAGCACGAGGTGCAGGCGCTGAAGCGGCATGCTGTCGGGCGCGGCTCCGCGATCATTGGCGGCATTGGCCAGCGGGTGAACGGTTCCCTTCAGGGTCACTCGGTTGCTCTCGTCGATGACAGCAGTGATGCGGTTGACCGCGAGCGACGGCTGGGCGGTCTGCGCGCGGAGCGGAGCGGCAAGGAGCGCGGCTAAGCCCAAGGCTGTGGCGACGAAGAGTCGAGAGGAGCGAAAGCTGGTGGGTAGCATGGCCATCCTGTCCCGTGATCGTGCAATGAAACCAGAATTCCCAATATGGACCTTCGGGGGTTTGTACATCGTATGCTTCTCCTGCTTTCAACACAAACGAACGAGACTCCCGGCCCAAGACCCTGAGTCCTGCGAGCAAGTGCGCGCTTGCTTTTTGTGGAATGGAGCAAGAGCGCTTGCATTGCGGGCTATGGTTTTCATGGGCCCTCGCCGTGCTGATGCAACCGGCCAACTAACCAAATTCAACCAGAAGTCTCGGGTTATCATTTGGTGTGCCCACGCATCAGTTC
>Ga0310038_10003107_pt1 | contig 12099 bp, 9 predicted proteins | sample Sb_taG_6_FD_200461 | JGI IMG/M metagenome (GOLD analysis project Ga0310038, IMG submission 200461) | Peat soil microbial communities from Weissenstadt, Germany - Sb_50d_4_PS metaG (v2) (version 2) | ecosystem: Environmental > Terrestrial > Soil > Wetlands > Peat | place: Germany: Weissenstadt... | reverse complement strand
AACGCGCGGCAAGGGCGACTCAACGACCGCCGCCGTTTGCAGATTCTTGGCTAGCAGCCGAGCCGAGATGTGCGCGCTTTCCGCGCAACTCAGGTGCGTCGCCCGCGCGGCAATGGTTCTCGAAGGGCGGGCCGACAATCCGGAGAAGGACAAGCAGCGAATGCGGCGCGTGATCGCAAGTGTCACGCTCGCGCGAGCGGACCCCAAGCGGCGTCGCCACCAACCGATCGCGGAGCGCGTCGCGGTCCAATGGGTAGGCGAAGGCCTCTAGCAGTCCTGGCCCCGCGAGCGGATCCTGCTGTTGCGCCGCGGCGAGGCGCCCGAGGCGCTGCTGAACGGGAGCCGCGGGGCGGTCACGCGGTGGGCTTGGGAGATGGACGCCGGCTCGCTGCGGCCGGTATGAGCGTTAGCGAGTAACACCAATTATGGCCGTCTCGGCGAACGCTTCAACCGGCTTCTGGACGACAGCTTCAGGATTCGTGGGCGAATCGCGGCTTCGAGCAGGGACTGGGCGGCATAGCTCGAATACGCGCGTCAAGACTCTAAAAAAAGGGGGGCGCGATGGCACAACTCATTGGAAGCGCCGGTCACCAGGCGCATACGCAGCCAGCCTGTAATCGCTGTCACGATCGACAAAAGCAGCTGTGGGAACGCATGCATCACGAGCCGGTCTACCACTACCAGCACGGCGTCGAAGTAATCTGCGGTGTCTGCCTCTTCACCGCAGCCGCGGCCCAGAGGAACCCGATCGCGACGACGCGCTCGCTTCCTCAGCTCTGCCCGCGCGAGGGCGAGGCCGACGGGGTCGAGCTCGCGATGGTGGGGGCGTAGATCCGCCCGACAGTCGGGTCATACCTGCCGCCACCGCGAGTCTTCCCTCCCTTTACCGAGCAGTCGGCGGCTCGGCGGTGGTCGGGGTCGAGGAGCCGATGCGATGGGGCCCTCAGTCCCGGAAGTTCACTGGCACGATCAAACCCACTTCAAGTCGCTCGCGATAGTTGAGGGCGACACGATGCTGATCCCCGCTGCGACGCTTGCCGCTATCGGCGCGCGGCCGATGTTCTGCCGCCTGCGATGGTCGTCGTGCTAACCCCGAAGCCCCGGCCGCCTCATCACCGCGGCGCGTCGATCGAGTTGCGCACGGTCTGCCGGTTCAGCTTGAGGATCGCCGCGACCTCGGCGACCGTGAGGAACTCTTCGGGCGACTACAAGGGAGCAAGGCTATGACAACGGGGGGGCTTGGACGCGGGAGCCGGATGCGGGCGAACTATCAAGGCGCAGCCTCCGCGTCTTGGGTATCGCCGCGGCCTAATCCCGGCGGGCCATCAGTCCCACTCAATGCCGCGCCAGCGCCGCTCGACCTCCTCTGACGCGACGAGCTTCGTCCAGACGCCGTGGTCTTGGACGTAGGCATCGACGTACGCCTTGCGCCGCTCGCCGGGGATCTCGTGCGGGACGCGGACCCGGATCTCCGCCAGCGGCTCGCGCGAGATGCGCGGCCCGTCGCGCTTGACCGGCATAGCTGACCACCACGGCCTGACGGTCACGACAAACGTCCCGTCCGGCTCGGGATCTCCGATGCTCGCCGTGGCGCCGATCGCGGTTACGAACACTGCCCCCAGCCTATGGCCGAGGGCGGTCGTTACCGTGCCCTGCCGCGCCATCTCCTAGCTCCCAGCCCGTCCTCCCCGACGTTGGCCCGGTGGGTCGAATCGTTCTTCGGGATGAACCCTCGCAGTGAACCTATGGAGCGCCGCTTCAGGATGCCGATCATCATCGCGTCGCTGGCGCTGAGCGGCCCTCCATCTCCGCCCACACCCAGAGCGACAGCGCGTCGCGGTCCTCCTCGGGCAGGTCCAGGCGCTCGATGTAGTCCCCAAGTTGGCGGAGCGTCTGCCTGGCCACGATCTTCTGCTCCAGCTCGCGGTATGCGTCCGCCATTTGCCCCTCTTCGGGCATGGGTGTGAAACCTCCTGGTTGAAATCGTACGGATCTCGGCGAAGCCTGGCCCCTTTTACGTCCGCCGTCTGGCGTCCGCGTTGGGCTCCGTCACCGGAAAGCGCGGGAAGTATATATATACGGCGATCTATGTAGGTTTAGGTAAGAACTTACGGAGCGGGAGGGGACCGAACCACATCGCGAGCTGGGACGCAGGGGTTTGGCCATAGGCGCGGAAATGCCTCTCTCGGCCGCGCGGACGGCGCGCTCGCGCCCTTCGGCCCCAAGGAGGCCCCCGGCCGGCAGCGACCACCTACACGATCGGCCCCCGCGAGTCTGCATCGCGAGGGGCCGCTCATTCCGATTCCGGTACGTACCGGAAACTCTTTAGGGCGTATGCGTTCTTGGTGATTCGCGCCGCACCGTCGTTTGAAGCTTTGGGCGGCACTGGCGAAATGGTGTCCGCAAGGATCGCGGTGCCACCCGGAGAGCCTCCAGTCGGGCGGCTGGCCGGCCGTGGGAACAAGCGCCCCGCAAGGGCCAGACTGGCGCTTCCGTGACCTCCCCGTGGAGGCAGGTGGTAACTACGGATGTGGGCGGGTGTCGCCGGTTGCGACCATCAGCAGGACGGAAGGTCGTCAAGAAGATTCCCATCCAGGGGAATCAACGAGACGGCCTTTCGCCGTGTGTGGGGCTTTGGGGTGCGTGGCCCCGGTCCGGGCGTTGGGGGCGCGTCGTCCTGATCGGGCTCCACCCGGGTCGACTCGGGGTCTGGTGACACCGACGAAACGTGAGCCGTTAGCTGCGTGAATGCACGACGGCAGGAAGCGCGAGCCACACGTACTTCTTCGCTGCCGAAGCGAAGGCGCACGGGCTGAGTCCGACCGAGCTCATCGTCCTCACCCGCACCACAGGCGGCGAACCAGTCACCGGCGCCCAACTCGCCCAGGCGCTCGGTATGCGCTCCAGCTCCGTGACCGGCCTCGACCGACCGACTCGAGGCTAAAGGCCTCATCGCCCGCCACGCACATCCACACGACCGCCGCGCCGTCGTGCTCGGAGCCACTCGCCGCGGGCGGACGGTCGTCAATCGAGCCGTCGGCCCGCTGCTCGGGCAACTCCTAGCCCTCGCACAGGAGCTCGAGAGCAACGAGCGCGTCGCCGTCGCCGCGTTCCTTGACCGGATTGACGATGCGCTCCGCCAGTCCGAGCATCGTCCCAGCAGTGCGCGGCGACGGCAGCCTCGCCGCTCCGCCAATTGACGCAAACCACCCCCGCCGGCGACCCACACGACTGAGCCGCGCGTCAGCAGGACCCGAATGCCTCTAGTGACCGTCCGGGCGGGTCGGTCGCGCACGCGCTCGGCGTGCTGCGGGCATACTTACGGCAAGTTGCCATAACCCGTGCTCGATGAGTTCACCGGCTCACAGAAGCGGATGTGGGGCTCGCCCTGCACTCCGCCGCGCTGCATCGCCTCGCGCAGTTCTGGATCCTGGAGGTATGCCCTCGCCTGTTCTGGGGAGATGAACCGATCGCCACCAACACGTCGCTATCGCGTTCCCGGGCGGAAGGAGGCGTCTGAGGCGACGCGCTCGGCGCCGCGTGCCCGTCCATTTCGGCGGTCTTGTTTAGGCGGCGGCTTGCCCGCAAACATCCCGTGCAGTAGTCAGAAAGACGGAGGCAAGGGGCGAGCGTGAGGCGTGGGCGGCAGTTGGGCACCTGATGCCGGGCACTGTGCTACGTCGTCGATGACCGCTCCCTGGCCGTCAGGCCGGGTACCGTTTGCGCCGACGGACGCCGCAGGTCCACGCCGATGACCGATGTGACGAGCACCGAAAGCGACCACATCCCGGTTGAGCCGGTGGTCCACCATCGCGCGCTCGACGGCCTCGTGTCCGACCTCATCGCCGAGTTTCACTACGAGCGCCTGGCGAAGGCCAAGGACATCGACTCCTATGCCTTCCCGAAGCTGGCCAGGTCGAGAATCCCCGCGGTCTACGAGCAGATTGAGCAGGGCGAGCGTGAGCTGGTCGCGCCGCGCCTGAGCAAGCGTGACTACGACCTCGGGACAGCGACTCGGGACAACGAGCCGGCGATCTTCGAGGGAGAGCGGCCCGTCCTGATCACCGCCGAGCACGCCACCACGCACTACCGGCCCGACGACGACTGGGCGCTGCGACGCAAGGCGCCGGACGTCGGGACCGCCGGGCTCGGCTACGCCCTGCACAAGAGCACCGGCGCGCACTTCATGACGATGCGCGGCCGTCAGTACGCCGACGCCAACTACCAGGAGGAGCACGTCTTCAAGGACGCGATGGCGCGGCTGATCGTCGAACGCGGGATCACGCAGGTCATCAGCATCCACGGCATGAAGGCGGGGAAGTTCAACAGCTTTAGCGATGAGCGCGCCTACGACGTCCTGCTGGGGATCGGTCCCAATCCGCACCCGGCGTCGATCAGGGCGGCCGAGCGCATCGAGGACATCGCCGCGCGATTTGACCTGCGGATCGCTACGAACGAGTGGTTCGTAAAGGTCGCCGACGACGACCCGCTGACGGTCGAGGTCAATCCTGACGGCACAGTTGTCTTCAACGGCTTTCACGCGCCCTCCTACACGACGCGGGCGTGCGCCCAGCGCGTCGCCGAGGAGAACGGGCTCGAGCTCGCGGCGGTACAAGTCGAGCTGTCGGATCTGTTCCGGCTGCTGCCGAGCGACATGCGCCGTGCACGGCGCAAGCGGCTCATCGGCGCCTACGTCGGCTATCGCGTGCTACAGCGGGCGATCGAGGGCTACTAGGAGCCGCTCATCAGCACCGCCGGCGCGCTCGCGATTTCGGCGGGTTGCCGGCGGACGGCGTGCTTCATCGCCAGCTCGGCGATGTGGCGGGCGACGTCCGCCTCGGTGAAGGCCTCGATGCCGCCGAACTCCGGGCTGACGTTGACCTCGTTGACCACCGACCCGCGGCTGGAGGAGATGATGTCGACGCCGCCGACATCGAGATTGAGCACCGCGCAGGCGCGTAGCGCCAGCTCGGCCTCGCGGGGCGTCGGCTCGTACGGCTCGCCCTGCCCGCCAAGGGAGATGTTGGAGCGGAACTCGCCGATGTCCTTGGCGCTGCGCTTCATCGCGCCGATGATCCGGTTCTCGACGACGATGATCCGCACGTCGGAGGCAAGCTCTTCGGGATCAGGGGCCTCCGCGAACTCCTGCATGATGTAGCGGATGTTGTTGGCGCGGTAGGCCTGCGCGTTGGCGATCGCTCCGCGCCGGGGGGTCGGCGGCAGCACCCCCTCGCCGTGGGAGCCGCGGTCGGTCTTGACGATCAGCTTGCGCGTCGGGTCGGGCTCCAGGAGCTTGAACGTCCCGGTCGGGTCCCTGGGCTTAGTGCCCGTCGGCATGATCCCGTAGAGCGTCGGCACGCCGTGGGCGTCGAGCGCGATGTGCGTGCTCATCTTGCTCTTGGCCGTCGCGACGGCTTCGGGGCCGGCCGTCGTGTAGACGCCTTGGGAGGTCAAGAGCTGCAGCACCCAGACGCCGGACTCGACGAACTTCCCGACACGCGGGATCACCGCATCCACCTCAACGCGGACGGGGACGTCGTCGTCGTCGTACTGGAACAGCCCCCGGCCCGTCTCGAGGACGCCGACCGCGCAGCGCCGGTAGTTCACGATCGCCGCGTCGCCCCCGAGTCCGGTGATCTCGTCGATCAGCCGCTTGTTCTCAAGCTTCTTCTCGCGCTCGGTGTGCGCCGAGAGGATGCCGATCTTGGGTTGGGACGGGTCCATATCGCCTCGAGGCGGGATCGTGGCTGTAGTCCGTCAAGCATGACGCATCGGCGTTCCGTCGAAATCCACCACGCCACACCCAATTTCCGGCGCAGAGTCCCTGTACGCCAGGACGGGGTCCAGGCAATCGTCCCGACCAAAGCGGCGGCGATCCGCACTGCGTCCATTCGCGAGGCGCGGCCGCCAACTGGGGGCGAAACCGGGCAGACCGCTCGCGCTGATCGATCGATGAACCCCAGCGCCGCGGTTGGCCGGGCGACCGGGTCGCGCTCTGCCGCCAGAGGTTCCGCTGTGCCGGCCCGTCGATGAAGACAGCACGGGCGCCGACACCGGTGGCACCGCCGTACGGACCGAGGCGCATGGTCTACCGTGGGATCCTCGCTGGGGCGCAGCCTCATGCTCGGAACGAGCTGAGGCAGTCCTGCGCGACGACCGGCCGGCTCCCCCTCCGTGGCGTAGCGGACGCGTGGGACGGCCGAATCCCACAGCCGCTGGCTCTCCCTTCGGAACGCCAACAGCCACGCCCACCGACACGGCCACAGCTGCCCGTCCGCCCCGGCGATGCAGCACTCTGGCGGCGCCGACCTGACGGCCGCCCTCCACCGTTAGCCACGAACTCCTGAATAGCAAGCACAAGAGCAGCAGCCTCGCTGGCATCGCCCGGACTGCTGCCTTCGGACAGACACAGCCGCGCGATCGCGTTAGTCGGCCCGCCTGCTCTCCCGCGGAAGGAGGAGCCGGTGCTTGCTGCACTCGAGCTAGCGCCGACCTCCGCGTTGTTCAGCTCGACTAGAAGCCGACGGGTGAGTGTGCCGAGCCGACACCGCCAGCGGTTGCCCTGGAGGCACGCGCCTCTAGCGCGAGGAACGCCCGAGCGTCCGGGGCCTCTGTAGACACCAGCCTACAGGCGGCACTGTCGGCCTGGGCGTGCCATACCGGAGCGGCGCCCGGGGTGCCGCGACTCGTACGCGCGTATGTAGCGCCCCGGCGTACGGGTCGAGCGCCGGCCGGGATCGGGCGTAGGGCCGTGCCGCCAGGCCATGGCGGCGTGAGTTCTGCCGTGCTTAGACCCGGGGCGACCTCGTGGTCCGGGAGGCGCCGTACGCGGCGCGCGTCGCGCCGAGGCTGGCGTTAGCGCGTAGGGCGATCCGTAGGTCTTTTGTTAGCATGAGATGGGTCGTACAGGTACGCCTTGACCGTGGCCTCCGCGCGCCCCAGGCGACGGGCGATCTCCGCGATCGGCAGACTCTCCTGATCGCGATAGTGGCGCGCGAGTGCGGCCGCCCGACGACGCTCATTAACACGATCAACGCCATCCATCGCCGGGAAAAGTAGCGCCCGTCGCCGATCGTTCCCGCGGGCGATAGCCAGCCCGCCCCCGACGTGGCCGAGACGGCCGTGCGCCACGCTTGGCGACTTGAGGCGGGCGGGCAGGTCCGAAGTTCTAGTTGTAATTCGGGCTCCGTAGTTTCGAGCGCACACAGGTCGGTGTAGCGCGCTTGTTCCTTCGGCGCTCGGCGAGCATCGTGAAAGTCATGCGAGCGTTCGCGGGGCCATCACTGGGGGTGGGGGCGACCGCTCGTGCTGGGCGCTATGGCGGTTGCGGTGCTGGCGGGGTCTGGCGCTGCCGCTTCGCCTGGAGCTACGGCCAACACGCGACTCGCGAGCACGCAGCCAGCGGTCACCACCGCGCAGGTCAAGCCGCCGTCGGCCGCGGGCGGGGCGGCGTCAGCGAGACCCCGTGCGGCCCCGTCGGCTGCGCCGGTGCTGCGGCTCGGCTCGCACGGGGCGGCGGTGCGCGCGCTCCAGAGCGACCTCGCTCGACTGACCTATCTGCCCTTCAGTGCGGTCGATGGTGCCTTCGGGATGCGCACGTGGCATGCGGTGGTCGCGTTTCAGGGCTGGAGCGGCCTTTTTCGCGACGGGGTCGTCGGGCCCAAGACCCGGGCGGCACTGTCTCACGCGAGCCGGCCAACGCCATGGTCGACGGCGACCGGGTTTGAGGTCCACATCGCCCAGCAGGTGCTGCTGATCGTCGCTGGCGGGCGGGTCCAGCGTGCCATTCACGTCTCCACCGGAAGGCCGGGATGGCCGACGCCGCGCGGGCACTACACGATCCAGTGGCGATCGCTGATGAGCTGGTCGGTGCCGTTCCGGGTGTGGATGCCGCTGGCGCAGTACTTCGATGATGGCTATGCGATGCACGAGTTCTCTGATGTGCCCGCGTATCCCGCCTCGCACGGGTGCATCCGCGTGCCGAGCGAGGAGGCGCAGACCGTGTGGCAGTTCGGACGGATCGGCATGCGTTTGTGGACGAGCCCCTGAGCAGCACCGTCTTTGGCCGGGAACAGCGTGTAGCAGTCGGAGCGGCCGGGGCACCGGCGGAATGCAGGCGGGGCTCCGAGAGTGCCGATCACCGGCCAGTGGATCGCCGGTGGCCGATTCTAGCCTCAGCCCCTCCGTAGCTACCCGTGTGCATCTGCGCGCGATTGCGGATGACCGGCGCGTCTGCGCTCGCCAGCCTTGGTGACCAACCCGAAGAGGCAGACCTTGGTGGAGTCAGTAAGTTGGCAGCGATCAGGCGGTGGGAGGCGAGCTGGAACCGATGACAGGTTGGCGCCGCTTCGGGTCGCCGCGAAGGCGGCGAGGGTACCTTCGCTTGGCGGTGGTGGCGGCGCTTGGCACGGCGCTGACGCTGGGTGCCTATAGCGCCTCGGCCGCGTCGACCGCGACCTTGACCGCCACCGCCGTGCACATCACCGATCACCCGGCGTACGTCCAGGCAGTGGTCGACTTCAGCGGACCGGGTTTAACCGTCAGCGGGGTTCAGGCCACCGACCCCAACCCATCGAACAGCACCGGCGGGCTGCTGGTGTCCTACCCCCAGGTCGCCAGTCACGTTTCGCTGGTGACCGCGCACGGACTTTCGGTGCGTGTGGTCGAGGTCCCGTATGGACTCAGCGTGGGGATCGGTGCGCTGCCGGGGGCGTTCAAATATCTCTCCTACAGCCTGGCCGGCTCCGACCATCTGGTGGTCGACGTGTGGAAGAGCACGTTCGCGCCGGCGGGGGACATCTTTCGCGGTCAGAACGGCTGCTTGACGCTCAACCGGGTGAATTCGGCACCGGGGACGGTGAGCGCGAGCGGTAGCACCGGCGGGCTGTTTGAGAACCAGTTCCGCGTCGGGCTGCGCGACACCATTGGAGATGTGCTGGCGTCACGCTCGGTGTCGGCGATCGGGCGCTGGCGGGTCGTGCTGCACTACACCGCGCCGCAGGGGCAGGGCGGCGATTTCGAGGCCGCCGCGAGCTCGGCCAAGGACGGTGCGCTGGCCTGCCTGGTCCAGAAGGCGCTGGCGCTGCCGGCCTCCAACGTGCGAGCCAACCTGAAGGTGGTCTACCGGGCCTATGCCGACGTCAACGGCGATGGACGGCTCGATCTGGTGACGCTGCGGCGCACGGGTGCCTCGAAAGGGGAGCTCACCGTGGCGTTGCGGGGTGGCGGGCGTCTGTCCGTCGCAACGCCGTCTGATGCGGTGTGGCTGCCGGGGCTGGTCGCCACCGGCAACGTCGACGGGCGGCCGGGCGAGGAGCTGTTCGTCGACGTCGTCCACGTGACCACGGCGGAGAGCATCCGCATCTACACCGAGTGGCGCGGGAGCCTGGTCAGGGCGGGAACGCTGTCGGCCTATGGGACTGACTACGGGGTCCTGTACGGGATCACCTGCAGCGTCCAGGGCAGCCGCCATTTGGTCACCGAGCACGGCTTCTATATCAAGTTCGGCACCCATTCATGGATGCGCCAGGACACGGTCTACTCGTGGCAGGGTCCGGCGCTCAAGGTGTTCGCCGGGGGGCCGGCGAGACGCATGCGCGGAGCGCCCCCACCGGCGCTGGTGGGCGTGCAATGCGGCCACCTGCCGCGAGTGACACCCGCCTTGGTCAGGTTGAGCAAGGCTGCCGTCGGCCCGCCGGTTGGCGGTTCAGTGCCGGCAGGTGCGGTACCGGCGAGCGTCTCGTTCGTCTCCTCGAGCACCGCCTTCGTGCTCGGAAGCGCTCCGTGCGCGCACGCGCCGTGCACGCTGGTTCTGCGCACGCGCGATCGGGGGCGTTCGTGGAGTCGCGTGTCGGCACCGGGGGAGGCGATCAGCGTTCCCGACGGCAACGGTCTGTGGGGATTGCGGTTCGCGGATGTCCGTCGCGGCTATGCGTACGGCGCCGGGCTGTGGCAGACCACCGACGGTGGCGCCAGTTGGGCGCGGATGACGGTGCCGGGTCGGACGGTGCTCGCGTTCGCGGTCGTGCGGGACCGGGAGCTGGTGGCGGCAACGACGAGCTGCCGCTCGATCGGCTGCGCCCAAGGGGTCGTGGTTTACCACCGGCCGCTCGGCGCAGGCAGGTGGAAGCGGGTTGCCGTCAACGCGAGCAGGAGCAGTGCCGTGGACATTGCCGTGCACGGCAAGATCGTCTGGTTGCTCGCCGACTATGACCTGTACCTCTCGACGGACGGCGCTCTCAGCTTCCGGTCGCACAGTCAACCCTGCCGACCGCCGCACGGCGGCATGGGGATTCCGTATCCGGGCGGGGTCACCGACGACGGCCCCCACACCTATCTGCTGTGCCTCGGCTCGGGATACACCGGCGGGGTCGAGAAGTCCATCTATAGGAGCAGCGGCATCGGGTCCGCCTGGAGCCAGGTGGGCCATCCGCCGCCTCCCGGGGGCTCGGCTGGGTTCGCCGCCGGCAGCGACAAGGCGGTCGTGATGGCGGCGGTCAGCGGCGCGAGCTGGCTTGACCGCAGCAGCGACGGAGGCAGGCGCTGGCGCACGGTGCTCACCTACGGTGACGGTGGCGCCGGATGGGCGGACCTCGGCTTTACGAGCGCGCTCGACGGTGCTGTGATCCACGCGCCCGCGCTCCTCACCAGCGTCGGACAGCTGCTGCTCACCGATGATGGCGGGCGGACCTGGCGCGCCACGAGCTTCACCGGCCACGTGCTCGTCCGACGCCAGGTGTCACGCTTCACGCGCCGCAACTTGTTCACGACCAACGAGGAGCGATGACGCCGCGAGCGAGAATCACTCCGAGCGCTCACAGGTCGCGCTGGGGTGTCGTCCTCGTCCTCGTCCTCGTTGTGGCGGCGACGGCCTCGTTGGGTCTGGCCCGCGGCCGAGCGGCCGTGAGCGGGCCAAGCGCATCCTCCGTGCTCGCCGGGGTGTGGCGACGGCTGCCCGCGGCGCCCTCGCCCGCCGCGAGCGCGCTGACCGTCAGCGTGTGGACCGGCAGGCAGATGGTGATCTTCGGCCGCGCGTACCCCAAGCCTCCGATCGGGATCGACGTCGCGGCCGCCTACACGCCCGCGAGCAACACCTGGCGCCGACTGACTCCGCTCAAAGGACCGGCCGGCAACTTCCAAGGCGAATACCATGCCGTCTGGACCGGCAAGGAGATGCTGGTCCTCGGCCCTGATGACTTTCAGGCCTACGACCCGCGAACCAATCGGTGGCGCCGGCCGGCGCCGCCGCCCGCCGCCGTCGACGGCGCGGGCCTCGTCGTCTGGACCGGGAAGGAGCTGATCGACTGGGGCGGCGGCTGCTGCGGCGATGCCTTCTCGACCGGCTGGGGATTCAACCCGGTCACGAACCGGTGGCGCAAGCTGCCGAGCTCCCCGCTGGCCCCGAGTCAGGGCCCCAGCGAAGTGTGGACCGGCCACGAGCTGATCGTGCTGGTCAGCGGGATCGATCCCGACGGCAAGCCCTACCCGTCAAGCCTTGCCCGCATAGCCGCGTACAACCCCGTCAGCAACGCCTGGCGCCGGCTCGCGCCACTGCCCGCTTCGCGCTTCAACGCGGAATTTGTCTGGGACGGACACGAGATGCTCGTCATCGGCGGTGTCGGGGCGTCTAAAGGCGGCAAGCCGGGATCGCCGGCCAAGCTTGGTTTCGCGTACGACCCGAAGACCAACCGCTGGCGGGCGCTTGCGCCGATGCCCACGGGACACACGAACTTTCCCGCAGTGTGGACCGGCAAGCGACTGCTGATCTGGGGCGGGAGCACGCCGCCCAGCGGGCTCGCATTCGATCCAACCGCAAACCGCTGGTCGCCGCTGCCGACGGCGCCGCTCACCGGCTCCGCCCGCCTCACCGAGGTCTGGACGGGGCGGTCGATGATCCTCTGGGGCGGCGCCATCTTGAACGAGCAATACAAGGTGGTCACCGAGGGCGTGGCCTTCACGCCGACGGTCGGTAGAGACTCCCCCGAGACGTTCGGCGTGCGTGAGCGCCTCGTTCATCAGCGTCACCGGGACGTTCCCGTGATGGGACGTTGTCGCTGTCTCGGGGCCCCGCCAAGGTACTTGTGGTGGTCGAGGTCGACG
>Ga0310038_10003106_pt1 | contig 12101 bp, 10 predicted proteins | sample Sb_taG_6_FD_200461 | JGI IMG/M metagenome (GOLD analysis project Ga0310038, IMG submission 200461) | Peat soil microbial communities from Weissenstadt, Germany - Sb_50d_4_PS metaG (v2) (version 2) | ecosystem: Environmental > Terrestrial > Soil > Wetlands > Peat | place: Germany: Weissenstadt... | reverse complement strand
AGATCGCAAGGACCGCACCCGCGGCCAGGGCCGCGGCGAGGACTGCGGCTGGCGTCATTGCTGTCAGCCGCCGAAGAGACTGTCCAGCGTGCTTGGCGTCACGATGGTCTGCTTGACCGATGGGATCTCAGGCGAGCCCGCGTTCTCGTAATTCGGCGAGTAGCCGGTCGCGCTCAGCTTGCCCCACTCGGACTCGGGCCGGAGGACGTACTTGATCACGAACTCGTGCCCGTCACCGACCATGAGTCCCGCAAGCAGTGGTGCCTCGGCGCGAGGGACCTCGACGAGCAGCACGTCCGGAGCCGCGGTGGCCGCGCCGCCGGAGTCACCGACGCGAAGCACGATGAGATCCTGGAAGGTGTAGCGCACACCCTGCGTGCCCGTGGTGGACTGCACCAGGACGTCGATGTGGTCACCCGGAAGGATGTAGTAGGCGGCAGAGACGAGCGGGCCGTTGAAGTTGTTCTGCTGCAGCGAGGTGAGCGCCGTGGGGACAGACGCGCTGGTCGGGATCGCCACGGCGACGTAGCCCTTGGTGATCTGCGACTCCACGTCGGTCACGGTCGTACCGGTGCCGCTCGAGGTGATCGACAGCGCCGGCGTCGAGAAGAAACCCGGCACCAACGGTGTGTTGTTCGCGAGCGCAACCTGCGTGACCTTACCGACGACCGCGACAGGATCCGTATACGCGTCGCCGGGCTTCGCGGTGAGGGGAACCTGGGCGACGACGACCATCGCGGGTGTCAGCGTGGTGCCGGCGGGAATGCTCGTGTCAGACACGACGACGCTGACCTCGTTCGCCGGTGCATTCGAGCGCACCAGGAGCAGCACGGCAACTGCCGCCGCCGCAGCCAGCACGACTCCCAGAAGCAAGAAGATTCGGCTGTTCGGTTTGTTCGCCTGGATGGCCACCTGTTCTCCTCGGTTGTCTCAATTGGTGTCGGTCACGCGGTTGCGGCGACGCTGCATCCAGCGCAGCGACGCTGACGTGGATGACGGCCGCATCGAGTGTGGATCGAATGTGCCCTGCCGTTCATCGCCTTTCGGTAACAAACGCATCGCACAGCGGACGAGCTTGGCCACGCGGGATGTGACCGGATGCCCTGGACGAAGCGCTATTCGTCGAAGCGACCGTTGGCCTGCGCGCGCATGAGCATGGCGAGAATGTCGTCTCGATACGGCGCGATGGTCACGATCTTTCGATACAACTTCAGTGCACCCTTGTCGTCGTTGCGCAACCTGCGAAGGCGGGTCACGCGTTCGAGGTACGAGACTGCAAGGTCGATGTCGTGATCGTCGATGCAGATGTCCGCGAGCCGCAGCAGTGGCGTCTCGTGGACCGGGTCCGCACGCGATGCAGCGAGGTAGCAGCTCAGCGCGGCGTTCCCCTTGCCGAGGGCGCGGCATCGGTCGCCGGCATCGAGTGCCAGCTCGGCAAGCGCGCGACCTCCGACGTCGTTCGCGAGCCGCTGGAGCAGCGCGGCCGCCTCGTCACACCGGCGGCGACGCAGCCGATCGTTGATCTCGAGACGAGCCTCGACGACCTCCGGGTCGGTTTCGAAACGGTTGTCCTCGTCGGTGTCGGAGCCGAGCTCGTGAGCCTGGTCGGCGTCGTCGTCGCGGAGGCGCCATCCTCTCGCCGCGGCGCCGCTCGCGGTCGGCGCCTCGTGGGCCGCCACCACCGTCGCCTCGGCCTCGGGCTTGGCTGTGTCGAAAGCCTGAGGCGACCCAGCCTCGACGGCTTCCACCGCATCGGCGCCTTGGTCGAGCGCCGGTGAGGACTCCGCGGGGGCGGCGGCCGCGGATGCCGCCCGCTGCACCACGGCGAAATCCGCGAGGTCGCTGAGGTGGAAGCCGCTCTTGGGCTTCACGAATGACTCGGTGTCCTCCGCACCCGGCTCCGGGTGCGAGGCGGCAGCCGATCCATTCGACGCCTGTTCGACCGGCTCGACCGCCGTCGAGGCGCCGGCTTCGGGCGCCGGCTTCTCCGTCTTGGCGGCCGCCGATCCGTTGCGCCGGAAGAGGGTGAACGCGGGGCGGGTTGCCGGCTCGGGGGAGTGCACCGGCTCCGGTTCCGCGTCGGAGGGCTCTTCGGGGGACAGCTGGGCGTCGAGCTCGGCAAGGCCGGCCTCAACCCGATCGGCGGCCGACACCTCAGCCGCATCCGGCTGATGCTCGAAGGTCGTCTCGGGAGCCGGTTGCGGCTCGGGCTCAGCCTGGGGAGTGGGCTGGACGACCTCCGGCTGCGCGGCCGTCGTGACATGGCCGTTACGGCCGAGCGCCGCCACCTCCTCCGCTCCGATGAGCGTGGTGTCGGGCGGTGCGTGGCCGTTCGAGCCGTCGCGCCGGGGCGGGGGCTCGGGGAGCGCGTCGAGAGAGAGGAGGTACTCGTAGACGGCTCGCTGCAGGCGCCGGGTCAGGAAATACAGCTCCTCGGCCGGCAGCGAGTCGGCGGCGGCTGCGGTGACCTCGGAGACGACCCTCAAGAGCGATTGCTCGTCAAGGCGTTCATCGATCACCGCGGCTTCGAGACCGTGCTCCAGGAATTCAGGCAGTGTGTCGAGGCCGGGCGCCAGGGCGGAGGCGGCGTCGAGCCAGCCCTGGCGCAGGATCTCCACGTTGGTTGTAGTCATGGTCATGCGCTGGGCCAATTGTGGTCGGCGCCGACCCCTGTCTCTGGCACCATGGCGCAACGACTCTGTGACCGCTCGTCATACAGGGGAGACACTTTCGGTGACAGCCATCGTTGTCGACGGCTTGCGCAAGTCCTACGGAACCGTCGAAGCCGTTCGCGGAGTGAGCTTCACGGTGGACGAGGGCGAGGTCTTCGGGCTCCTCGGTCCGAACGGCGCCGGGAAGACCACCACCATCGAGATCCTCGAGGGATATCGCAAGCGTGACGCCGGCGACGTCACCGTGCTCGGTATCGACCCGCACAACGGCGGCCGCAAGCTCCGCGAGCGGGTTGGCCTCGTCCTCCAGGAGGCGGCCGTGCCGCCCATGCTCTCGGTCACCGAGCTCGTGGAGCTCTATCGTGGCTACTACCCGTCGCCGCGGCCTGCCGCGGAGATCATCGAGCTGGTCGGCCTCACCGAGAAGGCGGGTGAACGTGTCCGAAAGCTCTCCGGGGGCCAGCAGCGCCGTCTCGACGTCGCTCTGGGGCTGGTGGGCGACCCGGAGCTCATCTTTCTCGATGAGCCCACCACCGGCTTCGACCCCTCGGCACGCCGCGCCGCCTGGGAGGTGGTCCGCAACATGCGAACCCTCGGGAAGACGATCGTGCTGACCACTCACTACATGGACGAGGCGCAGTACCTGGCGGATCGCATCTGTGTGATCGCGTCTGGCAAGGTCGTTGCTCAGGGAACGCCCGAAACCCTGCGCGCCGGCGCCGAGCGACTGACCCACATCCGGTTCGAGCTGCCGGACGGCGTCGCGGCAACGGCGCTGCCGCTCGCGGTTCGAATGGACGAAGCTGTGGCCGTCATCGAAACCCCGACCCCGACGCGGACTCTCAACGACCTCACCACATGGGCGGTCGCGCACGGTGTCGAGCTCCCCAACCTCGAGGTCGCGCGGCCGTCACTGGAAGACGTCTACCTGGAGCTGACCAGGAATGAGTAGCCCCGGCATCGCGTTGCGTCAGGTCTCGTTCGAGCAGAGATCGTTCTGGCGCAACCCCGCAAGCGCATTCTTCGCGTTCCTCTTTCCGATCATCTTCCTGGTCGTGTTCGCCACCCTGTTCAAGGGACAGAGGGTGCAGGTCGGTTCCGCGAGCACAACCTACGACGACTACTACATCCCGGCGCTGGTCGCATTCGGTGTCATGGGCGCGTGTTTCACCAACATCTCGATCACACTCTCGCTGCGCCGCGACAACGGCATCCTCAAGCGGCTACGGGGAACGCCACTGCCGCCATGGGCATTCATCGCCGGTGTGGTGGGCTCGTCGATCATCGTGAGCATCGTGCTCGCGCTGCTCACGACTGGTTTCGGCATCCTGGTGTACGGCGTCCACGTGCCCCAGCACATCGGTGCCGCCGCCGCCACGATCGGTGTCGGAGCGCTGGCCTTCTGCGCGCTCGGCATGGCGATGACGATTGCGATTCCCAACGCCGAGGCGGCTCCCGCCATCGTCAACGGTGTGTTCCTACCGATCGTGTTCATCTCCGGGACGTTCTTTCCGGTCCCGTCCTCATCGATCCTCGCGCAGATCGCGGAGTGGTTCCCGGTGCGTCACTTCATCGACGCGATGTTCACCGCCTTCGATCCGGCGCACCAGTCCACAGGTGGCTTCAACGGCACCGATCTCCTGATCATGGCCGCGTGGGGCCTGGGGGCGGTGGTGATCTCCGCGTTCCGCTTTCGCTGGGAGCCCCGCAAGAGCTGAGCAGCGCTCCGGGTGCTACGCGGAGGCCCCACCCGACTCGTTCTGCGTCTGCAGTCCGGCTAGGATCAGCGCGTCGTCGAGCCTCGTCCCTCCGTAGCGGCCCCGCGCGGTGATGATGTTGACAAGGTTGTCGACGCGCCATACGACGGTGATCTCGACCGCCTGGAGCCCGCCGGATGTGGTCCGCACCACGCTGATGGAATGCGCCTCGTCGCCGAGTGGCCCCGTGGACGCGGGAACGGCGCCCGGGGTTGCGTCGAGCTGCCGCACGTTGGCGGCGTACGCGCTCGCCGCGCCGCCGGCCGCGGCGAACCGCTCGACCGTCGCAACGATGTCGATCGGACCATTGCTCGTGCTGAAATCAACCGATCGCTGGTACTCGACGCGTGCGGCTGACCGGAGCCCGCACGTGGTCAGCGCGGCCGCGAGCGTGACGTCGCCGTCAGCCAGCGCCGTGGCGTCATAGTGCGCGGCCGCGCTGGTCACCGTGAAGTCCGGCACGGCGAGTTGATCGAGCGTGACCAGGTAGTGGAGTGGGTCACCGGTGGCGGGTGACGGTGCGTCACTGCCGCACGCGGCCAGTCCGGCCACCGATATGAGCAGGGCGATGCGCGCTCCCCACCCACCCACGGGGTGCATCGCCGCTACTCGTGTCGCAGCGCGCTGAGCACCGAGGTTCGCACGGCTCTGCGCGCTGGACCGATCGTGGCGACCACCGACGAAAGGACGACGACGAGGATCAGGACGACCACGGTCTCGGCAGGGAAGATGAAGCCCGGAGCGAACGTTGACGTGCTGCTTGCCTGGAGCATGGGCACGGCGATGAGGCAACCGGCCGCGACGCCGATCAGCGTCGCCGCGCCCGCGAGGAGCCCTGCCTCGGTGAGCACCCGGCGCATCGCCTGGCGGCTCCCGAGCCCGACCGCACGGAGCAGCGCCAGCTCTCGGGTGCCCTGGCGGACGTTGACGAGCAGGGTGTTCAACACCGCGAGCATCGCGATGATCACCGAGATGATCGCGACCGCGAGCACCAGTCCGATCGAGTGCTGCAGGGCGTCGCGGGCGTCAGCCTCGATGGCGCTCACCTGGACGGCCTGCATCCCGTAGCTCGCGGCCGTGGCGTCGATGGGAGCGTCGGATCCCTGGGTGGTGATCACCATGTCGTCGAACCCGTCGGCCGCCGGCCCGAAGTACGCGCGTGCGAGGTCGTCGGCCATGACGAGGCTCTCACCTCCGTCGCCGGCCGGAAACGAGTGGCTTACCACGCCGACGATCGTGAAGTACACGACGCCCTTCTGGGTCTGTACCGGGAGCTGCGAGCCGAGAGCCCAGCCCGCCGCGGCGGCGAGCCCGGCGGGCTCGAGAAAGCTCGGGCCGTTCTCGAGGGCGGACAGCGCGGCCGCCCGGTCACCGGAGATGACGTCAAGGCCGCCAAGCGAGCTGTACGCGCCTGGGTCGATCGCGGCGACGCCTTCGGAGGCGCCGGCGACGGTCTCCGACAGGAACCGAAGTGGCGTCGCTCGTGAGACACCCGGGCTGGTCTCGACTGCCGCCTCGACCTGGTCGTCCTGCGTGACCGGGCTGGTCATGAGCACATTGCCGGCGAAGAGGTGCGAGACCCATGCGTCGCTGGCGGTGAGTGCCCCGGCGCTGAGCGCGCTGACGCCCACGGCAGTGGCCACGGCGATGGCGAGACCCGCGGTCGTCATGGCAGTCCGGTTCCGCGCCCGGATGAGATGAGCGGCTCCGGGCCGCGCCCCGCTGACCACCGGAGCGATGGCCATGGCGATGAGGCTGATGATCAGCGGTGCGATCAGCGGCAGGGCGAGCACGAGCCCGAGGAGGAGGGCGACGACGCCGAGGGCGACCAGCCCGCTGGCGCTGCTCAGAAAGCACAACGCCGCGATGAGCAGCAGGACCGGGCTCGCGGTCCGAATCATCACCCCGGCGTGCTGATGCTCGCCGATCGGATGGGGACGCAGGGCGTCGAGGATCGGGATGCGCGCCGCCGCGAAGAGCGGGAGCAGACCGCCGATCAGCGCGGCCCCGAGCCCGGCGGCAGTCGCCGCGAGCACCTGACCCACCTGGGGCGCCAACGAGGGCGCGGCGAGATCGGCGGGGGAGAGGCTGCTGTTGAAGATCGCACCGAGCGCCAGGCCTGCGGCGATGCCGACCGGTACACCGGCAGCGGCCACGGTGGCGACTTCCATGGCGAACAGCCGGAACACCTGACGCGAGGACGCGCCGGCGGCGCGGAGCAATCCGATCTCGCGACGGCGCTCGTACGCTGCCAGAGCGGCGCTGTTGGCGGTCACCCCGGCGCCCACGATCAGGCTCAACACCGTGGCGAGGATGAGGAGGGGTTGGAGATCCTGCAGTGGTGCGGATGCGCCCGCGCGGGGATCGTAGGTGGTCACCGCCGATCCGAACTTGGCGTGCACCTCGGCCGACACCGCCGTGACGGTGGCGCCGGGCGCGAAGCGCAGGGCCACCAGTGGCGTGTGCAGACCGAGCCCGAACGGGCCGAGCATGGCGGCGTCGTCGACAAAGACCGCGTCGCGGGTGAAGGAGGGCCCACCACTCGTCCCCGAGGTGAATCCGACGACCTGGAACAGATCGGGACCCGTGCCGGTGATCATCTGGATCTTCTGGCCGATCTTGATCGGGCTGCCGAATCCGCCGGTCAGCGTCGTGCTCAACCCTTCATCGATGGCCACCTCCGAGGTGCTCCCCGGGAGCGGCAGCCGTCCGGCCACCACCGAGACGCTGCGGAGCGCCGCGCTCGAGTCCTGGAGCCCCACCAGGGTCACGGTGGCGCCCTGGAGGCTGCCGCCCGCCGGGCCGGCATTCACCCGTTTCTCGTAGAGGGGCACCGCCTGGGCCACCCCCGGCAGATCCGTGAGCGTCGTGATCTGCTCCGGGGCGAGCCCCGTACCGCTGTCGACGCGGACGTCGAGCGAGGAGGCGCCCGCCTGCTGCAATTGGGCTTCGCCCGCCTGCACGGTGAGACCCTGGATCGCGATCTGGACCGCGAGGACCACGGCGATGCCGAGTGCCACGGCGCTCGCCGTGAGTACGCTCCGCAGCGGGCGCGCCCTGATGGCGCGGACCGCCAGCAACCAGAGATCGCTCACAGTTCCAGCTTGGCGAGCCTGCTCACGAGAGTCGACGGGTCCGGCATCGCGTCCGGCGCCTGTCCGGCGTGGCTCAGGGCGATGTCGTCGATGACCTCGCCGTCACGCATGATCAGCACCCGGTCGGCGTAGGCGGCGACCCGGGCGTCGTGGGTCACCAGCACGGCTGTCTGACGCTCCTGCCGGCAGAGCCGGGTCAGGAGCGCCATGACCTCGTGGCCGCTCGTCCAGTCGAGGTTGCCGGTCGGCTCGTCCGCGAGGAGCAGGGACGGCGATGCGGCCAGGGCGCGCGCGAGTGCGACCCGCTGCTGCTCGCCACCGGAGATCTCCTCGGGACCGTGGCCCTGGAGGCCGTGGAGGTTGAGCTGCTCCATGAGCGCGTCCACCCGGTCGCCGATGACCTGCCGCGGGAGCTTCCGGCGGAGCCGTCCCGGTGCCTCGTTGCGCAGGCGCAGGGGCAGCGCGATGTTCTCGGCGGCGGTCAGCGTGGGGAGGAGGTTGAAGAACTGGAAGACCACGCCGATGTGGTCGCGCCGGAATGCCGACCGCTGCTCGTCCTCGAGGGCGTAGACGTCGATGCCCTGGATCGTCACCGACCCGCTGTCGGGGGGCTCGAGGCCGCCGAGCATGTGGAGCAGCGTGCTCTTCCCGCACCCGCTCGGACCCATGATCGCCACGAAGTCGCCAGCGCCGACGGTCAGGGACAGACCGCGGATCGCCTCGCGCGGCGGACGGCTCACCCGGTACACCTTGTGGAGACCTGAGGCGACGACGATGCTGCCATCGAGGTCGCCGGCGGACGCTTCGACGGTGCTGAGCTGAGTCAGAGTGCTGGCCCTCTAGAAGTTCAGGAACGCTTCGAGGATGGATTCGATCGTGTTGGGGAACAGGCCTTCGTACTGATCCACGGGCGGTGCGGGAAGGTTCTGGGGCAGGCTGCCGGCCGGGACGACCACCGGGGTGGCCGTCGGGACCGGCGTGACCGCCGGCGTCATGTTGGCCCCGGCGGCGGCGGGCGGCTGGGGTGCCGGAGAGTTGCGCGAGACCGGGTGGGGCGATGGCGTCCTGTGCGGCGGGGGCGGCGGCGCCGAGCCCACCTGGGCGAACTCCTCGCTGAACATCCAGACGTTCTGCTCGCTGCCGACCCCGGTCCAGAACACGCCGGGGGCGCTCTCGTCTGAACCGACACCCATCTCGGTGTAGTGGGAGTCGAGGATGTTGGATCGGTGGTCGCTGCTGTTCATGAACGCGCTGTTGATGTAGGAGGCGGGGTCGCCCGCGCCCGACTCCCAGCCGATGTTCTCACCGGCCGACGCGTAGTGGACGCCGAACGCCTGCATCATCGAGAACACGTACTCACCGCAACCGAGAATCGGGTGGGCGAAGTAGTTGCGCCTGATCATGTCGTCCGAACGGCCGTAGACCTGGACGCCCCTGCAGTTGTAGGGAGCCCCCTCACCGATGTTCTGGAGGGTCCCGCTGAAAGCGAGGGAGTGCACGCCGTTGCTCGTGCGGTCCTGGTTGGTGAGCGAGAAGAGCTGCGAGTCCTCGCCGCCGTTGGCGCTTGCCACGGCGGCGCTCCCCGCCAGGTGGGCCACTGCGAGGCCGCCCGCGGCCAGCAGCGCGGCCGTGACGGCGACCGGGCGAACGGCTCGCTGGAGGCGGCTCGGACCGCAGGGCATCTCCTCGACGATGCCCGTTGTCGCGCGCACCGCCGCCGCGGTTCGCAGCAAGTCGTCCCACGCCGAGGGCAGCGGCCGACGTTCCATGCGGCGTTCCTTCTCGTGATTGACGCCCGGATATGACCGACATGTTCCGGCCGGTCCTTATCAAACCTCCTCAGAACCCCTGGGACGCTGCTTCGACAGGATCGTTGCACCGTTCGTCGTGCATCCCGGGGATGCTTGATCCAGCCTCCGGGCAGGTATCCCAACGATTCACACGAGGTGGTTTGAGCTCTCATGTCGTTGCTCGACCGAGTGCAGCGGAAGGCAGAGGGGACGTCTCCTCCGACCTCCGCCCCAAGCGCCCCATCGCCGCCGGCTCCATCGGGAGCCCCCGATCGCCCCGCCGACGACGGAGCGGATCGATTCCCGCCCGCAGGCTGGCAGAACCGGCCTGCTGTGGCGCCGGCCCCGGCGACGGCCGCCCCGGCGCCCGCCCCTCGACCCTACGAGCCGGAGCGACCCGCGCCCGCCGCTGAGCCGCAGCGTGCCCCGACGCTGCTGACCCGTGCCGGCGGCGTGTCGCGCCCCGGCCTGAGCAAGATGGGGGGCCACGTCAACACCCATGTCGCGCTGCGCGGCAAGGTGCACCAGCGCCTCGTCGAGGAGCTGGCTCAGGGTACCGACTCGGTGCCGCCGGAGATCGTGCGCCAGCGCATCGCCGAGCTGCTCAACGATGTGATCACCGAGCAGAACATCACCATGAGCCGGCCGGACCGGTTGCGACTCGTCGAGATCCTGATCAACGACGTGCTCGGTCTCGGACCGCTCGAGGAGCTCCTCGCCAGCGAGGACATCACCGAAATCATGATCAACAGCCACAAGCAGATCTACGTCGAGCAGCACGGCAAGCTCACGCTGAGCCCGGTCACGTTCGAGAGCGATCAACAGCTGATGCAGGTTATCGACAGGATCGTCAGCAGCATCGGGCGGCGCGTCGACGAGTCCTCGCCGATGGTCGATGCGCGGCTCAAGGACGGATCCCGCGTGAACGTGATCATTCCGCCGCTGTCGCTGCGCGGTCCCACCATGACCATTCGTAAGTTCGCCAAGGAAGCCCTCACCATCAGCGACCTCATCAAGTACGGGTCGATCACCGACGACATGGTGCGTTTCCTTCGCGCGTGCGTTCGCGGGAAGATGAACGTGGTGGTGAGCGGCGGCACCGGATCGGGAAAGACGACCACGCTCAACATCCTGAGCAGCTTCATCCCCGAGGACGAGCGCATCGTCACCATCGAGGACGCGGCCGAACTCCAGCTCCGTCAGGAGCATGTCGTGACCCTCGAGACCCGGCCTGCCAACGTGGAAGGGCGTGGGCGTGTCTCGATCCGCGACCTGGTCATCAACTCGTTGCGCATGCGGCCGGATCGCATCGTCGTCGGTGAGTGCCGTGGAGGTGAGGCGCTGGACATGCTCCAGGCGATGAACACCGGGCACGACGGATCGCTGACGACCCTGCACGCGAACAACGCGCACGACTGCATCAGCCGCCTCGAAACCCTGGTGCTCATGGCCGGCGCGGAGCTGCCCTCTCGCGCCATCCGCGAGCAGATCGGCTCGGCGGTCCAGGTCATCGTGCAGCAGTCTCGACTGCGAGACGGAACGCGCAAGATCGTGAGCATCACCGAGGTGCTCGGCTGCGTGAACAACGAGGTGAAGCTGCAGGACATCTTCACCTACAAGCAGGTCGGCGTCGACGAGGAGGGCAAGGTGGTCGGCTCGTACATGCCGACCGGGGTGCTCCCCACCTTCCTCGATCACCTGACCACCTCGGGCGAGGAGCTGTCCGAGGAAGTCTTCCAGCCGATCCACGTCATGGACGGGATCGGCTCCGCCTGACGCGACGGGGCGCGCTCCCTAAGGGTTGGACGACACGCGCTGATAGGTGAACACGTCACCGACGCCGTCGTTCTCGATCAAGGTGTTGCCGGCGCAGGTGTATCCGAGGCTCTCGTAGCTCGCCTGCGGGAATGGCTGGTAGCGGCCTCCGTTGACCGAGAACGTCGAGTGGTCGCCGGAGGCGTCGATCGGTTCCACGGTCTCACGTCCGTTCAGGAACACGACCGGTGAGGTGAGGGTGCCGCCGGTGCGCAGGACGACGCGGTAGCCGTGCGCGGTGCCCGCCAGCGCGGTGCCGGCAAGATCCTCCACCACCGTGCCGTTGCTGAAGTAATGATCCAGTTCGCCGGCGCCGCCGGTGATGCTGACGGACACGACGCCTCGTGGCGTGTTGAACGGGATCACGAGCGTGGCCCTGAGGACTCGCCACGTGCCCACAGTGCACGTGTCGCCGATTGCCGGGGCGTCGGTCGGCATGGGCGTCGGCGCCGGTGTGCTCGCGGTTGTCGGCACGGATGCGACGCTCGCCACCGGGGCAGTGCCCGCACCGCAGGCCGCGACCAGTGGCAGTGCCACCACCGCGGCGCCGGCGGCAAGGGCTCGCAGCGCTGTTATGCGACCCCGCTGAGGTGACCGTTCTTCTCGGATGCGACGCCGACCTGGCGACGGTCCGGGAAGAGCTGCTGGAGACGCGGTGGGAGCGGGACGCCCATGTCGAAGAGCCGGTCGATGATCCGCGGCCGGATGCCCGTCGGCTCGAAGTCGCCGATGATCTTTCCGGTCGAGGGATCCGCGCCGCGCGACTCGAACTTGAAGATCTCCTGCACGGTGATCATCTCGCCCTCCATCCCGATGACCTCGGTGACGGAGACGACCTTGCGCGAACCGTCCTTGAGGCGGTTCAGCTGGATGATCAGGTTGATCGCCCCGGCGATCTGCTGGCGGATCGCCTTGAGGGGCAGATCCAGTCCGGCCATGAGTACCAACGTCTCGAGCCTCGACAGAGTCTCG
>Ga0310038_10003095_pt1 | contig 12112 bp, 8 predicted proteins | sample Sb_taG_6_FD_200461 | JGI IMG/M metagenome (GOLD analysis project Ga0310038, IMG submission 200461) | Peat soil microbial communities from Weissenstadt, Germany - Sb_50d_4_PS metaG (v2) (version 2) | ecosystem: Environmental > Terrestrial > Soil > Wetlands > Peat | place: Germany: Weissenstadt... | reverse complement strand
CGTACTGCTTGGTGATGTCGAACAGCGACTCGATCAGCGTGTCCGACAGCAGGTGCGGCTCAAGGCCGAGCTCGACCAGCTTGGTGTGCTTGACGTTGTAGTAGTGCTCGGGCAGTTCGACCCGGGGGTTGTCCAGGTTCTCGATGGTGACGTCACCGGGGTAGGCCCGGGCCACGGTCTCGGCGATGTCCTTGACCGACATGGACTCGGTCATCTGGTTGAACACCCGGAACTCGCCCCGGTTGGCCGGGTTCTCGCAGGCCAGCTGGATGCAGCGGACCGTGTCCCGGATGTCGATGATGCCGCGGGTCTGGCCGCCCTCGCCGTACACGGTCAGCGCGTGGCCGATGACCGCCTGGATGGTGAAGCGGTTCAGCACCGTGCCGAACACCGCGTCGTAGTCGAACCGCGTGGCCAGCCGCTCATCCAGCGCGGTTTGCGCGGTCCGCTGGCCGGAGACCACGCCCTGGTTCAGGTCGGTGGCCCGCAGGTCCCAGATCCGGCAGGCGAACTCGATGTTGTGGCTGTCGTGCACCTTGGACAGGTGGTAGAACGAGCCGGGCCGCTTGGGGAACAGCACCCGGTCGGTCCGGCCGTTGTGCTCCAGGTCCAGCCAGCCCTCCTCGATGTCGATGTTCGGCGTGCCGTACTCGCCCATCGTGCCGAGCTTGACCAGGTGGATGTCCGGGTTGGTCTCGGCGATCGCGAACAGCAGGTTGAGGTTGCCGACCACGTTGTTCTGCTGGGTGTACACCGCGTGCCACCGGTCGATCATGGAGTACGGAGCCGCCCGCTGCTCGGCGAAGTGCACCACGGCCTCGGGCTCGAAGTCCCTGATGATGTGGTACGTGAAGATCGCGTCGGTCAGGTCGCCGACGTACATCCCGATCTTCTTGCCGGTCAGCTCCTGCCATACCGCGATGCGGGTCTGCAGCGGCTCGATCGGCACCAGCGATTCGACGCCGAGCTCGTTGTCGTAGTGCCTGCGGACGAAGTTGTCGGCGACAGCCACTTCGTGCCCCGCCTCCGAGAGGTGCAGCGCAGTGGGCCACCCAAGGTACCCGTCCCCCCCCAACACCAAGATTTTCATGCTCTGGCTCCTAGAAGTTCCTTCGGTCAGATTGCTGAGAGTTTCTGTGCCGTTGTGCGGGACGCCGCACGGGGCGGTAACGTGCTTTGAGTGCGGATGCTGAAATCACGCTCCTGTCGGCCGCATCGGGCGGCTCTGCCAGGGTAGCTTCTCCCGGCCTGCGGTTTCCGTACTGTATACCTGCTCCTTGTGTGTTGGTCGGCTAGCTAACCTAGGACATACATGGCTCTGACATCCAATCGGCCCGCGGCCAGGGTGTGGCGCAAGGCGCACTCCACCCTCGGCATCCGCTTCGGCCGCTTCGCGGTCGCGGCCATCGCGGCGTTCGCGACCAGCGAGATCGTCTACGTGATCTGCGCCGCGCCGCTCGGGCTGTCCTCCACCAAGGCCACGCTGGTGGGCTGGTTCTCCGGCGTCGTGGTCAGCTACGTGCTCAGCAGGTGGGCGTGGGAGCGGAAGGGACGCCCCAACCTGCTCAGGGAGACGGTGCCGTTCTGCGTGGTCTCGGCGATGGTCATCGTCGTCCTCGAGCTGGCGGACAAGTACCTCGGCTACCACATGGCGACCCGGTGGGACCTGCACGGGACGGAACGCGCGCTGTACCTCGCCGCGGTGTACGGCGTGGCCAACCTCTTCACGTTCCTGGTGCGGTTCGTGTTCTTCCACTACGTCCTCTTCGCCCGCGCGCCCGAGCCGCCGAGCCGGGTCGAGGAGGCAGTCGCTTCGGCCGACTCCGGGCCTGAGCCGTTCGTCGTCGCCGCGGAATCCACCGGCCCGATGCGGGCCGTCCCGGACGACGAGGACCCGTCCGGCCCGCCGGAGGACATCCGCCGGGCGCGCTGACGCTCGCGCCACCAGGTGCCGTAGATGACGCGGGCGAAGCGCAGCCCGTAGAAGAAGTTGTTCACGCCCGGCAGGTGCAGCCCGTAGAGCGGGTTCTGGCCCTTCTTGCTCTCTCCGATCCGGCGCCGGTGGATGGTGGCGGGCACCTCGGCCACCTTGTAGCCGTGGGTGATGACCCCGATCAGCAGCTCGGACGCCTGGTACTGCGGCTGTTCCAGCCGGACGGCGCCGGTCACCTCGGCCCGCATGGCCCGCAGACCGAACGTCGTGTCACTGATCCGCTGCCCGGTGAGCAGGCTGAGGGTGCCGGCGAAGAACCGCACGCCGGACTTGCGGATGAGATCCTTGGTCTCCTGGCTGCCCAGCCGCCGGGATCCGGTGACGAAGTCCGCCTCGCCGGCCACCACGGGGGCCAGCACCCGCCCGATCTCCGCCGGGTTGTACTGGCCGTCGGCGTCGGTGGTCACGATGTAGGCCGCTCCGCCGTGCCGGGCCAGCCGGTAGCCGAGCCGCAGCGCGGCGCCCTGGCCCCGGTTGACCGGCACGTCGCAGACCATCGCCCCGGCCGTCGTGGCCTCCTTGACGGTGTCGTCGGCGCAGCCGTCAGCGACTACGATGACCGCCGTGGCCAGGCCGCATACCTCGGCGGGCAGCGCCTCGATCACCGAGCCGATGGCACCCGCCTCGTTGTAGGCCGCGATCACGATCGCCACCGGGGACAGGCCGGTGGCACGCTCGCCGTAGCCCTGAGTGAACTCCGCCTCCGCAGCGTCGTCGACGGCCTGGTCCCGGGGGTTGCCGTAGATCATGCCCGGACCACCGCCGCGGGGCTCTCCAGGTCGTCCCGGTGCTCGGGGTCGAATTCCGGCCAGACCGTGGCCATGCCGGATTCGAGGTCATAAACGGGCTGATAGCCGAGCGCTTTCGCCGCTGAGATGTCGACCACGACGGCCGGCATCTCGCCCCGGGGGACGGGTATGTGCCCGGCGGGGATCGGGGCGCCGGTGACCCGGCGGGCCGTCGCCACCATCTCGTTCACCGAGACGATCTGGCCAGAACCGAGGATCAGCGGGCCCGTGTGCTGGGCCCGCCAGGCGAGCAGGAGGCCCTGGACGACGTCGTCCACGTGCACGACGTCGCGGAGCATGGTGCCGTCTCCGCGGACCTGGACGCCTGCGCCGTCGCGGGCCGCGCGCATCAGCCTGGCGATGAAGCTGTCCTTCTGGGCCATCCCCGGGCCGTAGACGTTGGAGAACCGCAGCGCCGCGCCGGTGATGCCGTAGCAGTTGGCGTAGCTGCCGATCAGCATCTCCGCCGCCGCCTTGGCCGCGCCGTACGGGGTGAGCGGGCGCAGCACGGTCTGCTCGGAGATCATGGCGCTGCCGACGTTGCCGGTGACCGCGTTCGTGGAGGCGAACAGGAAGGTTCCCACCTCGTTCTGGCGGGCCAGTTCGAGCAGGCGGGCGGTGACGTCCACGTTGACGCGGTATGTGCCGGCCGGATTCTCCACCGAGGCGAGCACCGAGGTGACGGCGGCAAGATGGATGATGACGTCGGTATCCCGCCGCACGGCCTCCTCGGGCACGCCGGGGTCGCACAGGTCCCCGGCGACCTCCCGGATCGCCGGACGAATCGCCGGGTCCGGGAACGTCCGGAGATCGGCCACGGTCACCTCGTGCCCCTCGGCCAGCAGAGCGCGGACCACTCTGCGGCCGATGAAGCCGGCGCCGCCGGTCACCAGGACGCGGGAACGATCAGCCATGCGTGCTCCGTTCAGCATGTGAATAAAATGTCATGTTTTCGTGCGCGCCAGGCCGCGCGCCAATATGCGTGCAGCCCGGGCGTCATGCCCGGCTGTCCGCAGACGGCGTGATCTGCCGTCCGGTTCGTCCGGGTTCCGTTCGCTCACGCTACCCGGAGCCGCTGAGAGTTTGCTGGTGAATGACTGGCAAACGTGCGGCTCGGGAGGAGACTCGGATCCAGGAACCCTGGGCCCGTCCGAACCCGCGTCAGTTTACCCGCCTCTGGCGGTTCGCTCGGCCCACGCGATATAGAGATGGTGATGTGACGCCCGCAGACCTTGGCCCCGGCCCCGGCCCCGGCCCCGGCTCCGGTCCTGGCCGCGGCCCCGGCCCCGGCTCCGGTCCTGGCTCCGGTCCTGGCCGCGGCCCGGACCCCGCCCTGGCCGAGTCGTACCGCATCCTGCGGTCCCGGCTCGACCTGAGCCGGCTGCCCCCGCTCAGCCGGGCAGTGACCGAGCACGTCATCCACGCCACCGCCGACTTTGACTACGCCACCGACCTGGTCTGCGTCGAGCCCGCGCTGGCCGCCGGGCTTGACGCGGTGCGGCGCGGTGCCCGCCTGGTGGCCGACGCGCCCACGGTCGCATCAGGCATCGCCGGGTACCCGGTGATCTGCAAGGCGAGCGATTCGCTGGCCACCCGGCTGGCGCGTACGGCCAGCATCAGCGCGAGCGCGGCCGCGGTCAGGCTGGCGTTCAGCGAGGCCGGGCCCGGCGCGGTCTGGCTGGTGGGCAGCGCTCCGGCCGCATTGTTCGAGATCCTGGCCCGGGAGGTCGAGCCCGCCCTGGTCGTCGGCGTGCCGGTCGGGTTCGTCGGAGCGGCCGAGGCCAAGGACGCGCTGCGCCGCAGCGGCCTGCCGTCGCTGAGCAACCTCTCGGAGAAGGGCGGCCCCGCGGTAGCGGTCGCGGCGTTCGAGGCGCTGCTCCGGATAGCCCAGGAATCCCAGGAGGAACCCCATGCCTGACGGACACCGGTACCCGGACGAGCAGCGGGAGGCTGTATACCGGGTGATCGCGGAGCGCCGGGACGTCCGGCAGGGCTTCCGGCCCGATCCGGTGCCCGCCGACGTACTCGGGCGGCTGCTCACGGCCGCCCACCAGGCGCCGTCGGTGGGGTTCTCCCAGCCGTGGGACTTCATCGTGATCACCGACCGGGCCCGGCGGGAGCAGGTGGCTGCCCTGGCCCGCAGGCACCGCGACGAATTCGCCGCGGACCTGCCGGGCGCGCGGGCCCGCGCGTTCGACCGGCTGAAGATCGAGTCGATCCTGGACACCCCGGTCAACATCGTGGTCACCTGTGACCGCACCCGCGGCGGCCGGCACACGCTCGGCCGCCACGCCCAGCCTCAGACCGCGGATTTCTCCAGCGTGCTCGCGGTGGCCAACCTGTGGCTGGCCGCCCGGGCCGAAGGCCTCGGCGTCGGCTGGGTGAGCTTCTTCGACGAGCGCGAACTCGCCGCTGCGCTCGGGCTGCCCGAGCATATCCAGGTGATCGCCTATCTTTGCCTGGGTTACGTGACCGGCTTCGCGCCCGAACCGGAGCTCGCCACGGCCGGCTGGGCGCGCCGCCGGCCGGTGTCGTGGGCGGTGCACGCCGAGGAGTTCGGCCGCCGCGGACTGCCAGGGGAGGAACCAGTGGACCCGCTCGCCGACGTGATCGCCGCCATCGCCCCGCCGGACGCCGCGGCGATGACCGCCGCGCGGGAGCGGCAGGACCGGATGACCAAGCCGCGCGGCTCGCTCGGCGTGCTCGAAGAGGTGTCGGTGCGGCTGGCGGGCCTGGCGGGCAGTTGTCCCCCGCCGCTGCCCGAGCCGGCCTGCGTGGCGATCTTCGCCGCCGACCACGGCGTCCACGCCCAGGGCGTCAGCCCCTGGCCGCAGGAGGTGACGGCCCAGATGGTGGCCAACTTCCTGGCCGGCGGGGCGGTGGTCAACGCGTTCGCGGCCCAGGCCGGCGCGGAGGTCACGGTCGTCGACGTGGGGGTGGCCGCCCCGCTCGACCCGGTCCCCGGGCTGCTGCCCCGCAAGATCGCGCCGGGCACCGCTGACTTCACCGAAGGTCCCGCGATGACCCGCGAGCAGGCGACCGCCGCGCTGACGGTGGGCCTCGAGATCGCTCGCGACCTGGTCGCCGCCGGCAACCGCTGCCTGGTCACCGGCGACATGGGCATCGCGAACACCACCGCGTCGGCCGCGCTGATCTGCGCCTTCACCGGTGCCGACCCGGCCGCGGCGACCGGCCGCGGCACCGGGATCGACGCCGCCACCTACGCGCGGAAGGTCGACGTCGTCTGCCGGGGCCTGGCCCGGCACCGTCTCGTGGTGCCCGTAGTGCCCGTGGTGCCCGTAGTGCCCGTAGTGCCCGTGCTGACCGGCCCAGCCAGCCTGACCGGCCCAGCCAGCCTGACCGGCCCAGCCAGCCTGACCGGCCCAGCCCACCCGGCCGGCCCAGCCCACCCGGCCGGCCCGGCCGGCCTGACCGGCCCAGTCCACCCGGCCGACCCGGTAGGCGTCCTGGCGGCCTTCGGCGGCTTCGAGCACGCCGCCCTGGCCGGGTTCATCCTGGGCGCCGCCGCGCTGCGCGTCCCGGTGATCCTGGACGGGGTCATCTGCGGCGCCGCCGCGCTCGCCGCCGCGGCCCTGGCCCCCGCCGTGACTGCCGCCTGCTTCGCGGGCCACCGCAGCGTCGAGCCCGGGCACGCGATCGCCCTTTCCCACCTCGGACTGAGCCCGCTCGTGGACCTGGGCCTGCGACTCGGCGAGGGCACCGGCGCCCTGCTCGCCCTGCCCCTGGTGCAGAGCGCGGCCCGCGCGTTGCGAGACGTCGCCACCTTCGACTCCGCGGGCGTAGCCGAGAAACTCTAACCCCGCCCGTTCCGCGCTCCTTACTTCTCGCCGTTTACTTCCCGCCGTCTCCCCCCGCCGCCTTCCTGCCCCGCCTTCAGGAGCCTTCCGGTCGTGCGCCGGGCCCCGCCAGGCTCATGCTCCCCGCCGCCGCGCCCCGCCAGCACCATTGAAACTCCTGCACCCCAATTGCACGGAGGATTCGGCTTCAGCGGCGCCGGGGGCAGCTATAGTTGCCTAAATCCTCCGTATAAGCCATATCTTCCGCGTTAATCATCCATTTCTAGTGACTGTGTGCGAAAAATTAGACTGGTGAGGAATTTGTGCTTGATGTTGGGCCACCCGGGCCCCGGAACTCGTCGGTGCAGCGCGGCGACGGCGTTGCGGGCGGGATAACCCGGGGATAACCCGCGCCAAGTCAGCCCGTTCGGCCACCTGATGCCCCGGAGTCCCAGAATGGGAGTACCAAACGCTCTCATACACCACGGCGTCCACAGGCCTCACCGACTCGCGAGCCCGTGCCATGCATGAGAATGAGATCGCGACAGTAAGGCCGCCCGCCACGTTGATCAAATGTTGCTGTGCCGACCGAAGCGACCGAGGAGCCATGGACCCGTACCTGCTGGGACTCCGGCTGCGAGATCGCCGCGTGGTCGTCGTCGGCGGGGGAGCGGTCGCCGCCCGCCGGATCCCGGCGCTGCTCGACGCGGGTGCCGACATCGTCCTGGTGTCGCCCTCGGTAACGGCGTCCCTGGAGGACCTGGCCGCGGCGGGCCGGATCCGGTGGGAGCCGCGCGGCTACGCCGACGGCGACTGCGCGGGCGCCTGGCTGGTCTGCGCCTGTACGGACGACCCCGAAGTGAACGCGGCCGTCGCGGCCGCCGCCGAACGGCAGCGCACCTGGTACGTCCGGGCCGACGACGCGCAGGCCTCGGCCGCGTGGACGCCGGCCACGGGCCGGGCCGAAGACGTCCGTGCCAACGTTGTCCCCGGTAGCGCTGTCCCCGGCGGCGCTGTCCCCGGCGGCGCTATCCCCGGTAGCGCTGTCCAGGTCGGCGTGCTCAGCGGCGATCCGCGGCACAGCGCGGCGATCAGGGATGCGATCATCGCGGGGATCCGCACCGGCCAGCTCAGCGCCCGGCATGGCCGCGGGCGCCGCGCCGGGGTGGCGATCATCGGCGGCGGCCCGGGCGATCCCGGGCTGATCACCGTCCGCGGGCGGCAACTGCTCGCCGAGGCCGACGTGGTGCTGGCCGACCGGCTGGCACCTCGCTCACTGCTCCACGAACTGCCCGCGGACGTCGAGGTCATCGACGTCAGCAAGATCCCCTACGGTCGCTCCATGGCCCAGGAGCAGATCAACGCCACGCTCATCGATCGGGCCCGGTCAGGCCGGTTCGTCGCTAGGCTCAAGGGCGGTGACCCGTTCGTCTTCGGCCGGGGCGCCGAGGAGGTCCTGGCCTGCCTGCGGGCTGGCGTGCCGGTCACCGTGGTGCCGGGTGTGACCAGCGCGGTGGGCGTGCCCACCGGCGCATGGGTGCCGGTTACCCACCGGGGCGTGGCGCAGGAGTTCCATGTTGTGTCGGTTCACGTCCCGCCGCGCGACGATCGGTCTACGGTGGACTGGGTACTGCTCGGCGGCAGCCCGGGGACCCTGGTCCTGCTGATGGCCGTGCAGCGGATCGGCGCGGTGGCGGCCGAACTGATCCAGCACGGACGCAGTCCGGATACCCCCGTTTCTGTAATCGCAGACGGGACGATGCCGACTCAGCGCACAATTAACTCAACACTGGGACAAGTGGAAGGCATGGTGACACGAGAGGGCATCCGGCCGCCCGCGATTATCGTGGTCGGTGACGTGGTGGGTGTCGCGGCGGAGATAACAGAGCTGATCGGCAATGTAACCGCCTGCTGAAGGGGATAAACTCCGCGTGCTAGGCGACTGCCGGAAATCCGGCAGAACCAGTCCCCCGGAGGAGCGCGGGGTTCCCAGGGGTTTGAGGAGGCCGTTGGAACAATGGAAGGTCAGGGCGTAGCGGCGTCCGCGGCGTCTGAAGCCGGCCGTCATGGCGAGCCCGGCGCAGGCGCGGTTGCGGCTGCCGACTTTGATCACCCTGGCGTCAGCCATGTAACCGGTGATGCTCCGGGCGGTGGTGAGGGCCAGTGGCGGAACGGGGATGACACCCTCGTGATGCCTGCCCTCGGTAGACCGGAAGCGTCCGACCCCGGCCCCGATATGCCGTCGGCCGGCACCGCGGGAGTGCCTTCCGGGTCCTCGGGTTTGCCCGCCGGGCCCCCGAGGCCGCCATCCGGACCCGCGGGGTCGCCCCAGCAGCCCACGCCTCAGCAACCCCAGCCGTCCCCGTCTCAAGAATCCCAGCAATCCAGAGGGCCTCAGCCGTCCGCAGCGTCTCAGCCGTCCCCGGCCGATCGAGCGGACCAGCCGGCCAGAGCGGCCAAACCGGATCACGCGGACGATGCTGCCGGGGATGACGACACGACCCGAAACCAGACCGCCGCCGCCGCGGTCCCGGCTGGGCCCCCCGCCCCAGCTGGCCCCCCCGCCCCAGCTGACGCCCCCGCCCCAGTCGGCCAGGCACCGTCCGCCGGGCCGGATGGGAACGTGGCTGCTCCCGAGGCCCCCACGCCCGCCGCGCCCACCGCGCCCACCGCGTCGCAGGAACCCGCCGCGCCCCCTGAGTCCCATGCGCGGGTGGACGCGCGCCTGCTGGAAGCCGCCCTGCTCAACCTGCGCAAGCGGATCGCGGCCATCCCCCTGGTGTTCGAGGTCGCCGGTTCAGCCGAGGTGAAGGCCGAACGCACCAAGCTTCTCAGCCAGATCGACGACTACTTGCTGCCGAGGGTGCGCCGGTCTGCGGCGCCCGTCCTGGTGGCCCTGGTCGGCTCCACCGGCGCCGGGAAGTCGACCCTAGTGAACAGCATCGTGGGCACCCACGTGAGCGCGACCGGCGTGCGCCGCCCGACGACCAACAGCCCGGTCCTCGCCTGCCATCCCGATGACATCGACTGGTTCGCCGAGAACAACTTCCTGCCCACCCTGCCCCGGGTCCGGCAGGAAGGGCTGGCCCGGCCGGGCCGCGACGGCCTGCTCGTCCTGGCCGCCAGCGAGGGCATGCCGCGGGGCATCGCGCTGCTGGACACGCCCGACATCGACTCGGTGGTCAAGGCCCACCACGAGTTCGCCTACCAGTTCCTCGACGCCTCGGATCTGTGGCTGTTCATGACCAGCGCCAGCCGGTACGCCGACGGGCCGGTATGGGAGATCCTCCAGCACGCCCGGGACCGCAAGGCCTCGCTCGGCGTGGTCCTGTCCCGGATCCCGCAGACCTACCGGACCGAACTCACCGATCACTTCAACGCCATGCTCGACGCGAACGGGATCGCCGCGGAGAACCGCTTCGTGATCCTGGAGACCCCGCTCATCGACGGCATGCTCCCGTCCGACGCCTACCAGCCGGTCCGTGACTGGCTTACCGACACCGCCACGCGGAGCGACCGCCGGGTCGCGGTGCTTTCCCAGACAATGTCGGGCGTGCTGGACACGTTCAAGTCGCGGGTCCCGGCTATGGCCGCCCATGTCGAGATCCAGGTTGTGCTGCGTGCGGAGCTGAGGCGTACCGCGGAGGCCTCCTACGAGCGGGCCTTCGCCGAAACGGACGCCGGCCTGAAGAACGGCACCTTGCTCACCGGCGAGGTGCTGGCGCGCTGGCAGGACTGCGTGGTCGGCGGCGACCTGCGGCCGCGCCGCGGCGGGAAGCCCGCGAAGCCCACGAAGAAGGGCAAGCGCGCGCGCCGGGGCGCGTCCCACAACGCGGCGCTCAACACCGCGCTGCGCTCGGCGATCGGATCGTTCATCGTGTCCATCGCGGACCGCGCCGCCGAGCACGTGGACGGCAGCTGGCGCGGTAACCCCGCCGGTACCGTGCTGCTGGAGGACGCCGTCGCCGACCGGGCGCGCGGCGAGTACGCCAAGCAGGTCTTCGAGTCCGCCTTCGGGACGGGAGGGACGGGCAGGACGGGAGGGACGGGCAGGACGGGCAGGACGGGCAGGACAGAAGAGGCCGGATGGGCCGGAGGGGCGGATACGGCCGAACCCTCGGACGCCAGCCAGGCCACCGCCTTCAGCCGCTCCTCGCCGGATCTGCCGCTACGCACCGCACGCGCCGTCGGCGCCTGGCAGGAGCACCTGACCCGGCTGGTCGAGGCGGAGGATCCCCGGCCCGGGGTCAGGGGGCCCAAGCGGATCTCCTTCGATGACGAGTCGCTCGGCCTGGTCGTTCTGGTCGCCATGCTGGGCGAAGACGCGCCGGGCGCAGTGCCGATCGGCGGCGCGCCGCTCACCGAGGACGAGGGCACCAACATCTACACCGAGCCACGGCGCCTGCTGGCCTCGGTGTACGGCCCCGGCCCGCTGGGCGGGATCCTGGCCAAGGCCCGCGCGGACCTCATCCACCGGGTCCGGCTGCTGCTGGACGAGGAAATGGTCAGGTTCGTCGAGGTGATCGAGCTGGCCGGGCCCTGCGAGGACGTCGCGGCGATCCGGCTGTACCAGGCGGAATACTCGCTCGAGGCGGTCAGGTGACAGCGAACACGATCGGCGTGACCGGACTGGAGCATTCGCGCCTGCCCGCCAGGCTGGCCTCCCTCACCGAGCTGACCCGGATCGCGGCCGGAAGAACCGGATCCGAAGGGTTCAGCCAGGAGCTTCTCACCGACGCGGAGACGCTGCTCCGGCGGTCCGGCGAGCGGATGCGGATGTCCGGCTCGCACACCGTGGTCGCTCTGGCGGGCGGCACCGGCAGCGGCAAGTCCTCGCTGTTCAACGCCCTGGCCGGGGCGTCCTTCTCGCCCGCCGGGATGATGCGCCCGACCACCAAGCACCTGCACGCGTGCGTGTGGGGGATGGAAGGAGCCGCTCCGCTGCTGGACTGGCTCAGCGTCCAGCGGCGGCACCGTTACGGGCGCGCCAGCGCCCTCGATGAGGGCGAGGCGTTGCTGACCGGGCTGCTCCTGCTCGACCTGCCCGATCACGACTCGGTGGTCACCGGCTCGGCGGCGATGGTCGATCGCCTGGTCAAGCTGGCCGACATGCTGGTCTGGGTGCTTGACCCGCTGAAGTACGCGGATGCGTCCGTTCACCAGCGGTACCTGGTGCCGCTAGCCGGGCACGCGACCGTGACCACGGTGGTGCTCAACCAGGCCGACACGCTGACCCCCGATCAGGTCGCCGACTGCGCGGCCGACCTGCGCCGGCTGCTCGACGCCGAAGGGCTGCTGGAGACGCCCGTGCTGGTGACCTCCGCGGCCACCGGAGCCGGTCTCGGTGAGCTGCGCCGCACACTGGCCGCCGCGGTAGCGGCCCGGCGGGCGGCGAGCGACCGGATCACCGCCGACATCGACGCCCTGCTGGAGCGGTTCGCCGTCTACGCCGGTGACTCCGTGCCCGGGTGGCTGCCGCCAGCGGTACCGGCGCCGCAGATCCCGGCCGCCCCGATGGCCGATGAGGCCGGATC